>ENA-ORTH01000169-ORTH01000169.1-human-gut-metagenome-genome-assembly--contig:-NODE-169-length-83402-cov-21.031591_pt1 | contig 83402 bp, 71 predicted proteins | sample MGYA00241914_ERZ509192 | MGnify/ENA primary metagenome ERZ509192 (study PRJEB26280, sample SAMEA2338826) | human gut metagenome | biome: human gut; feature: human-associated habitat; material: faeces...
GAACCCCCATTGACGGAACCAGAATCCGCTGTCCTGCCATTAGACGACATCCCAATGACTGCATCGCTGCGCTCGGCTGTGCCTTTGCGCAAGAAAGAAATATACGGGAAGTCCCGCCGTGACGCAAGCCCCAATTTTGACTTTTTTGAAATTCAGTCAAATTGGCCTAATTTAGTCCAACCCGTGAAGGACCTGTGAAGCACCAGCAACACCTACGGCGTCAAAGCCCGTAAAACATCCCACATCTACCGCTGGTAGATTACAACAATGCAGCACTCACGGCTGATGGCACAATCGAACCGTCATCATTGCACGGATATCGAGGCACCATGGACGAAGAGCTTGATTACCTATGGGAGACCCTGGGCCTCGAGATCACTGCTGACCTTTGGCCCGAACGGGACAAAATCCATCCCACACTGCGCCCCGCCATCACGGTGATGCAGGCAAAATACCGCCGTGCATCCTTTTTGATCATGCGGGTGTCATGGCACGCGGGACTCCCCGACCTTAAGCGAATCCAGGCAAGCCTCGTCGAGCTGTCCGGTATGCCGACCGTCATATCCGAGGCGCACCTGGAGCAGCGCCAGCGCGAGCGACTGCAACAGCAGCGGATTCCCTTTATCTGCCCCGGCGTTCAGGCATATCTGCCCTTTATGGACGAGGAGTACTGGAGCGGCAAGCCCAACAAGCACGTAAAGGTCTACGATCCGCACGAATGGGCACAGCTTGAGGATTAGCGCATATGCCCGCCAACCGGAAAGCTCATCCCGGAATTTACGTCCAGAACGGGACGCGCTTTCCCCTAGAGGCCCCAAACGGAAACCGTATCCCAGATTTCGCGCTCAAACTGGGATACGGTTTCCGCTAGCCCCTTCAACCGGAAACTGCGTCCCGGAATCCGAGCTCAAAACGGGACGCACTTTCCGCAGCCGCTACAGCAACGCCTCGGCCCAAGCCGATTCCCTAAAGCCGGGAATCGCAAAGTCGTCGCCCACCAGCAGCGGACGCTTGACCAGCATGCCGTCGGTCGCCAGCAGCTCGTAGCACTCCCGATCCGTCATGCCCGCATCCAGACGCGCCTTCAGGCCCAGCTCTCGATATTTCATGCCCGACGAATTAAAGAAACGCCGCACCGGAAGCCCCGAACGAGCAATCCAAGTCGCAAGCTCATCAGCCGTGGGATTGTCCAAAACGATATCGCGGTCGATATACTCAACCCCATGTTCGTCCAGCCATGCCTTGGCCTTCTTACAGGTCGAGCACTTGGGGTATTCAACAAACAGTACGGTCATGGGAATCCTCCGAATATAGATTGGCCAACGCAGGCACACGCCACACGAGGCGCCTTCGTATGATGGGCCAATTGTAGCCCGCGGGTCACACGTTAAACGAACCGTACCCCGAATCCGCGCTTGATAAACGGCAGCAGTTCCATTGCTTCGGGCGTGATATGGCCCGCAACGTTCATGCGCTCGTCACCGGGAAGATCGACCCGCGCAATCTCAAGCTCGCCTTCGTAGCGCCCATATCCGCTATTGCTCACAGCGATCGACCCGGCCTTTCGCGGCAGGCCGGCTCCGGCATCCGTCGGCACGGAATCCGGCTTAAGCGTCATACGTGACTCCTGAGACCTAAAGATGAGGACGCTCGAGTCGGGCCGGTCGTGATGAATCTGTCCGCGCACATAGGCATAACCGGGCTCAAGCTCGCATTGCAGGTCCACGTATCCGGCGGAAACTTGAGCAAACTGCGCCCAGCCCGCATCGGAAAGATCGGGGTCGCCGACCAACACAATGTCGCAATCGGCGCCATGTGCAAGCTCAAGCATATTGAGGGCAACCTTTGACGCGCGACCGCGCTGCGCCTCGACCGTCGGCAGTCCCTCGAATACCGGCCCGCGAACGTTAGCATCACCCGGCACAAAAGCCATGATTTCGAATCCAAGCGCCGCAAGACGAAGATTCACCCGAGCAATGTCCTCCAGAGCTAAACCGGTATAAGGCTTGGGGTAAAAATTGTGGCAGGCGGCAAAACGAGTCACATCGGCACCGGCCTCACGCCACGATGCGATTTCATCAGAACTCACCGTCGATGCATTGACCACAATGTGAAATACACCGGACAGCTCCGCGACCCGCTGGGCGCTAAAGCCATAGTCCAAACGAAGGTATTCCAACCCCAGATCGCGCAGGTCCTCGATGCGCTCAAGCCCGAGCAAATCGCACGTGCGAGGCCCCACATCGGCAATGAGCGCAATGCCGCGGGCGGAAAGCAGCGACAGCACATGACGGACCTTATCGGCATACGCCGCTCCCCCATCCTCGGGAATATGCAGCGAGGTGAACGCATAGCGCGCACCCGCCGCGGCACCATGTTCAATCGTCCGCTCAATATCCTGCAGAGGGCTGGAAAGATAAATCGAAATACCCGTTTTCACGCTTCAACGCTCCTTTAAAAAAGGCCGGCGGAGCAGCTAGCCCCGCCGGCACAACCATAACATCAAGAAATCTGCCGCGCGCCGCGAACCCCGAGCAACACGGCTCGCGATATCAAACTACTCGCCAAAGAACTCGTTGATCTTCTGCTCGTCGACGCCAAAGAACCACGTCAGGACAAAGCCGGCGGCATAGGCAAGCAGCATAGCGGCAACGTAGCCGAGCTGCTGGCCAGGAACGACGATCAGCAGGCCAAACAGACCGGAAACGCCCTGAGAAACCGTGCCTATGTGAAGCAGCGCCGCGAGCGCGCCGCCAAATCCGGCACCCAGGCAGGCCGTCACAAACGGACGAACGAGCGGCAGCGTAACAGCATACATCAGAGGCTCGCCCACACCCAGGATTCCAACGGGAATGGACTCTGCGACGTACTTCTTGAGCTTGGCGTTCTTGGTCTTAAAGTACAGCGCCAAACCGGCACCGACCTGGCCGCCGCCAGCCATCATAAGGATGGGAAGCAGGTAATTGATACCCTTGGTAGCGCCGTCGGGATCGTTGAGCATAGCGTGGATCGGCGTGAGCGCCTGATGCAGGCCGACGGACACCAGCGGCAAGAAGCCTGCCGACAGGATATAGCCGCCCAGGACGCCCAGCTTCTCGAAGATAAAGGTCAAAACGCTAAAGATGGCAGTCGTCAGCCATGCGCCAACCGGCTGGATGACGAGCATCAGAGCAAAGGCGCCGATGATGAGCACCAGCAGCGGGGACAAGAACGTGTCGAGTGCGTTGGGCATAACCTTGCGAATCTGACGCTCCATCCAGGCAAAAAATGCGCCAGCGATGAGAGCCGCGATCATGCCGCCCGCTGCGGGGTTGTACTGCGCACTGGTGAGCGGCAGCAGAATGGCAGTGGCAGGATCAGCCGCGCCAGGCGCAAGCAGGGGCATGGCACTGTTGGCGATACACATCATGCCGGCGATGCCGCCCAGCGCAGCGGAGCCACCAAACTCACGTGCCGCGTTATAGCCCACCAAGATGGGCAGATAGGCAAACAGGGCCCAGCCCATGGAACGAATGCCCTGATACCACCACTCGCCTGCAAGCGCGCCTGCCGTCGAGACGTTAATGACGTTGCAGATACCGTTGATGAGGCCAGCCGCAATGATGCCGGGAAGCAGGGCGACGAAGACATTGGAAATCTTCTTGAGGAAGGCCTGAACCGGCTTGGACTCGTGCTTGGCCTTCTGCGCGGCCTTGTTTGTGGCCGCAGCGTCAACCACGCTCTCGTCAGCAACGCCTTTCGCAAGGCCGGTGAGCTTGGAGAACTCCTCGAGCACCTTATTCACCTTGCCCGGACCCAGCACGATCTGCATCGTGTCGTCCTCGACCAGGCCCATCACGCCGTCGAGTGCCTTAATGCCCTCCGTGTCGACGTTGCCCGTGTCTTTGACGGTCACGCGCAGGCGCGTCATGCACGCCGCGTTTGCGAGCACGTTGTCTTTACCGCCCAAAAGGTCCAGCAGCTTTTGAGCCAGCTCTTTGTTCGTCATAAGTCCTCCTTGTATTGGGTATCTCGTCTGGATGTCATATCAGCTCACGCCGCGCACCTATTGGGCATCGGCATTGCTCTTCTCATGGCCACTCACCGCAGCACGAACATGGCCTCGCGCCCGCTCAAGAGCTACCACAGCCTGCTCGGCATCGCAGTCCAGCAGTACCGAGACAATAGCGGTTTTTACGTGGCCACCGGCATCTGCAAGCGCCTGAACAGCGCGCTCGCGCGTGCAGCCGGTCGCCTCCATCACGATGTTCTGGCCGCGCACCACCAACTTCTCGTTCGTCTGCTGCACATCGACCATCAGGTTTTGGTATACCTTGCCAATCTTGACCATGGCACCGGTCGAAATCATGTTGAGAATGAGCTTTTGAACCGTTCCCGCCTTGAGTCTCGTTGAGCCGGTCAGCACCTCGGGACCGGGCACGGGCTCAATGGCAAGATCTGCGCTCTCCCCGATCTTCGACCCTTGGTTACAGGCAATTGCAATGGTCTTGCACCCAGTTGCCTTGGCGTACACAAGGCCGCCCACCACATAGGGAGTACGACCGCTTGCCGCCAGGCCAACGACAAGATCCTTGTCCGAGAGTCCACGCTCCCGCAGGTCGCTCGCGCCAAGCTCCTCGCTGTCTTCGGCACCTTCGACAGCCTTGATAAACGCCGTCTCGCCCCCAGCAATGAGCCCGACGACCAGATCGGGCGATACGCCAAACGTAGGCGGGCACTCCGAAGCGTCAAGCACGCCCAAACGACCACTAGTGCCCGCGCCCATGTAAAAGACGCGACCGCCGCGCTCAAGCGCCTCGGCAGCCCAGTCGATTGCCGTGGCAACCTGTGGCAACACTTTCGTGACCGACTGGACGGCACGGAGATCCTCATCGTTCATCGTCGTGACGATTTGCAGCGATGTCATCGTATCGAGGTCCATTGACCTTTGATTACGCTGTTCGGTCGTGAATTTTGTTAAATCGAGCATTTCATTCACCTCATCTTTCCTGTTTCTCGATGTAGTTTTGCTTAATGACATGCGTCGCCCGTTCGTAGTCACTGGCAACGTAAGCAGCGTACAGGGCATCGACAACCATAAGCTGGGCCATACGCGAAGCCATGGCACCGCTGCGGACCAAGGGTTCACTCGCAGCGACGCCGAGCACGGCATCGGCCATGGTGGCAAGCTTGGATGATCCATCTACTTTGGTAACGGCCACAACGGGACAGTTGTGACGTTGAGCCTCGGCGGTGCAGTCCAGCACCTCTTGCGTCAAGCCCGAGTAGCTAAAGGCGATTGCCATATCGCCCTCATGCATGTTCTTGGCACATAAGAGCTGATCATGCCAGTCGTCGTACAGATGGCACTCTTTGTCGACACGCATGAGCTTTTGCGCCAGGTCGTGCGCGACCAAACGAGAGGCACCAATACCGAACAGATTGACCGCGCGTGCCCGCTTAAGACGGGCCGCGCATCGCTCCAAGACGGTGTAATCGAGCGTTCGCGCCGTCGCCTCGATCGTACGCACGTTGCTTTTCATCACCTTCCCCACGATACGTTCGACGCTGTCATCCATGGAGATGTCCTCGAGGGCTACGTCTTTCTTGTCACCTAAGAGCGCCAGCTCGGCAATCAGTTCGCGCTGGAACTCCTTGTAGCCCGCAAAACCCAAACGCTTGCAAAAGCGCAAAATGCTCGAGGGCGCGGAGAACGTGACATCGGCAAGACCGCGGACGGACAGCCCGACCACCTCGTGCGGATGAGCGCTTACATATGCGATGACATTGCGTTCCGCCGGGCTCGCGCTGAGCTCACGCTCGCGAAGCCGCAAAAGCAATCCGTTTGCCATCTCAAACACCTCCGTTGAGAAGAATTAAAGACCAACGAACGATTCGTACCGGATACAAACAGCTTTTGCGGTACATTGTGCCGCATCGTGGCGCACAAAGGGCGAGCGTTCTACCGCTCGCCCCTCAAATCCGACCGCTCGGAAATACGCGCGACACAAAATAATTCAACAAGGTCGCATTATCAGAAACGGGTTTGTTACCGGCTAGAGCCTCGCATGGGCGCCGATCGGCCGAGTCGCATGGCGCACCAACGCCGCCGCCAGCAATACCAACAGCATGGCGGTGACATAGCCCGCAGCATCGAATCCTAAATCGATAACGTCGAAATGCCTGCCGGGAACAAAGATCTTATGTACCTGATCGCCAACGGAGCAGGCGGCGCAAAAGAGCAATACGGGCACGCAACGGGAGCATACGCTCCGCGGACGCCTGGAAAAGCAAACCACGACCACCGAGGCGAACAATCCGACGAAGAAAAACTCTACGGTATGGGCAACGCGACGGACGTTCGTGCCCACCCACATGCGAATGGAAGCAAGTCGGCCAGACCGGACATTCGAGGCAGCCGAATCGGTGCCCCCGGTCATTCCGTTCTCCGCCTGAGCTTCACCCGTGGCATCGACAGCCTGAACGCCCGTAGCCTGGCCCTCCACCACACGCGCGGTAGACTCGCTCAGCAACGACGTCTCCACCGCATTTTGCTCCGTCAGCACCCAGATGCCCGCCAGCGTTGCAGCGAACAGAACGATCGCGGTCCATCCGATTATCTGTTTTACGCGCGCCAAGGGCCAACCTCCTTTTTTGAATATCAGCGAGTGTAGCCCCAAATGGCATCGTCACCGTATCAAAATTTGAATCGCAACAGGAAGCGACAAAGCGACGCAAACCCCTACCCCGCCTCGCGCATCCAGCGATCGAACGTCCCCACGCACACGCCCAGGCACTTTGCTGCCTGGCTGCGGGTAATATCGCCCGCCTCATAGCTATCGCGCACCAGCTCAAACTGAGGAGGGCACGGCTTGCGAGGTCGACCGAAACGGACCCCTCGCGCCCGCGCCGCTGCAATTCCCTCCGCTTGGCGCCGATGGATATTCTCGCGCTCCACCTGCGCCACGTAGCTCAGCAGTTGCAGCACAATATCGGCAATCAGGACGTTGGTCACATCCGGCGCGCCGCTGGCCCTAGCGCGCGTGTCAAGCAATGGCATGTCCAACACCACAATGGCAACCCCAAGCTCCTTGGTAATGCGTCGCCATTCCTCAAGAATCTCGGAGTAATTACGGCCAAGTCGGTCGATAGAAAGCACCACCAGCACGTCCCCGTCTCCCAGGACGTGCAGCAGCTCGCGATAACGCGGTCGATCGAAGTCCTTGCCGCTCGCATGGTCGGCATAAATATTCGCCGAGCCCACGCCATAGGCGCCCAGCGCATCCAGCTGCCGATTCAGATTCTGATCGCGCGAACTCACCCGCGCATAACCGTACACCGTCGCCATCTCATCCCCGCTTTCTTGTAAACCTGCCAAAAGGGACAGGTTTATTTTGGTAGGTTTTACCTCTCAAATAGCAGGTAAGCGGGCGGCCGAGCAGACGGCAAGGTAGCCATGATTCAAATGCGAAGGGCGGTCCCGAAAGGCCGCCCTCCGCTCCCCCACCATCAGTCGGGATTTGGCTAATGGATAAGCTTAAAGTCCAAGTGCCCACGCGTGGTATTGACGCGCGAGACCTCGATAATCACGCGCTGCCCCAGCTCGTAACGGGTGCCCGTGTCGGCACCTGTGAGCGCTAGCGCGTCCTCGTCGAACTCGAACCACTCGTTGCCCAGGCTCTTGATCGAAACCAAGCCTTCGACCTGCGTTAGGTCCAAGCGCACAAAGAGGCCCATGCTGCTAACCCACGAGACGGTTCCGGCATAGCGCTCGCCCAGACGGTCCTCATAGTACTGGGCAATCTTGATCTTTTGCGTCGCATGGCTGGCGGCATCTGCCGCGCGCTCGGCATCGCTGCATGCGCGGCAGATCTGCGGCAGAATGCGCGGCAGTGACTCGCGCCCCTTGCCGATCAGGCGCGGCGTACGGACCAAGGCGTCCTTGCCGCCCAGCTGCTCATAGGCCAACTGCAGCTTGAGTACGCGGTGCACCACCAGATCGGGGTAGCGACGGATGGGACTCGTAAAGTGACAGTAGCACGGCGCGGCGAGCGCAAAGTGGCCCTCGTTGCGCGGCTTGTACAGCGCGCGCTGCATGCTGCGCAGAAGCAGCGTGTTAACGAGCGGTGCGTTGGCCGTACCGGCGGCAGCATCAACTGCAGCCTGCAGCTCATCGGGGCTCCCCAGGGCAATACCGGCAGCACGGCGATCGTCGATGATGCCTAGCTGCGCCAGCGCAACGGCAGCACCGTGCAGGCTATCGGGGCTCGGATCCTCATGCACGCGATAGCAGGCCTCGATATCACGGTCTGCCAGCCACTCTGCAACGCACTCGTTGGCGAGCAGCATAGCTTCCTCGATAAGCGACGTGGCACACGAACGCTCACGCGCCACAATCTGCACGGGCACTCCGTCCTCATCCAACAGAGCACGAATCTCGGCCGTGTCAAAATCGACCGAGCCGCGGGCGCGACGGATACGACGGCGGAGTTCGGCGAGTTCGTTAGCGGCGACAAGGAAATCGCCGAGGTCGACGTTGTAGCCGCGGGCGGCCTCCTCGCACGCAAGACCGCGCTCAAGCGCTTCCTCGCGCGAGGTCTCGGCAGCCGCAACATCCTCGGCCGCACCCTCCAGCACCGAATACTCAACCGCGCCGGCACGCACCAGCAGCGCCTCGGCGCCGTCATAGTCCATACGCACACGCGAGCGAATCACGCTGGGGTACGGATCGTAATGCCGCACGCGACCCTGTGCATCGAGCTCAATGTCAACGGTAAACGCAAGACGGTCCTCGTCAGGGCGAAGCGAGCACAGGTCACAGGACAGGCGTTCGGGCAGCATGGGAAGCACGCGATCGGCCAGATACACCGATGTCGTACGATGGCGAGCCTCAAGATCGATATGCCCGTCCCAAGCCACATAGTGTGAAACGTCGGCGATATGCACACCCAGCTTGTAGCCACCCTCGGGCATGCGCTCCAGCGAAACGGCATCGTCAAAGTCGCGTGCGTCGACCGGGTCGATCGTGATGACAAAGCGGTCGCGCAGATCGCGGCGGAGCGGGTCCTTAAGCGCCGCGGACACATCGAGCGAAAGCCCCTCGGCCTCGTCCAGCGCGGCCTCGGGATAGCTATCGGTATAGCCGTAACGCGCCATCACATATTGAACGCCCAAATCGGGCGCGTCATCTCCGCCAATGCGGCGTTCGATCGTCACAGCACCCGATTCCAGGCGCGTCGGGTAGGTCAAAATGCGCGCGACAACAGCATCACCCGGGTGAACGCCCAGACGATCCGCCGAGGTATCCTCAGGCAGAATGAAGAAGTCAGCCTTCAGACGCGAATCGAGTGGCTCGATCACACCGAGCGGACCGGCGGTCTGGTACGTGCCCACCACGCTTATGGCTGCACGCTCAACCACGCCCTCGATCACGGCGCGACGCTCGCCGTGCGGGCTGTTCTTAATGCTCACGGCAACGGTATCGCCGTCCATGATCTCACGCTTGCCGCGACCCATGACCTTGTAGTCGCCGTTTTCGGTTACAACGTAGGCACTGTGCTCATGGAGCTGCACGCGCCCGGTCAGGCTCGGACGGCGTTCGCTGCGCACCGGCCCGCGCTTATTGCGAGCTCCACGCTTATGCTTGTTATTGCGCCCCATGGCGCCTCCTAACTATCGATTGCCGTTTACATCCCAAGAGTCTACCCAAATGATCCCTAGGGGACGGCAGGATTGCGGGTCACATAGATAGACCAGCGCCGCGATGATCCGCAATCCTGCCGTCCCCAAGGGATCAAAAAACGGGCCGCCCCAAAAGAGACGACCCGTTGAAGGAACGAATTCCAAGCACGCCTACACGCGCAGATAGCGGCGCATGGCGATGGCGGAACCAAAGAGACCGATAATGACGCCGACCAGAATCAGCGCGGCGTAGGTCACCAGGTAGTACTGCATCGGCAACGCAAACGACATCCAGCGGATGCTCTCCTGCAGACGCGGAACCATCAGGTTACGCAGCAGCTCCAGCACGCCGATGGAAAGCAGCGAGCCCAAAATGGCCTGCAGCACGCCCTCGGTAATGAACGGCCCGCGAATGAAGCCGTTGCTGGCGCCCACCAGACGCATGATCGCGATCTCGCGACGACGCGCCGTAATGGACAGGCGGATCGTGTTGTTAATGAAAATGAACGCGATAAAGGTCAGCAGACCGACGAGCACCACAGCGGCGATACGGATGTAGTTCGTCACCTGGAACAGGCGGCTCACTTCCTCCTTGCCGTACAGAACGCTCGCGTTAACGTCGCCGTCATCCGCGATCTTCTGAAAATCGGCGTTCTTCTTGAGCTTCTGGGCCGTGCTCTCGACCATGGACGGATCGTCCATCTCGATGGCAAACGAAGCCGGCAGCGGGTTCTGACCGTCGAGCGCGCTCATGGTAGCGTCGGCGTTACCCGACATTTTGCTCGTGTACTCGGCCAGCGCGTCGTCCTTGTCCTTGTACGTCACGGACTTGACGTTGCTCCACGTCTTGAGCTCGGCCTCAAAGGCCTGAACATCTGCCTGGTCGGCGTCATCGCTAATAAAGGCGTTGATGACGACCTGATCCTCGACGGTGCCGATCACGGAGTTCAGCATCGCGGAACCCATAATGAACAGGCCGATGATAAACAGCGAAAGGAAAATCGTGATGACGGCGCCGAGCGAGGTAGTCCAGTTACGGAAGAAGTGGCTGATTGCCTCTTTGAAGGAGTAGCCTACGTTAGTTGGTGCCATAGTTGCCGTAACCTCCCCTCTCCTGGTCGCGGATAACGTGGCCGCCCTCGAGGGCGATCACGCGACGGTGCATGCTATCGACCATCTCGCGATCGTGCGTAGCGACGATCACGGTGGTACCGGTGCGGTTAATGCGCTCGAGCAGCTTCATGATGCCCAGCGAAATCGCCGGGTCGAGGTTGCCCGTGGGCTCGTCGCAGATCAGCAGCGGCGGGCGGTTGACCATAGCGCGGGCGACGGCAACGCGCTGCTGCTCGCCACCGGAAAGCTGGTCGGGCAGCGAGTCCATCTGATCGGCCAGACCGACCAGACGCAGCACCTCGGGCACCTGGCTGCGAATGACGCCCTTGGGCTTGCCGATGCACTGCAGGGCAAACGCCACGTTTTCGTAGGCGGTCTTTTGCGGCAGAAGCTTAAAGTCCTGGAACACGGCGCCAATCTGGCGGCGCAGGAACGGAACCTTGCGGTTCTTGATCTTCATGAGGTCCTGACCGGCAACCAGGATGCGGCCGCTCGTCGGCTTGACGTCGCGGTTGAGCGTCGACAGCAGCGTGGTCTTACCCGAGCCGGAGTGACCGACCAGGAAGACGAACTCGCCCGGATAGATCTCGATGTTGATGTCGTCGAGTGCAGGCTTGTTGGGCTGTGCCGGATAGATCTTGGTGACATGCTCCATAAGGATGACGGGCTCGACACCGGCCTGCTTGGCCATCTTCTTGCGGCTGGCCTGCGGATCGATGGGCGCAAACACCGACGTAAAATCGGGGTTGTTGAGCGCGTTATCGAGGCTTGCGACCTCGGCGGCCTGATCGCTCTCGACCACCGGGGCAGCAGGCCGCGTGGGATCGGGAATAGCAGCAAAGAGACCGGACTGCGCAGGCTGAGGAGCCGGCGTCGCAGGGGCCATGGGGTCGGGAATGCCGGCCATGGTAGGCTGCGGCGTGGCGGCGCCAGCCTGAGGCTGCTCCACGCGAGCGGTCACGGCCTGAACGGGCTCAAAACCCGCCGTGCCGGAAAGCGCGACATCGCTGGTTGGATTGTAGGCAAAGGGATCGGATGCCGGCTGTGCCTGATCTGCCGGCTGAACGGGGGCCTGAGCAACAGGCTGGCCCTCTGAATCCGGAGTGGCGAAACGACTGCCCTGGACGCCTGTCTGCGTCTTGGGGGCATCATCGCCCGCACCGGAGGTACGGAAGTGGTTACCCACTGGTGCTCCTTATCGTCGTGCGTTTAAACTACATGAGCGCTTTGTATTTTAGCAGTATTAGCTTTGCTGCACATAAGAAGCATGGCGGGGCCTGGTCCCTCCGGCCGCGTACAGGGTTACCTCCCAAATCGTCCTCGGACATGTCGGAGCCCCCGCTGTGCGCTTCGCGCTGCGGGGGCTCCTCCGTCCTGCGGAAAGATTTGGGAGGTAACCCTGTACGCGGCCTGCGGCTACTAAGGGGCCGACGCACCAGCTTGAGATGCCGTGCACACAAAGTTGGGAGGGTCTGAATTGCACTTTGCTGGTCTGGGCCCGTTTCCCGGAGAAAGCCCTTACTTGGTGCGGGCCTAATTTGTTTGTTGCCGACAAAAAAACAGGGGCGTCCTCTTTGAGGACGCCCCTGTTATGGATTGCATACGGTTGCTGAAGCGATGCTTTGCCTCGTCTTGCCTTATGCCAAGAACTCCTTGGTGGTCGCCACGATGTTGGCGGCGTCCAGGCCGTACTTGTGCAAGAGCTCGGCACCCGGGCCAGACTCACCGAAGGTGTCGTTGACGCCGATCTTCTTGAGCGGCGTCGGGCACTGCTCGCACAGGACGTCGGCAACGGCGCTGCCCAGGCCACCGATCACAGAATGCTCCTCGACGGTCACGACGTGGCCGGTCTTGGTGGCGCTCTTGACGATCAGGTCGGCATCGATGGGCTTGATGGTGTGCATGTTGATGACCTCGGCGTCGATGCCCTCGGCAGCAAGCTGCTCGGCAGCCTCGAGGGCCTCGCCGACCATCAGGCCGCAGGCGATGATGGTCACATCGGCGCCCTCGCGCATGACAATGCCCTTGCCCAACTCGAACTTGTAGGTCTCGGGGTCGTTGATAACCGGCGAGGCCAGACGGGCGAAGCGCATGTACACCGGACCGTCGCACTCGTAGGCGGCGCGCGTCACGGCGCGGGCCTCGACGTCGTCGGCCGGAACAATGACGGTCATGCCGGGGATAACGCGCATGAGGGCGATATCCTCGCAGCACTGGTGCGTGGCACCATCCTCGCCCACCGAGATACCGGCGTGCGTGGCACCGATCTTAACATTGAGGTGCGGGTAGCCGATGGAGTTACGCACCTGTTCAAAAGCGCGGCCGGCGGCGAACATGGCAAAGGTGCTCGCGAAGGCAACACGACCGGTGGTCGCGATGCCGGCAGCGACGCCCATCAGGTTGCTCTCGGCGATGCCCACATCGAAGAAGCGGTCGGGGCAGGCTGCCTTGAACTTGCCGGTCTGCGTGGCGGCGGCAAGGTCGGCGTCGAGGACCACAAAGTCATCGTGCTCGTTGGCGAGCTCGACGAGGGCCTCGCCGTAGCTTACACGCGTGGCGATTTTCTTGACGTCTGCCATCCTAGAGCTCCTCTCCGGCGGCCGTGAGCTCTGCCATGGCCTGCTCAAACTGTTCATCGTTGGGGGCCTTGCCGTGCCAACCCACCTGGTTCTCCATAAAGGACACGCCCTTGCCCTTCATGGTCTCGGCGATAATGGCGGTCGGCTGGCCCTTGGTAGCGCGAGCCTCGGCAAAGGCGGCGCGGATCTGATTGAAGTCGTTGCCGTCGGCAAGCTCCACCACGTGGAACTTAAAGGCGCGGAACTTGTCGGCGAGCGGCATGGGGTCGTTGACTTCCTCGACGGGGCCGTCGATCTGCAGGCCGTTGTGGTCGACAATCACGCAGAGGTTATCGAGCTGCTGGTTGCCGGCAAACATGGCGGCCTCCCAGACCTGGCCCTCCTCGCTCTCGCCATCGCCCAGCAGGGCGTACGTGCGGTAAGTATCGCCCCAGTGCTTGGCGGCAACCGCCATGCCCACGGCGGCGGAGATGCCCTGGCCGAGCGAACCGGTAGACATGTCAACGCCCGGGGTGTCGTTCATGTTGGGGTGACCCTGCAGGTGACTGCCGATGTGGCGCAGCGTCTCGAGATCCTCCTTGGGGAAGAATCCGCGCTCGGCGAGCACGGCGTACAGACCAGGCGCGCAGTGACCCTTGGAAAGCACGAAGCGATCGCGATCGGCCTTGCGGGGATCGGCCGGGTCGACGTTCATTTCCTCAAAGTACAGATAGGTCATGATGTCGGCAGCGCCGAGCGAACCGCCCGGATGGCCGGACTTGGCAGCGTGCACGCCGGTGACGATGCCCTTCCTTACCTCGTTGGCAACCTTTTTGAGCTCTTCGTCGCTCATTGTGCCTTCCTTTCATCCTCATTAGACAAAATGCGCACGGCACCGAAGGTAACCCCAACACAGCCGCAATGCACGTACGTCATTCATTATGCTGGAAACTGATGGCTTTACCAGAGTTTTTATCATTATTTGAACAATTTAGCAGGCAGAACCGCTGATGAAACGGTTTATCAATGTGAACGTCTTTTGGATGGAACGCGGTCGACCCTACGCGCTAATGTCCTTGAATCCCTCGCCGAAGGCTTCCGTAACGTCAGCGACCGTCACAATGGCGTGAGGATCGCGCTCACGCACGATCGTCTTGAGGGTATTGAGCTCTCGACGACTCACGATGACCATAACCACCGGCTTCTCGGCACCCGAATACATGCCAGTCGCCTTAAACTTGGTACAACCACGACCCAGGCCATACATGATATCGGCAGCGATATCAGGGAACTTGTCCGAGATGATGAGTACCATACGACGTTTGTTGCCACCATCGACCACGGCATCGATCACGTAGCCGCTAATGACCATCGAAAGGCCTGCATACAGTGCGTTTTCGATCGAAAAGACCGGAGCCGATAGCGCGCATACGGCAACATCGATCGCCATGACGGTCGAGCCCACCGGCAGCGAGGTGTTACGCGAGATGATTTGGCCAATCGTGTCCGAGCCGCCGGTGTTGGCGCCGGCGCGCAACACCATGCCGTAACCGATGCCCGTAATAATGCCGCCCCACATGGCAGGGAGCATCAGGTCCGCATCCGCCAGAGGTGCTACAAACGGGGCGAACAGATCGGTAAAGAAGCCCAGCAGCACAAAGCCCGTCGCGGTCTGCACCACGTAGAACATGCCACCCTCGCGCATAACGACCAACAACAGCAAGGCGTTCATCACGATCGTCTGAATGCCAACGGGAAGCGATAGGCCGCGCGATGCACCGACCGCCTGGATAATGGTGGCAAGGCCCGTAACGCCACCGGCAGCAAGGCCGTTGGGAATCAAAAACAGGTCGGTCGCAATAGCGGCCAGAGCGCACCCCAACATAATCTGGGGCAGGTCGTGAAAGAAGTTCATCGAAAGAATGCGCTTGATGTCCAGACGATATGCCATGCTGCCTCCCTCAAAAAAGCGCACCCAAACGGATGCGCTTCGAACTTCTTGCTGTATTCGATTCTACCGATTCGCCGGACAAAAACCACCCCTGCGCAGGGTTTGCTCTGGATACAAAACCACCCTGCTGGGAGGGTTTTAATCCATTTCCTCATGAACCGGGCGGTTTATGCAGACGGGGTCTCCGCGTCAGCGTTGCCGGTAGCCCAACGGTGATAGCCAATAACAAACGGGTCCAGGTCGCCATCGTCAAGAACGGCCTCGACATTGCTGGTCTCCACGCCCGTGCGTAGGTCCTTAACCATCTGATACGGGTAGAGCACGTAGCTGCGAATCTGGTTGCCAAAACCAATCGTGGTCTTGGGTCCGCGAATCTCATCCAGAGCCTCGGCGCGCTTCTCGAGCTCAATCTCGTACAGGCGAGCCTTGAGGATCTGCATGCACGCGGCCTTGTTCTGGATCTGGCTGCGCTCGTTTTGGCAGGTGACCACAATGCCGCTGGGAAAATGCGTCACGCGCACGGCGGAGTCAGTGGTGTTGACGCCCTGACCGCCCGGGCCGCTCGCGTGGTACACGTCCACGCGGATGTCGTCGGGACTGATCTCAATGTCGATATCATCGGGTAGCACGGGGATGACCTCGACGCCGGCAAACGTGGTCTGGCGGCGCTTCTTGTCGTCGGTGGGGCTAATGCGCACCAGACGGTGGACGCCGGCCTCGGCGCGCAGCATGCCAAACGCGTCCTTGCCCTCGACGGTAAAGGTCGCGCGGTCGATGCCGATGACCTCGGCCGCGGGGCAGTCGTTAATCGTGACCTTCCAGCCGCGACGCTGGCAGTACTTCATGTACATCTTAAAGAGCATGAAGGTCCAGTCCTGGGCCTCCAGGCCGCCCTGTCCGGGCTTGATGGTCACAATCGCGTCGCCGTGATCGAACTCACCGGTAAACCAGCTCGAAAGCTCAAGCTCATCGATGGCACGGGCCAGGCGCTCAGCCGTGGCTGCAGCCTCCTCGCGCAATGCGGCGGCATCGGGGTCGTCGCCCATCTCCTCGGCAAGCTCCAGCGCCGCGCGGGCGTCAGATAGCTCGCCGCGCGCGGTATCCACGGCAGCGATATCTTCCTTGTTGCGCGCAATCTCCTCCATGGTGGCACGGGCGGCGTCGGCGTCATCCCAAAAGCCAGGGGCAACACTTTTGGCCTCGAGCTCGGACACGCGGGTACGCTTCTCGTCCAGGTGGAGATACGACTCGACCTCGCCGAGCCGGTCCGCAAACGCGTCCAGCTCGGCGGGCGTTACCTCTAAAGCCTCAGCCATTAACGATTCCTGCCGTGGCAGTACTTAAACTTCTTGCCGCTACCGCAGGGGCACGGGTCGTTGCGGCCCACGTTGACGTACGGATCGTCGCTCTCGGACTTGCGATAGGTGGTCACCTTGCCACCGTTGTTGACGGCAGCCGGACCACCCTGGACAGCCGTGCGGGCCTGCACCTGCGCCTGCTTGCGCAGCACCGAGCCGCCGTTGTCACCATCGACCTCGGCAGGACCGGAGAAGTGCGCACCCTCGAGCGCGGGCTCCTCCTTGTGCTCCACGGCACGCGGGGCAGCCTTGATCTCGATGCGCAGAACCGTACGCAGATAATCCTCGTACATGGTATCGACGAGTATCTGGAACGCGCCGTAGGCCTCGGTCTTGTACTCAACCAGCGGGTCGCGCTGGCCAAAGCCGCGCAGGCCGATGCCGGTCTTGAGGTAGTCCATCTCCTGCAGGTAGTTCATCCAGCGGGTATCGATGACGCGCAGCATGACCTGGGTGTTGAGCTCGCGCATCAGGTCCTCGCCCAAGCGCTCGGCCTTCATGTTGTAGCACTTCTCTACGTAAGCCAGGACATCGGCAGCCAGGGCCTCATAATCCTCGTCGGGGAACTTCGGCGTATCGATGTGGCCGGTGAGCTCCACAACCCACTTGCGCAGACCCTCCAGGTCGCGCTCGCCATCGTGGCTGTCCTTGGTGCAGAACTCCTGCACGCAACGGTAGACGGTATCGTGCATGACCTCGGTGATGTGGTCGGTCAGGTCCTTGCCGTCAAGAATCTTATTGCGCTCGGCGTAGATGACCTGGCGCTGCTTGTTCATGACGTCGTCGTACTCAAGGACGCTCTTACGCATGGAGAAGTTGATGCTCTCGACCTTGTGCTGAGCGCTCTCGACGGCCTTGGAGATGATCTTGTGCTGGATGGGCATGTCGTCGCCCATGTCGGCCGTGACCATCATCTTGGAGACGCGGTCCATCTTGTCGCCACCGAACAGGCGCATGAGGTCGTCCTCGAGCGACAGGTAGAACTGGGTCTCGCCCGGATCGCCCTGACGGCCGGAACGGCCGCGCAGCTGGTTGTCGATACGACGGGACTCATGGCGCTCGGTGCCGATGACGGTCAGGCCGCCGGCGGCAAGCACGCGCTCGCGCTCGGCCTTGCAAGTCTCCTTGGCCTCGGCGTTAAACTGCTCGAGCTGCTCGGGCGTCACATCCTCCATGGTCAGGCCCTCGTACTCCAGGCGCTCGCGCACCAACTCGTCGGGGTTGCCGCCCAGCAGGATGTCGGTACCACGACCGGCCATGTTGGTGGCGATGGTCACGGCGCCGTAGCGTCCGGCCTGGGCCACGATGTGGGCCTCGCGTTCATGGTGCTTGGCGTTGAGGACCTCGTGCGCGATGCCACGCTTGGTAAGGGCGGCCGAGAGCTTCTCGGAGCTCTCGATGGAGACGGTACCTACCAGGACCGGTTGGCCCTTGGCATGACGACGCTCAACGTCGTCGGCAACGGCGTTGTACTTGGCCTGAATGGTGCGGTACACCAGGTCCTCGTGGTCCACGCGCTGCACGGGCTTGTTGGAGGGGATGACCTCGACAGGCAGCTTGTAGATCTCGCGGAACTCGGCATCCTCGGTAAGTGCCGTGCCGGTCATGCCGGAAAGCTTGTCATACAGACGGAAGTAGTTCTGCAGGGTGATGGTGGCCAGGGTCTGGTTCTCCTCGCGTACGAGCACGCCCTCTTTGGCCTCGATGGCCTGGTGCAGGCCCTCGGAATAGCGGCGGCCCTCCATGATGCGGCCGGTGAACTCGTCGACGATCTTGACCTCACCGTTGGTGACCACGTACTGCTTATCGCGGTGGAACATGTACTGGGCCTTCAGCGCTTGCTGCAGGTGGTTGACCAGCTGGCCGGAGAGATCGGCATAGATGTCATCGATACCCAGGCGGCGCTCGATTTTCTTAAGGCCGCGCTCGGTGGCGGCAATGGTGTGCTTGGCCTCGTCCATGACGTAGTCGCCCGTGGGCTCCACATCCTCGGTGGCAGTGAGCATGTCATGCGACACGTCCTCGCCGCGCTCAAGGCCACGCACGGCACGCGCGAAGTCCTTGTAGGTACTGGCGGACTTGGTGCCAGCGCCCGAGATGATCAGCGGGGTGCGGGCCTCATCGATCAGGATGGAGTCAACCTCGTCGACGATGGCGTAGTTGTGGCCGCGCTGCACGCGCTGCTCGGGACGGGTAACCATGTTGTCGCGCAGGTAATCAAAGCCGAACTCGGAGTTGGTGCCGTAGGTAACGTCGGCCTGGTAGGCCGGGCGCTTGAGCTCGAGCGGCATGTTGTTCTGGAGCAGACCGACGGTCATGCCCAGGTACTTATAGATGCGGCCCATCCACTCGGAGTCGCGCTTGGCAAGGTAATCATTGACAGTAACGACGTGCACGCCTTTGCCGGCAATAGCGTTGAGATAGCCGGCCAACGTGGAGACGAGGGTCTTACCTTCGCCAGTCTTCATCTCGGCAATGTGGCCCTCGTGCAGTGCCATAGCGCCAATGAGCTGCACGTCAAAGTGGCGCATACCCATGGTGCGCTTGGAAGCCTCACGCACGGTGGCAAAGGCCTCGGGAAGCATGTCGTCGAGCGACTCACCGTTGGCGTAACGCTCGCGGAACTTATCGGTCTGGGCGCGGAGTTCCTCCTCGGTCATCTTCTCAAACTGGGGCTCAAGACCGTTGATCTGGTCGACGATCTTGTAGTAGCGCTTAAGGTCCTTATCGGATCCAAAGGACAGCAGCTTTGACATGAATCCCATGTGGTTTTCCTTTTTTGGCCATCGCCCACGCCGTGCAGCTGCGGGCGAGTTAAACACAGATGATTGTACTTTAGCCAAACAAGGCGCGGCCTATACGGTCGAGCTCGACCGCCACGTAATAACTACGACCAACCTGCCACAATGGGACAAGTTAATTTTGGCAGGTCTATCTGGGCAAACGCTGCCTCTCTGCCATGTGGTGCCATGGGGACAGGTTAGTTTGCACTAATCAAAAAGAAAAGGGCCGCGCACCCAAATGGATGCACGGCCCTCATGCCATGAATGCGAGCGATTCCGCGGCGAGCTATTTACTCAGCAGCCTCGGTGGTCTCGGCCTCGGCAGCGGCCTCCTCGACGGGAGCCTCTGCGGGAGCCTCGGCGGCCTGCTTGGCAGCCTCCTCGGCAAACTTAGCAGCACGCTTAGCCTTCTCGGCAGCCTTGGCCTCAGCGGCGGCCTTGCGAGCGGCCTCGGCCTCAGCAGCCTTGGCGGCCTTGGCAGCCTTGGCCTCCTCGGCCTTCTTGAGCTGGGCGGCAGCGGCGCCACCGAACTTGTCGGCGAAGCGCTGGACGCGTCCACCGGTGTCGACGAACTTCTGCTGGCCGGTGTAGAACGGGTGGCACTCGTTGCAAAGTTCGACCTTCATCTCGGACACGGTAGCGTGCGTCTTGAAGGTGTTGCCGCAGGAGCACGTCACCGTGCACTCGACATACTGGGGATGGATACCCTGCTTCATGGTAGGACTCCTTATTGGTCAGGCGCTGGTTACCGATCAGCGCATAAGGCGTCTTGGTTTCCGACCAAGACAACAAACTCGGCTATGGTACCACGGCGCCGTGCGTCCCACAAAAGGTTCACGGTCTTTGCACCGGAGCGCACGGGCGCATCTGCCTGATCGCGGAGCCAACAGGAACCGCCTGAGCTGTCCAGGGTGCCAAAAATACACCCCGCGAGACAAGCACTCCATGTTGCAGACGTGTAACGCTGCAGCAAAGGTGCCCCTTTTGGCGCCAGACAGGTACAATGATGAACGCTGTACCGTAGCGGAGCGCACCCGCGCGCCGCAACCACGCGAAAGGGTTTCCCATGGCCGAGATCTCGTCCTCCCGTATCGTCATCACCGTCCTTGGCAAGAACCGCCCCGGCATCGTCGCCGGCGTCACCCGTGTCCTGGGCGAGGCCAACGTCGACATCCGCGACATCACGCAGTCCATTATCGAGGACATCTTCACCATGACCATGCTGGCCGATACCGCCGAGTCCAAGCTCGACTTCGCCGAGCTGCAGAAGGCCTTGGCCGAGGCCGGCGAGCTTTCGGGCGTCAACGTGTCCATCCAGCGCGAGGACGTCTTCAACTTTATGTACCGCCTGTAGCGAGCAAGCCGCTGGGGATAGCCTGACGCGCGCATGCCCATGCAAGCCACCCCGATGCGGCCCGGAGAGGAGCGCGCATGGCCTACGACGCCAAGAAAATCTATTACCGCTTCGATGACCACTTGAGCCGCCTGGTTCTGGATTACGAAGCAAGCCGCCAGATTTCGCCTGAGAGCGAAAGCCTCTACCACGGCCTGCCGACCGACCCTTATGACGAGGGCCTGTTTGTCGAGCACAATGTCAAGCGCGGCCTGCGCAATGCCGACGGCTCGGGCGTGGTCGCGGGCCTCACTCGCATCTCGGATGTGCACGGCTACAACAAGGTCGACGGAAAGGTCGTGCCCGATCAGGGCAAGCTCACGCTTCGCGGCTACAGCATCGAAGACCTGGTCAACAATGCCCAGGCCGAGAATCGCTACGGCTACGAGGAAGTCGCCTATCTGCTTATCACGGGTTCGCTGCCCAACAAGAAAGAGCTCGACGGCTTTTGCGAGCGCCTGGGCGCCTTTAGACATCTGAGCGACGAGTACGTCAAAGAGTTCCCTATGACCACGGTGTCGTCGAGCATCATGAACGTGCTCCAGCGCGCCGTGCTGCTGCTCTACGCCTTCGACGCCGAGCCCGACGTAATTACGCCCGAGCACGAAATCGACGTCGCCATTTCCATGCTCGCACGTCTCCCGCGCATTGCCGCCTTCGCACACATGGCCTCGGTCGCCAAGCTTCGCGGCTCCGAGGTTCACGTGCCGCACCCCACGCCCGGCCTCTCCACCGCCGAGACCATCCTACAGGTCCTGCGCGGCGGCATGGCGTTCACCCGCGATGAGGCGATGCTGCTCGACGTGATGCTCATGCTGCATGCCGAGCACGGCGGCGGCAACAACTCTACCTTCGCTTGCCGCGTGCTGTCGTCTTCGGCCACCGATCCGTATTCCGCCTACGCCGCGGCTATCGGCTCGCTCAAGGGCCCGCGCCACGGCGGTGCCAATGCCAAGGTCGTGTCCATGCACGAGGACATCCGCGCGCATGTCTCCAACTGGGAGGACGAGGACGAGGTCGCGGCCTACCTGGGCAAGATCCTCGACAAGCAGGCCTTCGACGGCACGGGCCTCATCTACGGCATGGGCCACGCCGTCTATACGCTCAGCGACCCGCGCGCCGAGGTCTGCCGCCGTTACGCGCGCTCGCTGGCAGCCAAGAAGGACTTGGGCGAAGAGTTCGCACTCATCGAGCGCATCGAGCGCCTGGCACCCCAGGTCATGCGCGACCACGGCATGACCAAGCCCATCTGCGCCAACATCGACCTGTACACGGGCTTTATCTATAAGATGCTCGGCGTGCCCGAGACGCTCTTTACGCCGCTGTTCGCCGTCGCCCGCATGGCCGGCTGGTCTGCGCACCGCATGGAAGAGCTCTTCTGCGCGCACCGCATCATCCGTCCCGCGTATCGCCCGGTTATCGAGCCGCTGGAGTACAAGCCGCTCGCCGATCGTTAGGACGCAGACCGTTATAGAACCCGAGCGTGGCCAGGGCATCACCGCCCTCGGCCACGCTTTTTATGCCAGTAGAAAGGATTGCAGCGAATGATTGTGTTTTCCGATATGGATGGAACGCTGCTGACGAGTGATAAGCAGATGAGCGACGCCACCTGGGTAATGCTCGACGAACTCGCTCGACGTGGGATTGAGTTTGTGCCCTGCACGGGGCGTCCTCTGTCGGGCATCTTTGAGCCCATCCTCGCCCATCCCGCCGTACACTACGCGGTCTACGCCAACGGTGCCAGCGTCTGGCAGCTCGACGACGTTGTGCCCACCGATGTCTCGCGTGCCACGCGCATTTTGAGCCGACCGCTCGACCGCGCCATCGCCCACCGCGTCCATAGCATTGCAGCCGGCCACGATGTGACCTTCGATATCTTTGCGGACGGGCAGTGCTTCCTCCCCCGCTCGCTCTACACGCGCCTGGACGAATTCTGCGGCGGCGACCCCCACATCGCGGCTTCGCTTAAGCGCACACGAACACCGATCGACATGGATATCGACAGCAAGATCGACGAGGTCGAGACGCTCGAACGCATCGCCATGTACTGGCACGACCCGGCCGATCACGACGCCATCGCGGCGGCGCTCGACACGCTCGGAGGCATTGAGGTCACGCGTTCTTACACCATGAATATCGAGGTCATGGGTAAGGGCGCCACCAAGGGAACGGCCCTCACGTGGCTATGTGAGCATCTGGGCGAGCGTCTCGCCGACGCCTGGGCGTTCGGCGACAACATCAACGACATCCCCATGCTGCAGGCAGCGGGCCACGGCATGGCAATGATCAACGCCGAGCTCGAAGACCGCGAGGCCGCCGGCGCTATCACCGAATACGACAACGACCACGACGGCGTCGCCCGCACCATCATGGCCACCCTCGCCTAGCAGCAGCAACCCGACAGGGTAGCTAATTTGGGACGGGGCTATTTTAGCTACCCCATAAGCGGGTAGCTAAAATAGCCCCGTCCCAAATTAGCTACCCCCGGAAAACCGCAAGGACTGTCCCCCACTGCCGGCAGAAAAGGAACGTCCCCATCTGCCGGATTAGGAGAGACTCTCCAGCACGCGACGGAGCTCATGCTGAACGGCGTGGTCGCGGTTGCAGCCTACGACGCGATCGGCCACCGCCTTGAGCGCGGGGCGCGCGTTTTCCATCGCGCAGCCTGTGCCGACAAAGCGAATGATCTCGTAGTCGTTCATCGAGTCGCCAAACGCCATGACCTCGTCGCGTCCAATGCCGTAATGCTCCGCGAGCTGCGCGATACCCGAGGCCTTCGACACACCGGGCTGCATGGCATCGATCCACGCGTTGCCCGAAGGCGCAAAAGTAAAGAGCTGACCAAGTTCGCGCTGTAGCACGTATGCACTGTCCATAACCGCACTGTCGTCGCAAAAGATACTCGCTTTGATGATATTTACGCTGGGATCGGGCAGCTCCCAAATGCGCTCGGCATTGGGAAGGTCCTTATCGACCTCACGCACGAACTTGCACTCGTCATCGAGCAGGAAGGACTTGGTTCGGTCAAAGAGCGCAAGATGCAGATTGGGAAACGTCCTGACGGCTTGGGCGAGCCTTCGAATCGCCAGGTGGGAATACACCTCACGGTCTACCATCTTACCGTCGGCGTAGACCTGGGCGCCGTTAGCGGCGACAAAGTCCATCTTGTCACGAACGGGCGCAAAGAACTCGCACAGGCGATCGTAGCGACGACCTGACGATGCGGCGAAATGCACGCCATGCTCGTGTAGCGCCAGAATCAGTTCGTAGGTCTCGGGAGGCACCTGGCCGTTTTCGTCAAGCAGTGTGCCGTCCATATCGGATGCAATCAGTTTAAACATAGAAAAGCTCCCTTCGGGCTTGTTGGAATCGAACGCGTATCCGATTCCAACGTACCCAAAGGGAGCTCAAATAAGACTCCGCGGGCGTAAACGTTACAAGGACCTGGCAAATAGCTCACACATGCCAGAGGTCCTACGGTCGCGGCGTCAAGCAGCCCGCCAAAGAGTGTCCCCGATGACTAGTCGTTTAAGAACGTCCCCGATGACTAGTCGGCGTAGGTGAAGGTTGTAACGTCGAACATGCCCTCGGGGCGGATGCGGAGCGTCGGGATGACCGGCAGGGGCAGGAAGATGATGCCCATGATGGGGTCGAGCGGCGGCTCAATACCCATGGCGCGCGCCTTGACCATAAAGTCGTCGTGCTGCGCGGCAACGTCCTCGGCCGTGCCTTCGCTCATAAGGCCACCGAGCGCCAGCGGAATACGCGCCACGACCTCGCCGTTGCGCACCAGCACGTGGCCGCCCTGGCCCACGGCCTCAACGGCAGCCATCATATCCGCCGCATTGTCGCCCACCACGCACACGTTGTGCGAGTCGTGGCCGATCGTGGAGGCAATGGCACCGCCCGTGATGGTGAAACCGCGCACCCAGCCGCGGCCGATATGCTTGCCGACCAGGCCCAGGCCAGCGGGGCCGTCGCCATCGGCGCCCTCGGCCTGCAGCGACACGCCGCGGCCATGGCGCTCGATCAGCATAATGCGGCGCAAGTCCTCGGCGCTCTCGGGGCGAGCCATACCCGTGATGGCCTTACCCGGCACCACGTCGATCACGGCCTCGCCCGGCTTAAAGGCATAATCGAACACGTCAAGCGAAAGCTTCGGCAGCTTAACGGAAGCACGCAGCTCATCGGCAAGGGCCGCAACCTCGGCCATCTCGGGTGCAATCTCGCCCACAAAGGTGCCGTCCTGCGCCACCAGAGCACCGGCGGCATAAACACGATGCGGAGCCTTGGCAAACGTCAGGTCATCGAGCAACAGCAGGTCGGCGCGTTTGCCCGGGACGATCGCGCCACGGAGCTCATGCGGGTCGCGACAGCCGTGGTCCAGGCCAAATGCCTCAGCCGTGGAAAGGGACGCCATAGAGATAGCGACCACGGGGTCGATACCGGCCTCGATAGCCACGCGGCAGGCGTTGTCGATCATACCGGTCGAAAGCGCGTCGGAGGGAGCACGGTCGTCAGTTGCAAAGCAGCAGCGGCGGGCGCGGGCAGGATTCTCCAGCAGCATCGGGGACAAATTGGCCAGGTCGTGGCTGCACGTACCCTCACGCAGCATCACATACATGCCGCGGGACAGCTTGTCGAGTGCCTCCTCGGGAATCGTCGACTCGTGGTCGGCGATAATGCCCGCTGCGGCATAGGCGTTGAGGTCCTTACCGGCAACGAGCGGCGCATGGCCGTCGACCTGCTTGGACGGCGTCTGGTTGGCAGCATCGATGCGGGCGCAGGTCTCGGGATCGGCCATAAAGACGCCCGGCAGGTTCATCATCTCGCCCAGACCAAAGACATCGCCCGGATGCTCGGCAAAAAACGCCTGCATATCGGCAGCCGAAATAACGGCACCGGCCTGCTCGTCGGGCAGCGCGGGCACGCACGAAGGCATCATGTACTTGATGGAGATGGGTGCGCGGCGGCCGTCCTCAATCATAAAGCGCAAGCCGTCGAGACCGGCAACATTGGCAATCTCGTGGCTGTCGGCAATGGCGGTGGTAGTGCCGCGCGTCGCGGCCATGCGAGCATACTCGGCGGGACGGATGTTCGAAGACTCGATATGCAGATGTCCGTCAATAAAACCGGGAGCGAGATAGCGACCCTGGCAGTCGATGACCTCAGTTGCCTCGTAGGTGCCAGCAGCATCGTCGCGACCATCGTAGAGCACGCCGACGATCACACCGTCCTTGACGGCAACGCTACCGGGCGCCACACGCTGGCCATACACGTCGACGATCTGCGCATTGGTAAACAGCGTGTCGATGGGCACGCGCCCCTCGGCAGCATCGATCACAGACCTCATGACCTCAACGGACATACATACTCCTTTAACCGTAGAAAACAGCTGCGGAGCGGACAAACCTTCACCGCAGCAAGCCAACAGCCATTGTATGCCCAAAAGAAAGTCCCGCTAACACCCCTTCCGCTTAACGGCACACGCCACTTGGTGCAATGGGGACTGCCGCTGAGCACCAATACAAGGAGTGTCCCAAAGTGCCAACAACGGGAGCGCCGATGTTTTGGCAACGACAGCGAGCGGGCCGCATTTGAGACAAGGTGACGTGAAACGAAAGGGCGCTGACCTTCTGGTCGCGCCCTTGAAGTTGAACGTCAGATTGTCCAAATGCGGCCCGCGCAGCGTCGGCCGGTCCGCCGTTCGGTAGAACGGCGGAACTAAATCAACTTGAAACCCTTGCGCTTGCCTACGGAGAGGGTGTCACCCAGCTTGAGGGCGCTGGGATCGATGTTATAGCTCTTGGGAGCCACGGCCTTGCCGTTGATCTTGACGCCGCCGCCGTCGATATCGCGACGGGCCTGGCCGGCGCTCGCCGAAAGACCCAAGTCCTTGAGCAGGCCGGCGAGGTAGATCTGGCCCTCGTCGTTGACGGTCAGCTCAACGTGTTTCTCGGGGAAGTCGGCGAGCTGGCCCTCCTTGAACACGCGGTCGAACTCGGCCTGAGCCTCGTCGCCGGCGCCAGCGCCGTGGTAGGTGTCGCACAGGTCGCGACCCAGAGCGCGCTTGAGCTCATAGGGATCGGCAGAGCCGTCGGCCAGAGCAGCGTCGATCTTGTCGACCTCGGCCGGGGTGAGCGAGCTGGCCAGACGATAGTACTTGCCGATCATCTCATCGGGGATGGACATGGTCTTGCCGAACATATCCTTGGGCGCGTCGGTCAGGCCGATGTAGTTGCCATAGGACTTGGACATCTTACGAACGCCATCGGTGCCCTCGAGCAGCGGCATGGTGAGCGCGATCTGGGGCTCCATGCCCATCTTCTCCATGAGCTCACGGCCGGCGAGCAGGTTGAAGAGCTGATCGGTGCCGCCCATCTCCACGTCGGCCTTGATCTGCACAGAGTCGAAAGCCTGCATCACGGGATACAGGAACTCATGCAGGGCGATCGGCGTCTGAGACTGGTAGCGCTTGGTAAAGTCGTCGCGCTCAAGAATGCGGGCGACGGTGAACTTGGAGCACACCTGCAGCAGGCCGGCCAGATCCATCGAAAGGATCCAATCGCCGTTGTGCACGATGGTGGTCTTCTCGGGGTCCAGGATCTTCATGGCCTGGCTCACGTAGGTCTCGGCGTTGGCCTCGATCTGCTCCTGCGAAAGCTGCGGACGCGTGGAGTTCTTGCCCGAGGGATCGCCGATCAGCGCGGTGCCGTTGCCGATGATAAGGGTGACGTTGTGGCCCAGGTCCTGGAACTGGCGCATCTTGCGCAGCGGCACGGCATGGCCCAGGTGCAGGTCGGGGCTGGTGGGGTCGACGCCGAGCTTGATGTTGAGGGGCTCGCCCTTCTCAAGCTTCTTGCGAAGGTCGGCCTCGGGAACGATCTGCGCGGCGCCCGAGGTGATGATACGCATTTGCTCGTCAACAGACAGCATTGGGTATCCTCCTTTTGCTATAGCACCCTCACCGGATACGGCGGTGCTGGAAGTCCATAAACTCTCATATGATAACAAACTGACGCGACGCGGCACCTACGACAGGAAAATCCTCGTCCTGCCGCATGCGTCAATGGCAACTGGCAGACGTGTACCGTCACGCTCGACCAGATAGCGTACCTGCCGACGACGCAAGCAGTCGCGGCAACGGACCTGTCCCGTCGCATCGGTGGCGCAGACGCCCTCGGCGGTCAGCAGGCAGTGCTCGCACACCATAAGCTCGGGACGCTCGGCGTCGACCGGACCCAAGACGCCGGGTTCAGCTGCCAGTTCGGCAATACGCTCCGCATCATTGCCGAGCAACTCGGCCGGCAAGTACACCCGCCCCGCACCGAGTCCGCGCAGCCAGGTAAGCGTGGCCCGATTCGTGCAGAACACCGGTGCCGCCACGTCAAACGTCACGTCCAGCTCGCGAGCGATCACCACCTGTCCCAGGTTGCGGCAGACGACGCGCCCGGTACGCTGAATCAGTGAGCGGGTCCGATCAGCGTCACCCGTGCGGCACACCTCGTCAAGCACCACAACGGCGTCGGACAAATCGAGTTCTCCGCGCGGGTCGGCATCCATCAGCTGCCAAGCAAAAACCATGCGAGCGGGAACCGCGCACTCCACCAACTCCGTCGACGCACCGCCATCCACCGCAACGCTATCCAAGGGCAGCACCTCAACGGCACGCGCAACGGGCGCAATCGCATCCGCCTCGGCCCGCATGCGCCCCAACACCGCCGCCGTCTGATCCAACACGCCGGCGCTGCGAATCAGGTACACCTCGCAGCCCGCGTCCACCTTACGCTTGCAATGCACGACGACGCGCTTCCCCGCTGCGGCATCCACCGGGCAGGGCACCTGCGGCCAGCGCTTGGGCACATCGGGACGCGCGTCGACACCCGGATAGAACCGAATCTCGAGCGTGTCACCCGCCGCCACGGCGGCGTCGAGCTCAACGGTCACCTCTTCGTGGCCCACAGCGACCAAACGCCCCACGCGCACGCCCTGGTTAATTGCGCGCTCAAAGCTCATCAGCTCGGCACCCGAACGCCCTCGCAGGTACGCATCGGTAAACCCACGGTTAAACGACCTCCCCAGCTCGCGTTCAAGCTCTTCCACGGCATCGGGGTCCCACGTGCCGTCGCGCAGCATATCGAGTGCCCGGCGCCACACCCGCACCACATTGAATACGTAATCGGGGTTCTTCATGCGCCCCTCAATCTTGAGCGACGCCACGCCGGCATCTACAAGCTCGGGCAGATGCGCAATACCCAGATAGTCACGCGGGCACAGCAGGCGATCTCCCTCGACGGCGACAACGCTCTGCCCCGCCTCGTCCACCAGGTCGTACGCCAGACGGCACGGCTGCGTGCAGTCGCCGCGCATCGCCGAGCGCCCACGCCGCAGGGCCGAGAACTCGCACGCCCCCGAATAACCGATGCAAATCGCACCGTGGCAGAATACCTCGATGGGCACGCCCGTGGCACATAGCGCCGCAATCTCGTCGACCGTCAGCTCGCGCGCCGTCGTCACACGCTCGACCCCCAGCTCATCGGCCGCCAGCCGCATGGCGCCTTCGCTATGAACGCCCGCCTGCGTAGACAGGTGAATCTCGACCCCGGGAATCGCCGCGCGCAGCGCGCAGGCCAACCCGGCATCGGCGACAATCAGAGCATCGGCGCCCAGCTCCAGTGCATGAGCTCCCAGCGCCACCGCGTCGGACAACTCATCGTCAAATACGAACACGTTGAGCGTCACGTACACGCGCACGCCATGGGCATGCGCCACGGCGCAGCCGCGCGCAAACTCGTCATCCGTAAAGCCATGCGCGCTCACGCGGGCGTTAAAGCCGCCCAACCCCGCATAGATGGCATCGGCACCCGCGGCGATGGCCGCAAGCATCTGGTCGAGTCCGCCCGCCGGCGCCAGCAGCTCGGGCAGCACCGCACCGGCAGCATTCAATCCAGTCTCGTATTGTCCGCTCGGCCCCATCGCCCGAATCGCCATCGACAAACTCCTTACCAAGGTATGCATTCACTCTGAAAAATGCCGTCTTCCAGCATACACGAGGCCTCGCGCGCCCCGTTTGGTTTATCGTGTAATAACTTATGTCCATCCTGCCCCGACGGCACATCCACCGTTCGGCACGACATACCTGGAGGTCAATATATGGGTCCTCGCCAACGACAGGGACGCAGCCGTTCAAAGACGCATGCCCTGCCCATAATCCTGCTCTCGTTTTTGGGCTTTTTGCTTATCGCGGGCGTGGCATTTGGCATCGGCATGGTCGGCAACGTCAACCGCTGGCTGTCCGATCTGCCCGACTACACCGACGCCAACGCGTATCTGGTGAGCGAGCCCACCGAGATCGTCGACTGCAACGGCAACAAGATCGCGAGCTTCTACACGCAAAACCGCAAGTCCATCACCAAGGACGAGGTCTCCCCCTACGTGCTGCAGGGCACCGTTGACGTCGAGGACGAGCGCTTCTACGAGCACGGCGGTATCGACCTGTGGGGTATCGCGCGTGCTGCGGTGGCAACCCTCGGCGGCGGGCACGAAGGCGCCTCGACTATCACCCAGCAGCTGGTGCGCAACACCATTCTGCAGGAGGAGCAGTTCGACTCGACCATCGAGCGTAAGGTGCGCGAGGCCTACATCGCCATCAAGATGGAGGACATGTACTCCAAAGACGAGATCCTCATGATGTACCTCAACACCATCTATTACGGTCACGGCGCCTACGGCATCGAGGCCGCAGCCGAGACCTACCTGTCCAAGAGCGCCGCCGACCTCACCCTGAGCGAGGCCGCGCTGCTCATCGGCCTTCCCAACTCGCCTTCGCAGTACGACCCCACGGTCAACCCCGACCTGGCACTGTCTCGCCGCAACAAGGTTCTCGACAACATGCTGCGCCTGGGCCACATCACCCAGGAGGAGCACGATGCCGCACAGGCCGAGCCCATCACCCTCAACGTGACCGAGATTTCGGGCAGCGGCGTCGACGTATACTCGCAGCCCTACTTTGTCGCCTATGTTAAGCAGCTGCTGGAGCAGGAGTTCTCGACCGACGTGCTCTTTAAGGGCGGCCTGACCGTCAAGACCACCATCGACCCCACGATGCAGCAGGTGGCAGAGAATGCCGTCCGCGAGCAGCTCGACACGCTCTCACTCGACGGCCTGGACATGGGCATGGTCGTCGTCGACCCCAAGACCGGCTACATCAAGTGCATGGTGGGCGGCTATGACTACAACGCCGACGAGAACCACGTAAACCATGCCACGGCCAAGCGTCCCGTCGGCTCCACCTTTAAGGCCTTTACGCTGGCAACTGCCATCCAAAACGGCATGAACCCCAACGTCACCCTCAACTGCAACTCGCCGCTCAAGGCCAAGGGCACCACGACCGAGGTCCAAAACTACGCCAACCATAGCTATGGCAACATCACGCTTAAGCAGGCGACGGCATACTCCTCCAACACCGGCTACATCCAGGTGGCGGAAGCCGTCGGCAACAGCAAGATCATCTCGCTCGTCAAAAAGCTCGGCATCGATCCCGCCAAGGACAACATCGAGGACGTTCCCGTCATGACCCTCGGCACCGGCTCGATCTCGCCGCTCGAGATGGCCGCCGCCTACGCGACGTTTGCCAACGGCGGCTACTATCGCCAGCCGATCGCCATCACCGAGATTGACTCTCGTACCGGTTCGGTGCTGTACCAGCACACCGACAATCCCTCACAGGTACTTACCGAGGGCGAGGCCGCCGCGGTCACCGATGTTCTGTCCGGCGTCATGAAGGGCGGCGGTACGGGTGCTGCCGGTGCCCTGAGCGTCAACCAGCCCTATGCCGGCAAGACGGGCACCACCGACAACACCACCAACCTGTGGTTCTGCGGCTATACCCCGCAGCTGGCGTGCGCCCTGTGGACCGGCTATTCCGCGGGCGAGATCCCCATCCAAAAATACGGCACAGATCTGCTGGGCGACAGCACCAACCTGCCTGTCTTTAAGCGGTTTATGAACACCGTTCTGACCGGTACCGAGCGCGAGGAGTTTGCGACCGGAACGGCGCCCACCTACAAGAACAACAGCGTCTGGAAGTTCTACGGCACCAACAACTCCAAGAAGACGGAGAACGACGACAAGGACGAGAACGAGGACGAAGAGGAAACCACCACAACGACGACAACGACCACCGAGACCACGGGCGGCGACACCACCGGCGGCACCGGTACGACCGGTGGCTCGACGGGCGGCTCCACTGGTGGTTCGACCGGCGGCGATGGCGGCACGCCTACGCCTACGCCTACGCCTACGCCTACGCCTACGCCTACGCCCACTCCCGACCCCTCGCCCACGCCTGACGATACGGTCGGCTAGAAATTCATCCAGCCATAAACAACAGGGCCCCCGAGCAGCTTATTAATGTGCTCGGGGCCTTTTAGTTTAAAGCGACCTGATGGGCGGTCTTTATACCGGCAGACAAAAAAGGGGGTACCGACCAACGTCGATACCCCTTACAGCCACTATGTCAGCGCACGCAGTGCCGAGCGCACGACCCGCACGCCTACTTGCGAGAATTGCTCAGCTTATTGATCAGCGCCTCAAGACGCTCGCCGTCCTCGGCCGTCTGGGCAATAACCAAAATCGTATCGTTGCCGGCAAGCGAGCCAAGCACATCGGGCAGCTCTGCCGCATCAACGGCGGCGGCGATGCCGGAAGCCGTGCCAGGCTGAGCCTTAATCATAACCAGATTATCGGTGCGCAGAACGCCCGTTACGAGCTCGGAAACCATACGCTGCAGGTGCAGGTCCTCTGCCAGAACATAGATGCCCTCAGGGAGCTTACGCAGCCCCATATCGGCAATATCGCGAGAGACAGTCGCCTGCGTGCAATCAAAGCCCATAGCGCGGAGCTCATCGACCAGCACGCGCTGCGTGCGGACGTCCTTATTGCGCACAATATCTCTAATGGCATCCTGGCGCCCATTGCGTTTTTTAGCCATACAAACCCTCTCTCCAAAAGATGGCGGAGACAATCAATCAGTGATTGAATAGTTTAACGCTATTTGAAGGCTTTTGTGTATAAGAACGCATTTCGAAACAATTCTATGCAAATTTGTTTCGAAATGAGCCGTTTAGGCGGTTTTTGCGCCCGTACGGTTAAGAAAAGCTGCCAGATGCGTACACATCACGCAGCGCGCGGGCTTGACGCTGGCGATCGGCCCAAACAACAGACCAAGTCCCCGATGGTTATCCTTGAGCGCGGCGACCATCTGACGGGTTCGAGGCGCCTCGAGCATATCACGCATGCGGGCGGAACGCTCGATTGACGACACTCCATGCGGGCTCAGACACAAATTCTCGATGCAGGCGACCAGTCCGGCAAAGTAGAATTTTTGGCTTGCCAGCTTGAGCCGACCACCGCTATCTGCTTCCGAGAGTGAGTCCGCAAGCTCGTCGAGCGCTCGGGTGTCATCGGATACCTTGGCATACATGGTAGGATCGAAGGCATCTGTAAGCTTAGGTGCCGCCGCGTGGAAACAAGCATCGCCGCAGCCGGACACGCATCGTGTCTGCGAAAGCGCACATGCCATAAACCCAACTGTGCGAAACACCTTGTCGCACAAAAGGCATGCCTCAAACAGCGAGCGGCTGTACATCACGCCAGAGGTCTGAACGACTAGGCCGCCTAAAATCAACTGAGGCAGCCCGGCCGCCATCGAAGATTTGCTATCAATGGAAATATGAGTAGTATCCAAGACGCGCGAATGGCGCTCTCGATGTGCATCATAGCGGTCGAGCGACACCGTGGGGAACACTATGTCTGCTGCGGTATCGCACGCGATATCGACCATCTTGGAAAGGGACTGCGGAGCAAACCACTCATCGGCGTTCATAGCGATGATTTGAGAGCCACGCGAGGCAGCAAAACCGGCACGAAGACAAGCACCGCGCTTCGCGTCCTCGACGTCAATCAAATCAATATGTATGTCCCTATCGGCAGCAACTTGAAGCGAATGGCGCACACCGGGCGCAGCATCGCGGCAGACAACGACAATCTGCAAATCGTAGAGGTCTTGGTTCTGGATACTCTCGAGCGCACGCATCGCATAGCTGGGCGAACCTTCTACCACAAGGATCACCGAAAGTCGCGGATGCGAGCCACGTCGAACCAAGTTATCCGTCCTCTCGACAGCAATGAATCAAACTGTCGTTCATGTTACACCCCGGCAATAAAAGCAATGAGACACCGGTTGCACTGCACGCCAAGAACAGATGTTGCACACGCGCAGCCCACAGATGACAGGTGCCGACGAACGGCGCGTCGAGCCCTCCCCTAGTCGAGCACGACAAGCTCGGCGGGATCGTAATCCACGCCCATAAACGTAAGGCCGCAGGCAGGAGCCGTGGGGCCCGCAGCGGTACGATCGCAAGAATCGATGACCTCGCGCATCCACTCGGGTTCACGGCGATGCATGCCAATCTCGACAAGCGTGCCAACGATCGTACGGACCATCGAATGCAGAAACGCATTGCCCTCGATGGTAAACGTCAGGATGTCCTCGCCAAACGCAACCTCATGGCCAAACTCGGCGCGCATTACGCAGCGGTGCGTAGGTTTGCCCACGGCAGAGGCAACCTTGCAAAAGCTTTTAAAGTCCTGCTCGCCCAAAAGCGCAGGGCAGGCGGCCGCCATCGCATCGACGTCGAGGGGATAGCGATGCCACCACACAGCACCGCGTGACAGCACTGGCCGCGCATCACGATCGGCAATGCGATAGGTGTAAGTGCGAGAGCGCGCGTCAAAGCGCGCAGAAAAGCCCTTACGAGCCTTGTAGACCTCGTTGATGGCGATATCTTTGGGCAGCAGGGCATCCATAGCCCGCAGCCACCTACGGCGCGTAAACGCGAGCTCAGCGTCCGTTACGGGCACGCTGATGTACTGAGCCACGGCATGCACGCCGGCATCGGTACGACCCGCGCACGTCAGATCGATCGGACGGCGAAGCAGCGTCTCGATGGCTCGACGCAGCTCACCCGCAACCGTCGTCTGTCCCGGCTGCTCGGCAAATCCGCTATACGACGAGCCATCATAGGCCACGCGAAATACGAGCGTGGCGTCAAGCTCGGAAATCGAATTGAAATCAGACGGCGCAGTCATGGGCGCTCCCAACAAACAAATAACGGTATCGCGACAAAAAAAGAGGGGTACGCGAACGTACCCCTCGAATATAGCCTATGCAGACGGAATGTCTACTCAGCGGTCTCCTCAGCAGGAGCCTCCTCGACGGCCTCGACCTTCTTAGGAGCAGCGGCCTTCTTGGGGGCCGGAGCAGCCTTCTTGGCCTTAGGCGTGCAAGGCTCGGTGACGAGCTCCATGATAACGATGGGAGCGTTGTCGCCCTTGCGGTTGCCGAGCTTCATGATGCGGGTGTAACCGCCGTTGCGGTCCTGCCACATGCCCTGAGCAGCCTTGTCGAAGATCTCGGCAACGAGCTGCTTATCGCCGAGCTTGGCGATAGCCAGACGACGAGAGTGCAGGTCGCCCTTCTTGGCCCAGGTGATGATCGGGTCGACGACCGAACGCAGCGCCTTAGCGCGGGTCTCGGTGGTCTTGATGCGGTCGTTCTCGAAGAGGGCCTTAGCAAGGCTCTTCTTCATGGCCTTGGTGTGGCTCGCATCGGTGCCGAGCTTCAGGCCCTTCTTAACGTTGTGACGCATGGTCTAGTTTCTCCTCAAATATGCGAAGCATTAAGCCTTCAGGCTCAGGCCCATGGACTCAAGCTTGTCCTTCACTTCCTCGATCGACTTAACACCGAAGTTACGGATGTTGAGCAGATCATTCTCCGAGAACTCAACGAGCTGACGGACCGAGTGAATGCTGGCGCGCTTAAGGCAGTTGTAGGAACGGACGGAAAGGTCCAGATCCTCGATCTGCTTGTCCAGCTCGGCGTTGTCGTTGGTGACCTCGGGAGCGAAGATCGAAGCCTCCTCCTCGACCTCGGGGGTCTCGGCAAGGTTCATAAAGGCAGCCATATGCTGGTTGATGATATTGGCAGCCTGGACCACGGCGTCGCGCGGAGCGATGGAGCCGTTGGTCTCGATCTCGAGGACAAGGCGGTCGTAGTCGGTGTGCTGACCGACACGGCAAGCCTCAACGAGCTTGGCGCAACGGGAAACCGGCGAGTACAGCGAGTCGACGTGGATCACACCGATGGGATCGTTGTCGCGCTTGTTGGCCTCGCCAGAGACATAGCCGCGGCCATAGCCGATGCGCATGCTCATGGTGAGATGGCCACCCTCGGTGAGCGTAGCGATATGCTGCTCGGGGTTGACCAGCTCAAACTCGGACGGAATAAAGAAGTCCGCACCGGTGACCTCGCAGGGGCCGTCAACCGAGATGGTGGCGGTCGCCTCGTCGGTCGTGCCGAGAGCCCTGAAGACAAGACCCTTGACATTCAGGACGATGTCGGTGACATCCTCGACCATGTTAGGGATGGTCATGAACTCGTGCTGCGCACCATCGATCTGAATAGCCTCGACGGCGGCACCCTCGAGCGAGGACAGAAGTACGCGACGAAGGGAGTTACCCAGCGTATCGCCGTAGCCACGCTCGAGCGGCTCGACGGAGACACGAGCAGACGTCTCGTTGATCTCTTCGACCTGAACCTGAGGCCTAATGAATTCTGACATGTATTACCTCCAGCCTCAGCAGCCCGGATGGACTACTTAGAGTAGAGCTCGACGATGAGCTGCTCGTTGATATCACCGCTGATCTGCTCACGCGTCGGCAGAGCGAGCACGTTACCAGACAGCTTCTCGATATCGACCTCGAGCCAGCCAGGGACCTCAAAGCGCTCGGAGGAAATCAGGGCCTCCTTGATGGGGAGGAGGTCACGGAACTTCTCGCCGACAGCGACGACGTCGCCGGCCTTGACGCGGTAGGACGGGATGTCCACGCGCTTGCCGTTCACGGTGAAGTGACCGTGACGGACGGACTGACGAGCCTCTTTGCGGGTGCGGGCGAAGCCAAGACGGAAGACGACGTTGTCGAGGCGAGACTCAAGGATGATCATGAGGTTCTCACCGGTGACGCCGTTCATCTTACGGGCCTTGTTGAAGTAGCCGTGGAACTGCTTCTCCAGAACGCCATAGATGAACTTGACCTTCTGCTTCTCGCGCAGCTGCATGCCGTACTCAGATTCCTTGCGACGGCGCTTGGGCTGACGGATAGATTCCTTCTTGCTGCTGTAACCGAGCTCAGCGGGATCGATCCCGAGCTGACGGCAGCGCTTAAGAACAGGAGTCCTGTCGATTGCCATATTGATACGATCCTTTCAGTTACACGCGGCGACGCTTCTTGGGGCGGCAGCCGTTGTGCGGAATGGGGGTCTTGTCCTGGATGCTCGAGACCTCGAGGCCAGCGGCCTGGAGGGAGCGGATGGCGGTCTCACGACCGGAGCCGGGACCCTTGACGAAGACGGAAACCTTCTTCATACCGTGCTCCATGGCCTGCTTGGCAGCAGCCTCGGCAGCCATCTGGGCAGCGAACGGCGTGGACTTACGGGAGCCCTTGAAGCCCACCTGGCCAGCCGACTTCCAGGAAATGACGTTGCCCTGGGGATCGGTGATCGAAACGATCGTGTTGTTGAACGTAGAACGAATGTGAGCCTGTCCCACGGAAATGTTCTTACGGTCCGCGCGCTTCAGACGGGCAGCGCGAACGTTCTTCTTAGCAGTAGCCATCTATCTAGCGCTCCTTATTTCTTCTTCTTAGCACCGATCTGACGCTTCGGGCCCTTGCGGGTACGAGCGTTAGTGTGGGTGCGCTGGCCGCGGACCGGGAGGCCCTTGCGGTGACGAAGGCCGCGGTTGCAGCCGATGTCCATAAGGCGCTTGACGTTCTGGTTGCGCTCACGGCGGAGGTCGCCCTCAACCATGATCTGGTTCTTATCGATATAATCGCGGATGGCGTTAACCTCATCCTCGGTGAGGTCCTTAACGCGCGTATCCACGTTAACGTTGCACTCGACGCAAATCTTCGTCGCAGTGGTGCGGCCGATGCCGTAAATGTAGGTCAGACCGATCTCAACGCGCTTCTCACGCGGGAGGTCGACACCATTAATACGGGCCAACGTAGTCTCCTCTCTTAACCCTGACGCTGCTTATGACGGGGGTTCTCGCAAATGACGAGGACCTTGCCATGGCGCCTAATGATTTTGCACTTATCGCACATCTTCTTGACCGAAGGACGTACCTTCATCGTTCTTCCTTTCGGTAGCGCTCAAACTACTTCCCTATTATCTACTCGCCCAGCCGCAGGCGTTTAAAACTATGGCTGGTCTTCACACACAATCCGACCGTAGGTTGAGCTAAGCCTGCAGCCGGAAATGGAGTGCGTGTATGCGTGCCGCTATTTGTAGCGATAGGTGATGCGGCCGCGGGTCAGGTCGTACGGGGAAAGCTCCACGACAACCCTGTCACCGGGGAGAATACGGATGTAATTCATTCGGATCTTGCCAGAAATGTTGCACAGAACCGAATGACCGTTCTCGAGCTCGACCTTAAACATGGCATTGGGCAACGGTTCCTTTACCGTACCCTCAAGCTCAATTGCGTCTTCCTTCTTCACAAGCAATCATCTTTCTCTAGAAAACGACAGCGATTGAGTATTCTACAATACGCATGCACGTATCGTAATATCTTCGTAATGGCTCCACAACTAAGCGGAACTTGTTACATTTGAAATGTTAAGGCGTGCATTTGACGCAAGCCCTACATTTCACCGCCCTGCAAGGAACACCAAGCACCTTGCGCGTCGGTGGTGAGAATCACCGGACCGTCATTGGTAATGGCGACGGTGTTCTCGTAGTGCGCGGCGGGCAGGTGGTCGTTGGTCGTAACAATCCAACCGTCGGAGCCCGTGCTCACATGGTTGGAACCCATCGTAACCATCGGCTCGATGGCAATGACCATGCCGGCCTGGAGGCGAACGCCCCTCCCCTTCTTTCCATAGTTAGGAACGTTGGGGTCCTCGTGCATCACGCGGCCGATGCCATGGCCCACATAATCGCGAAGCACGCCGTAACCGTGAGACTCAGCGAGGGACTGAACGGCATAGCCGATGTCCCCGATATGGTTACCGGGAACAGCCTGCTCGATGGCAGCCTTAAGGCAATCGCGCGTAATCTCGCACAAAGCCTTGGCTTCGGACGTGGGCGTGCCGACGAAAAACGTCCAAGCGTTATCACCGACCCAACCGTCGACAACGGCTCCCGTATCGATGGAGATGATATCGCCATCGCGCAGGATCATGTCGGGGTTGGGAATACCGTGCACCACGGCATCGTTGATCGATGCGCAAATGGTCCCCGGGAACCCGCCGTAGCCCTTAAAGGCCGGGGTGCCGCCATGCATGCGGATAATCTGCTCCGCGAGCTGATCGAGCTCAAAAGTCGAAACGCCGGGACGCACCATGGCTCCAACGTGGCGGAGCGCCATCTTAGATAGCGCTCCTGCCTTCTTCATCTGCTCGATTTGCGTTGCAGACTTAATCTTGATCATAGACCGAGAGCCTCTTTGACATCCCCGTACACGGTCTCGCGAGCCTGGTCGCCGTTGACCGACTTGAGCAGACCCTGGCCACGATAGTAGTCGACGAGCGGGCTCGTGGACTTCTCGTAGACGTCGAGACGGTTCTTGATGGTCTCGGGCTTGTCGTCGTCGCGCTGATACATCTCGCCGCCACACTTGGGGCAGATAGCATCGGCAGCGGTGCCGGTGTAACCGCATGCGCGGCAGGTGCGACGCGAAGACAGACGATCGATGATGACCTCGGGGGCCACATCGACCAGAAGGGCGCAGTCGATCTCGCGACCCATGGCGGAGAGCTCGGAATCGAGCGTCACAGCCTGGGCGGTGTTGCGCGGGAAGCCGTCGAGGATGAAGCCCTGCTGGGCGTCATCGGCAGCAAGGCGCTCCTTGACAAGGTCGATCACGAGCTGGTCGGGAACGAGCTCGCCAGCGTCCATGTACTTCTTAGCCTGAATACCAAGCTCGGTGCCACCCTTGACGGCAGCACGCAGCAGGTCGCCCGTGGAAATGTGGGCGACGCCAAACTCGGCGACGAGCTCCTGTGCGACGGTGCCCTTACCGGCACCCGGAGCTCCGAGCAATACGAGGTTCATGAGCAATCCTCCTCTAGCCTATTTAAAGAATCCATCGTAATCATACATCTTGATCTGGCCTTCGAGCTTATCGACCGTGTCGAGCACGACGCCGACCATGATGAGGATGGACGTGCCGCCAAATGCCTGGATCAGCTGGTTACCCGTGAAGGAGAAGATGATCGAAGGCACGATGGCAATGAGCGCCAAAAAGACAGCGCTGGGAAGCGTAATCTTGTTGAGCGCGTTCTTGATGTAGGCCGCGGTAGCCCTACCCGGACGCACGCCCGGAATAAAGCCGCCCTGCTTCTTAAGGTTGTCGGCCGTATCATCGGGGTTGAACACCATGGAGGTGTAGAAGTACGCGAAAAACACAATGAGGACAACGTTAAGCACCCAGTTGAGCCAGCCGCGCGAAAGCGCAGAGGCAACTGCCTGGATCCAGCCGATGCCGGGGAAGAACACAGCAATCTGAGCCGGGAAGTACAGCAGCGCCGAAGCGAAGATGATCGGCACGACACCCGCGGTGTTGACCTTGATGGGCAGGTAGGTGGTCTGGCCACCCATCATGCGACGACCCACGACGCGCTTAGCGTAGGAGACCGGGATGCGGCGCTGGCCGCGCTCAAGGAAAACAATCAGCGGGATAACCAGCAGGATGATGGCGCAGATGATCACCATGGTGATGATGCCACCGGCATTGCCCTCGGTGCTGGAGAAGATGGCCTGCGGCAGACCGGCCATGATGTTCGCGAAGATGATCAGCGACATGCCATTGCCGATACCGCGCTGGGTGATGAGCTCACCAATCCACATGATCAGCATAGCGCCCGCGGTGAGCGTACCGACGATCATGAGGTCGAAGATGATCTCGGGAGCGCCGGCCCCATTAAAGCTGATGCCGAAGCTCTTAAAGAGGAAGAGGTAACCCACGGAGTTGAGGATTGCCAGAGCCAGGGTGAGGTAACGCGAATACTGCGTAATCTTGGTCTGACCGACCTCGCCCTCGCGGGCAAGCTCATGCAGGGAAGGCACGACGGCCTGGAGCATCTGGAGGATGATCGAGCTGGTGATGTAAGGCATGATGCCCAGCGAAAACACCGACACATAGCTCAACGCGCCGCCAGAGAAAAGATTCAGGAGGGCCATAGCACCTGCGGCGACCGAATTGTTATCGGTCGAGAAAAGGCCCAGCATCCCCTGGAAGGGAATGCCGGGCACAGGAACGTGCGCACCAATGCGGTACACGACGAGCATAGCTATGGTAAAAAGAATCTTTTCGCGCAATTCTTTGATGCGGAAAGCATTCTTAAGACCATTTAGCACGGCAGCTCTACCTTTCCGCCGGCGGCCTCGATCTTGGCCTGCGCAGAAGCGCTGACCTTGTCGACCTTGACCGTGAACTTCTTGGTGAGCTCACCATTGCCGAGCACCTTGACGGGCTCGAACTCGCTCTTGGTGATGCGAGCGGCCTTAAGAGCGGCACCGTCGATCACAGCGCCGTCCTCGAACTTACGCTCGAGACGCTCAACGTTAACAGCGGTGTACTCGATACGACGGGGGTTGCGGAAGCCCGGAAGCTTGGGCAGGCGCATAGCCAGCGGAGTCTGGCCACCCTCGAAGCCGGCACCCTTGGTGCCGCCAGAGCGGGAACCCTGGCCCTTCTGGCCGCGGCCAGAAGTGGTGCCGTGACCCGAAGAATTGCCACGGCCGACGCGCTTGCGGTTCTTGGTGGAACCGGGCGCGGGAGTAAGATCGTGAAGCTGCATTTGCTACTCCTCTACAATCTCGACAAGGTGCTTGACCTTGAAGATCATGCCGCGGACGGACTCGTTGTCAGCAATCTCGCGAACCTCGCGGATCCTGTGGAGACCGAGGGCACGGACAGTACGGACCTGGTCCTGCTTGCAACCGTTGGTGCTGCGGACCTGCTTGATCTTGATGGTGTCAGCCATGCTTAGTTCTCCTTACCGACGAACATCTCGGAGACCGTCAGGCCACGGCGAGCCGCGACGTCCTCAGGGCTGGAGAGCTCCTTGAGGCCCTCGACGGCAGCCTTGATGATGTTGAGGCCGTTGTCGGTACCGAGGGACTTGGACAGGACGTTCTTGATGCCAGCAAGCTCAAAGAGGGGACGCACAGCGCCGCCGGCGATAACGCCGGTACCCTCGACAGCGGGCTTGATGATGATGCGGCCGGCACCAAAGTGACCGAGAACCTCGTGCGGGATGGTGCCCTGATCGGTCACCGGCACGTGGAACATGTTCTTCTTGGCATCGAGAGACGCCTTGGAGATGGCCATGGGCACCTCAGCGGACTTACCCATGCCAACGCCGACGTTGCCCTTGCCGTCGCCAACGACGACGAGAGCGACGAGGCTCATGCGACGACCGCCCTTGACGGTCTTCGACACGCGGTTGATGTAAACGACGCGCTCCTCGAACTCGGAGGCCTCGCGCTGCTGCTTCTGATTACGAGCCATGTGCTACATACCTCCTAGAACTCGAGACCGGCGGCACGAGCACCGTCGGCGAGGGCCTTGACGCGGCCATGGTAGATACGGCCACCGCGATCGAAGGCGACCTTGGTGATGCCGGCCTCGATGGCGCGCTTGCCAACGAGCTGACCGACCTTCTCCGCAGCCTCCTTGTTCGAGGTGTGGGTGCCCTTGAACTCGGCCTCGAGGGTCGAGGCAGAGACGAGCGTCAGGCTGGAGCCCTTGCTGTCGTCGATGATCTGGGCATAGATGTTGGCGTTAGTACGGGTCACGCGAAGACGCGGACGCTCGGAGGTACCCGAGACCTTGCCGCGCACACGACGCTGACGACGCTTGAGGCCTTCCAGCTTCGCCTTATGCTTGTTCATACGTAAACTCCTAAAAAGGTTGATCTTGCCAGCACCTGACGGGGTGCTGGTCTTATGCGAGTGAGTCGGTTACGACTACTTGGCGGCCTTACCCAGCTTGCGGCGGATGTGCTCGCCAACGTAGTGGATACCCTTGCCCTTGTAAGGCTCGGGAGGACGATGGCCGCGGATCTCAGCGGCGATCTGACCGACCTGCTGCTTGTTGATACCCTTGACGTTCACGTGGGTGTTGTCGGGAACCTCGAAGGTGATGCCCTCGGGAGCCTCGACGATCACGGGGTGCGAGAAGCCCAGGGAGAACTCGAGGTTCTTGCCCTTCTGCTGCACGCGGTAACCGACGCCGGCGAGCTCGAGCTTCTTCTCGAAGCCCTCGGAAACGCCAACAACCATGTTGTGGATGAGGGCGCGGGTGAGGCCGTGGCGGGCACGGGTCTCACGCTCGTCGTCGGGACGGGAAACGGTGAGGACGTTGTCCTCGACGTTGATAGCGAGCTTCTCAAAGACATCGAGCTCGAGCTGGCCCTTGGGGCCCTTGACGACAACGTTGTTGCCGTTGACTGCCACTTCGACTCCGGCGGGAATCTGGACAGGCTTATTACCGATACGAGACACGGTGATCTCCTTTCCTTCTACCTACCGAGCGAATTACCAGACGTAAGCGATGATCTCGCCGCCGACGTTGTGCTTGCGAGCATCGCGGTCGGTCATGACGCCATGGCTGGTGGAAATAATGGCAGTACCAAGGCCACCGCGGACGCGGGGCATGTCGGCAACGCCGGTGTACTTACGCAGGCCCGGCTTGGAAATGCGGCGGATGCCGTTGATGACCTTAGCCTTCTTGGGACCATACTTAAGTGTGATGTGCAGAGTCTTCTGGGGAACGGTGTCCTCGACATCGTAGCCCTCGATGTAGCCCTCCTCGTGCAGAACACGAGCGATCTCGACGAGCTTCTTGCTGCTCGGCATGGAGACCGTGGCCTTATTCACAGAGTTAGCGTTACGGATGCGCGTAAGCATATCTGCGATCGGGTCTGTAAGGTTCATACAGATTCTCCTTCGTTCTTGATGAACACGTGCTCTTGGTTCTTCGCCGCCCTTAACGGCAAAGCCTATTTAGCGCGTTTTCCCTGTTCCAAACTGATGCTTGAAACGCTGGTAGTGACTTACCAGCTGGCCTTCTTAACGCCGGGAAGCTCGCCCTTGAGTGCAAGCTCACGGAAGCAGACACGGCACAGGCCGAACTTGCGGTACACAGAGTGCGGACGGCCGCAGCGCTGGCAGCGCGTGTACTCACGAGTAGAGAACTTCTGCTTGCGATTGCACTTGACGATCATCGATGTCTTAGCCACTTATATCCTCCTCACATAGAGTATTGTTCGCCCCAAGCGCCGCCCCCTTGTGGGAACGGCGCTTATAGGGCAGGTGAACCTATTTCTTGAACGGGAAACCGAAGGCGTCCAGAAGGGCCTTGGCCTCCTCATCGGTGTTGGCGGTGGTCACGAAAGTGATGTCCATACCACGCTGGTGATCGACGGAGTCGAAGTCGATCTCGGGGAAGATGAGCTGCTCGGTGACGCCCATGGAGAAGTTACCACGGCCGTCGAAGCTCTTGGCGGAGATGCCGCGGAAGTCGCGGATACGGGGGATCGCGACGGAGGTCAGACGATCGAAGAACTCCCACATACGGTCGCCACGCAGGGTAACCTTGCAGCCGATCGGCATACCAGCGCGCAGGCGGAAGGTAGCGATGGACTTGCGGGCACGGGTGATCATCGGCTGCTGGCCGGTGATGGCGCGAAGGTCGCGCACGGCACCGTCGATGGCCTTGGAATCGGTAGCGGCCTCGCCGACACCCATGTTCACGACGATCTTCTCAAACTTGGGGATCATCATGACGTTCTCGTACTGGAACTTGTCCTGAAGCTGCTGCTTGACCTCGTTGTTGTACTTGGTCTTCAGACGCGGCACATACTTCTCTTCTGCCATTGTTCACTCCTTCTTGGGGTTTTAAGCACGGGGCGTGGCCACGGTGGGTTGTCCTCGTGCCTCCTGGCTGCATCCGCGCCGCTCATGGCATTTCGCGGTTTGGACTCGACGCAGCAGGAGCCGACAAAACAATCGGTACTATACGCGCATCGGGAGCGTATTTCCAGAAAAACCTCGTCTGCCTGCACAACTCCACAACTCCCCCGCACAAATGGGTCCCAAAAAGCAGTTGCGGTGAAATAGGGACTGTTTGGCGGTCTAGCAGGCTTGAACAATCCGTATTTCACCGCAACTTATTGGTGGGGATGCGATTAGCGCTTGCGGGGGACGAGCTTGGTGCGGCGCAGGTGGATCATCTCGGCGGCGATGGAGATGGCGATCTCCTCGGGGTCCTCGGCCTGAATGGCAACGCCGATCGGAAGGTGCAGCTCGTCGATCTGGTCCTGCGTAAAGCCTTCCTGCTCCAGGCGGGCACGCACAAAGGCCGTCTTGCGGCGCGAACCCAGGCAGCCCAGATAGGCGGGCTTGGCGCGCATGGCCTGAATCACCACGTCGATATCGGACTTGTGGCCTGCTGTGGCCACGACCACCAAATCGCGCGGGCCGATGGGGCACTGCTTGCTCAGGCTCTTGTAGTCGACCAGACGACGGTCGTAGACACCGGGCACCCAATCGGGGGTCAGCGTGCCGGGGCGGTCGTCGCACGCCACGACGGCAAAGCCCGCCGCCGTGAGCACCCGCGCCGTCGCGGCGCCCACGTGGCCGCAGCCAAAGATATAGGTCAGGCCCTCGGGGCAGAGCGTCTCGATGTGCGCCGCGGGAATCTCGGAGGCCGCGTTGGTGTAGGTGACCTTACTCCCCTCCTCCACCAGTGAAAGCCCGGGGCAGCCCGCAATGGTGCGGTGCGATTGCTCGCCATGGTACTCGGCCACATCGCCCTCGAGCGCGCTCGCGATAAACGGCTCAAAGTCGATGACGAAGTCGCCGATGCGCCGATAGACCAAGACGTCGGTAATTTCCTGGAACAACGGTGCCTGGATCGCATCCAGATGCAGATAGCACAGGCAGATGGCTCCGCCGCAGATCATACCGGTATCGGAGTTCTCGCCGCCCATGGTGTAGCGGACCAGACGCGATTGCCCCGCGGCCAGCAGCTCTCGCGCCTCATCCAGCGCAAAGAGCTCAATCTTGCCGCCGCCGATGGTGCCCGCCTGGCTACCGTCGGCAAAGACGGCCATCCAGGCGCCCACGCCGCGCGGCGACGACCCCGCCGTGCCGGCCACGACCACGAGCTCGCACGTCTCGCCAGCACGCAGGGCGACAAGCGCCGCATTCACAACATCGAGCTTTTCCATTGCCGCCTTCTATCCTCTAAAGATATCGGTGAGCATAGCAAGTGCCTCGAGCACGCCGCCGCCGACCGACGTCGCCTTGTCCGAAATGTAGTTGATATAGCTGGCATCGCCGCGCGGATCAACATCGGCGCATTTAAAGCCCTCAGTCACCTGCACGCCGTTCGCCAAAAGCCCGCGCAGACAGCCATCGATCTGCGTGTACATGGGCGTATCGCCCGCGTAGCCAATCACGTCTCCGGCGCTCACGATGTCGCCGATCGCGCGGTCGGACCGAAACACGCCGGCGGCGGGGCTGTGGATAACGCGCTCCTTGCCGTATCCGCCGATCATGCCCGGCACGCCCGTGTTGGGTTGGGGCGAACCTTGGGTAATGACACGGCCCAAAAAATGCCCGCGCATGGTTTCGACCACGGCGTCGCAGTCAACCGGCGCGGTAAAGCCCGGCCCTACCGCAATGACGGCAGGCGCCATGTCGCGCGTGGTGCCCAAGTTGCGCTTGGCCAAAATCGCGTCGACCACGGCAGCGGGTTTCAGCTCGCCGAGCATCTTGGCCTGGGGGTCCACCACAACAGCAACATCCCCCGTTTGGGTAATCTCGAGCGCCTCAGCCGGCGTCTGCGCCAAGCGAGCGCGAATGCCCTCGACCTGGACCTCGCCCAGGCGAATGGCCTCGCAAAAACTGATTGTGCGACGGATGCACGTGGGAACCGCGATATCGGCCATAACGACCGACACGCCGGCGCGCACCAAGCGAGCGGCGACGCCCGTGGCGATATCGCCGGCGCCGCGAACATAAACGAGCATTCCCGGGGCACCTCCCTGTGCTACGGTTTGAACAGAGCAAAAGCGGTTCGACCGCTACTCTGATGATTATTTATTATCACAGTATTATACGGCGGTGAACAGATGGAAACGGTTAGCGGCAATCTTGCCTCGGCGCTTAGGATCGAGCCGGGCATTACCGCGATTATCGGCAGCGGTGGCAAGTCGACGTTGCTGAAGACGCTCGGCCTTGAGCTTATGCGCGCTGGCGGCCGCGTGCTCCTCTGCACCACCACGCGCATGTTCCCCGTCGCCGGCGTGCCGTGGGACGGGTCGAGCCGTCGCCTGGACGCCGCGCCTTGGAAGCCGGGCGCCTCGCATGTCCCCGGTTGCACCTGCGAGGCATGCGCGGGCATGAGCCGCGGAAGTATCTGCCAGGCGGGTGTTTTGGACCCGGAGACGGGCAAGCTCTCCTCCCCTGCCGAGCCGCTCGACCAGCTGGCGCAGCGCTTTGACTACGTCCTGGCCGAGGCGGACGGCAGCAAGCGGCTCCCGCTCAAGGCCCACGCCGCCTGGGAGCCGGTGATTCCCTCTGGCACGGCCAACATCGTCTGGATCGTCGGCGCCTCGGGGCTCGGCAAGCCCATCAACGAAGCCGTCCACCGCCCCGAGCTCTTTTGCGAGCGTTGCGGCTGCGAGCTCACCGACATCGCCACGCCCGAGCGCGTCGCCCAGGTGCTCAATGCCGAGATGCGGGTGATGGAACTCAGCACCGCACGCGTCATGCTCAACCAAGTCGACACGCTCAGCGACCCCACGATGGCCGACCGCTTCGAGGCAGCCCTCGACCGTCCCATCGTCGCCACCATCCTCAAGTAGCCGGCCCCATCTCCTCAGTTGCGGTGAAATACGGACTGTTTGGCCACCTAATGGCCGCAAACAGTCCGTATTTCACCGCAACTGAGGAGGGGACACAGCATCTTTGCTGCTAGCGGGGCACGTAGCGACCGGGCTGGGCTCCGGTGGGCTCGCCGTCGCGTGCCGCCAGCACGCCGTTCACAAACACGGCCTTGGCGCGGCCGTGAGCCTCAAAGCCCTCGAGCGGCGTGTAGTCCACAGCCTGATGCTGTGTCGCCGCGCGAATGGTCCAGCGCACCTGGGGATCCCACACGCACACGTCGGCATCGGCGCCCTCGGCAAGACATCCCTTGCGCGGATACATGCCAAAGACGCGCGCCGGGTTCTCGCTCATCAAGCGGCACAGATCCTCGGGGCCCAGCTGGCCCTCAAAGCTCGTGGCAATCGCGACGGGACGATGCTCCACGCCGGGCCCGCCGTTGGGAATCGCGCGGAAATCGTCGCGCCCGCGGTCCTTTTGCCCGTGCAGGTTAAAGCTGCAGTGGTCAGTGGCGATAGTATCGATCTCGCCGGCCACAAGCGCCTCGCGCAGCGCGGCACGGTCACCGGCATGGCGCAGCGGCGGGCTCATCACATACTTGGCACCCGCAAAGCCGTCCTCGCCCTGCTCCAGATAACAGGTGTCGTCGAGCATCAGATACTGAGGGCATGTCTCGACATAGATATTCTTCTGCCCGCGCGCCTTGGCGGCACGAATGGCCTCGAGCCCCAGCTTGGTCGAAAGGTGCACCACGTTGACCGGTGCGTCGCCGGCCAGGTGCGCCAGATACAACAGACGGCTCACGGCCTCGGCCTCGCACACATCCGGACGGCTGAGCGCATGTCCCTCGGGCCCATGAATCCCCTGCTCGTACACGCGCTTCTGCAGCTCGTTCACGAGCGTGCCGTTCTCGCAATGCACGCACAGGATACCGCCCACGTGCTTGAGCTCCTCGAGCACCTCGAGCGTCTCGGCATCGTCCAGGCGCAGATGATCGTAAGCAAAGTAGGTCTTGAACGACGATACGCCCGCCTCGCGCATGGCCGAAAGATCGGCGCGGTTGCGCTCGTTCCACTCGGCGAGTGCCATATGAAAGGCGTAGTTAGCCGTGCAGGTTCCGTCGGCGCGGCGATGCCACTCGGCCAAGGCATCGGGCATGGTCACGCCGCGATCGGCCGTCGCGTAGTCCACAATGGTCGTCGTGCCGCCGCAGGCAGCCGCACGCGTACCGGTCTCAAAGCTATCTGCCGTCCAATCCATGCCAGTCCAGCACTGCATGTGCGTGTGGCCGTCGATAAAGCCGGGAAACACCCAGCAGCCCGCGGCATCCTCGACGGTATCGCCCTCGCCCGGCTCGATTGCCGCGGCAATCCGCACGATCTTATCGCCATCCATGGCAAGATCGGCGCGGCGAAGTCCCTGTGGCGTCACGAGCGCGCCGTTTTTGATGATGATCATGTTGCTCCTTATTGATTCATACAGTTGGCCACGCGATCAAAATACGAGCAGGCGGCAATATGCTCTGTTATGCAGCGCTGTCCCTTGACGGTATCGACGTCCCACAGCTCGTAGGCACGCGCCTCGACCAGCACCACGTCGGTACGGCCTTTGAGAATCGAGCCCCCGCCGTCCTTGCCCTCAAGACACATAAGTGCATCGAACAGTTTCGCCGGAAAGAGCACCGGGCTCGAAGGCTCACCGTTGCATGCAAGACGCACCGGATGCTTGCGGCCACGCTCGTCAAATGCACGAACCATAGCCTCAAAAGAATCCGAGCTCACGAGCGGCTGGTCGCCCGGCAAAAAGAGGCAACCTTTCCAGTTACGTTCGACTCCCCACGAAAGGCCCGCACGGACGCTTTCGCTGCGCAGCTCGCCATCGTGCAGCACGCACGGGCAATGCTTGTCCTCGCAAATCTGGACGACCTCGGGCCAACGCGTCGAAACCACGACGTCAAAGCCCCGGGGAACCGAATCGATGGTCCGGGCAATCAGCGGCTCGCCATAGATGTCGGCAAGCATCTTGTTAGAGCCAAACCGCTTGCCCTCGCCCGAAGCCATAATGACGCATCCAAGTTTCATGGTGATACCTCCCCTGAAACCATCGTACCCATAACTCGCGCCGCGGGCATCCACATCGAAAGCGCTTATCCCACACGCCCGCGATGCAAAAAGGGGCACCCCGCCGGTTGGCAGAGCGCCCCCTTTACATGGCTTACCTCAACCCGGCTTTAGGCCTGGAGCCAACGGGCGGTGTTGCGCTCATCGAGGGCCTTGAGGGTAGCAGCGGGATCGGCAACCTTCTGCAGGAACATCATGGCTGCGATGGCATACGGCTTGTAGCTGGCCTCCTTGTACATGCCCACGCGGTGCATGTCGAAGACGTCGGCGTTAACCTCGCCGTGCTCGCAGGAGACACCGGAGATGTCAGCGGGCAGCGGGTGCATAAAGATGGTGTCCTGGCCGTTGGCAGTCTTCTCCATGAGCTCGGTCGTGGAGCACCAGTCCTGATGGGTAGCGTTCTGGGCGAGCAGCTCCTTCTCGAGCGCTGCGATGCCGGCGTCGTCGCCCTCGGCGTACAGGTTGGTACGCTTCTCCATGGCGGCAAACGGAGCCCAGCTTTTGGGGATCACGATGTCGGCGCCCTCGAAGGCCTCGGCCATGGTGTTGACCTGCTTAAAGGTGGTGCCGGACTCGGCGGCATAGCCCTTGGCGCGCTCGACGACCTCGGGCATGAGGTCGTAGCCCTCGGGGTGGGCCAGGGTGACGTCCATGCCAAAGCGGGGCAGCAGGCTGATCAGCGACTGCGGGCAGGACAGCGGCTTGCCGTAAGAGGGCGAATAAGCCCAGGTGACGGCAACCTTCTTGCCCTTGAGGTTCTCGAGGCCGCCAAACTCGTTGATGAGGTAGAGCATGTCGGCAGAGGACTGCGTGGGGTGGTCGGAATCGGACTGCAGGGAGATGAGCGTGGGACGGTGATCCAGAACGCCGTCCTCGTAAGCCTGCTGCACGGACTCGGAGACCTCGGCCATGTAGGCGTCGCCCTTGCCGATGTACATGTCGTCGCGGATGCCGATGACGTCGGCCATGAAGGAGATCATGGTAGCGGTCTCGCGGACGGTCTCGCCGTGAGCGATCTGGGACTTCTTCTCGTCCAGGTCCTGCAGCTCAAGGCCGAGCAGGTTGGCGGCCTTAGAGAAGGAGAAGCGCGTACGGGTGGAGTTGTCGCGGAACAGGGAGACAGCCAGGCCCGAGTCGAAGATCTTGGACGAGACGTTGTTCTCACGCAGCTCGCGCAGGGCGTCGGCGACGATGTAGAGAGCCTTGAGCTCATCGGTGGTCTTGTCCCAGGTGTGCAGGAAGTCGCTGCCGTACATACCCTTAAAGTCGAGACCGTTCAGCTGCTCGACGAGCTCGGTAAACTTAGCGTCCATGGAAATGTCCTTTCTAAAGATGAAACGCTCGCAATGAGTTAATGCGCTCCGGCATGCGCGTGTGGCTAGAACATGCAGAGCGCCATGACGAGGACCCGCCACCGTTGAGGAAGCATGGGAGATAACGGCCGCGGGCCCCAAGTCAACAGGAGGTGCCGGGGACACGAGCGGCCCCCGGCTCAACAAAATCGAGGAATGGGACTAGTCGATCTTGTTGTTGGTCAGACCGGCGCGGAACACGGTGGCATCGCCATCGGCCTGGCTCGGATCGTAGAGATTCAGGGCAGCCACGTACATGGCGGCAGCGGTGACCAGGTCGTCCTTGTAGGTGACCTCGTTGGGAGCGTGAGCCTGAGACTCGGCACCCGGGCCAAAGCCCACGCAGGGGATGCCATAGCGGCCCTGGATGGAAACGCAGTTCGTGGAGAAGGTCCACTTGTCGCACAGCGGACGACCGGTGCGCTTGTCCATGCTGGGCTCGCAGCCGATGCGCTCGTCACCGAACATGGCCTTGTGGGCGTCGACGAGGGCCTTGACGTGCGGAGCGGTCTCCTTGTTGATCCACGTGGGGAAGTAAGCCTCGGTCTCGTAGACCTCGCCGGTCCAGGACGGACGGTCGTACATGTACATGGAGACCTTCACGTCGTCGCCGTACTTCTTGGCGGCCGGCAGGTTGCGGATCTCGTCCAGGCAGGACTCCCAGGTCTCACCGGCGGTCATGCGACGGTCGATGGAGATGGCGCAGGAATCGGCCACGGCGCAGCGGCTGGGGCTGGTGTAGAAGATCTGGCTGACGGTGCAGGTGCCGCGGCCCAGGAAGCGGGCATCCTCGAAGTGCTCGGGGTTGTACTTGGGGTCGAGCATCTTGACGAGACCCTTGATATCGGTCGACTCGTCGCAGCCGTTGTTGTTGAGGGCGCGGACGTCGGCGATGATATCGGCCATCTTGTAGATAGCGTTGTCGCCGCGGTCGGGAGCGGAGCCGTGGCAAGAGGTGCCGTGAACGTCGACGCGGATCTCCATACGGCCGCGGTGACCGCGATAGATGCCGCCGTCGGTGGGCTCGGTGGAAATGACGAACTCAGGCTTAATGCCGTCCTTGTTGTAGATGTACTGCCAGCACATGCCGTCGCAGTCCTCTTCCTGGACGGTGCCGACAACCATGATCTTGTAGCCCTCGGGGATGAGGCCCATGTCCTTCATCATCTTGGCAGCGTAGGTAGCAGAAGCCATGCCGCCCTCCTGGTCGGAGCCGCCGCGGCCGTAGATGATCTCGTCGGTCTCGTAGCCCTCATAGGGATCGGCATCCCAGTTCTCGATGTTGCCGATGCCGACGGTGTCGATGTGGGAGTCGATGGCGATGATCTTGTCGCCCTCGCCCATAAAGCCCATGACGTTGCCCAGGCCGTCGACCTTGACCTCGTCATAGCCAAGGCTCTCCATCTCGGCCTTGATGCAGGCGACAACCTCACCCTCCTCGCAGGACTCAGAGGGATGGGAGATCATGGCACGCAGGAAGCGAGTCATATCAGCACGATGGGACTCAGCAGCAGCCTTGATAGCGTCGAAATCGAGTTCTTTAGCCATTGTTCATAACCTTTCAAACGAAGGAATCTACCTGTGAGGTGGCGGAGCGATACCTATTTACTCCGCCCTAACGATTAGCAAGTGGGATACTCGCCCTCCCAGACGATGCGACGGTATTGATCCGGGTCCGTGTCGCCCTCGGTGGAGAAGCAGAGCACGGAGCTCGTCTTGTCCAGACCGATGAGCTCCTTGAGCTCGGCGTACTCGGGATCGAGCATGAGGGTCTCGACCAAGCCGGTGGTCACAGCGCCGGACTCGCCGGAGATGACGCGCGGGTCGCCCTTCTCGGGAGCGCCCAGGGTGCGCATGCCGCGAGCGGTGACCCAGTCGGGGCAGGACACGAAGGCGGTGGCGTGGTTGCGCAGGATATCCCAGCCCAGAATGTTGGGCTCGCCGCAGCACAGACCGGCCATGATGGAAGGCATGTCGCCGTCCACGATGCGCGGATCGCCGTCGCCGGCGGCAGCGCCCTTGTACAGGCAGGCGGCAGGCGCGCACTCAACCACGACGAAGGTGGGCGGGTTATCGGGATACAGGTTGGTGAAGTAGCCCACCACGGCGCCGGCGAGCGAGCCTACGCCAGCCTGGACAAAGACGTGCGTCGGGCGGTTGATGGCCATCTCGCGCAGCTGCTCGGCAGCCTCGGAAGCCATGGTGCCGTAGCCCTCCATGATCCAGGACGGAATCTTCTCGTAGCCCTCCCAGGCGGTGTCCTGAACGATGACGCCGCGCTCGCAGGCATCGGCCTCGGCGGCGGCCATGCGCACGCACTCGTCGTAGTTGACCTCTTCGATGGTCACCGTGGCGCCCTCGGCGGCGATGTTATCGAAGCGGGGCTTGGTGGAACCCTTGGGCATGTGCACGACAGCCTTCTGGCCCAGCTTGTTGGCAGCCCACGCCACGCCGCGACCATGGTTGCCATCGGTAGCGGTAAAGAAGGTAGCCTGGCCAAAGTCCTTGGCAAGCTGATCGGAGGTCAGGTAGTCGAAGGTGCAGTCGGCAACGTCCTTGCCGATCTCGTCGGCAATGTAGTTAGCCATGGCAAACGAGCCGCCCAGAACCTTAAAGGCGTTGAGGCCAAAACGATAGCTCTCGTCCTTAACGCACAGGTTGGACAGGCCCAGGCGCGCGGCCTGGCCGTCCAGGCGGGCAAGCGGAGTGACGGTGTACTGGGGGAACGACTGGTGGAAGGCGCGGGCCTTCTTCACGTGGTCGAGGCTCATGATTCCCAAGTGCTTGTCATCGCTCTTGGGCATCGTGTTGCCCGCCCACTGGATCTTATCGGCCATACGGTGAACTCCTTAAGTCCTCTCTTGCCGGCCCCCGCATACGCGTTTCAGCCCGATCCCATTCACACGACTGAACTTTTATGTGGATGCCAAACAAAAAGTTTGTTAGTAATGTTCTATCACACTTTTTGATTGGTATACCTAACGAATTGTTTGTTGCCGTAATCGGTACCTTTTCGTCGCCGAACGGTTACATAGCGCAGCGCCGCTTTCGTTATTTGCGAACAGGTGTGGTTTATGGCAAAGTGTGCCCAAACTAATTTTTAGGAAGGCACCTATGACCCCTGCACAGATTGAGTTCTACAAGCGCCTTGCACACGGCCTGGCGCTCCAATTTGGCCCCAACTGCGAAGTCGTCGTCCACGATCTGGAGACCGAGGACGTGGACCACTCCATCGTGGTGATCGAAAACGGCCACGTCAGCGGGCGCAAACTGGGTGACGGTCCCAGCCATATTGTGTTTGAGTCCATGCACGAGGGCGCCACCGATGTACACGACCGCGAGCCGTACCTCACTAAAACCACCGACGGTAAGCTGCTCAAATCGTCGACGATCTTTATCCGCAACGACGAGGGCAAGCCCGTCGGCATTTTGGGCATCAACTTTGACATTACGCTCATGAAGGCTTTTGAGCGCTCGCTCGATGCCTTTAGCGGCACCGGCGGCACGGGCTATACCGAGCCCGAGCCCATTACCAAGAACATCGGCGACCTACTCGAGGACCTGCTGCACGAGTGCGAGCAGTTTGTGGGCAAGCCCGCGGCGCTCATGACCAAAGACGAGCGCATTCGTGCCATTGGCTACCTCGACCGTCGCGGCGCCTTCCTCATTTCCAAGTCGAGCGAGCGCGCCTGCGAGTTCTTTGGCATCTCCAAGTACAGCTTCTATAGTTACCTCAATGAGGCCAAGGCGGCGGCCGGCGACAAGTAGGCACTCGCCTAGATTGCCCCTCCCCTTTTGGGCGCGAGTTCTGGAAAGCACGAATCCAAGACCGAGCCGCTTGGGAAGTTCCATATAATCGATGTCATTAGTATTTCGAAAGGATGGAACAGAATGGCGTTGAGCAAGGCATCATGCACCGGTCGCGGATTGATTCCGGCAATTGGTGGACATGTGCACCGCATGTTCGATGAGGGTGAAGACGACCTGTTTTCGCTAAGCCTTGACGACGTGATGGATGATCGCCCGTGGACCGCCGACGAACTCATGGGCGGCGGGGCTCGCCCGTCAAGTCCCAATCCCGCACTTGTGCCTAAGCCCGCATCTGCGCCGACTCCTGCGCAGTCGCCTGTTTCGTCGCCCGCGCCTACGCCCGCACCCACTTCGGCGCCCACGCCCGCTCCCCGCCCCGCAAGCGACCCGTCCGAGACGGCGGCATTTCTCGCTGCTGCGGCGCAGGGCAAATCGGCCGACAGCACCGTTATGTACAGCGCCCAGCAGTTGCCTGTTCCTGCGGCACGCAAGCCTCCGGTCACAAGGCTCGATGAGCCCGTTGCCCATCAGGTTACCCACGATTCCTGGGCTGCAGCCGATCTGGATGAGACCTCTACCGGCATGCCGGCGCTCGATGTTCCAGTTAACCCACTTTTTGCCGCCAGCACGAGCGCCGCGGACTATGAGGGCGGTGCGGCATATTCCGATTATTCCGATGACTATGCTGGCAACGGTCGCATCGAGACCGAGGATTATGGCACCGCATCGAGCGATTATCCCAACGATCCGTACGCTGCCACGCCTGCACCGGAATATGACCCGGAGGCCGCGTCCGCACCGGCGTATACCAAAAGCACGGGCGAAGAGCGCTTCGCCGATTATTACGCCGAGGAAAAGGCACTGCGTTTCTCGGAATTTCCGCAGGCAGTCAAGGTTGCCTTTATCGCCATTGTCATTGCCCTGCTCGGCGTCATTGCGTTTGAGGGATTCCAGCTGTTCCGCGGCCCCACCCAAGCGGAGTCGGAAACCCAGCAAAAAGAGGACGATAACCAGTACCTGGACATCAACACCCTCAAGGGCGACCCCAACGACGGGGACGACGAATAACAAATGCCAAAAATTGAGGGTCGTAGACCAAATCAACCCCGTGCGCTCATTGCCGCACGGGGTTGATTTTTGTCCGCGCGCGCTGATAGACTCCATCGCGCCCGCAAGGAGCGGGCGCGTTTTATCCAGAGTCGGGGTAGAGAGTTGGCTCCACGATCCCGACGCCAACCGGCCAAGAGGCACGGTGGCCCTGCCAACATCGATGAAAGGAGTCCGTATGGACAATTTCTCCGTACGCAGTGAGCGCAACTTCCACAACCTGGCAGCCAAGCCAAAACGAATGCATCTTCTGGACGAGCCGAGCGGCTATGCCTCGGCCATGGTCAAAAACAGCCTCTCCCACCAGATGCGCTTCACGGTACAGAAGCTCGAGGAAGAGCTCTGCGCTGCCGGCAATCCGCACGTGCTGCAGATCAAGCTGCTTGGAGACGACTCTCGCGAGCCGTCCAGTTGGAAACTGCTTGCCGACGGTGAATGCATCGCAAGCGGCTCGGGTGACTTTGTCCGCGAGTGCTTCTGCGAGGGCGCCGAGGTGTTTTTGGACTTGTGCCGAGATGCCGTCGAAGCGGCCGAGCTGCGCCAGTGGAGCCAGAGGGAGTACGAGCTGCTGAGTGCCGCGCGCGGATTGCGATGGTGTAGGAACAGAAGCCTCATGACGGTGGCCTCAGCTGGAATGACGTATCGCTCGATAAATGATCTCAACAACGTAGCCGATGCGCCGCACTTCACCTCAAAGGCATTGAGCGATCGGGCGGCGTCCAGCATTTCTTTGATATCCCCAATTGATTGTTCCGAGAAAGTCTCTTCATGCCCTCACAATCGCCCTTACGAGAAACTTGGACGAGACAGGCGTCCATATGCCGTCTCTAAACTAACGAGCCGTTCGCGGAAAGAACATCTGGCTAGCACGGGCCAAAGATACACTGGTGCTGCTGCAACAATTATGGAAGATCGGTGCTGCCAATGAACCCTTCGAAATGTCCCAGGCGCTTCGCCCTGGGGCTGCTCGCCTCGCTGTCCGCCGCCGTGGCATTAGCATTACCCACGACCGCCCTCGCGGTGTCGGACCCGAATCCGCCCATCGTCTCCAACGTGACGATATCCGCGATGTCCGTCACGGCTGGCTCCACGCTGCATGTCCGCTATGACGTCGACGACCCAGACGGGGTGCGGTCCGCCACGCCGATAGTCGAGTCGGTATCCGGCGGGACCGACGACGGTCATGGCGTCAGCGTCCGCTTCGCATTCATCTCGAAAGGAGACACGGTCGATGGCTTCGATATCCCCACCTCCCCCGACGATCGACCCCTCAGGTACCGTGTAATTGGCCTTAGCGTGACCGACGCGCTCGGCTGGGTTACCGACGTCTATGACGCAGCGTATGCCGAGGAAAAGGAAATCGACTGCCCGACCTTCGTCACCAAACCTCTCGAGTATGAGGTGACCGAAGGTCCCGCGGACCAGAACCCGCCGACCGTGTCTAAGGTCAGTCTTGATAGCCATGAGATCATGATCGGTGGAAAGCTGCACGTCTCCTGGCAGGTGAGCGACCCCGACGGTGTGAAATCAGTCTCTCCCATCTTGAAAGAGGTGGCCGGAGACTCGGGCGACGACCATGAGTCTGTTACGGTTAACACCATCAAGTTCTCCAACTCGGTGGGCACTGATAAAGGATGCGATATCCCATTCGACGGCACCGTAGACCTGGGAAGATACCAAATCATTGCGTTGGAGGTTGTCGATTCCCTCGGGTATCGGACCACGGTCTACGACTCGGCTTACATCGGGGACAACGGCTCTGCCTGCCAGACCTTTCCCGCATCCGACCTCATATTCGATGTGACCGGCAGCGCGAACGATCCGCACTCTCCTGTGGTAACCGATGTCTCCCTTTCCTCCAAAGTCATCCCTGTCGGCAAGAAGCTGCAAATATCTTTCAACGTCAGCGACCCGGATGGCGTGAGAATGGTCGACGTGAGGTTCTGCGACCCCGGCTTCATCGAGAATCCCTCGACATCGGTCAGTTCCACCTCGATTCGGGCAACATACAGGGACGATGGTCGAGATGGCTATATCGATGTCGAATTCCCCACAACTCGCTCGATGGGGTCGTACGAAATCGAGGGGCTCCGCGTCCTCGACAAGGCGGGCCACGAGACCTTCGTCTACAGCTCCGCCTACGCCGAGCGTAACGGCAAGACCGGCGTTCAGACCTTTGATATCGACGACGCGGGGGACGTCACCTTCGACGTGACCGCCCCGCTGTATGCCGCCACCAAGGGCGACGGGCAGGCGTATGCAAAGGGCGGCGGGGTCGGCCTGACCTTCCGCTTCAGCGGTCCTCTCGATGAGTTCACGCGTCTCCTCGTGGACGGAAATGAGGTCTCCGCTGAGAACTACACCGCAACCAAGGGCAGCACGATTATCGAGCTCAGGCCGGCCTACCTGGACACGCTCGCCGCCGGCGGCCACACCGTCACGGCCGTCTGGAAGGACGGGACGGCGACCGATGCATCCTTCACCGTGGAGGGGAAGGCCCAAGGGGGACAGACGAGCGGAAAGACCGACGTAGATTCACCCGGCGACAACAAAAGTGATCCTGCCACTCCTGAAAAGGACGCCGGCGAGGCGTCTACAAAAAGGTCGGGACGCACGACAGCCGATGAACCAAAGCTCGCCGCAACCGGCGACTTCGCTTGGATGGCCAGCATCGCATTAGCCATGGCGGCCACGGCCTGCTTCACGGCAGCGAGAAGGCTTAAGCCCAAGCAGCATAGGCACGAACAGTAGCTCAAAGCGAACTCAACTGGGAAGGGCAGATGGATAGCCGTCCTTCTCTTACAATCAACCCAATCCGCTGAAATGCAATCAGTTAACGAGTTTCGCCAGACGCTCGGTCTCTACCCCGCTCTGGCAAGCCACCAGGCGATGAGATAATGCCCACGTCTATCAACGTAAGCAAGGAGCGCGCTATGGCAGACAACGAGATCAGACCCTCGACGGACGGCGACCGAGAGGAACTCGTGGCAAAACAGCTCGCATCGACCAAAATCCACCTCGCGCTCACCCAGGAGCGGGTGGACGTCTCCGGCGCCATCAAGCTGCCACTCGAACGAATCCCCCAACTCGGAGTGGCGTTCGCCTCGCTCCCCTCGATGTTTCGCACCGTCACCAACACGGTGAGCGTACCCACGCTGCTCCAGGCGACCGACAAGTTTGGAAACCCACTCGATCCGTCGATACTCCAATCGTTCAAGGACGGCAGTGGCCTCATAGGGTCCTACCGCGACGCAGCCAATGGCTTTGGGCAGGCTCGCTTCCACGTTGTCGAGGGCGACATCGCCACAAGTGTCACGCAAGTGCCCTACGACCCGACGTCGCTGTTCATGGCAGCCGCAATCGCGCAGATAAACCAAAAGCTCGACTCCATCCAGGAGTCCGTCGACGAAATGTTCGACTACATGCGCCAGCGCGACAAGGCCAACATGCGAGGCAACCTCAGGACATTTGCAGACATCCTCAACGGTTACGGCCTCAACTACGGCAACGCCACCTACATGGCAAACGCCCATATGAAGGTGCTCGACATCAAGCAGTCGTCCGCGCAGGACATGGAACTCTTCCGCTCGCAGGTGCAGGCGGATCTGAAAAAGAAAGGGTTCATCGAGGTGCGAGACGGCTTGGGCAGACGCCTCGACAAGGTGCTCGACTACCTCAAAGACTGCCAGCTCGCCACCTACATCCACGCGTTCTCGCTGTTCCTCGAACCCATGCTCGCCCAGAACTTCGAGCCCGCAAAACTCGCGGACGCCACCGCGAAGATCGAGGCTGATTCGATCGCGTACCGCGAGCTCTACACCGACTGCTACAACGCACTCGAAGCGGGGGCTGCCGACACCGTCGATTCGGCGCTACTGGGCGGTATCGCATCCGCTGGAAAGATGCTCGGTCACGCCATCGCAAAGACCCCCGTGGGCGAACATACGCTCATCGACGAGGCGCTCGAGGGTGCAGGAGAGGACATCGGCAGGTTCAACGACAGGCAATCCGAGAAACTCCTCGAGAAGCTCCATCGGGCAAAGACGCCTGACGTCGCGCCGTTCAAGCAGAGCGTAATGGAAGTAGATACCCTCTACAACCGCCCCACGCAGATCGCCGTGGACGCCGAGAACGTCTACATCCTGCCTGCCAAGCGGCAGGAAGAGTAGCGATACGCGACAGGCCACGCGCCATGCAGACGGCCAACGCCGCCTACCTCCCCTCCGCCTTCAGCTTCAGCAGCAGATCGCTCAGCTCGGGGCACCTGCTGGAGAGGCGCGTCTGGGCTCGCTCGCCCATCCCCCACCGCTGGCGGATCTCCTGGGCGCGCGGGCTCACGTGATAGTTCCCGTCCATCACCTGCTTGAGCAACTTGGCGGTCACGCGCGCATCGGCTAAAGCGCTGTGGGCGTGGCCCGTCGACTCGTCGAACTCGATGCCAAACCACGTCGCCGCGTCACTCAAAGAGACACGCCCGTGGCTGCCCACGTCCATGATTGAGGTGTAAAACGCCTGCAGGTCGACCCAGTCCGTAGGAAAAGCGGCAAGGTCGATGCGCTTTGCCTGGCACTCGGTCAAAAGCTGTCGCCGGTCCGCCCCGCTCCAGCAGACCACCTGGGCGGAGTAGCGACCGATCCAATCGCTGAGCCTTTTGACCACCATGTAGAGCGGATCGGCCATCGCGGTGTCCACGGCCGATATACCTGTGAGCTCGCGGACGGGGAACGCAACGCCTTCGGTAAATTCCGTCTGCACAAACTGCGAGAACTCGCCCATAACGTTGCCGTGGTAATCGAGCTTGACGGCGCCGACCTCGATAATCTCATTGCGCAGTCCACGTCGCTGGCGCTGCTTTGGCACCAGCGCAAACTCAAAGTCCAGCACAATCTGGCGCGCAAAGTTCGTCGTATCGATAGCCGAGATGCACGGCGTCTTTTCAGCTGACACGGTTATGGCCTCTCTCCGTCAACTGCCGCTTGCTACATAGGCGGTTACATTACCGTAAGGATAGGCGCCCGTGCGGACATGAAAGCGGGGCGCAATACCATGCGCTGGTCGCACGCCATGCAGACGGCCCCAAGAGAATCGCCCGCTCTATTCAAATGCATGAAAAAGATTTAGGCCCGGTGACTTGAATCAGCGGTCATCCCGGGCCCATCAGAGCTCGTAGAGCTCTTGGTTGCTTTGGTCTCGCTCTTCACGGCGCTTATCGAACTTTCCGAGGCACTCAAGCAGCATTCGAAGCATAACAAGTCGCTGCCATTAAGGCACTGACCTCTTGACCAAGCAACGGCGCTGCCCAGCTATCACCCTTGGGCTGCCGTCAACTTTATTCTATCCGCGAGCATCTGGTTTACCAAATGGATTTTCGGTAAAGGAAGCACGGCACGCCCGCAACACCACTACGCCCCAAGTGCCGCCATGGGAATCACCGCCACGCCGTCGTCGCGTGTGTAGGCAATGCTCCCCTTTCCAACCACGACCGCCAAAAACGCCGGCGCGGCATTCTGGGCGGCAGGATTGGAGAGCACTTTCCTCTCCAGCGCCTTGAGATTTCTCGCTCCATCGTCTGCTTTCGCATCACTCAGCTTGACCTCGATGGCTCCCCAGCGCCCGTCGTGTTCAACGATCAGATCGACCTCAAGGCCCTTCTCATCTCGGAAATAATGGACACTGTTGTCGACACCGCCGTAGGTGGAAAGGAACACGCGCACGTCGCGCAGGACGAGATTCTCAAAGAGCATCCCCAGCGTTTGCATATCGCCAAGCAGCCGCTCAGGGGTAGCCCCCAGCAACGCCGCCGCAAGTGACGGGTCACAGAAGTAGCGCTTGGGGCGCACGCGAACGCGGGCCTTCGAGCGCATGGGCGGCTCCCATCCGCACAGGTCCTCGGTCAGCTTGAGCCTGTTGAAGAGGTCCAAGTACGCAGCGATGGTCCTCTCGTCGGGGCCCGCCTCACCGTACGAGGCGTCCTTTACGAGCGTCTTGTACGTGACAGCCTGGCTCTCGTTCATGGCAAGAGCTCGCAAAAGGCCGTGTGCAAGCTCGGGCGACATGCCCTCGTCCAGCACGTTGACGTCGAGCACCGAGTGCACGTACTGGCTTGCCGTCTCTCGCGCAAGATCTTCCGAAAGCCCAAGATTTGCAGGCCAACCGCCCCTGCAGCACCAGCGGGCGACGTCATCCACCGTGCTCTCGCGACGCTGAGGGGCAAAATCCTCGCCCTTAAAGAGGCTTGCCAGTGACACGAGCGGCTCGCCGTCGCCCGACTCACACAGGGCCATGGGGCGCATTGACAGACGGGCGATCCTACCCGTGCCGGAATGACGAACATGGCTGCGCTCCTCGCTTTTGAGCGCGGTCGAGCCCGTGAGCAAAAGTGTCCCCCGTTCGTTGCCACTCGCGTCCACGAAACGCCGGGCGGCATCCCAAACCTCGGGCACCTCCTGCCATTCATCGACCAGGTGTGGCGCATCGCCGATGAGCGCCAGGTTTGGGTCGACCTCTGCCGCCGCGCGCTGCGCAGGCTCATCGAGCCTGGAGACGCTCGCCGAGCGAGAGAGCGCCGTCCAGGTCTTGCCGCACCATTTGGGGCCGTTGATCTCCACACAGCCAAACGCCCGCATAAGGGTGTCGAGGCGCTCTTCTATGAGCCGGGGCCTATATCCCTTTTGGGTCAATCTCTTTGGTGCATCCATAGACGGCCGTCCCTCTCTATCACGCGATATGCGAAATTACGCCATTCTCAATGCTGATTTTACGCTACTTTCAATGTATTTTTTACGCCATGACAGATGCAGTTTTTACGCTATTTTCATTGAAGGTTTTACGCTTGGCATCCTTAGCGCGACCCATTCCGAGCATCAAATCAGAGCGCGCTTGGTTATCTCCGCTCGCACATCTCGGCAAACGAAATCAGCTTGGTATCTCCCCTGCTCGCCGCAGCATCCTGACATCCTTGCGTAAAGCCACGCTTCGAGAAGATCACGTAGCTTTTATGCTGCCGCCTAAAGAGCTCGCTTTGGTACACGAGCTTTTCCAGAACATCCTCGCCCACCGGTTCATTGCGCCATTTGCACTCCGCAAACAGCGCAGCGCCCTCGCCATCGTCAACAATCAAGTCGATTTCTTCCTGCGTATGCGTGCGATTATCCGTCCCCCACCAGCGCCCAACGCTTGCCGGAACCACATCGAGCTGGCCCGCGCGCGCGAGTTCGTACACGTATTGTCTGCATATAATCTCAAAGACCGTACCCATGTAATCCGATACGTGCGGCTCAATGCGCTCATACGCCATCTCGGCCATATCGTTTTGAATCAGCCCGATGTTCTGCGGAACAAACTTGTACCAGAATCTAAACATCTGGTCGCTCAGCAGATACACGGCTCGCTTATTGCTCGTCTCGTTTAGGGGCAGCTCGCGCTCGACAATCCCAAGCGACGCCAGCTTATCCACATAGCTCTTTACGTTGCTCGCAGGGATTCCCGTAGAGCTCGCAATCTCCGAGATCTTCGAGCGCCCCTGAGCAATTGCTTGCACAATCGCATCATATTGCTCGGGATTGCGGCACTCTTGCATTAGCAGGTTACTCGGCTCCTCAAAGAGATAGCCCGTAGGAGTAAGAAAAAGACGTTTGATGTTGTCCTTGAGCGATACGGCAGGATCGACTTTCTCGATATATGCAGGAATGCCGCCCGTCATGCCATAGCAAACTGCAGCGTCTTCGCGACTCATGCTCTGCCACAGGCCGAGGGTCGTCGTAAAATCGAGCGGCATGATCTTAAACTGGGCCGTAAGCCTACCGTATAGTGGGCTCTCGTAGCCCAACACCTGTTCCTCCATAAACGAAAGAGACGAACCGCATAGAATCAGCATGAGCCTGGTCTCTTTGTACAAGTGATCAATCTTGTCTTGCAGCAACGAACTGATCTCGGGATTCGATTGGGCGAGATAGGGATACTCGTCAATCACGACAATCAAACGTTCCGTGCGAGCAATGGTAGCCAATGCATCGAACGCCTCGTCAAAACTACGAAACGACACGCCTGCAGCACCAACCGAACCCGCAAGTATCGCCTGGCTAAAGCCGTGCAGGTTTGCCTCTGCATTGGTACGACGAGCTTGAAAGTAAATAGCCTTCTTACCTTGGATGAACTCTGTGATAAGACGCGTTTTACCCACACGACGACGGCCGTAAATCACAGGCATCTCAAAGGAGCCCGTGCCATACAGTCGATTGAGCTCGGACATTTCCGCTGTTCTTCCGATAAACATAGGGCCATCCTTCCTTCACGTTATAGCTAGCAATATTATACCTTCCTATAATATGGCTAGCTATAACGCAATTCGACAAGCGGAGCACGAAAAGGGGCGGTACACCCCCGCACGTGGACCGTTCCGGAAAATGTATCCCGTTCTGGAGCCAAAAACTGGGCCGTAGTTTCCGCCAAGCATCCCATCCGGAAAGCGTGTCCCGTTCTGAGTGGCAATTCCGGGTCACAGTTTCCGCAGATACAAGGCGACAGTCCGCCGCCCTTATCACATGCCTTCAAATATGCGATTCAGAAACACAAAACAGCAGATAGAATGCTCTTTTTCAAAAAAGTTCACGTCCCGAAACTTACCAAGACTTCATATCTAGCTACCGTTCAAGGTCGCCGATTACCGCCCACCGATTCGGATGTAAAAATGTCGCCGAAAACAGGCCATCTACCTGCATGGTTAGATTTTGGTCAGCTTTTGGTCAGCTGAGCGGCAAGTTCCAGCTGATACGTTTTTGCTACCCAAAAGGAGGCGGTAGCTCATGACCCATTGCAATGACCAACTCATCGACCAACTGCTCACTCAAGCCGAACAAGAGGGGCGCTGTCTGATCCCCCCGAGCACGGCGATCCGAAAAGCGCTCCTTCGGCGCACCGACAGCGCGGTCGTCTCCCCCATGCCGGGACTGTTCGCGCACAAAATGCGCTGGGATGAGCTCAACCGGGCGCAGCGTCATTGCGAGATTATTCGCGCCCTTGCGATCATCCATCCCGATTGGACGTTCTGCTCGTTTTCGGCCGCCTGCCTGCTGGGGCTCGAGGTCTCGTGGCGACACCTGAATGTCGTGCATGTTTGCAGCTCGACAAAGCCGTCGGCTCGTCCGGGCGCACATATTCAGCGACACCAGATTGAGCCGGCCGGAGCAATACGCAGAGCCGGCATATCGGTAACGCCGCCTATCCAAACGGCCACAGATTGCCTGCTGCAAACTGGTTTTGCCGACGGCATGCCCATTGCCGATTCGGCGATCTCAAAGCTCGGCCTTGCGCCGGAACAGCTGATGGAGGCCTTTGAGCAACGAGCGACTGCCCGCAATGGTCGCGCGATTCGCACCGCCCTCACAACGCTTCGATATGCCGACGCCCGCGCCGAGAGCGGCGGGGAATCGGTCGCCCGAGCCGTCATGATCGAGACGGGCTTTGCGCCCGACTGGCTTCAATACGAGCTGACGGACCCCTTCGATTCGGCCAAGCCCATACGAACGGACTTTGCCTGGGAGCGCCAGGCGCGGGAACTCACGCTGGGCGAGCTCGATGGGCTCATCAAATATACCGACCAGACCATGCTGGCCGGACGCACCACCGCCGAGGCGCTCGTTGCCGAACGACAGCGCGAGGCGCACCTATCGCTCTACGGTCACCCTCTGCTGCGCTTTACCATGAATGAGGTCCGCTCGGCAGGAATGCTCGCCAAAAAGCTGCAGACGGCAGGCATCCGGCAGACCGCGCTGCCGACATGGCTCAACGATATTGAGCTGTAGGGGCTGCTAAGTTTATGCCCGCCTGTCCACCAAACTGGGACACACTTTCCGGTTGGCAGCACCCGCGGAAACCGTGTCCCAGATTGAGCGCTCAAAACGGGATGCGCTTTCCAGATGGCATGCCTAGCGGAAACCGTGTCCCAGAATCAAGGTCTAGAACGGGACACGCTTTCCGCAGTCCCCGCCCAGCGGAAAGCGCATCCCGGAATAGACGCTCAAGCTGGAGCGCAGTTTCCGCTGAGGTTCCATCCGGAAACCGTGTCCCACTCCGAGCGTCAATTCTGGGATGAACTTTCCGCCAGAGGGTTCAGCCGGAAACGGCATCCCACTCTGAAGCGAAATTCTGGGACGCAGTTTCCGGTTGAGGGCTGTTCCGGAAAGTGTGTCCCATTCCAGGCGCGGATTCCGGGATGCGCCTTCCGTTTGAAGCTCCAACCGGAAAGCGCATCCCACTCTGGAGCCGAATTCCGGGACGTACTTTTCGCCAGAGGCTCTACCGGAAAACGAATCCCATTCTGAGCGCCGAATCCGGGATGCAGTTTCCGCTTGAGGGCCGATCCGGAAAGCACGACCCGTTCTGAGGCTTGAATCCGGGACACAGTTTCCGCTCCAAACAAAAGGCCTCGGCTCGCGATGGAGCCGGGGCCAAAGGCGCAGCGTATGTAGTTGATGTTGAGCGCGAACGGCCCGTCAACAATGGCCGTCCACGCTCTGCCCTACCCGCGACGACGGGCGCGGCCGTAGGGCGTATCCACCATGGGCAGATCGGGACGCAGCTTGCCGTCAAATGCGCGGTAGGCATTCTGCACGGCGGGCGCCGTGGGGATCGTTGCGATCTCGCCGATGCCCTTGCCGCCGTATGCTACGGGCAGCAGCTCGTCCTTCTCCACGTAGATGGCGTGGATATCCGGAATCTCGGGCGCACGGAACAGCCCGAGCGTACCGTACCTTGCCTGGGGCACGCAGTCCTTGAGCGGCCAGTCCTCGGTAAGTGCGTAGCCCATGCCCATGAGCACACCGCCTTCGATCTGACCCTGGATGGAGATGGGGTTGATCACCTTGCCGGAATCGTGCGCGGCATAGACCTCGCTCACGCGGCCGTCATCATCCAAAATGACCACATGTGTGGCAAAGCCGTAGCAGATGTGGCTCTTGGGGTTGGGAACGTCGGCGCCCAGCTTGTCGGTCGGCTCCAGGTACACGTAGCCAAACTCGCATCCCTCGAGCGCCTTGATGGCGGCCGCAGGATCCTGAGGATGCATGCCCTGGCCGGCGACGAGCTCCTGCGTGCGCAGCTGATAGGCGCGACCGTCATCGTACTCGATCTTGACGCCGTCGCCATGCGCGCTCACGGGAGCGGCGGGCGCAGACTTGCCGGCCTCGATGTCAAGCATGGCATCGCGCAGCAGGAAGGCGGCACCGCGCACGGCCTCGCCGGTCACGACCGTCTGGCGCGAACCAGACGTGGTGCCGGAGTCGGGAGCGTTCTCGGTGGAGCACTCGCCATTGGCAATGCAGCTCAGCGGCAGACCGCATGCCTCGGCAACGTCCTGCAAAAAGACGGTGTTGCAGCCCTGGCCGATGTCGGACGTGGCGGCATAGACCACGGCCACGCCATCCTCGACGCGAATCTTGCAGCGACCGGCATCGGGCAGGCCCACGCCCACGCCGGCGTTCTTCATGGCGCAGGCAATGCCGGCGTGTCCGGGATGCGCATAGTAGGCATCCTTGACCTCGAGCAGTGTCTCCTTCAGCGCCGTGGAGCAGTCGGCAATCTGGCCGTTGGGCAAAACCTCGCCCGGCTCGATGGCGTTACGGTAGCGGATCTCCCACGGATCCAGGCCGACCTTCTCTGCCAGCAAGTCGATCAGGCTCTCGAGCGCAAACTCGGACTGGCAAACGCCAAAGCCGCGGTACGCGCCGGCGGGCGGGTTGTTGGTGTAGTAGCCATAACCGCGAATGTCGGTGTTCTGGTACTTGTAGGGGCCGACGGCATGCGTGCAGGCGCGCTCGAGCACCGGGCCGCACAGCGACGCGTAGGCGCCGGTGTCAAAGTTGATCTCGCAGTCCAGGCCGGTAAAGTTGCCCTCGGCGTCGCAGCCCAGCGTAAAGGTACCGTCCATGGCATGGCGCTTGGGATGGAAAGCGAGCGACTCGGCACGCGTGAGCTTGCACTTCACAGGACGCTGGAACTTATATGCGGCGAGCGCGGCCAGGTGCTGGATGGACACGTCCTCCTTACCGCCAAAGCCGCCGCCCACGAGCATGGTCTCGACGACCACGCGTTCGGGCTCGCTATCCCAGCCAAACATGTGGGCACACTCTTTGCGCGTGTCGTAGGCACCCTGGTCGGTCGACTGCACCTTGACGCCGTTCTTGTACGGGAAGGCGACGGCGCACTCGGGCTCCAAGAAGGCGTGCTCGGTAAAGGGCGTGGTAAAGCGCTGCGTCACGGTGAACGCGCTCTCCGCCAGTGCCTTGGCGGCATCGCCGCGCGTCACGTGACGGCTCTGGCACACGTTGTCCTTGAGCTCCACCGTGTTGCCAAAGGCAAAGAAGCTGTCGTGCAGGCGCGGGGCGTTGGCAGCCCTGGCCTCGGCAATGTTACGCACGGGCTCCAGCGGCTCGTAATCGATCTTTACGAGCTTCTTGGCCTTCTCGAGCGTCGCCTCGTCCTCGGCAACCACCAGCACGATGGCATCGCCCACGCAGCGGGTGATATCGCCCTGGGCGATCATGACATCCCAGTCCTGGATAAGGTGGCCGACCTGGTTGACCGGCACGTCCTCGGCGCGCAGGATGCCCACCACACCGGGCAGGGCCTCGGCCTTGGAGGTGTCGATGGAGAGCACGCGGGCGCGCGGATACTTGGAGCGCACCGCGCTGGCATAGGTCAGGCCCGGCTGATCGAGCTCGTCGATGTCGTCGGGATACTTGCCCTCGCCGAGCACCTTCTTGCGCACGTCGATACGGAAGGCGCGTTTGCCCACGCCGTAGTCGTCGCCGCGCTCCAGGCCCTCGTCGATCTGCTTTTCGCCGCGGAGCACCGCAGCGGCCAGCGAGATGCCCTCGATAATCTTTTTGTAGCCGGTGCAGCGGCAGACGTTACCGCGAATGGCGTACTTGATCTGCTCCTCGGTGGGCTCGGGGTCCTCGGCGATGAGCGCTGCGCCCGCCATGACCATGCCGGGAATGCAAAAACCGCACTGCACGGCGCCCACGGCGCCAAAGGCGTACACAAAGGCCTCGCGCACGTCCTCGGGCAGGCCCTCGACGGTCACGATGTTGCGGCCGGCGGCAAGAGCAGTGGTCAGCACGCACGCCTTGACGGCCGCGCCGTCCACATGGATGGTGCAGGTGCCGCAGGCGCCCTCGGAGCAGCCGTCCTTGGCGGAATGGATGTGCAGGTCGTCGCGCAGGTAGCGCAGCAGCGGTTTGTTTTGGGTCGTCGTGCGCTCGACGCCGTTAACGGTAAAAGTGAATTCCTGTGCCATGGTGATTCCCTTCTACACGCCGGCGGCGATGCCGGTGCGGTCGTGGATGGCGCCATGCGGGCAGACGACGGCGCACATGCCGCACGACAGGCAATCCACACCATCGATATGGGCGCAGTTGTCCTCGATGCGGATAGCGCCGGCAGGGCACTTTTTGGCGCACATACCGCAACCGATGCAGCTCGTGTCGCAAATCTTGCGAGCGATGGCGCCCTTATCGGTGTTGTTGCAGCGCACCAGAATGTTCTGGTAGCCGGGAACGAAGGCAATCACGCGCTGCGGGCACGCCATGCCGCACAGGCCGCAGCCCGTGCACTTGGAGCGATCCACGCGGGCGATGCCATCGACCAGCGCAATGGCGCCGTGGGGGCAGGCCGTGACGCAGGCGCCACAGCCAATGCAGCCTTCGCTGCAGCGGGCGTCGCCGCCTGCGGAGGCGCAACCACTTCCGCAGGCAACATAGGCCACGTTATGTTGAATGGATTTGGCCATAAGAGACTCGCCTATTTCTTAAGAAGGTACGAATAGTTGTCGCGCACAGCCCTGATGGTCAGGCGGACGGCCTCGGGAAGACCGGTGTTGACGGCATCGACCGAGACGGTGCGGACCGTTCCGGCGACGCGAACCTTAAAGTGGTCCTCGTCCACAGCCAGGAAGCCCTCGTTCTCGGAGTTCTCCATGTCCTGCTCGCTCCAGAACAGGGTGAGCTTGTCCTTGTAGGGACGACCCTCCTGGTAGGGGCAGAACACGGCGCAGTTGCCGCACTCGTTGCACATGCCATCGACGTGGACGACCTGATGCTTGGCCAGGCCCGGCACCTTAATGGCAACGTTGGCGCGGTTGGGGCACACGTCGCAGCAAACCTCGCACACCGAGCCGCAGCCCAGGCAGCGGGTCTTGGTGCAGTTGCGCTTGTCGCGGCACAGCGACCCCTTGCGCTCGTAGCAGGTGTCCTCGCGACCGGTCTGAGCATTCTGGTCGGCGTACTTGTTAAAGTCCACGCCGGCGATGGCACGGGCGACCTCGGCGGCGTCGGCAATAGCCTCGACCACGGTGGCAGGACCGCGACGGCAGTCGCCCGCAGCCCAAACGCCCTCGACGCCGGTGGAGGTGGCGGCAAGGCGGCCGCGACGGTCGTGCTCAACGCCCGCGGCATCGTACAGGCTGGCATCGATGCCCTCGCCCACGGCGCAGATCACCGTGGTGGCGGAAAGCTCGACGGTCTCGCCCGTGGCGACGGGGCTGCGACGGCCGCTTGCATCCGGCTCGCCAAGCTCCATAACGTCGCAGGTCAGCACGGCACCGTTAAGCGCCTTGGGGGCCAGCAGCTCGCAGAACTCAACACCGTCGGCAAGAGCAAGATCAAGCTCTTCCTCGTCGGCGGGCATCTGCTTCTTGGTGCGGCGATACACCAGGCGCACGTTCTTCACGCCAGTCAGGCGCTTGGCCACGCGAGCCGCGTCCATGGCGGTGTTGCCGGCGCCAATGACCACGACGTCCTCGCCCAGCTCGAGTTTCTCGCCCTTCTTGGCGGCCTCGAGGAACTCCAGCACGTCGAGCTCGGCACCCTCGCCCAGGCCCGCAGAGCCGGGCATCCAGGCACCGGTGGCCACGACCACGTCGGTAAAGCCCTGGGCCTTGAGCTCGTCAATGGAATCAACGCGAGCGTTGAGCTGCACCTTGGCGCCAAAGGCCAGGCAGAGCTCTGCGTCGTGGGAGATATCGTCGCTCGCAATGCGGAACTCGGGAATCACGTGACGGACCACGCCACCGAGCGAATCGCGGGCCTCAAAGATGGTGACGGGCACGCCGGCACGCGTCAGGAAGAACGCCGTCGCCAGGCCGGCCGGACCGCCGCCAATAACGGCAACGTTGCGCTCGCCGTCGTTTGCGATGGCTTGGGCGCGCAGCTTGGGCAGCACGGCGGTCATGGCCTCGCGGGCGGCCTTGAGCTTGCTGGCGCGAATCTGGGCGCCCTCGGGCTCGTAAAATGCACGCTCGCAGGCACGGCCGCAGGGATGCGGGCAGATGGTGCCGGTAATGAACGGCAGGGCATTTCGCTCGATGATGATGTTGAGCGCGTCCTCGTAGCGGCCCTCGTCAACAGCCGCCAAGTAGGCGGGAATGTCCTGTTGAATGGGGCAGCTCGTACGGCACGGCGTGGTAAAGCAGTCGGAAAGCGGGCTCTTGCCGGCGACCTTGCGGTCGGGCAGCGGGCGCAGCGGCTTCTTGTAGAGCGGGTTGGTGAGCGAATCGGTCTGAATCGCAGTCACGGCCTCGAGAGAGACGCCCGCGAACGGCTTACCATCCAGGTCGGTAAACTCGCCTGCCATCTGGCTAAAGCGCTCGTAGCCACCGGGCTTGAGCACGTCGGTCGCCAAGGTAACGGGCCAAATGCCGGCATCGTACAGAGCACGGATGTTGTAGACCGTGGCGCCGCCGGAGTAACTGATGCGCAGCTTGCCATCAAACTGCTCGGTAATGCGGCGGGCAGCCTCGATGGTCAGCGAGAACAGCGAACGACCGGACATGTACATCTCGGTGGAGGGCAGCTCGTTTCTCGTCACGTCGACGGGGAACGTGTTGGTCAGCTTGACGCCAAACTCCAGGCCGCGCTCGGCGCACAGGGCAATCAGGCGCTCGAACATAGGCACGGCGTCGGCCCACTGCAGGTCCTCGCGGAAGTGTGTGTCATCGAAGACGATGTAGTCAAAGCCCAGCTCGTTCAGACGCTGGCGGGCAAACTCATAGCCCAGCAGCGTGGGGTTGCACTTGATGTAGGTGTTGAGGCCCTTCTCGGTGATGAGGTAGGTCGCGATGCGCTCGATCTCGGCGGGCGGGCAGCCGTGCAGGGTAGACTCGGTGATGGAGTTGGAGACGCGTGCCGGGATGGACTCGACAAACGCAGCGTCGACATGCTCAAACTTGTCCAGGTTGGCGAGCGCCCACGTGCGGCACTCGTTCCAGACGTCGGAGCCGCTGGCGTCCTTCATGCCCTCGATGTAAGCGTCGACCTTGGGGCTCTTGATGCCCTCGAGGTCATAGCCCACGGACATGTTAAAGACAAAACCGTTCGGGCTGCCCAGGCCGTACTCGCGAGCGATTAGGTGGCAGGCGAACCATGCCTTCGCGTACTCGGCAAAAGCCTGCGGAACCTCGAGCTCGGTCGACCACTCGCAGTTGTAGCACTCGTCCTGCGCCACGATACAGGGCTTGTTAACGCACTTGGAGAGCTCCTCGCCGTCCATAACCTGAACGGTCTTAAGCTCAAAGAAGCGGGAACCGGCCACATAAGAGGCCACGATGTTTTGGGCAAGCTGCGTGTTGGGACCGGCGGCCGGGCCAAACGGAGTCTCGATGCGCTCGTCAAAAATGGGAAGCGCACCCTCCTGGTTGGTCGTGACCATCTTGCGCACGCCAAAGACGGCGCCCTGGGTCTTGTGCTCCTCGATGATCCAGTTCATCAGCTGCGAAAACGGGATCGGCCTCATGATGTCGCTCATAATGAGCTCCTCTCTGTAACGCCCGGCGAGACCGCGCGGCGGGCGCAAATACGGTGTAGCGCTAGCACAGCGCCGGCGACCCCGCGGAGGCCGCCTATACGCGCGTCGGATGCGGCGAAACATCCGACGCGCGTGAATCTACTTGTAATTAGTAGGCGCGATCGTTGAGCGTGCTCCAGAGCTTCTTGGACTCAGCCATGGTCCACGCGTTGATCTTGTCCTCATCGATACCGACAAACTCGCGATCCTTGTACAGGACGCGGCCGTTGATGATGGTGGTGCGGCAGTTTTTGCCCATCATGCCAAAGAGCATGTGGCCGTCGATGTTCTCCTCGCTCAGCGGCGTAAAGGGCTTGTAGTCCATGACGATGACGTCGGCGGCAGCGCCGGCCTCGAGCACACCGAGCTTGCGATCGAAGTACTTGCTGGCCATCTTGGCGTTGTTCTCGAACAGCATGGTCATGGCCTCGCACCAGCCCACGTTGGGCATAGCGGCGTTGTGGCGCTGGATGATCAGGAAGACCTTGAGACTCTCGAGCATATCGTGGGTGTAGGCGTCGGTGCCCATGCAAACGGGGATGCCGCGGCGGAAGAACTCGAGCACGGGGGCGCAGCCCACGGCGTTGCCCATATTGGATTCGGGGTTGTTGACCAGCCAGGTGCCGGACTCCTTGACGATGTCCATCTCGGCGGGCGTCACATGGATGCAGTGGCCCAGCATGGTGTCGGGCCCGAGCAGGTCGTGCTGCAGCAGGCGCTCGACGGGGCTGATGCCACCGCGGTTGAGGCGGGAGTCCCACACGTCATTCATGCCCTCGCACACGTGGATGTGGAAGCCGGTCAGGCCGTTGTTGGCCTCGGCCATCTTGTCCATGGTCTCGTCCGACAGCGTAAAGGTGGCGTGACCGCCAAACATGGCGGCGATCATATGGTTGTCGTTATCGCGACGCTCCTTGGCGGCCCACTGGGCAAACTCAGCGTTCTCGGCAATGGCCTGGTCGCACTTTTCCTGGCCGCGGCGATCGGAGACCTCGTAGCACAGGCACGAACGCATGCCCAGCTCCTGAGCTGCGTCCTTAATGGTAAAGAGGCTACCCGGGATCTCACAGAAGCTCGCATGGTGATCGAAGATCGTGGTGACGCCATCGCGAATGGAGTCCAAAATCGTGGCATAGGCGCTTGCCTTGGTGCCGTCGAGCGTCAGGTTGTCGTCGATCTTCCACCACTGCTGCTCAAGATTCTCCAGGAAGTTGGTGGGATTGCAGCCCTTAATGGCAAGGCCGCGCGCCAGACCCGAGTAGATGTGGGTGTGGCAGTTGATGAGTCCGGGCATGATGAGGTTGCCCTGGGCGTCGACGTACTCGGCATCCGGGTACTTGGCCTTGAGCTCGCACTCGGGGCCCACTTCGACGATCGTATCTCCGTCAATGGCGACCGCACCGTTTGGAATGAACGGGGTCTGAGCGTTGCGGGTAAAGACGGAACCGTTAGCGACCAGAAGCATGGATGCTCCCTTCGACATCAGAGGCGGGGTTTGACACCTCTGACATGGCGGAGTGCGAAGCGCCGGCCTACACCGGAAACGGGCCCTCTCCCGTCAACGCTTCACCAAAGGGACAAACCCTTTGAAGTGCGGCTTGGCGCCGCATGGCGTCGGCGGACGAGGCGATGCGTCCGCCGACGAATAGCACCGAATTGGTTACTTCTTGCTCTCGGGCAAGACCAGATCCACGGCAGCGTCCTTGGCAGCATCGATGTGCTGAGCCACGACCGGCGTCTGCGGAAGGATCAGGTTAAGGACAATGGCCATGATGGCGGTGGGGGTTACGGCATTGGAGCCGATGACGGTGGACACCCAGGCGGGCATACCCTCGCCGGCAAGGCAACCGCTGGCCATCCAGATACCCAGGCCAAAGACGACGGAGGTGCCAACGATAGTGGTAGTGCGCTGCGTGAGGCCCTCGCGAGTGAACATGCGCACGCCGTTCATGGTGATGGTGCCAAAGACGCCGACGGTCGCGCCGCCGATGACGGGCTGCGGGATAGCGGAAAGGACGGCAGAGAGCTGCGGGAACAGACCGGCGATGGCAAAGACGGCCGCGATGATCACAAAGACCCACTTGTTGACGACCTTGTTGGAGCAGATGATGCCCACGTTCTGGCCAAGGGCGCTGGTGGGAAGACCGCCCAGCAGGCCGCCGACCATAGAGGTGAGGCCCTGGGACACGATAGCGCCGGAGAGCTCGCGCTCGGTGGGCATACGGTCAATGGAGCCCAGGCAGGCGGCGGAGACGTCACCGATAACCTGGATGGCAACCATGGGGAACACGACGGCGAGGGTAATGCAGACCTCGGGATCAAACTCGAGCGCGTAGGGCATGAGCTTGGGAAGGGCGAAGACCTGAGCGGTGGCGACGCTGGAGAAGTCGATCATGCCAAAGGGGATGGAGACGATCATGCCAACGATCATGCCAAAGAACACGGATCCCAGCTTGAGCGTGCCCTTGCCAAAGTTGGCGAGCGCAAAGACCACGGCGAAGGTGATAAGAGCGACGCACCAGGCCTGCGGGGTGCCCCACAGCGGCGTACCCATACCGCCGGCCATATACTTGACGGCCGTGGGATACAGCGAAACGCCGATGGAGAAGATGACCGTACCGGTCACGACGGGTGGGAACAGCCACTTGATCTTGCTGTAGGCCAGACCAAAGAGGACCGCGACAGCGCCGCCGACGATCTCGCCACCCAGCAGCGCACCAAAGCTAAAGCCCGAGGCACCCATGGCCTGCAGGGCCGGCAGGAACGCGAACGAAACGCCCATGACGATGGGCAGGCCGCCGCCGATGCGACGGAAGGGAGCGAAGGCCTGAAGGGCCGTATCGATCGCCGAAAGAATGAGGGCGACCTGGATGATGTCGGTGCTCTGCTGGCTATTAAAGCCGTAGACGCCGGCCATGATGACCGCCGGGGTAATGATGCCGGCAAACGATGCCAGTACGTGTTGAAGGGCACACGGGATCATTTCCTTAACGGGAGGCATGCCTTCGCGAGTGAACAGGGCTTCAGTGCCGTTCGTAACCGTCTCCTGGGTCATTTGACCACCAATCCTCGAAGTAGTTGTTTTCGCATCTAACGCTCTATTGTGACGCAGTGCGGGGTTGAGGTTGTGCCTTCATTGCATATCGTATTAAAGATGATTCTCATTCTCAATAATAATTTTTTGTTATCAGACTATTCTTCAGCTGAAATAACGCATTTCCGCAGGTCAGGAAAGTGTCTGGTCAAAATAACATCTAACTTTTCTTTTGGTCAACCGTTTACCGCTAAATTCCTACCGTTCGTCTGCATTACGCAATGTACCTGCGGATATACGAGATGATGGGCAGCGTGTTACCATGAGAAAAAATTGTTATGAACATTTCCGATTTCACCCAAAGGAGTTGCCCGTGAACGAGACCGTACGTCGCTTTTTGCCGATGGTCGATTTTCTGGAGCAGATACTCGGCAAAAACAGCGAAATCGTGCTGCACGATTTCTCGGATCCCGACCACGCCATCGTCGATATTCGCAACGGCATCGTGAGCGGCCGCAAGGTCGGCGGTCCCGCCACCGATCTGGCACTCAAGATCATGCACGACCCCAAGTATCGCGACCTGCCGTTTATTACGGGCTACGAGGGGCGCGGTGCCGGCGGCAAGACGCTGGAGTCCGCGACGTACTTTATCCGCGAGAATGACGAGATCGTCGGTATGCTCTGCGTCAACACCGACCTCTCGACCGTGCGCTCCATCAACACCATGGCGCAGCAGCTCATGGCGTGCTTCGACGCGGCGCCGACGCGCACGGAGCCCGCCCCCATCGAGGTCGAAAGCCTTTCGGAGTCCACACAGGAGCTCATCGACCGCAGCATTGCCGAGTTGCTGAGCGCGCGCGGGCTGGATGTAGCGTCGCTTGGTCAGAGCGACCGCGTGGATGTCATTCGCCACCTCAACGGCAACGGGGTGTTCATGCTCAAGGGCGCCGTGGCCTGCGCCGCCACCGCGCTGGGCATCTCGGAGCCCAGCGTCTACCGCTACCTGCAAAAAGTTCGCAAGGAGGGCTAACGAGCAAAATGGAGCGCGGCTCCACAAGCGATCCGTCACTTAACAAAAGACCCTGCAGCTCGCACGCGCTGCAGGGTTTTTTTGCATGTCATGTCTAGTTGTGGCCAACGACTTAGAGAGCGGCGACGACCTCGATCTCGACCAGACCGCCAGCCGGAAGGGCGGCAACCTGGAAGGCGCTGCGCGCGGGGAACGGGGCCTCGAACTTGGAGGCGTAGATCTCGTTCACGGCGGCGAAGTCGGCGATGTCAGCCAGGTAGACCGTGGTCTTGACGACATCGGCAAAGGTGGCGCCGGCAGCGGTCAGCAGGGCCTCGACGTTGGCGAGGGACTGCTTGGCCTGGGCCTCGACGCCCTCGGGCATCTTGCCAGTTGCGGGGTCGATGCCCAGCTGGCCGGACAGGAACACCATGTTGCCGGTCTGGATACCAGGGGAATACGGGCCGATGGCTGCGGGTGCGTTATCGGAAGACACGACGGTCTTGCTCATGTTTTTCTCCTTACGATCAGATAGAGAGCGTGAGCGCGGCGTTCGCACCGGGAGGCACAATTCGGTCTGAACACCGCGCTTGATTGGGATAGTACTCAAGGTTTCTGTTTGATGCAAGAATATTATCAGCTTGCGAGAATATTTTATCGCCCAACGGTCTCCCCGAACCGCTGAACGGTTCTCATGTGGAGCAGCCAGTCCAAGCTGCTGAAGACTTTATCCCGCTTGGAGCACGGGCATCGCCTGCCGCAACGGCGCCACTATACTTTTGATTATCTGAGCATTTTGAAAGGCAGGATATGACCGCAACCGCCAGTCGAACCACCAACCGCAGACCCGAGCTTTTGGCGCCCGCCGGAGGGCCCGAGCCCTTTGCCGCCGCACTCGCCGCCGGGGCAGACGCCATCTACTGCGGCATGGGCAGCTTCAACGCCCGCCGCAAGGCCACCAACTTTACCGACGAGGCCTTTGAGCAAGCCTGCCGCGCCGCGCATCTAGCCGGGTCGCGCGTCTACGTCACGGTCAACATCGTCATCAAGCAGTCCGAGATGGGCGATGCGCTGCAACTCATCCATCGCTGCTCCACGCTGGGCGCCGATGCCTTCATTATCCAGGACTGGGGTCTGTTCTTTGAGGTCAAGCGCACCATGCCCGGCATCGAGACGCACATCTCAACCCAAGCAAACATCCACGACGACCGCGGAACCCTTTGGTGCCGTGAGCAGGGCGCCGACCGCGTGACCCTCTCGCGCGAGCTCTCCATCGACGAGATCGCCGTCATTCACAACGCCGCGCCCGATGTGGACCTCGAGGTCTTTAGCCATGGTGCCATCTGCTTTTGCTACTCGGGCCTGTGCCTGCTCTCGAGCGTTGCCATGGCGGGCCGCTCGGCCAACCGCGGCATGTGCGCCCAGCCCTGTCGCCTGCCTTACGAGCTGATTGACGAGAACGGCCGCTCGCTCTCCCCTGCTGGTCGCGAACGCGCGCTATGCCCGCGCGATACCAATACCTCGCAGCTCGTTCGTCGCCTGTATGACGCCGGCGCCGCATCGCTCAAGCTCGAGGGCCGCATGAAGGCGCCCGATTACGTGTACTCCATCGTCGATGTGTACCGTCATCAGATCGATGACATGTTGGCCGGAGTCGCCGTAGATAAGCACGAGGACGCCGCTCGCCAGCGCAAACTCAAGCGCTGCTTTAACCGCGACTTTACGCACGCTTATCAGGACGGCACCTCGGGTGACGAGATGATGAGCTACGAGCGCTCCAACAACCGCGGCCAGATCGTGGGCACGGTGCTCGGTAGCCGCCTGGCCAACCGCGATGTGCGCGGGCTCAAGCCCGACGACCGCCGTCGCCGCGCTGCCATCGCCCGCATTGAGTTGTTTGAGCCCGTGGGCAAGGGCGACTTGTTGGAACTTCGCCACGACGACGAATTCGACCAGTTCCTGACCACCATCGCCGCCGATGATGCCGCTGCCGGCGACATCATCGAATGTCGCGTGCCCCGCAGCATGCCCGAGGGCTGCCGCGTGCGCGTGATTCGAAGCCAGCGCGCCATTGACGCTGCCGGCGCCGCGCTCAAGCGCGATGTGCTGCGCCGCCGCGCTGTAGACGTGTCTGTCGTGGCGCGTCTGGGCGAGCCGTTTGCCGTTACGCTCATCTGCTGCGACGACCCCGCGCTCACCGTCACCGCAACCGGCTTTACCGTCGAGGCCGCCAAGACTCGCGCCGTCGAAGCGGCCGATCTGGTGGAGCACGTCGGGCGCATGGGCTCCTCGCCCTTTGAGGCTGCGAGCTTTGATGTGGCGCTCGATGAGGGCTGCGGCATGGGCTTCTCCGCCGTGCACAAGGTGCGCGCCGCCGCTTGTAAGGCGCTTGAAGAGGCCATTCTGGCACCCTACGAGGAACGCGCGAAAACGCTCGAGTTGCCGGTGCTCGACAAATGTACGCGCCCCATGCCCGAACATTACCGCGATGAGCCGCAGATCTGCGCCGCCGTCACCTCGCTCGAGGCCGCCGAGGCCGCTCGCGCCGAGGGTGCAACGCGCATCTACATGACCACCGACGCGCTCGATGCGGCTGGGTTCTCCCCCGCTGATGTGTTTGAGCGGGGCATCGTACCCGTACTCGACGAGGTCTGCCGCGCCGTCGACCACGAGCGCGTCGACCCGTGGATTCTCGCTGGAACTACTGTCGCCGTCGGCAATATCTCCGAGCTCGCCATTGCCGCCCAGACCGGCGCCACGGCCGAAATTCGATCCTGCCTGCCCGTGCACAACACGCCTTGCATGGAGGCACTCGCCGAGCGCGGGGCCGGGGCGTTTTGGCTCTCGCCCGAGATCACGCTCGACGAGATCGTCTCGCTTGGTACCTCCGCGCCCGCAGCCCTGGGCATCACCGTTTTCGGCCGCCCGCGCGTTATGACGAGCGAGCACTGCATCCTGCAGGTGGCCAACGGTTGTATCCACGATTGCGCCAATTGCCGCCTGCGCGCCCGCAAGCTGTCGCTCAAGAATATCGACGGCAAGGTCATGCCGGTGCGTACCGACGTCCACGGCCGCTCGCGCCTGTACGACGCCTACCCCATTGACCTCACGCCACAGGTTCCGCAGCTGCTCGATGCCGGCGTGCGCCGTCTTATGGTCGACGGAACCTTGCTCGAGGCCGATGAGGTGGGCCGTGCCGTCGCTCGCGTCCGCCGCGCCATTGAGGCAGCGCAGGCCGGCCGCAAGCCCGCTGCCCGCCTGCGCGGGGCGACCTCGGGCTGCATGTTTGTGGGAATTAGCTAACCGAAAGGCTTTCACGTGAACGAAGAACCTCAAGTCCTCTACTGCGACGCCTGGCTCATGGCCATCGATAAGCCCGCCGGCATGATCGTCCACGGCGACGGCACCGGCGAGCGCACGCTCACCGACTACGCTAGCGATCTGTTGCTGGCGATGGGCGACGGCTTTGCCGCGACTGACATGCAGCCGCTCAACCGCCTGGACCGCAACACCACCGGCGTGGTGCTGTTTTCGCTCGACAAACAGACGCAGCCCGCCTTTGACCAGATGGTGATCGACCACGCCTTCGAAAAGCACTATCTGGCGCTCGCCGAGGGCAAGATTGACTGGAACGAGAAGCTCATCGACAAGCCCATCGCCCGCGACCGCCACGACAGCCGCAAGATGCGCGTCGGCGCCAGCGGCAAGCCGTCTCAGACGCGCGTCAAGGTACTCAAGCGTCTTAAGAGCCGCCGTGGCCTGCCCACGCGCTCGTATATCGATGTCGAGTTGCTCACCGGCCGCAAGCATCAGATTCGCGTGCACCTGGCAAGCGAGCGCCATCCCCTGGTTGGCGACGACCTGTACGGAACGCCGCGCCCCTGCGGCCTGATGCTCCACGCCCACAGCGTGTCCTTTACGCATCCCGTAACCGGCGAGCACATCCACATCGAAGCCCCCTGCCCCTGGGAGCCCTAAAGCCTGCCGAAAAGGGACAGTTTTATTTTGGCAGGTTTTATCTGGGCAAACGTCAAAACCACCGCGAAGGTGCCTGTCCCCTTCGCGGCGGTCTTGGCCTTAGCCCGTCCCCTGCTGTTAGATCGTGATGACGTTGTCCATTGCCCGGTACTTGGCGGGGACCTCGCCTGCGGTAATAATCGTTGCGTCGCGGAAGTCCGCGAACTTGACGGACGCCACCATGCCAAATTTACTGGCGTCCGAGATTACGAAGCGCTTGGCCGTATGGCGCATCGAGATGCGCTTTACTTGCGCTTCCTCGATATCGGGCGCCGTGAAGCCCTGCTCGGCGGCAATGCCGTTAGAGCCCCAAAAGCCACAGTTGAAGTTGTAGCGATCTAAGGTTGCCAAGGCATCGGGGCCAACGAGCGCCTCGGTCTCGGGTTTGAGCTCGCCGCCCAGCACCACGGTACTCATGCCGCGCAAAGCAAGGCGCTGAGCATGGAGCACGGAATCGGTCACATAGGTGACATCTTCAAGGTGTGGAAGATGCTCGATGAGCCTGAGCGTCGTCGAGCCCGAGTCGATGTATACAAAGCTCTCAGGCTCCACAAGCGCCGCCGCACGGGCGCAGATACGCTCCTTGTCATCGTTATGGAGGTCGCTGCGCTCATTAAGCGTTAGGTCGCGCGTCACGTGGGCGCGCTCAAGACTCGTCGCCCCACCGTGGACCTTGGCGATGCGGTGCGCTCGGTCGAGCGTCTGCAGGTCGCGCCGAATGGTAGACGCCGTCACGCCCAGGGCCTCAGCAAGCTCCGGCACGGTAACCGAGCCGGCTCGCTGCACCATCGACACGATCGCGTTGAGCCTATCTTCCGCAAGCATCGCTTACTCCTCCTCGGGGTACACAACTCCCCAGTCGGCGCGGAGCTTGGTCATAAGCTCCATAACATCAGAAGCATAGCCCAGAAGCTCACGCTTAGAATCATCGCCGGCAACGGCCTTCTCCAGGTCGGCCATCTCGTAGCACAGAGCGTATGCCTCGGTGCCAGCGTGGACCTCCTCACGGTGGCCGTCTGCAGTCCACACGATGGTCGCGTATTCGGCACGCGGATAATCGTTGACCTCGATATAGCACTTGTCGAAGCTAATGACCGAACGCTTGGGCTGCTTGGAGTGGAGCGTGAGGCTCACCACGCCCAGCTGCTGTTCGGCATTACGGCAGACGATTCCACCCGCGACGTCAACGCCAGTCTTGCAGGTGTTGCCCAGCGAGACAACCTCAGCGGGCTGGCTTGCCATGAAGAGACGCATGACGGACAGGGCATACACGCCAATATCGAGCATGGCACCGCCAGCAAGGTTGCTGTTGTAGAAGCGATTGGTCAGATCGCCGTACTCCTTATAGCTACCAAAGTTGAGCTGAGCAAGGTTCATGTGGCCAAACTCGCCGGCATCCATGCGGCGGCGCAGTTCCTGATACAAGGGCATGTGGAGCACCGTAGTGGCGTCCATGAGAACCACGTTGTGCTCGTCGGCAATGGCACGCGCCTCGTCGAGCTCGGCGGAGTTGAGGGTAATGGCCTTCTCGCAAAGCACGTGCTTGCCAGCTGACAGAGCGGCGCGCAGGTAGGTGATATGCGTGTTATGCGGGGTGGTGATATAGACTGCGTCAATGTTCGGATCGGCGTAGAGGTCCTCGACCGTTTCATAAACCTTCTCAACGCCATACTGCTCTGTAAAAGCTTGAGCCTTGGACAGCGTGCGGTTGGCGACGCCCGCAAGCTTGCGACCGGCAAGAGCGAGAGACTGGGCCATCTGGTTGGCGATAACACCGCAACCGATCACAGCCCAGCGGAGCTCGGGGGCCGTAAAAATATCGTTGGGGAACGGCTGATCCTGGACCGAAGCAAACGCCGCCTTAGCGGCTGCTTCGGCGTCGAGCGGAGCCTGTTTGGAATCTGCCATTATGTGCCTCCTGAGTTATCGGAAGTCCTTCATTTCTAACAACCCTATATTCGCACAATTGCGCGCGTATCTGCTCGTGTTTGCGTGTTTATTTGCTTATCGGTCATTATTTAGCCGTAGTTGGCAGATGTTTGCGCGGCTATGCGCATTATCGCGCAAGGATATGCGCGTAAATGCGCATGCAACGATTCTTGTGAAACATAAAGAGGCGGAACACCAAAGCCCTAAAAGACAGAGCCAACTGCATTACTTCACCCATCTGGGGGCACCAGACATCAAAGGACCGTCCCAAACTGCCGGCACATAGGGACGTCCCATTACAGTCTGAAATAGGCCATCGATAAATTTCGATGGCGAGCATTCGGCGC
>ENA-ORTH01000173-ORTH01000173.1-human-gut-metagenome-genome-assembly--contig:-NODE-173-length-83041-cov-5.076941_pt1 | contig 83041 bp, 69 predicted proteins | sample MGYA00241914_ERZ509192 | MGnify/ENA primary metagenome ERZ509192 (study PRJEB26280, sample SAMEA2338826) | human gut metagenome | biome: human gut; feature: human-associated habitat; material: faeces...
AAATATTCCACCATTTTCGGAATACTCTTCTCCAACCATGTTCCCAGGTATAAAGGTAGAGAAGCATACACAAAACAGGATAAAATGATTGAAAAACCAAAGGGATAATATAAAGCAATTAACACATTGCAATTATATTATTTAATATGTCCATCACTTCTTATTTTTATCTAATTCTTGTTTTCGCTTAAGGCATATTTGATAAAATCATCATAGCTTTCCCATACTCCATTACTATTCAAAAAGTCATGTATTACTAATTCTCGGTTATCACCTTTCAAATTGAAAAACTCAGGGAACTGCTCAATTGTTTTGAGTGTTCTAGGAAGGTATAGCCAAGCAAAGCCATCGCCCATTTCTTGAATAGTTGGTACCCCCCCCCGCAAATTTATAGAATGTCTCACACAATCTACCGCTTCTTGAATCATTTTCCTCTTACGTTTTTCGATATACTCATCCAATGTACAAATAACTTTAGATGGATTTCCTGCTACGACTGAGTTTGATGGAATATTACCTTTTACAACTGCATCGGCACCAATAATACAGTTATTACCTATCTTTGTCCCCATTAGAATAGTTACCCCCATCCCAATAAACACATTATTTCCAATTTGAACTGGAGCAGATCCACCAATATTTTCATGAGCATACATTCTTGCCACACTTCTACTATAGTCATGGGCTAAAATTGTCACGCGACTGGTAATCTTACAATACTCACCTATTGTTATCAACCACGGTTTTACATTATCCATATAAGTTTCTTGTGGACTAAAGAAAAACGTTCCCTTTCCAATTTGGGCTCCTTTTTGTCGCAATGTTTGAATATATTCGTCGGATGAATACCCTTTAATTTTATGCCTAATACGCGTTAATATATTTAACATGTTATTTTTCTTCCTTTGATTTTATTTAAAATAAATTCCTTATTATATAGAGCAAATGCAAAAGTCATAATGACTAAAATCAAATACCTGTATATAGCATAGTCGTATATCATAGATAAACCAAAGCACACACACATAGTAGTAATAATCATTACATACATTTTTTTATCCTGATATAAATGAATATGCAAAACCATTCTTGTGATAACGTGATGTATTATTAGCAACACTAAATAGCTCACTAATGTTGTGTATGCAGCTGCAATATATCCAAATTTCGGAATACAAATGTAATTAAGTGCCAAGTTAATTACCGCCGCTATGCCAGTTCCTAACGACACATACTTTGTCTTTTTTAAATGCATTTCGATAATGATATATTGTGTATATACAAACTCGATAATAACTCCTAACGTTATCGGTACTACTGCACCCAATCCATCAAGATAATTTTCCCCACCAAGTATACGTATTGCTTCTGGTGCAATTCCAACGCACCCTACCCCAATATAACACCCTAACAGAATCAATGGGGTTACTTTTTCCCTTATTAACGCGCAATTTCCCAATGCATAGTTATCATGGAACCATGGATTCCACGCCTGATTGATGGAATTAGTTACGAGTGTAATTAAAATAGCGTATTGATGAACAAGGCTATAAATACCGACAAAATCATTCCCACAAAAATACTTAATCATCAGGCGATCAGACTGTCCTAAAACATAGATAGACAGAGAATGAATAATTAACGGAATTGAAAATACCAATGCATAAGAGAAAAACTCTCTTTTTAATGTTATATTCTTATTCTTTATTGAGTTACCCCAAAAATAAATTCCTAAAATAACTATCGGTAACGCTGTTCCGATAATTTTTCCCATATATTTTTCCGGTAACATCATAATAAAAAGTAGAGAAAAAACAATCGTTGCTATTGATATAAAAAATGAAATAAAAATATTCTGTTTATATTGATAACGAAATCTGTATTTTCCTTGATTGATTGAAACTATAGTTCCAAACAGTACATATAGGAATAACCAAAAAACAGATTTCCTATTTAGTCCAATAATACTCTGGAAAGGTTCCAAAACAATGAAAAACAATCCAAAAAGAACAATTGTAACAGTGGCGCAAATGACCTGAAGTGCACCGATATATTTTTCAAATTTCTCCCCAAAATCTACCTTTGCTCTACCAATGCTATACCCAACATTAAGCGAACAAATTATTGATAAGAGTGCATACCAAGTATTAAATGTAGCAGATATTCCATAGTCTGATGTAGACATTAGTCTGGTATATAAAGGCGTGGAAATAATTGAAATTGATTTAATAAGTAAGGTAGAAACCGTATACCATATTCCAGCTTTAAATGCGTTTTTCACATTATTATCATTCACTCTACCATACCTCCTCTTCTTAATAGAAATGCCAAAAAGAGTTTACTCTCCCCAATTCGTAATTAAGGTTATTGTTTCTTTCTGATATTTTTTTAGCGGGAATGCCACCATATACACCAAATGCAAGCAAATTCTTTGTTGCAACGGCCCCACTAGCTAGAACGGCCCCTTCTTCAATTGTTGTTTTGGGAAGTATAGTTGTTCTGGAACTTATCCATGCATGGCGCTTAATCAGAACAGTTCCTCCTTTCTGATTACACCTAAAATATTCATCATTTAAATCATGCTGTTCTGTAAATATCGTTACTTCCTGCGCTAGGCATACGTCGTCTTCCATGATAATTCCATTCCGACCGTCCAATAAAGCATTAACTCCTACAACCACTCGACCTAATTTAATATTCCATGGTGATCGAATTTCAAATCCTCCATATATAATTGCATCTGGATGAATCTGCATCAGCAATACGTTTTTCAACATAAAATGTCTGATACGATGTGATGGGATTTTTCCTATACATATGCTTATATATCTTGACAAACCATATAAGTATGGATCACATTGCATTCTTACTGTTGAAAGTATCCTTTTTATTGGATTTCTTTTTTTCTTTCCATCATTAAAGTTATCGAAAACTTCACTTCTATCAACAATTGGTTTCGCATTCAATCTTTTGATATCTTTCTTTTTCATGTAACCAGCATATAATCGACAATTAACTAATGCCAATAACCAGATAACAATCAACAACGAAACAATAATATTTACTATCAAATTCTATTTTCCTCCTCTAGGTTCCATCCTTGTTATTGAACCTGCATAGCATCTTTCAAAAAACAAATAGCTTGATTTTTAAGTGAACTGATATTTCTGTCAACGATCGAAAAGTTTACCTGAATATCGGCATATTCAAAAATATCATCCTCTGCCTTAAGATAACGTTTGTTGGCTTCTGACAATTCTAACAGCCCATCAATTTTGTTTGTTTTATCCTCTTTTGCAATCAAGATGTAGTTTTTATGATTTTTCAAAGCAAATATATAACCATGGTAAGAATCGGTCACTATATACGCAGCATAATAATAATAATTCAGCCATTCATTTAAATCTGCTGTTAAAAAGGAATAATCAGCCCACGGACAGGCTCTGCCAACACACACTATCTTCAAATTCTTAGATTTAGCCAGCTTAATAATTTGTTCTTTATATTTGTTCAAAAAGCCAAACGAATATATCAGTAAATATTGTGCTGTAATCCTTCTCTTACCGGCATTCTTATATTCACATAAAAGTGTCGGGTCTAAGACAATTTGAGGGTGTACACCAATATTGTTTTCTATCAAGTTTGCTGTGTTATGATCCCTTACAGAAATTTTTTTGCACTTATTAAGTGCATCTTTTACTTCATTAGATAAATTACTGCTTGGATCAACTGTTCCTGCACTTACCGCATACATAATATATGGGGTCTTTTTCAGTCCCACACCATAGTATATATCATTATACAGTGTATGATTGCTGTTAATAATCTCGTCGCTACCAAGCACAATTAAGTCATAACCTAGTTCATCAATTTCTTTTGCTGATTTCACTTTTTTGCTAACAGGATACTGTTGTCTTTGCTTAGCGAATTTATACATCTTTATCAATCCACTGAATGTTTGTATCGGATGTTTGTGTCTATGTTCAATCGCTGTGCTTGTATAAAAATCTTTTTTTATTGTATTACTTGAGTTATACTGTATAAATTCACATTCATACCCTATATCAGTTAACACATGATATAAGCCTAATGCGTGAGCCCTCGCTCCATAATTAATCCCAAAATACCATGTTAAAATACCAATTTTCATATCTCATGCTTTCCTTTTTTTATAGTTCGCGTTTTTCCTCTTAATATCTCTACAATTGCAATCGAACAAAAATATGTTAAGTAACAGTTTGTATCATACAGTGGATTTCCGCTGGTACAATACAATAAAAAGAACACTTGATTATATACTGCAATACAAAGGAACATTATTTGTTCTTTAGTCAGCTCTACCCTTTCAAGCTTTGCATTCTTCAAAAGTGTAAATGCACGAAACAGACATACTGCAAATAAACTTACAAACAAAGCGGTCCCTATAATACCTGTATCACAAAGCAACTGTTTATAAACATTATGTGCGAAATCGCCTCCGCCAAATAAAGTATTATGATAAGGGAACCAATCCCATCCGTTTCCAGCAATTGGACTACTTATAAAGCCTGCCAAAGCAATAACTTGCATAGCATCACGTCCATTTGATAAATTCCCTTCTTCAATTCCAGAAATTAACCTCATAAATGGAGTTAGTACTTCCGGAACAAATTGTGCAATAACAAAGAGTGCTATGAACGCAGCTATACCAGCAAATATTATCTTGGTGATTCGTTTCCACTTTTTTTGGACATTAAAAACATAATAAGTAGCAACAAAAGCTGCTATTGCAAAAAAAAGATGAGCGCGTTTTCCTGTAATCAACAAAGCGAACGTAACCATTGCAAACATAATATATGTAGATATTTTTATCTTCTCTTTCTTTTCATGTAAAAAACATGCACAAGCTAATACACCAAAACCAAGTTGAAGATAAATTCCATTTGTGGTGTAATGTGCCGTAATACCAGAAATGCATCCATCTCTATAAAACTGCAATAGATCATGTACCATTATCTCTTTATACAATGGATAAATGATATTTTCATATGCTGAAGGCATAATAAATACCCAAATAGTTCCTATAGCATAAAACACTCCAACAAAGCGCCATGCTTTTACCATTATATGGATCCAAGCATCCCTTTGTTTGAAAATATAATAGGCTATAATAACCATCAAGTACCCGATAAATCTAAAATACTCGTTATTTTGAAAATCGTAATTGTTCCAGATTAACATTAACAGAACTGTTCCTGCAATCAATATGTCCGGCAACGTAACGTTTAAAGTTATATGCCCTCTTTGAGTTATAAAAAAAGTCATTATTAACATTAAGATTGAAGCGTATAACCACAAAGTTTTATATGCATAATATGGTTTGATTACATAGTCTATTCCCATCATTGTATAGGCATAGAATGAAATCATAAATACAGATATCATCCAAAGGAATGTTCTCTTATTAATAATCAAAACTGTACCTCCATCCTGTTTCAATTCTGCTGTTTAACACCTGCCAAATACAGTTCGGTAAATATTTCTAAAATTCTTTTTTATAAACCATGCTACAAACATCGACATTATAATAGATAAAATCGTTATTATCGGCAGGCTAATCATCCAATTTATTGCAATAAACTCAAAAATCACTGCTAATGTCGAAACCAGCCATGGATTGTGTATCAAGTAAATGTCATACGAATAATCACCTACTCTACACAATACCTCTCCTTTTTGTTTAGAAATCAAGTAATATGCAAGTGCATATAGTAAAAGTATCGCACTTAACGTAATTACAGTACTTTCGATTTGAATATAAATTGCCCTTACATAAAAATTCATAAATGTATCCAAATTGATAGCATATGTCCTAAAAACACAAGCAAAAAATAGCAATGCCGATACTGATACTGTCCATACAGAACATACTTTATCTATCCGCTTATTTGTCAAAAACCTTCCTAAATAAAACCATACAAAATACGTTATGCTTTTATTTAATATATACCACATTTCATTTCCTGCATAAGCCTTAAAAAGCATTGTGCAAAAGAATAATAAAAGTAAAGGCACCCCCCCTATTTTGTTTCGTGTCAACTTTACCAAAACATAATTTACCATGAAAAGCATAAACAATGTATAAACAAACCACAGGGATTCAAAATAAACATTTCTGAACAGTAATACATCCATGATCATTGCAGTTGTGCTTTTACCTTTCCCAAACACTGATACAATCGTATCCAACTTAGGTATCGCAAGTCCAATATTAATCAATAGAGCAAATGCCAATGAAAAGATAAAATAGGGTACCATCAGCTGACGAAACTTCCTAATAAAGAAATTTTTAAATCCGTTTGTTGCATATTTTTCTTTCTTTTTTTCAAATAAATATCCCGAAATAACGAAGAAAACAACTACATGGATTTTATTTGCAATCAAAACCATTGTATTTATTAAAGTTGGTACGAGAACAGCATTAGATGCATGATGAAATACCACCATAATAATTGCTAATGCTCTCAAAATTTGTATTACATCCCTTTCTTCATTTTGTCTTACGTCAGAACAACTCATCTTTCTGCCCTCCACACAACTTTTCCCCTTTATTTAGAAGAGCCATTTTCGAAACTCTCTTTTTATTGCACCTAACGAATACTTCTCCTCAAAGAGATTCGTTAATTCATCAAATCGTCCATAAATATTGTTCTTTTCAATCGTTTTAAACGCACTTAACTGTGAAACAGGATCATCACAACTATATACAATGGGAACGTTATGATAGAGGATTTTTTCTGCTTCTTCATAACCATATAAACTTTCTTTGGTGCCTACAAACGGCTTACCATATGCAAGTGCTTCTGCTGTTTTTTGTTTCATTCCACCTCCGTCAAAAAGCGGAGCAATAACAATATCTGCATTATTATAATATGGTGCCAAAAACTCAACTCCACCAACAATTTCTATTCGATCATATTCCTTGTATTCCTCTTGAATATCCTCCAAGCCACGGCCTATTACAATAAGGCGGTATCGATTCGAAAGTTTTACAAAAACATTTTCTACAAACCATTTTAAGCCTATTAAATTAGGAAAATATTTAGCACCTACAAATAATATTAGTCGCTGATCTGGTATGCGCATTTCAAAATTAAATTCTCTTGCTGATACCATAGAAAAATCTGGGTCCGCTACCGCAGCTGGTAACAAACCATCTGGTTTTTTCCCGTATGCTCTCTCAAAAGTTTCAAAATCTCTATGATTTAATACCAAATTACAATCCGCATTTTTTTGATTAATACGCTCACCATACATACTTCCAATAAAGTCTGGTAAATAATGTATTCCTTGTTCCCTCAGCCATTGAGGATATAACATTTTACCAATATCATGATAAAATGTTATTACTTTTACATTTGGAAAGCGTTTTTTTACTTTTTTTACTAGCTTTCCAAACGCTGATTCATCTATAAAAATCTTTTCAATTTTTTCTCTTTGAACTATATCGCATATCTTATCTATACGTTTATTCGTTAAATACCAGGTATTTATTTCTAACCTTTGTTTGATTTTTTCGGCTACGCTTAATTTACCAAGATTTAATCTATTCTCCGTTTCGGAGTAAACAAGTTCCGTACGCAAATCAACAACAAATAAATCATCACCAAATAATTCCTGTAAAGCTTTTAAATGAATTGTTGCACAAATATTAGTTTCAAATCTACGTGAAACATACATAACTTTAAATGACATCTTTTTCTCCATTCAATCCAAATTAGGATTCGTATAACATCGTCAGTACATCAACAATATCATATATATCAAAGCCTGCTTCTTTTACCAGGTCAGCATAAACAGTCCTATCCTTTTTCTGTTTTACTGCATCCAAAACTGCATCTGCCCATATTTCCTTTGTATTTTCAAGAGATATATACTGTGCTAGATCTGTAAAGCCAATTTCATCGGTAATAGTATCGGACATGATGAGTGGAATCCCTGATGCCTGTACCTCAACACCTACAACCGGCAAACCCTCATATAATGAAGGAAAAAGGAAACAATCAAAAGCCTGTAATAACTGCGGAACTTCATTTGTCGCTCCGTAAAAAATTACACTATCCTGAAGTTTCTTGTCTGCCACCTGCTGTTTAACTTGATCAAACAGTTCCCCTTCTCCTATTAAAATCAACACTGAATCTGGTCTTTTTATATGTATTTCCTCAAATATATCAATTAAAAAAGCATGATTTTTTTGCGGCATAAAACGTCCAATATGTCCAATAACAAGCTCATTATTCAACCCCAACTTATCACGATATGCCTGTCGAATAGCAGATGAATAGCGATATTTACTTGTATCAATTGCATTTTTAATCACAGTATATTTTCTTGATTTTAATATACTATCAGGGAACATAAACTGTGCTGCTAACTCAGAACACGCCAAATTACAGTCCGAAACTAACGGAATCATTTTTTTTAGCAAACTCATTATTTTACTTGTTAATCCACTACTTTTATCCATCGCTGAATTGTGTGAATGAAAAAAAACTTTTCGGGTTCCTGCTAGTTTAGCAGATACTCCAACTAGCACCTCATATGGTTTAGACGCATTAATATGAATAACATCTGCCCTACTCTTTCTTACTATATAAATAGCATAAAAGAACTTAAAAATAGAACGAACTAAAGAATTTTCATAATGGTCAATAGGAACTGTAAATTTTTTTCCTCCCAAAGCAATCGCTCGTTCTTCATTAAATTCCTTGCGATCATAGAATGTAAGATAGTCGAAATGTACTCTTTCCTTATTTATCTTTTCTGCTATATTTAATACTAAGCTTGTCACTCCACCCGCTCCTAGTGGTGCCACTTGCAAAACTTTAACTGGTTTCTTTGTTTCCATTTCATATTCACTCCTGATTTACCTTCTTTACTTGATCGCTGAATTTTTTTGTTTTATATTTTCGCAATAGTCCAAATATATATTTTTTGATACAAGGGGGACATTTATTGACAATAGGACGTGCCAACTCCCCCAACCGTCCTTTTAAATTATTTGGTTCCCATTTATTGATAAATACCTCGAAATCCAACTTAACTGCATCATCAAAAAAATTTTCTCGATCTTGGGGCGTAGGTACTTGTCGTTTATGACCACCTATGACATTATTGCAACAAGACTTTATTACAACATTTCTTGTGCGTTTCTGTAACATTCTCAGAAGTGTTTTTGCCTTTCCAGTATGAGCCCAAACGTTTGTAGTTCCTTTATCATCATCCATCTCTGATGAATATAAACCAATTGACGTGCAATCACCAATGGTAAAATCACTTACTCTTGGTATTTCTCGAAAATTGCATTCATAGCAGCTTGGTCTTACATTATAATGGTCAAAAAATGTTTTCGCATAATTCCGTGTTTCATATTTTTGATCATATTCTTTTCCGTTTTCCAGATATACTCGCACATTTGTCGTTGCATACCCGTATCTTTTATTACGGAACTGAACATCACTAACAATGCCATGAAACTTATGCTGCACATATTCAATCCATTTACCAAAAAGCATTGGAGAGGACACACCAAGACAAAGTAGGTCAATAGTATATAAATTATCATGTTCACCAATATAATTTTTCAAACCATGTACTTGACATGGAGTCCCCACAAATAAGACTGGTTTTCCCTTCTCAACATATGCTTTAACCAAGGTAAACGTGTCTCCCAAATAGCTTTGTACATATTTTGAACCGCGCATTTTAATCAAGCCTTCCGATGATTCCGTATATTTATGGCATACTACCATTTTTTCATCATAACCAACTCCAAATACAACTCCATCATTTTCTAAAATGTAGTCCGCTACTAGTGAAAATGCTCCACCAGCAGTGCTACAAACACGCTTTTCTTCTACGGTATACTGTAATGCCCAATGAACAGACTCGTTCTTTGGTTCTGCAATTTTTGTCAGAACAGGACATATTTTTTCGCATAAGCCGCAGTTAATACATTTTTCTTTATTAATAGAAGGATAAAAAAAGCCTTCTTTATCTGGCATCATTGATATTGCTTTTCTCGGACAAATACTGTAACAAGCTGAACAGCCGCAACATTGCTCACGCTTCTTGTTTTCCAGCATGATTAGTTCTCCTCTATTTTACTGTGTTTCCTAACGCCTTTTCTAAATAATCTAACGATTTCTTACGCATCTCAATAAGACTATCTTCAACTTGTTCATAAGCAATTGGACACTGAATCGAATCAATAAGGTTTCCATTAAATCGTCTATCCTGCAAGTCAGTTTGTTTAAACAAACTATCAATTCGAGAATTACGCGAATTTGTATCGCTAGCTTTAAAACGATTAAATGTAATAAATTGCTTGTGGTTTAAAATTGAAAACACACTGCCATGGAAAGAATCCGTACAGATATATTCTGCATGACGTATTAAATTTACGAATTCAGCTGGACCGACATTAAATAATTGTTCATCCCCAAACTCAACATCTTCTTCAATAAACTCATCTAAATGCGGAATACATACAATTTTATATCCAGTCTCCTGTTGAAGTTTCTCTACTTCCCTCCGCTGTTCAGGGTTATTCCCAAGAAAATAGCAGAAAATATACTTATAATTTAATATATGCCTTTCTCCGACCATTTTCTTCCATTCATCTCCACTAAATAGCAATGTCGGATCTACAACAGTCGGCACATCTCGCCCAGTCAACTCATTAACAATCTCAGAGGCGCATAGTTCACGCACACTTATATAATTCATCCTATTTAAAAATCTTTTGGCAATTCCCTTTTTGTTTTCTGGAATAGAACTAACCCCAAAGCTTGTCGCATATGCTAGCTTCGGAATCTCATCTGGTACAAACATCAAATTATAAAATCCCGTAGAATATCCGCGCGGTGTCCACAGCTGATCGCTGCCGACTAACACAGCATCATAATGCGTTGCTATAATTTGAAGCTGTTTGTACGTATCACATGGTTCAGACAATTTATCTACAAAATGTGTTTCAATAAAGTCTTTAAAACATGAATTACGCTGCTGAATCGCAACTTTAATATTGGGATGCGCAGACATCTGTTTTTGCTTTTTCTTCTTAATAATTCTTTCATGTAATTCTTCCGGAATACGCCCTATTGAACGGAACAACAAATCAACAGTCAATTTTCTCGAATAATTTATGATTTCATATTCATATCCCATTATTTCTAGCTGTTTAAGTGTTGCCATAGTTTGAAGCATACTACCATAATTAAATGTATCATAACAGGCACAAATTCCTATTTTGCCCATACTTAAATCCCTCCAGATTTCTATTGATTCAGAACTTCTGTAATATATCCTTTTACTGTACTTATATGCTTATCTAAAGCAAACCTATCCGTTAACTCTCTCCATGACTTATCGCTCATCTGTTCACGCAATGCAGGTTCTAAATACAAACACTTAATATCCTCAGCTAGAGTCTTGACATCTCCTGGTTCAATCATAAAACCATTTTCTCCATCACGAATCACTTCGGGAATTGATGCAATATTTGTAGAAATATTGGGGATTCCATATGCCATAGTTTCCAAGATTGACATCGGAAGTCCTTCGTGATATGACGGCAATACATTCATCATCGTATTGGCCATATAATCTTGTTTCTGTTTTGCGTCAATCCAACCTATATGTGCAATTCGATGGGCTATGCCATATTTCTTTATTACTTCTTTGACATTATCTATTTCTCCGTCTCCGCAGAGATAAAACTGAATATCCTTCGGCATCTCCTCATCAAGCATCTTTATTGCTTTTAACAAATCGTATGTACCCTTTCTCTGACCTAATCTTCCTAAAAACAGAATATTTTTTGCTTCAACACAATATGGATTTTTCACGTAAGTAGGCACTGCATTATACAGAACTTTTACTCTTGCATTGGGAGCTTTAGATGTTATCATGGATACTAATCGATTACTTAAAACAATATTTAAGTCTACCATCTCAAGAGTTCTATTTACATATTGTTTTCTATTTTCTGGAAGTGCTTCATAAAAAGGTTCAAATTCTGCAGCATGATGATGCATAATGGTTTTAATTCCAAAGCAACGTAATGTACGCACCAAAATGGCTTTTCTAAAAAAGCTACCCCTTTCTGCAGTATGTAAGTATGCTGCTTTATATTTATGAAAGATAGCTCCAAACAAAATGTGGAGATATGCTTGAATAAAATATAATAATACTAGAAGTTTGTTTTTTTCTATATGCGTTGGTATATATACAATATTAAAATTGTCCCAATTATCATATCCGAGATAATTTTTTACAACAGAAACCATTCCACCTTTTACTGATAAATCGGAACAACACATCAATATATTAGTTTTCTTCATTTCTATCTCCTGTATTTCCACACCAATTTAAGAATTTGAACATCATCGATAAAATATCGCTTAAACAATCGCTTTGGTTCCTGCAAAAAGCGATACACCCATTCTAATCCATGAGCGCTCATCCATTTTGGTGCCCTATTTACATTTCCAGCAAGAAAATCCACAGTCGCTCCAGCACATATAGATACTTCGGCATTATACTTTTGATAGTTTTCGTAAATCCATTTTTCTTGCTTAGGACAACCAAAACAAACTATTAACAAGTCTGGATGTACATTTGTTATCATCTGATTGATTTTATCTAATTCCACCTGGTCATCTTCAAATCCAAACGGCGGAGCATATGTCCCAACAACATTAATAGAAGGATATTGATCTTTTAATCTTGTTCTTGCTTGTTCTGCAATCCCATTCTTGCCTCCAAGGATAAATATAGAATAACCTTTTGCAGCTGCTACTTTGCAAAGTTCTGGTACCAAATCTGATCCAGATACCTTTTCTTTGACAGGTGCTTTATGCCACTTTGAAATCCATATCAAAGGTTTACCATCTACCAAAACCATATCTGCGTTGTCCGTAGCCTCTTTTAAATAAGAATCATGTTCTATTTTCATAACCACATCTACATTTATAGCCACAACATATGATTTCTTATTTTCTATTATCATCTTTTCAATGCTTTCTATAGCCTCAGCCATACTTACATTGCTTACATATGTATTAAGTAACGCTTGTTTTTCCATCTATGCCCTCATGCAGTTATAATTTATTCGTGCCAAAAAACTTATCTTCCAGCATCAAACACCAACAATGATAAATCGGCAAATGCAGCTCCTGGATCATATACGTTTCTGTTGCCGGCACTTTAACTGCTACATCTGCGACTTCTGCTAATTCCCCACCTTTAGCTCCTGTAAGGCCAATTACTTTAATACCGCTTGCTCTTGCTACTACCGTTGCATTCATCACATTTTTACTATTTCCGGAAGTAGATATCCCAAGGAACACATCACCTTCACGGCCATAACCAAAAAGTTGTTGAGCAAAGACCCCCAACCCGTCAACATCATTTATATAAGCGGTAGTAAGTGCCTCATGTGCAACCAACGGAATGGCCATAAGCGAGCATTCCAAATTTTTTGCAAGTACTGATCCACGCTCAGCATCTACTGCAATAAGCTTTTCAGCATATTCAGAACTTACAGGACGTAATATCTTAAACCTCTTCATTAACTCTCCAGTAATATGTTCTGCGTCTGCAGCAGAACCGCCGTTGCCAGAAATCAACAATTTACCACCGTTCAGATAGCATTTTTCCATTATCATATACGCTTCAATGATGTTCTCTTTGATATTTTCCAAAACAGGATACCGATTTATCAATAAATCAATATGCCGTATAAGTCTGCTTTCTAAAGTTTTCACTGTCTATACCTCCAACGAGTATTATCTAATTGGGTTACTATTAAAGCTCTTCATTCACAAAGTCTTCTAAAGAAACAAATCTGGATGTCTCTCCAAAATGCTCATTGCATCTAACTAGTGCGGTTTGACATCCTGCTGCAATACCAGCGATAATATCATTTTCTCCATCTCCTACCATCCAAGACTGGGACAGATCTATATTAAAATCTTCTGCTGCCTCTAATAGCATTCCCGGCTTCGGCTTGCGGCACTCACACTCGATTTTGTACTCTGACCGTTCACCTTCATAGCCTTTATGTGGATGATGAGGGCAATAATAGATGGCATCCACATATGCCCCCTTCAATCCCAGCAGTGTTTCCAACTTGTTATGGATTTCTTCTAATTCCTCCAGAGAAACCTCTCCTCTTGCGATTACAGGTTGGTTTGTTACCACAATGGCAAGATATCCAGATTCGTTAATTTTGCGAATTGCTTCTTCTGTACCAGGAATCAAATCAAACTGTTCAATATTTCTAAGGAATCCAACGTATTTATTAAGTGTTCCATCGCGATCAAGAAAAATTGCTTTCTGCTTATTCTTAAGGTTTTTACTATACACCTTACCTTCTCGATAATCGTGGCATACTGCTGCGTATCGGTCCGGTGTTCCCATATCCTTCACATACTCCGGGCTGTCATAACAAAACATTTTTCCGGAACCTGCTAGAGGCTTTAGCAATTGGCGATCAAGATCAACCTTGGGGGTTGTGATTTCTGTTTCTAAAATCTTCGGTGAGATTACATGAAGTCCGGCATTAACACGATTTCTGTAATATGTTGGACGGTCATCTTCTTTTGCAGACCAATGCAGTACCATGTTATTCTTGTCTGCAAAAATTAAGCCACTATCATATGGATGGCTATTAGGATGTGTAAATAATGTAACTAAGCCGCCTTTTTCTTTGTGGTATTTTATAAAACGATTAAAATCTATATCAAAAATAGCATCCGCATTTAGCAGGAGAAAATCCTTGGTAAGCTTATCTTTTAATTTAAATAGCGCACCAGCGTTACCCAAAGGTTCCTTTTCAAAATAATATTCAATATTTACTCCGAAAGGTTTCCCGGTGACAGGTGATACTCGACTACCATCACCAAAGTAGTCCATAATAATATTTCCCAAATGGCTAACCGTCAAAATAATATCTGTAAATCCCTGATCTCTAAGACACTCTAATTCATGTTCTAAAACCGGCTTACCTTCAATCTTAATCATTGGTTTGGGTATATCACTTGCTACAGAAGAAATTCTCGTTCCTTTTCCTCCTGCCATAATCACAACTTTCATTCTCCTGTTTCCTTTCAAAATCATTTCTTATACAATTGATGCTTAGTGTTTTTCCTAATTATTCTTGAAGACACACACCAACAATTACTATCAATACTCTTTGCGCTGACGCACGTTGTAAATTCATGTTGAATAAATAGACGTGGAACTATTTTCCTAGTGTTTACATATAATATTTTCATTGAAGGAAATAACAACTGTAAACAATTCTTTTCTTCCATAAGCTAGTAAATTACGATATTCTTTAAAATGTAATAGTAGTTTGCTAAAATCATCAAATCTCTTTTTTCGTGTATTTATGTATATGAATTCCAGTGATCAATTTCATCAAAATAAGTTCCTTTTTATTATCAAGCAATACCATAAGCCATACTAGAAACAATCGATAAATATTTAAAATTTGAATTAACATATTTTTTACTTTCACATATTACTCCTTTGGAATGTATAATTCTGGTGTGTAGTGAATTACCCTTGTTCCTCCATTTTCAAATTCGAATGGTATGTACATTAAATCTTTCATGGCTTTTCTAACTGCATTCTGTTTTTCTGGCTGAACATAGAACAATAAGAAACCACCACCACCAGCTCCAAGAAGTTTTCCTCCTAATGCACCAGCAGCTATTCCTCTTGCATATAATCCATCAATACTATCTGTTGAAATTGCTGCACCAGTTTGTCTCTTTAATTTCCAAGTATAGTCAAGCAGTCTTCCAAAGTCGTCGAGATCAGCGTTTTTATCAGTTAATATTCTTTCTGCTTCATCAACAAGCTTGTACATCTCTTTTAAGTGAGCTTTTTTTTCGCTACTACCGACTGCGTTTGCTTTCTGAACTTCTGAAGAAAATCTCGTAAATCCAGTAAAAAACATCATCAAATTATTATTCAATTGTTTTTTTCTTTCTGGAGAAATAATAGTTGGAAGAACCTCATATCCATCTGCGTTGAAATTTATGCGATTAAATCCACCATAAGATGCTGCAATTTGGTCCTGCCATCCACCAACTTCATTACACAATACTCGCTCAAGATATATTGCTTCATCCGCCAGTTTTTTCTTATTGGCATATTTGCCTTTAAGTGCATAAAATGCATTCAGCATTCCTACTGCAAAAGAACTACTTGTACCAAGTCCAGAACGGGCAGGCAGATCAGCCTCATATGTAAGACGAATTTCATACATATCCAACATTTTCATTGCATTACGAATTGCTGGATGTTGAATATCGTCAACCTCAGTTACTCTTTCTGTTTTTGAATAAGAAAGCTCCGTAGAATAATTGAAGAAGCGTGGTAAATGTCTAACATTTACATAGCAATATTTATCAAACGTAGTAGAAAGAACGGCGCCACCATTTTCTTTAAAATAAGATTCCATATCTGTTCCACCGCCAAAAAAAGACATTCTGAAAGGTGTTTTTGTTATAATCATCGTTGGTTCTCCTTTGATTTTTTTATTCTTTCATTGCATTCATATGTTCTTTTCACACCAGCCTACTCCTTTATCTATTACTATATTTTGTGGAAATTGACCACATTATTGAATTTTTTAGTATACAAGTCAATTTCATATTTTTTCCTGATACGACAATAAGCCCACGGCAGCTGTAATACGACAGTCCACCATAGGCTCAAATTACCCTTCCTCTTTTAAATTCTCATGCTCTTTTGAGTGGCTCGAAACAGAGTTACCAGAAGCTCCCCTCTATCACCGGGCTTCATCGGCTCTGTTTATTCCTGAGCATAAAAATCAGATTAGAAAATCAACTTAAGCCCTTGAAACCCTTATAAATAAAGGTTTCTTTGGTGTTGTCCCTATAATAACACTATCACCAGTATCAGCCACAGCAATACTTAATTTACTTTTTGTAATACATTTTCTGTACTCCTTTTCTTTTCAGTTTGTTTTTAGCAGCTATATTCAATCCAAAATACGGTTAAAACCATTTTTGAAACTTCTTCATTCACGACAAACAACGAGCAGATTTTCTTTATCTGCTGCGACACATCTATTCTCTTTATGCAGGCCAAAAATCTTGTATTTACGGGCTCTTCTTTCATTTTCCGGGAAGAAAATATGAACTAAGAAAACAGCATTTCATTTTCTGTTATCTCTTTTCCTATTATGCCACATTCATATAATTCTTTTTCGTCAGTTTCTTCTTCCTATACCAATCCAGCAATTTCGGGCTGCCGTCTGTCAGACATCTTCTTTACCTTTAAGCGTCATACGCAATTAATATAGTCTTAGGATTTTTTCCATGTATTTCTGACTGTAGGTCTCCATAAAATAGCTCCGCGCACCGCCGTGAACAGTAGGAGAAATCACACAACCCCCTTTGATGTTATCGACATTATTCTTCATCTTAATCTCCCCATTTTCCTTGACTTCCATTTATAAGTCTGCTTTATTTAAATGTCAGCTGACCGCATTTTTCTAGATGGAAAGTGGAACGAATACGCTTTCTGTCAGTTTTTGCTTATCCAATTTGCTGTAGAAAGGTCTCGCTACCTTGCGGAGACTATATTCCGCTATGCTTACAGGAATGATTTTCGTTTTCAGATCAAATGGTTTATAAAATCCTACTCATAGGAAGTGACTACTTAAAATTACATTCGTAAATGGATAGAGACATGTGTCAAATCCTCCAGCAGGAATAATTTCTTTCGTTTCCCATTACATTTGTTAATCGTTTAAATTCGTTCTTTCAATTTTTCAAGTAAATGCAGCGGTTAAATTCGCTTTTGCCAACTCCAAATAATTGTTATTATTCGTAGTTCATCGCCATACAGCTTCTCTCCCACTGCTCTCCTACTACTTTCTGGCTGCTTTTCTAAAATTATCCAACCATAGGGCTTAAGAAAAACCCACCAGGGGCTTTTCTTAAACTCATATTCACAAATGAAAACAGCAGTATGCTCTACATTATATTTGTTTTGTTTCTATCAAAATAACACAGCTGTCGAGTAAAATCAAGTTTTCCAATCAATCTTATAATTCGACATCTGGCTAATTGCTATTGTTCACTCACTTGCGGTTTGTGAGCGATCACATGCTTCGCGATGCACACAAACTGCTGCAAACAGCAGTTTGGCGCAAGTATGTCTCAGAATTTTTGTGCAAAACGTTCTAAAACGCATCGCGGGACATTGGAAATCTGAATTGTAACGACTAATTTCCTTTTTTATGCCGCTCCTCGTCCTTTCAGAACGATCAGCACCGTTTTCAGTAGAATCAGAATGTCCAATTTAAAAGACCAATTCAAAATGTACTTAGTATCCAACTCCACAACTTCTTCAAAATCGGTGATGTTATTTCTGCCACTCACCTGCCACATGCCAGTGATTCCAGGCTTAATTGCCAACCTCTTTCGGTGATGAAGTTCATACTGTTCCCACTCATCGAGTGTCGGCGGTCTAGTTCCTACCAGACTCATGTCTCCTTTCAGCACATTCCAAAACTGTGGCAACTCATCAATAGAAGTTTTTCGAATGAAACTTCCAATGCCTTTGATAATTCTGGGATCGTTTTCCATCTTAAACATAAATCCCTGCATTTCATTTTGAGCCATCAACTCTTTCTTCCTCTCCTCAGCATCCATATACATGCTTCGGAATTTATAAATTTTAAAGAGTTTGCCATTTTTACCTACTCTAACTTGAGCAAAGAAAATTGGACCTGGAGATTTTACGTAAATGCACGGAGCCACAAAAAGGAAGACGATTCCTGTCAAAATACAACCTACAAACCCACCACAGATATCAATAATTCTCTTAAAAAATAGCTGCTTTGTGGTTACCATATTTACCCCGCTAGTTGAAAGCACAGTGTATCCAGCAAGAGTTTCTATGGACTGGTTACGGGAGTTGATAATATTTTTTGCCAGCTTCCGATGCACTGTAATTCCCATTTCCATACAACTGTCCACTAGGCGCTGGGAAATTACTGCATCTTGCATTTCCGTCGACATCTCTATGAATACTTCGTCTACCCAATTTTGTTTTATCCAATTCAACACGTTGTCTACATTGGCTACAACGGAAACTCCTTCAATCTCTCTGCCACATATATCTTTGTCCAAAATCCCCACACCTGCAAACTTTAAATACTCATAATTGTTATCCTTCATAGTCTTGATAACTTTTTGAGCCCGCTCACTGGTAGTAAGAAGAAGCAACGATCTATGGCCTTCCCCTGACTCAGATAACCTCTTAATTCTTTCTTTCCATAGAATTCGAAACAGATAGGTCAAACCTATCTGAATTACCCACATAATCAAAAAAATAATTCTCGAATAATTCTTTGACGTCTGGGTAAAAAATAAATAACACAAAAGCAAGCCAACAATATAAGTAACATGCTTCACACTCGCGACTAACTCTTTGTAGTACCCCCTTCTCATAATGCCTTTATGACTTTGTGTTAAAAAGATTACAACCAGGTACAAAAGAGAAAGCACAATAGCGATATTGCGGTAAAACGAATCTGCATAGGGCAATGCAGCTCCTTGGCGAATAACAAAGGCAATTACAAATGCCAGATGCATACTTAATAAATCCAGAATAATAAAATCGACGTGCTTAAGCCAACCATCCGGTTTTCTCTTGTACATCAGTAAGCCTCCATTACATTTCTAAATGCTCTCTATTTGTTTTGTCGAACCGTAATCATTATAGCATAACTTATGCAATCCACAAGCGCTTTCTTACGTTTTTATTCTTTTCGACATAATTAGTTTTTAACTTGTAATTTTTTTATACACTTTTATCGATTCACTGCGAATACTTTTTACACACTTTTCCTCTTATTCCAGCCGGTTTCCTCCACTTTAGAATTTTTCTATCTATACACAATGGAAATCATTTCTACGATTCAGCAATGCCGCATTTCTATCTAGGGGGTAGCTGTTTTTCTTTGCCTTTTCTATTGTATTAATTTCTACATTATCTTGGTAATTTTGAGAAATTTTAGAGACTCTTGTGCTATACTTCAGCTGATATTATAATAATAGGCGAGGTGACTTTATGCGTATTTTACTTGTAGAAGATGATGAAAATCTATGTTATACCCTTCAATATCAGCTCGAACAGGAAGGTTTTTTGGTTGATACCTGTATGGACGGAGAAGATGCACTTTTCTTCATACGGGAGCGGGTACATGATCTCATCCTGTTAGATCGAATGCTTCCTTCCATGGATGGAATTTCAGTACTAAAAGCTTTACGTAGAGAAAAGATTTTTACACCGGTTATTTTCCTAACAGCTCTCTCTAGTTTGCAGGATAAAATAACCGGTTTAGACTGCGGTGCTGACGACTATATGGTAAAACCATTTGCCTTTGAAGAATTGATGGCTCGTATCCGCTGTCTCAGCCGCCGTCCCCAAAAATGGGAAGGTTCCTCTGTAATTTCTCTCGGAGACATCTCCTTTGACCCTGACCAGAAAAAGCTCTTTTGCCATACCAAAGAATGTTCTCTCTCCAAAAAAGAGGGAGCTCTGATGGAGATTTTTCTGCGCAATCCTGGACAAATTCTACCTCGTCAGACACTTTTGTCACGGGTGTGGGGCCCTGATTCTGAAGTTGAAGACGGTAACCTAGATAACTATATCTATTTTTTGAGACGCAGACTCCGATCTGTGGACAGCAGGTTAGAGTTGAAAGCCGTAAGAGGTGTGGGATATCAGCTAGAAGTATATCGTTGAAAAGACTTTTGCCTAGGAATTCAAATAAAATAGACGAGCCCACTTCCGTTCTCCTTTCCCTTCAATCTTGAGGGCATCGCCCCATTTTGCGCGCCGCCGCATGACAAATACCTTCCTAAAAAAGAAAGGATGGGCAGTTTACCCGCACTCCATCCTTTCTTTTTATGTTCTTTCCACATACTAACAGAATATCTGTTTTCAAAATTATCTTTCTCTATTCTGCAAGATATAAGTTTACTTTTTGAATTACGTTTTGAACTGCCTCGTCCAGTTCTATTTTTCCGTCTATATAGTCGGTAAGCTGTCCTCTCACAGCTTCCATCACCGTTTTATCTAGCTGCGAAGGCGTATTCAGGCTCTTTCCTATTTCCTGAATTTTCTTCACCTGATCTGCGGAAGAGTTTTCCATATTCAGGAAAACCTGCCTCTCCACCCCATCTCCGTCTTGGACAGTATATCCTACGGTGGTTCCATCTCCGACTGCCCAATACTCCTGGGAGTCATAGACTTTCTCGTTCACAGTGAGTCCATATCCCATGGACAATCTCTGAGCTTTCTCTGAATACAAGAACTCCAAAAAGGCTTTTGCTTCCTCTTGATTTTTGCTTTTACTATTTACCCCCATCAGCATCACCGGCGAGAAACAGCCTTCTTTTTGACCGTTCCATACTTCGTAATCGATTTTGGTATCTTCCATGTTATTCATGCAAGACGTAATCTGCGAAAATCCATCCGGTGAAGCCAAATTTCCAACCGCTGCGGCACACTCTTTTCCATAAATCTGCAGGACCATCCCGTCGACATAGGAAAGTTCCAAATGAGGATAATTCTGCATCACGACATTCTCTCTTAACTGTTCATCATGACTATCTGTATCATAGAGTTTCTTCACAGACTCAAAATACTCTTTTAGTAAATTCTCGTCTAAAGTTCTGTCTTCCTGAATCCATGCGGCGTAAGCCCCATCCACCAAACTTTCCGACAAGAATTCTGGGGTCATATCACTGAAAAGTCTCACAGAATCGTTCGTCTCAGAATACCTTTCAGCCACCTTCGTCAACCCTTCCAGAGTCTGCATAGCCTCTATTTGATCTTTTGGCCCTACCACAAGCGGAATAGAGAATCTTCCTGGGAATTCATAAATTTCATTCTCCTTCGTGTATGCTTCCTGAATGTTATCCAAAATCCCCTCTGACTTATCTACCTTCTCAATCACATCGCTGATGTCTGACAGCATTCCTTTCTCCTCATAAGTAGAAACCGGCATTCCGTCTAACATAAGCAGGTCAGGCCCTTTTCCAGCCATGATCTCTGTGTTCAAAGTCTTCAACGCATCTGTGGCTGTGATGGAATTGTCCTCTGACATTCCCACTTCCAGAGAAACATAATAATCTGGATTCTCTTTTTGGAAAAGTGATATCGCCTGTTGTAGTTCCGCATTTTCTTCCAAAGCATAGATCTTAATCTCTTTCGAAGGTACGGAAGGTGTGTCTTTCGAGTACGCATATTTTAATAGTTGGTGTTCTTCCCCTGTAGATACAGCCAGATAAATTGCATTTTCATCTCCCAAAAACATACCCATGAGTCCGACACTCGGATCGCCTATGGAATTCAGTTTTCCATCTACCACCTGTTCCATCGCATTTCCCTTTATCACATGGGAGTAAATTCCCGTGGAATCACAATAAAATAGCTTGCCGTCTTTCCCCTTCTGGCAAATCAGCAATGGTGACGTACCATAGCTGGTCAGATTTTGATCGGCCCCACTATTTTTAATCTGTTCTGTCAAGGCCGAATCCTCTTCCTCGATTTTGCCTGTGTCCAGATCATAGTACGAAATCTCATCTGCTCCCACAACAATTAAGTAATTTTCGACGATTCCGAAAGTGGTAAAGACCTGGCCTTCTTCAATAAATTGATTTTTTACACTTCCATCTGAGAGATCCATTTCATAAAGACCGACAACGGAATCCTGAACGATTACTTCCTGATCTGACAACCACTTTATGTCGATGGCCTGAGTAAAACCGTCTGGATACTTCATATTGACCTCTGTGTAAGTTCCATCTGTATTTCGTATATAGGTCTTGTCTTCTACTACATCCGCCGTATCCACATCATAGGTAGTCACCACGCAGAGAACCGCTCCGTCCTGTCGGATTGCCCCGACAGACATTGCAGTCTGTTGTTCCCCGTCGGCCAGCTTCAGCTCCTGAGGCATATTCCCTTGCTCTTCCCAGGTTTCCCCGTCATCTGCAGACTGCCAGTAATGTGTCATATACTGCTCATCGTATCCTAGAAGCGCTAGTTTTCCATCGGAAAGCCGAGTAGCCTCCACAATTCCTTGCGCTCCTTCTGGGAGCGGAATTTCTTCTTCTAGATACCTTCCCATGACCACTTCCTTTTCTTTTTCTTCTTTTTCCCCTCCTTTACAGCCCGCGGTTCCCATAAGAAGTACTCCCGCCATCGTACCTGCCAAAAGACGGCAAAAAAGTTTTTTCCAGGTTTTTTTCATAATATATCCTCCCCTGTCTCATTGTTTTTATCAGCATAACATTGATTTCTCTATCTTTTCTCTAAACCCTCAAAAAGTTATAGTAGCAGTTCAGCCATACAGTGTACGGAAGGCATAAAACATACTTGTATATTTTCGCGAGCGGACATCTATCAGCTGAACGCCTTTTCATAAGTAAAACGACAGCGTTAGTCACAATAGGTACGCAAGTGCGGTTTTACGAATGGCTCTGGCTGAACTGTTACAATTTATGCTTCGTCACCGCATATAGATAGAGACATTTTAGAGAAAAAACAGTATACTATACCTATGTAATGGTTAAAAACCTGTAGAAATAGGAGGATGATATGTTTCGAAAACTTCGCATACAGCTGACTATATTTTTTACCCTTGGAACCGGCTTCATCTTAGCTGCTATGTCCGGTGGCTGTCTTTACATTTCTCAAAAAAGCATAGATCAAAACAGCTACAATAATTTCTTGAATTCCACCAGTTCCATATATTCTTACCTGGAAGCACAATCCATGATTCCCCATCAATGGCTGCTAGAACAGGAACTCAATAACCATTTTTCCATCAAAATCTTAGATAATCAGCAACCACTTTTTTTCACTGATTTAAAAGAAGAGCCTAAGCTTACGCAACTCTACACTCAGGCCCTAAAAGAAGCCCAAGAAAAACATTCTTTGAATCTGGACACCTACACTGCCAAGAATATTCTGTCACAGCACGTGGAATTCTCCATGTCTGGCTCTGATCAGAAAAAATACTATGCCGGCGTCGCCTTTCTTCCTAAAGAAAATGGTTTCCTGACTGCAATCATCCTATACCCTTTAGATTTGCTTTATGCCCAGAAAAACCACCTGCGTTTTATCTTTCTTGCAGCCGTTCTTCTTGGTATTGTATGTCTAGGTATTTTTTCTTGGTTTTTCACCCGCCATCTTCTCTCTCCTATCGAGGAAAGCAGAAGAAAACAGACACAGTTTATCGCTTCTGCTTCCCATGAGCTGCGTACTCCGCTGGCCGTTCTTCGTTCCTGTCTTTGTGCTGTACAAAAGTCTGCCCCGTCTAAGACAGAACATTTCTATGGAATTATGGAACAAGAAACTGAGAGAATGACACTGTTAATCCAGGACATGCTTCTTTTGGCCAACGCTGATAACCATTCCTGGACTGTCTCTATGGCTCCTACAGAACTGGACACTTTACTTTTAGATATCTATGAAAAATACGAACCTCTGTCCAAGGAAAAAAATAAGCAGCTTTGCATTCAGCTTCCTGAACTGTCATGTCCGCCGTATAAGTGTGATAAAAACCGCATACAGCAGGTCCTTTCAATTTTTATAGACAACGCCCTCTCTTATACCCCTGACGGCAGTAAAATCACCCTCCTGCTGAAACAGACCAAGGAATATTTCATCCTTTCTGTTGCTGACAATGGGCCTGGCATTCCTCCCGAGGAAAAAGAAGTGGTTTTCCAACGTTTTTACCGTTCAGATCAATCTCGCCATAAAAAAGGGCACTACGGCCTGGGACTTTCTATTGCCCTAGAAATCGCCCGGCTTCACCACGGTTCATTAAAATTGTCCGATACTCCTGGCGGTGGAGCTACTTTTACGCTGCTACTTCCGTTTGTCAAATAGATCGCAGCCAGCTCACAGCTTTGTTGTTCGCTGTCCGTCGCCCATCAAGCAGCTGCCGTGCTTATCTAATAAAGTAAGCAAATACACTTCAACTCCCCATCCCCTCAATCTTTGAGGGCGAAACTCGCTTTGCACGTCGCCGCAACATTGCCTTGCGTTGAAATTCCTCATTGCGGTGTGCGCATCTTTAGCAGAGCGTTTGTGTAATAGGAAGGAACTTTTACGCATTAGCGCAACAAAGTCTTTCCTATTGCATGACAAAAAGGGTGTCTCACCATGAACTATAACTTCATGGTGAGGCACCCTCTTTCTTATTCGCTTCTCAACGCATCAATAGGATTCAGATTCGCAGCTTTTACTGACGGCAACAATCCAAACACCAGACCAATTACCATAGAAAACAATACGGAACCGACAATCGCTGAAATACTGATTGCTGTAGGTGTCTTAGAAATCTGAGATACCACCTGCGACAATACCAACCCAGCCAATACGCCTAACACTCCTCCGATACTAGTCAGCACTGCTGCCTCTGTCAAAAATTGTACTAATATAGACTTTTTCCTGGCACCGATCGCTTTCTTCAATCCGATTTCACTGGTACGCTCTGTGACAGAAACCAGCATGATGTTCATCACGCCGATGCCGCCAACCAATAAGGATATACTCGCAATCCAAAGCATCTGAGAATTCGTGCTCCTGCTGAGTTCCTGAAGATTTCTCGCCGTCTCCATCACATCGTTAGCCTTGTATTTCATCTTCGAGCTGTCGCTGTCAATATTGCTGTTTAGAATATCCTCTGCTTTTTTTCCAACACTGCTCATCGTATCTGTACTGCTGGCCTTTACTACCACATTCTGCGGCTCGTCAAACTGATATACGACAGGCCAGGAAGCACTGGGAATCAACACAAGTCCCGTGCTGTCCTGCTCGTAAGTATAGTACTCGTCGATCGTGTTAATCACCGGCTCAAAATCATCCGACTGTTCTATAATCCCCACTACGACAAAAGGCTCCTGCTTAATCTCAATCGTTTTTCCTAGCGGGCTTCCATCTGGAAACAGACTTGCAGCTGCCACACTATCTAGGATAGCAACCTTCTTATATCCATCATAGTCCTTTTCCACAAATCCTCTGCCTGTTTGTACAAGATATCCGCAAGCATTCAGATAATGCAAATCCACTCCTAATACTTTTCCACCTTGAAGACTGGAATTTTCATAGTAGATGCTGTCAGCATAAGCCCTGCTATAGTAGAAGGAAGCGTCCTCTACATCCTCTAAATCCATGATCTCTTCCTTCTGCCCATCCGTCAAAATTGGAGTCTGTGAGCCCGTACTGCCATACTCAGCGTCATATTCCATATCTCCCTCATAGAGACTGACCGTCACCGCATTGTTACCGGCACCGATTAAATTCTCTTTTATCTGCTCACTGGTCCCTTTTATCGTGGATACAATGGATATGATCGACGCAATACCGATAATAATTCCCAGCATCGTCAAAAAAGAACGCATCTTATGAGACCAAATTCCCTGAAAAGACAGCCTTATATTTTCCAGCATATGTTCTTCTCCTCTCTGGCTCTATGTTCATCCAAATTCCCTGAGCAAAACAAAAGTTTGAACTTTCTCTTCTGACACTTAGTACCCATAGATATCATCGATTGTTCCTTCCTGCGTCTTCGCCCCTTCTTTGACACCTTTTCCATAGGGAAAAGCAATCTTATCTTCCATAGATAACCCACTTTTTACTGGGATACTGTATCCATCTGTACTGACACCCACGTTCACATACTGTTTTTTCAGCTTCCCATCGTCATCAATCATCACATAGCTTTGTCCATTTTCCGTGCGCACAAAAGCTTTGATCACACTCATCTGATTTTCACCAGATGAACTCTCAAAGGAAAGGCTTATATATTCATCCGTTCCTAAGTCCACATCCCCTTCCACCTCAGCAATAAAGGGATAGTAAGACACATTTGGATTTCCATAACTGTATTGAATAGAGTCTTCCGGATAGTCTGCCACATCTGTCACCTTTGCCTGAAAAACATTTCCAGTCTCGTAGGAAGAGCCATTGATCGTCATTCCTTCCTGAAATTCCTCCAACAACAGCTCACTCACTGCTCCTTTGATGTACAGCCCCTGATCACTTACAATCTCCATAAAAGAATTTCCCGTGTATGTCCCCGTCTCGGGATCTCCCATCTTCGCAACCGTCCCATCTACTTTACTGGTCACCGTGCGGTTCTCTAACTTCTTCTCTAGCTTGGAAATTTTGATCGCGCTTTCCTTGATATCCAGTTCTAAATTTTTAATCTCACTTTTCTTACTCTTGATTGCCTCTTCCCTGGTCATCCCCGAAGGCTCTTCCTCAATGCCGCCCTCATCTTCCACATAACCGGGGTCTTCGTAGACATCTGTTTCCTCATCATCAACAAAAATATCACCGATCGCCGAAAAATCATTTTCATCCCCATCTTGCCCTTCTGTCTTTTGAAACACCACCTGAGGATCTTCAGAATCTTTACTCAGCGGAAACTCAATCTCTTTAAACCTTTCAGCAGAATTCACGTGGAGCACCTTTAAGTCACCTTCTGAATAAAAGATAATCTGAAAATGATAAGGAGTCACCTCCTCATATTTTTCCTTTCCCCCCGGGCTGTATCCCATCATCAAATTCAAAAAGCCCTTGGTAACAGTCACTTCCTCAACTCCACTCTTACAAATATATGTATATGGGTTTTCCTGCGTCCCATCCCCTGAAAAAGCCACCGTGTCCGCCGTCAGCTTCGTAATCATCTCGGCTTCCCCGGCATCCACCTTTGGCCTTCTAATTTCTGTCTCCTGGGAATCCTCCGGTATCGGTGTGATTGACGGTTTCTCAGTGAGCTCCGGTGAAGGCGTTTCGGTCAGCTCCGGCTCTTCTGTGGGGTTTTCATCCTCCTCCGGTTCCTGGGTCGGTTCCGGTGTTCCTGTATCAGAAAATTCCGATTCTTCCTCTGTTTCTTGTGAGGCATCCACTTTTTCTATCATCGCAAATAAGGGATTTCCCCAGGACGCAGTCAGCAGCTCGACCGGCTCTCCATAGGAAGCGCTCGCATCCGTCTCTTCAATCACTTCACTGCCGTCTTCTTCTATGACCTCATCGTCCTTCATTTCTTCTTGCTGCGCGTCAATATCGTCCGCATTATATTCTTCCTCCTCAATAGGCCCTCCATTTTCCAGATTTGTCAAAGATTTCTTGGCCTTATCCAACTGAAGCTCCTGACTCTTTTTTGTGAGCTGAGCGATAGACAACTCCAGCTCTGTCAGCGTCATATCGAATGTGACAAGTTTCTCTCCTTTATGCACTCGGTCTCCCTGCTTTACATAAACCTGCTCGATCGTGGTATCCTTTGCCACCTTCACTTTCTGAGTTGCAGACGTAGCCACATTTCCCTCCACATTCGTGGATTCCACGTAGCTCTCCATATAAATGCTCTCCACTGGGATAACCGTAACCACACTCTCATTCGCCTTCTTTGCGACCACGGCCACAGCACTTGTCAAAAGGCAGATCACCAGCAGTACCGATACCAGGAGAATTCCCTTTTTCTTTCTGGTCATCCTATTCCTCCCTTCTCACTGAGCACTCCGTCTCGGATTGTCACCACCCGCTTTGCAAAAGAAGCGATCTCCGGATCATGAGTTATCATCAACACCGTTACCCCCTCTTTGTTCAAACTCTGGAACAATTCCATAACCTGTTCGCCGGACTTCGTGTCCAGCGCTCCTGTAGGTTCATCTGCCAATAACAATTTAGGACTGTTCACGATCGCTCTGGCAATCGCCACTCTTTGCATCTGCCCTCCTGAAAGCTGATTAGGCCGAAAGTCCACACGATCTGCCAATCCCACTCTTTCCAAAGCCCGCAAAGCTTTTTCCCTGCGTTCCTTTTTCGGAACCTTTGCATAAGTCAGAGGCATCTCCACATTTTCCAAAGCAGTCTGTTTTGGCAGCAGATGAAAGCTTTGAAATACAAAGCCAATCTTGTGAAGACGGATATCCGACATCTCATTTTCCGTACATTTGTTGATATCCTGTCCATCCAAATAAAAATCTCCTGATGTCGCCTTGTCCAGACAGCCTATAATGTTCATCATAGTCGTTTTTCCGGAACCGGATGGGCCCATGATAGCGGTGTATTCCCCTTCCTCCATGGAAAAATTCACATGCTTTAAGACAGGCACAACCAGCTTTCCTTGCTGATAATCTTTATAGATCTCTCTCAGTTCCAAAATCATTCCGGTTATTCTCCTTCCGTCGGCGGTCCATCTACTTCCTCTAAGATTTGTCCTTCCTGCAGCTCCTCCCCTGAGTCGCCACTGTCATAATCATCGTTGATATCTGCGTCAACGCCGGCATCCTCCTCTATCACTTCATTCCCAGCGCTTTCTTCTATCACTTCATCCATTCCCACATCTTCCTCTATGACATTCTCTTCTATCACATCTTCCTGAGGAGAGCTCTGCACATCCTCTTCCAGTATCTCCGGCTCACTTCTCGAGCCTTCCTGCTGCCCCTGCCCGCTGTCCGTCGGAATCTGAGCCTCATCGTTGATCGCGGTGAGCATTCCCTCTTTCAGATCATCTGTTGGAAATGCAATGCAGTCTTTTTTGCTGAGTCCTTTTTTGATCTCGTATTTTCCCAGCTCCTCATCGTACCCACCCAAGGTAACGCTGCGTTTTTCCAGACGGTCGTCTTCATCGGCCGCCCAGACATAGGGAGCCCCTTCAGGGTCAACGATATAATACTCATCCAGCCACAGACCATCTCTCGCATCCGTCTGCCCGTAATCCATCTCGATATATACGTGCTGTCCCAGCATCAGGCCCTCACTGCTGTCCATCTCCACATAGAACGGATAGCTGGAAGAAGCTGTCTGGGAGGTGTCACTGCCGTCCATCGTATCTACCATCATCGCGGAATCATTTTTTACAGGATTTTTCATATCCACCGAACCCATCACACCTTTCCAGGTCTGTTCTTCATCTACTCTAGAGCGTATGATTACCGGGGCCCCTTGTACAATACTCTGTACGTTCTGCTCATTTACCGTGCCCTTGACCCGATAAGAACCTGTGCTCAAAATTGTGATAAACGCCTGAGAATCCGAAGTTCCATCCACGCTGCCGTCCTCCATCTCACTGGCCTCACCAGTTCCATCACCAATCTGACTGCTGTCAATTTTTTTGATAATTCCATCAATCTCGCTGGTCACTTTTGTCTGTGTGGACTCTCTTTGCAACTTCTCGATCTCTGCCTGCTTGCTTTTCTGATTATATTCATTTTTCTTCAAATCCATCTTGGCTGTCTGAATCTGAATGGTATAGGAAAGCTGACTCTCCTCTTCCTGGGCCTCCTGCTTTTCTTTCTCATAAGTCTCCATCTGCTCTTTCAGGCTCAGAGCTTCATTTTGGAGACGCTCCAAATCTAACTGTGCTTCCGCCAGATCATCCTCGTTGCTACTCATATCATACTCAAACAACACATCCCCAGTTTTTACACTCTGTCCTTCTGATACTTTTACATCTTTTACCTTTCGTTTGCTCTCCAACTTGATTTTTACTGTTTTCTGTGGTTCCACCACTCCAGCGTAGCGGTTCTCCGCTCCCGAAGCCGTCTCTGTCAAAGAGCTCACTGTAGAGACATAGACCTCAGCCCTATCTGATGACCTTTCGCTTCTCATCCAAAAAAAGATCCCTGCCCCCACCACAAGACAAACCGCAGCAGCAATTCCACCCACGGCAGCAATTCGTTTTCTATTCATATAACGTCCTCCTGCATTCGACATCCAATTCTCACAAAATGATTGACAGCAGGCCTTATAAATCTGCCCACTAATGATTTCTCCATATAACTTACACCGGCAAAATCCCACACAGTATTACCGGAGCGTTTTTGTTCTATCATACCAGATTTCCTCTCAAAGATCAAACTTGCCTCACATAATTCACACAATGTTGACATTCTCTTCCTTTTTCTGGTACACTGTAACATATCTTGTTTTTTGAAAGGATTTATTATGTATGAAACTAAAAAGACAAATTTCTTTTTTGCTGCTATGTTTTCTGTTTCTTCTCACCGGTTGTGGAAATTCCGTAAAAAAAGAAGTGGAAAAAGTAGTCAGCAATGAACTGGATCTTTTGAAAAACTTCGATTCAACCACGACACAGGGATATATCCCTTATGAAGACCTGTTTCCAGACGCAACAGACACCTCCCATCTATCTGCAGAAATGGAAGAAGTGTTTTCACTCTTTTTCAAAGATTTTGACTACAAAATCATGGAAGTCAAGGTAGATCAGGAGGCCCAAAAAGCCACTGCTTCCGTCCGACTGACTACCATAGACTCAAGAGCTCTGGCGAAAGATTTCGCTGCTGCACATCTAAAGCAAAGCATCCTGGAAAACGCCGACACTGTTAGCAGCTCTACAAATTCTTCTTCCCTGGAAGACCATTACCTTCTTCTGGGAAAGATGTTAAAAACTCAAAAATATGAAGAAGTAGAGACTAACTGTACGATTCATTTGCTCCAAAACGGGGACGACTGGATCATACAAAAAAATGAGAATTTAGAAAATGAACTCGTCGGCGGTCTTCTCACTTATCTGTCTGATCCCAATATTTTAACGCCTTCTGAGACGGTAGATGTCTACATGAAAACTCTCAAAAAAATGGATACGGAACAATTAAACACCTACCTAAACTTAGATGCCGTATTAAACACAGATGAGGAGCGGGAGAAAGAAATAGCCACTGCCCTGGTTAAACAGGTACATAAATGTTTCAACTACGAGGTAAAAGACGCAACAGATCACGGGTATACAGCCAATGTCAAAGTGGCGATCACTTCCTTTGACAGCACTTCTATTCTCGAAAAATACGAAGCTGAACTGGATAAGTATCTCGCCACCCCTGAAGCAGTGATTGACGGGGAAGAAGGACGTCTGGCAAAGTCTCAGGAATATCTCCTAGATGCCATCAAAAACAATAAAGCGACTTCGAAGACGGATGTTCCCATTGAACTGGTAAACGACGGCAAAACCTGGAATGTGGAACTGAACAGCAAAATCGGACAGGCTCTTTTCGGAAACCTAAGCTCTAGTAGCGCCAACATCGTCACAGATAAGGAAGTGACTTCCGAGGACGACCAGACCGATACGGAAGACGCGGAATATGAAGATAGTTCTTATGACATCGACAATTATGACGAGTCCTATGACTATGAATAACCCTAAAATATAAAAGGCCCTGTGCTGTCGAGAGTTCTTCTCAGACAGTACAGGGCCTCTTCCCTTATTCAATTCTCAGAAATATCTTCTTTTGCGATCTTTAGTGCCAACTCTTCTAGCTGTGCTTCACTCACCGCGCTTGGTGCCTCAGACATCAGACAGGAGGCATCTTTTACCTTAGGAAACGCAATGACCTCTCGGATGGAATCTGCCCCGGCCATCAGCATTACCAGACGGTCCAAACCGTAAGCCAGTCCCGCATGAGGCGGAACACCATATTTAAACGCGTTCAGAAGGAAACCAAACTGTTCATAGGCTGCCTCTTTCGTAAAGCCCAAGACTTCAAACATTCTCTCCTGGACGTCGTTCTGGAAAATTCTCACACTTCCGCCGCCGATCTCATTTCCGTTCAATACGATATCATAAGCCTTCGCTCTTACTTTGCCAGGTTCCGTATCCAGCAGAGGAAGATCTTCATCCATCAGCATGGTAAATGGATGGTGCATCGCTGTATAGCGTTCTTCTTCCTCAGACCATTCCAGCAGAGGGAACTCCGTCACCCACACAAAGCGAAATTCATTCTTATCCATCAGTTCCATCTGTCTACCCAGCTCCAGACGGAGAGCTCCCAAAACATCGTAGACCAGCTTATTTTTGTCTGCCGCAAACAACAGAAGATCGCCTGGTTCTCCCTTCATGGCTTTGACCAGACCGCCCATCTCTTCCTCTGTCATGAATTTTGCAAAGGAAGATTTATAAGTGCCGTCCTCATTTACAGCCAGATATGCCAGTCCCTTCGCCCCATAGCCTTTCGCGAATTCTACCAGCTTATCAATCTTCTTTCTCGGCATTTTCCCCTGGCCTTTCGCGTTAATTCCACGAACGCTGCCGCCATTTTCCAAAGCGCCTTTGAACACCGCAAACTCACAATCCTTGACTACCTCAGATACATCCTGCAGCTCCATTCCAAAACGCATATCCGGTTTGTCAGAACCAAATCGGTCCATAGCCTCCTGCCAAGTAATTCTCTGAATCGGCAGAGAAACCTCCACTCCCAGAACTTCCTTGAACAGAAATGCCAGAAATCTCTCATTCACGTCAAGCACATCATCCACATCCACGAAAGACAGCTCCATGTCAATCTGGGTAAACTCCGGCTGACGGTCCGCTCTCAGATCTTCATCTCTGAAGCATCTGGCAATCTGAATATATCGGTCATAACCGGAACACATCAACAGCTGTTTAAAAATCTGCGGAGACTGCGGCAGCGCATAAAAACTTCCCTGGTGTACACGGCTTGGCACCAGATAATCTCTCGCTCCCTCCGGAGTACTCTTGGTGAGCATCGGAGTCTCAATCTCCAAAAAGCCCTCCTGGGCAAAAAACTGACGGGTCAAAGTCGCGACCTGGCTTCTGAGCATCAAGTTTCTCTGTAAATCTGGACGGCGCAAATCCAGATAACGGTATTTCAGGCGAACCTCGTCTTTGGTCTTGCTGTTCTCCTCGATAGGAAACGGCGGTGTCTCCGCTTCTGAGAGAATTCTCAGCTCCCTGACGCGAATCTCAATTTCACCTGTCAGCATGTTGGGATTCACCGCGCCTGAGCGGGCTTCCACAGTTCCCACCACAGCAATCACAAACTCACTGCGCAGTTTGCCTGCTTTCTCGAAACCACTCTCGTCGATGCTTCCATTTTCAAAAATTAGCTGGATCAAACCGGAACGGTCTCTCAAATCCACAAAGACAATACCGCCTTTGTTTCTGCTCTTTTGAACCCATCCCATCAAGGTGACTTCATTGCCTGTCATCTCTTTTGTCACTTCTGCACAGCGATGACTTCTATGCAGTCCACGCATACTCTCTGCCATATCTTTTCCTCTACTTTCTCTCGAACTTAAGTTAAATCGCCACTTTATTTCAGAGCTGTCCGATAAAACTCCTCGAACTCTTCATATCCATCTCTCATCAGCTGCTCTTTCTGGAATTTCTTATTTTTCTTCATAATCGCCAGATTTACCTGTACTCCCTGAGCCCTCTCAGACTCAGCCTTCTTCAAAATCTCCAAAAGCTGTACTGCCGGCATATTTTTCTCGATCAGATAAGCTTTTCTTCCGCTTGCCGATGGAATTGTGTAGCCTCTCTCTAACAGCAACATGACAATGCGCTCAAACCCAATGGAAAATCCGCATGCACACACATTGTTTCCGGTGAATTTTCCAATCATCTCATCATATCGGCCACCGCCGCCCACAGACCCTCCGAACTCATCCATTGCAATCTCAAAGATGGGGCCTGTGTAATAAGACATTCCTCGCACAAGTGTCGGGTCAAATTCCATCTTAAACTTAGCCGTCTTCACCGCGTCCACGCTTGTGATAATGGTCTCCAAATCCTCAGCCACCTTCGCGTCCATCACATCTTTTAATTTTTCCTTGCAGTACCGTACACCTTCCACATCCTTGGTGATCTCCTGAAACAGTCCCAGATAAGTCTCAACACTGCTCGGTTCAAAGCCTTCCCGCTTTAGTTCCTCAGCCACACCATTCAGACCGATCTTGTCCATCTTATCCAGGATAATGAACACCGTGTCATAGCTCTCCTCTGGAAATCCGCTGTACTGCGCCATCGCTTTTAAAAGCTTCCGGTCGTTGACCCGAATCGTAAAATTCTCAAAATCCAGTTTCCCCAAAAGAGTCGTCGTCGCTAAAATCAGTTCGATTTCTGCCAGATAAGTCGACTCTCCCAGGATATCAATATCACACTGCATGAACTGACGAAAACGTCCTCTTTGCGGACGGTCCGCTCTCCACACATTCCCCATTTGCAAAGCCTTAAAAGGTGCCGGAAGCTCGTTGGCATTATTGGAATAATAACGGCTGAGAGGAACTGTAAGATCATAGCGCAGTCCACTATCCACCAGATCACTCTCATTTTCAGCCTGATCTAATTTCAATTTCTCTCCGCGTTTTAAAATTTTAAAAATCAGTTTTTCATTCTCTCCGCCTTGTTTGCTGCAAAGATTCTCAATATGCTCTACACATGGGGTCTCAATCGAGGAAAATCCAAAGGTCCCATAAGTCTCGCGAATCATATTCATCACATAATTTCGTATTTCCATCTCTCTAGGCAAAATGTCTTTCATCCCGGTAGTTGGTTTCTTCTTTAACGCCATAATTGTCTCCTTTATATTTTTTGGTTTTATAACGTCTCCTGGCACATCATTTGTGTATCACTCTTTGAAATGCCAAAAATATCCGCATATCAAAATTTTTAATTTCTTCGATCATCAATTTCATAATCGAATCCTCGTCTAGAGCCTTCCGATACGCGCGGTCCGAACGAAGGGCCGCGTATACGTCGCAAACTCTCAGAATCCTTGCTCCCAAAGGAATTTCCTCTCCCCGCAGATTAGAAGGACATCCGCTTCCGTCGTAATTCTCATGGTGATATAAGACACTCTCCAACACAAGCTGCGAATACCCCTGATCTTTCAAGACCAGATAGCCTAAGTTAGAATGCATCCGCACATACCTAAGTTCCTCAATCGCCATCAAATCCTCAGCGCCTTCAATATATCGCACCAATTTAAACTTACCGATGTCATGCACCATTCCCGCTATGGCCAGCTGATAGCAAAAATCCTCAGAGAGTCCAAGTTCCTTTGCCACATCATAGGCCAGGTTACTGACGACAATTCCATGCTCTAGCTCAGCTGCAAAACTTATGTCCAAGAAGCGGTCCTGAAGATCGTCTCTTTGTGTTTTCACTGTCGCATGCTCCTTATAGATAAGTGGTTATTCCAATTCTCTTTCGCTCGATCATCTCATCGATTCGCTCGATATAGTTTGCCACATCCTTTACATTTTCCACTCTCTCAATTCTTCTTCCATGGTCAAACACCAATTTCGTCGAGCCACCTGCTCCCAACGCGATGATCGGCTGCTTCTCTTCCATAATAAGTATATTGTAAATTCCGGCTTTGTCAACCTTTGCATATCCCACATTCTCAAAATTTCCAGCCATATTTTTCTGGCGGTAAAGATAATACGGTCCCATTCCCATCTCATAGGCACACCAGGCAGTCATATCCATAATCTCCTGGTTGTTCTCAAAGGTCATCTCCTGATACTGCTCCCGGAACATATTCAGCCTCGCCGCCCGCTTAACCGCCAGAGAGTGAACGGTTAGGCTGTCTGGAGATAATTTCTGAATTTCCTCCAATGTATGGGCTACCTCTTCTTTGCCTTCCCCCGGAAGGCCCACGATCAAATCCATATTGATATTGTCAAAACCGCAGTCTCTTGCCAGTTTAAAAGCGTCTATGGTCTCCCTAACCGTATGGCGTCTTCCGATAACCTCCAGGGTCTTATCGTTCATTGTCTGCGGATTCACAGAAATCCTGCTGACCGGATGTCTGCGGACAGCTTCCAGCTTCTCCCTGGTGAGACTGTCAGGACGCCCAGCTTCCACAGTGTACTCATGAAGACTCTCACACGGAAAAGCTTCTTCTATGCAAGTCAGCACTTCATCCAGATATTCCGGCGGCAGTGTAGTGGGAGTACCGCCTCCCATATAGACCGTATCCAGCTTCCGGTTTTTCATCATCCCGGCCACCGCCCAAATCTCTCTTTTCAAGGCCTGCACATACTCTCCTACTCTCTTCTCCCACTGTTTATAGGGATATGAGCTGAAGGAACAGTACAGGCAGATGCTGGGACAAAACGGTATTCCTATATATAAACTGTAGCCATTCTCATAGTCGATATCCTTTAAAATCTCTCTCTCCCGGTTAGCAATCGTCACACTCAAGGCTGTTTTTTGAGGGCTGACGTAGTACTCTTCCCTCATAAACTGTGCAATTTCCGAATTACTCATGCCTGACTCAAGCATCCCCATCACCAATTTCGTGGGTCTGATGCCAGTTAAGGTTCCCCACGGCTGACTTTTGCCGGTCTGCCGCTTCAGCAGACAATACACCGCCTGTTTCAGCTTATCTTTCGTCGTTTTTCTGTCCCAGGCGCAATCAAGGGCAATCTCCTCTCGATCTTTGGATTGCCCTTTGTCCTGATACTCTATTTGAATGCTGTTCTCCCAATAACACACGGAAATTTCCTGGGTAAATTCTTCGCCCTTCTCCTGCCCATAACAAATCTGAACGTCAGTGCCGGGATAGAATTCTTTCACCAGAGAATATACATCATACTCAAAATTCTTCTCATTAAAGCGAACACCAATCTTACACAAAGGGATTGTACCTCTTTTCATGTCCTATCGTCGTTTGGCAGTCATGTCCCGGAAAGACATCTGTCTCATCCGGCAAAGCTTTCAGCAATTTATGTAAGCTTTGTACGATCTGAGCAGTGCTTCCTGTCGGAAGATCGGAACGTCCTACCGACTCATAAAACAACATATCTCCGCTCATCAGCACATTCTCATCTGCAATGTAATAACAGCAGCTTCCCTTCGTATGCCCTGGCGTGTGAATTGCCTGAATGCGGAAACCTGCCTCCTCAAAAATTTCCAGATCTGTCAACAGTACATCCGCTTTCACCACGTAATTCGCGTCTTTGTAGGAGGTGAGACTCAACTGAGAATTCATCAGCATTCCCTCCTCCTCTTGACAGGCATAAAGCTTCGCCCCATATTTTTCCTTCACTTCATTGGCGGCCAAAATATGGTCAAAATGCCCATGAGTCAGGAGAATCGCCACAGGTCTTCCTCCCATCTGCAGAACTTTCTGCTCGATTAACTCCGGGCTATCCGCTGGGTCCACGATAATCATTTCTTTTGTTTCTTTGTTCATCAAAAAATAACAGTTTGTAAATACAGAACCCAGTACACTTTTCTGCAACTCTAAATTTTTCATCTCATACTCCTTAACCGGTGGTTCGTTCCACGTCCAAAACGCTTTCTACCTGCCTGATCTTTGTAATCAGGCTGTTGAGTTCCTCTTTGCTTCCTATATCAAAGGACATTGCTATGGATGCCTTTTCTCTCTTGCTGGTACGGCTGTTAATACTGCGTAAATCCAGTTTTCTCTCCGTAAATATTTTCGAGATATCTGCCAGCAGACCCGTACGGTTATTGGCATAAATCACGATCTCAGCCAGGTATTTTTCCGGAGCCTCTGCCTTGTCTTCCGGCTGCTGCCATTCTGCCTCTATCAATCTGTACCGGTCTATCTCTGTCATATTCAGAACATTTACACAGTCTGTCCTGTGAATCGAAACCCCTCGTCCTCGAGTGACAAACCCCACGATCTCATCTCCTGGAATCGGACTGCAACATTTCGAAAACCGCACGGCCACATCGTGAATCCCTTTGACTACAATTCCGCTCTTGGTTTTACTTCGCCGTTCTCTTTCTTGATTGGAATTCATCTCAGCCAGAATCTGCTCATCTGTAATCTGCTGAACATGTTCTTTCTCATAGGCTTCTCTCAGCTTATTCAGCACTTGCCCTTCCTTCAGGCCACCATGTCCAATGGCCGCCAGAACAGAATCCCAATCTCGAAAACCATATTTTCTCATCACCGCTTCCATATATTTGGATTTGGTATACTCACTCAGGTGGTAGCCTTTCGCCTTCGCGTACTGCTGGAGCATCTCTTTTCCCTTTAGGATATTGTCCTCTTTCAGCTCTTGCTTAAACCACTGGTTAATCTTGTTCTTCGCCTGAGTGCTTTTTACGATCTTCAGCCAGTCACGGCTCGGTCCCTGGGAATTCTGAGAAGTGATGATTTCAATTCTGTCTCCATTGTTAATCACATACTCGATGGGAACTAATTTTCCATTCACTCTGGCACCAACCATATTATTTCCCACGGCACTGTGAACACTGTATGCGAAATCGATCGGTGTGGAACCATTGGGCAGAGTCTTCACATCTCCTTGAGGAGTGAAGCAATACACATTGTCCGCAAACAAATCCAGATCATTTTTGAGAAGGCTCAAAAATTCTTTGTTGTCAGACATATCTTTCTGCCACTCCAAAATCTGACGCAGCCAATTGAGCTTCTCTTCTTCCCGTATACCAATCGGTTTTTTTCCATCTGAGGACTCTTTATACTTCCAGTGAGCCGCGATACCATATTCCGCCGTCTTGTGCATCTCAAAAGTACGGATCTGAATCTCAAAGGGCTGACCTTTCGGGCCAATTAAAGTTGTGTGAAGAGACTGATACATATTGGGCTTCGGCATTGCGATATAGTCTTTAAAACGCCCCGGAATCGGTTTGTACATCTCATGGATGACTCCTAGCGCAGCATAGCAATCTTTCACTGTGTCCACGAGGATACGAACCGCAAACAGATCATAGATCTGGTCAATCGTTTTGTCCTGGTTCACCATTTTTCGGTAGATACTGAAGAAATGCTTGATTCTTCCATCTACCTGCGCTTTGATGCCCGCGTCTTCCATATGGCGCTTTACCTGTCCTACGACCTGGTTTACATAGTCTTCCCGCTCGCTCTTCTTTAAATTGATCTTTTCTACTAAGTCATAATACACATCCGGCTTTAAATATTTCAAAGCCAGATCATCCAATTCTACCTTGACTTTAGAAATTCCCAGACGCATGGCAATAGGAGCATAGATATCCATGGTCTCTCTTGCCTTTTCCTGCTGTTTCTCCGGCTTCATATACTGCAAGGTCCGCATATTATGTAGCCGGTCCGCCAATTTAATCAAAATAACCCGAATATCTTTGGCCATAGCCAAAAACATCTTCCGCAAATTTTCAGCCTGTAGTTCCACTTTGTCCGCTGAATAGGACAACTGACCTAGCTTCGTGACACCATCCACCAGGAGAGCTACTTCTGCTCCGAATTCCTGCTGAATCTCCTCTGTAGTCATAATAGTATCTTCCACAGCGTCGTGCAGAAGTCCTGCCACAATCGTCTCCTTATCCAGTTCCAAGTCTGCCAAAATGATTGCTACACACAACGGATGTATAATATACGGCTCTCCTGACTTCCTAAACTGGCCTTCATGAGCGTTTTTCGCAATCCGATAAGCCTTCTCGATCATCGACAGATCTGCCGACGGATGGTATTTTCTCACGCAGGCAAGTAGCTCTTCATACAGGACCTCCGGACTGGTAAAGTCGCTCATTTTTTTTACATTGGCATCCGCTTTTTTCATACTCTCTAATTTTTCCTGATCAATGGCCAAGTTCTTCTCCCCCATGAACGATTCACCCTCCTTTATTATTTTCCTTCATACCGTATGACAGATTCCACCTGATATCCTTTCAGCCGATCTCTGCCATGTAAACCTGCTAGTTCCATCAAAAATACAATCTTCACAACTTCTCCGCCTAACTTCTCCACCATTTTCACCGCTGCCTCCACAGTTCCACCGGTGGCAATCAGATCATCCACAATCGCCACTTTCTGTCCGGGCTTAATAGAGTCCTTATGCATTTCGATCACAGAACTTCCATACTCCAGATCATATTCTTCGGAGATTGTCTCACAGGGAAGTTTTCCTTTTTTCCTCACAGGTATGAAGGGTTTGTGAAGATTATAAGCAATGGGGACTCCAAAGATAAAGCCTCTTGATTCCGTCCCCACAATCACATCCACATCCATCTCCTCCAAACATTTTTGCATGGAGTCAATGGCAAGTGCAAGCCCGTCCGCGTCCTGCAGTACACTTGTGATATCTCTGAATATAATTCCCTCCTCTGGAAAATCCGGGATACTTCTTACATAATCCTCTAACCTTTTCATTACCATTCCTCCATTATCTGTCGATTTTTGCAATATTAATAGTATATCATTTTTTCCCCAGGGAATCAATGCCAACTCCGCGGTATAATCCTCTTGAGATTATAGCCGAATCTATATATTTTAAACAGACCCTGCCCGTCATCACCGGTAATTCTGTATAATCACCTGAAGCTTCTCTCTTCCTTGATATCGGTTTATTGCCGGGTAATAAGTTACTGACAACGGTTCATTCTGAGAAGCTCTATCCAAAAAAGGTTCGGCCTCTCCAAAATAAACCGCGTCCATCCCACAGCCGTCTTCCGTCACCGCCTGCATTTTCACTACATTCCGGTTCTGTCCAAACACACGACATTCCAAAACTCTTACCCCTTTTTGGGCAAAAACTGGCTTTGGATTCCCTTTTCCAAAGGGCTCTAACAAATCTAACTGTTCCACCAGTTCCCGACGGATATAAGAAAAGGGCATTGCCACATCTATCGTAATTTTCGGACATAAATCTTCCTTTGTCAGTTTGCACTTCTCATTCAATTGTTTCCTCAGCCTCGGAACATTTTCTTCTTCCATGGACAACCCCGCTGCCATAGGATGTCCTCCATACTGAATCATCAACTCCTTACATTCTATCAAGGACTCAAACATAGAATAGGCCTCTATCGAACGCCCCGAACCTTTTACACACTGTTCCCCTTTGGTGAGTACCAGTACTGGACGGTAGTAACGCTCTCGAAGTCTGCCGGCAATAATTCCAGCCAGACTTTCATGACAGTCTGGAAGATATACGACCAGCACCCGGTCTTCCCTCAGCGATGTCGTCTCCACCATCTCCACAGCCTGTTCCACCCCTTGTGCTGTCAACGCTTTCCGGCTCTGATTGATCGCCAGCAAATCACCAGCCAGCCGAGCAGCTTCTTTCACATCCTGAGATTTCAGCAATTCCAAAGATCTGGCAGCCGTGTCCAGCCTTCCGCTGGCATTCAGGCACGGACCTATCACAAAGCCGATGTGGTAGGCTGTAATTTTCTTGTCTTCCAGCCCATTGGCCCGTATCAGCTCCCTCAGTCCCAAGTTCCAAGTGTTTTCCAGTCTCTTCAATCCTTCTTTTACCAAGACTCTGTTTTCTCCTTGTAAATCCATCACGTCGCCCACAGTGGCAATGGCGGCAAGTTCAATGAATTCTTCTCCCTCTGCCTTTGGAATCCCATAACGCTCATACAATGCCAAAATCAATTTATAAGCTACCGCTGCCCCGCACAAATTCTTGTTCGGATAAGAACAATTGCGTTGTTTTGGATTCACAATTGCGTCTGCTGGCGGAAGCACTTCTTCTTTTTCGTCTGCCTTCTTTGTAAAAGGTACTTCATGGTGATCTGTGACGATGACCGTCAGTCCCCTCTCTTTGGCATAGACAATCTCATTGTAAGCCGCAATCCCATTGTCACAGGTCAGTATCGTATCAATCCCATCCTCCAATGCCTTCTCAATCAACGGCAGATGGATTCCATATCCATCTGCCACCCGGTCCGGGATATAGGTATCCACCTTTGCCTTCAGTCTATCTAGTCCTCTCAACAATATGTAAGTAGAAACTACACCGTCAATGTCATAGTCTCCAATAATACGAATCAACTTTCGTTGCCGTATTTTCGCTTCGATAAGATTTACAGCTTTCTCCATATCCTTAAAAAGCCATGGCGATGGCAAGTCTTCCACTTTCCCATTCAAGTACTGATCTATCTGCTCCGAGCCTTGTACCTCACGGTTACGAATCAGTCTGGCTATCACCGGGTCTATCCCGTATTCCTGTCCGATTTTTTGAAAATCTGCTCTCTTTGCCGAGACTACCCACTTTTCTTCTCTCATTTTCCATCTCCTCGTCCTTTTTCTTATCGGATAGAGGAAGGCTCCCTTCCCTATCCAACGTGAACCGCAACAAAGGGTGCCGCGCTTACTGCACGGCACCCTCCCCATCACTATTTTTTCTTAGTTACCACTTTATTCTCTTTCATTCCTCTCGTCTTCATTACATACCACAACGCACCGGTAATGCATACAGAAGAATACGCACCGCAGACAATACCGACGATCAGCGGCAGTGCGAACTCCCGAATCGAGGAAACACCCATGATATACAGTACTGCCACCATCACAAAAGTGGTAAATGAAGTATAGATACTTCTCGTCAATGTCTGAGTAATACTTGCATTGACCACCTCTTTGAGCTCTTCCTTCTTTTTCTTTCCACGCATATTCTCACGAATACGGTCAAAGATGACAATGGTCGCATTGATAGAATAGCCGACGATCGTCAGCATACACGCGATAAACGTATTTCCCACGGAGACCCTGGCAATTGCATAGAACGCCAGTACCACCAGCACATCATGCACCAAAGCCAAGACTGCACTGCTAGCAAAACGAATATCCTTAAAACGGAACCAGATGTACAGCAGCATACAGATGGTAGCCACAATCACCGCCATAATTGCATCATTTCTCATTTCCGAACTGATCGTAGATGAAATACTCTCCGCAGTGATCTTACTTTCATCCACACCAAATTCATCCACAAGAGCTTTGTTTAAAGCCTCTCTCTCATCCAGATTCAAAGATTTCGTTTTGATGATGACCTGGTTAGTTCCCACCACTTTCGTAGGCTGAACATTCTTGTCACCTGTCACTCTCTCCACCAGAGGCGTCACTTCAGAATCAATGGTCTTGATATCCATGTCTTCATTAAACGTCACGTTCGTAGACGTTCCGCCTGAAAATTCAAGACTGTAATTCAACGCTTTGCCCTCAGAGCTGTGATGAACAACCATGAAAATCGGCGCGCATAGAATCAGACAGATCGAGACTACAAAAAAGAATCTTCTCTTTCCAAGGAAGTCGATAACTTTCCGCTGTTTTGCTCTTCCAAAGAATTTTTCATCTCTCACTCCCACGGCGAACAGAGCCTGTACAATATAGCGCGAAACCACCAGCGCTGTGAACATAGAGATCACAATGCCTAAAGCTAGAGTATAGGCAAACCCCTTTACTGTACCTGAGCCCAACCACATCAACACAAAAGATGCGATCAATGTCGTAATATTTCCGTCAAAGATTGCTGAAAACGCTTTCTTAAATCCATTTTGTATGGAACTTCTCACAGAGATTCCTGACGCAATCTCTTCGCGGATACGCGCATAAATAATGACATTCGCGTCTACAGCCATACCGATACCCAGAATAATACCAGCGATACCCGGCAAAGTAAGTGTGATGTCAAAGGCATTCAGAGTAATCAGCATAACATCTGTATAGATCACCAAAGCCACACTGGCCACAACGCCCGGAACGCGGTACATCAGTATCATGAAAATCATGACAATTACCATACCGATCGCAGCCGCCACGACGCTGGTGGAGATCGCCTCTTCTCCCAGCTGAGCGGCAACAACGTTAGAGCGCAGCTCTGTCAATTCCAGTTTCAAACCACCGATTCGGATTGTGGAAGCTAAATTTTCCGCCTCTTGTGCATCCGCCATCCCAGAAATCTGTGCGTTTCCACCGGTAATCTCTGCCTGTACATTCGGCACACTGACAAACTCGCCATCATAATAAATTCCGATACTGTCCCGATTATCCTCGTAGGCCTTTTTCGTAGCCTCCGCAAATTTCTTCGCACCCGCTTTCGTCAATGTCAGATCTACGACATTCTCTTTGTTCTGCATGTCGTCTTGGGCTATGACCGCCTTTGCCGTCTCCACATCCGTACCTGTCAGAACTATGGAGCCATCCTCCTGCAGTTCATCCAGTTCTTTATTCAGCACATAGCCCCCTGTTGAACTGTCAAAACTATAATTCTCATTCCCCTCGCTGTCCTTGTGGGCGATAAAGTACAGAGAGCCAGGTTTTCCCAATTCCTCCAAAATGGAATTGGCGTCTGTCACACCAGGAATTTCCACATTAATTCGGTTGCTGCCTTCCTGATATACCTGGGACTCCGTACTGTACTGTTCCACACGCTGCTGTAGTTTGTATATGGTATCTGCCATATCATCACTGCTTGGATTCTCCACCGTCGTCTCGTAAGTGATGCTCACACCGCCAGCCAAATCCAGCCCAGTATTGATGTTCCTCGCCGCACCTGTACCCGTGGGGCCAATCCCTACCGCTGCCACAAAGGTTAGAAACGCTGTGATAATCACCGTCGCAATTAAAATAATAATACCTTTGTTTTTCTTCATTTTTGCCTCCTAATACGCTGACCTTTACTCTTCTGCCAACGCTGCTTTCAACATGATCGCGCACTCAATCCGTTTTCGCTGCAATTCGCAACCAATATCGTAGGCATCTTGAATCGTCCCGTGAAAATTGTAAGAATTCGCCGCGCAGCCGCCGCTGCAATAGAAGCGTGCAAAACATTCCTTACATTTCTCCTTGGTATATACGTTACAATGCGAAAACTCTTCTCTGATCTCAGGCGCTTGTATTCCGTGGAATACATCTCCCATTTTAAACTTTTCTTCCCCTACGAACTGATGGCAAGGATAAAGGTCCCCCCACGGAGTCACAGCCAAATACTCCGTACCAGAACCGCAACCAGACAGCCTCTTATACACACAAGGACCTCCCGTCAGATCAATCATAAAATGGAAAAAATTAAATCCTCTGCCTTCTTTTTCCCGGACAATCATCTCTCTTGCCAGCTTATCATACTCCTCAAAAATGATTGGAAGATCTTCTTCTCTCAAGGAATATTCCGCCTCGTCCGGAGCTACCACTGGTTCCACAGAAATCTGCTTAAAGCCCAAGTCAGCCAGATGCAACACATCCTTAGAAAAGTCCAGATTATGCCGAGTAAAAGTACCTCTCACATAATACTTGTCCTGATTTCGGCTCTCTGCAAATTTCTGAAATTTGGGGAGGATTAAATCGTAGCTGCCAGCTCCTTTCGGGAAAGGCCGCATAAAATCATGCACTTCCTTTCTTCCATCCACGCTTAACACTACGTTTCCCATTTCCCGGTTACAAAATTCCATAATCTCATCATTCAGGGCGACACCGTTAGTGGTCAATGTAAACCTAAAATTCTTATCGTGAAGTTTTTCCTGTTCCCTGCCATATCTTACAAGTTCCTTGACCACCTTCCAATTCATCAGTGGCTCGCCACCAAAGAAATCCACTTCCAGGTTTCTCCTAGAACCTGAATTCGCAATCAAAAAGTCCAGGGCCTGCTTTCCCACCTCATAGGACATCAATTCCCTATGCCCATGGTACTCCCCCTCCTCTGCAAAGCAATACCTGCATGCTAGATTACAGTCATGAGCGATATGGAGGCAGAGAGCTTTCACCACAGTCTCATGCCTGGTAAAATTCTGAATTGCCTCTTTATAGATATCTTCAGTAAAAAGCATTCCTCCTTCTATCAGTTCCTCACATTCCTCGAGAGCAGTCTGAATATCTCCCTCAGGAAATTTTCCTCGAAGAGACTCCAAGATCTCCTCTTTGTCCTTTCCCTGATCTAACAAAGCAACTGTTTCATAGACTACTTCGTCTACCACATGAATGCAACCACTGTTTATATCCAAAACAATGTTGTAACCATTATTTCTATATTGATGAATCAATCCCATCGATCTTTAGCAATCCTTTCCTACTTAGTTTAGTGCGACAAGGTCTTTCCTATGACAGAACAAAGTGGGCAAGCCCACTTCAGCTCCCCCATCCTCTCGATCTTGAGAGGCGCGTCCCTCTTTGCGCGTCGCCGCAGACCGCTTTGCGGTGATATTCCTCGTTGCGGCGTGCGCATCCTCGCGGAGCATTTCTGTTATAGGAAAGGGCTTTCACGCATTAGCGTGACAAGGTCTTTCCTATAACAGAACAAAGTGGGCAAGCCCACTTCAGCTCTCCCGTCCTCTCGATCTTGAGAGGCGCAGTCCCTCTTTGCGCGCCGTCGCAACACCGACTTGCGGTGTACTACCTCATTGTGGCGTGCGCATCCATAGCGGAGCGTTTATGTAATAGGAAAGGGCTTTCACGCATTAGCGTGACAAGGTCTTTCCTATTACATAAAAAGAATCTCGCTCAGCGAGACAAGCCCTTTCCTATGATAGCACCAAGAATAAGCAGCGGATTTAACCCCGCTGCTTATCACCTCTGCACAGCTGCTTATTTTTGCTCGCAACTTTGATTTCCGACCGTACAAGATGTCTTGCACGCAGATTGACAAGATGTCTGACATTCTCCACAGCCACCTTTTTTCACTGTATTCTGCAAATTCTTCGTATTCAATGTCTTGATATGTTTCATTTATGTATCCTCCTTATTTTCCATGAAATAATACTATAACATGGTAAGTATATCACACCTTTTCTATTTTTCAAAGTATTTTTTTAGGTTCCCAATGGCAAAAGTACCGCCCTAAAACCTTTCAGGAAATCATGCCCCCAAGTGTCCCCCCTGCCAGGCACATACAAAATGTTGTAATCATGTGCTGAACAGACATATCGATTTGCTTTTCCACAAACCACGAGACACCTATCAGCAATAGGAAATAGGCGAACCCCACAGCCATTCCCCATAGGTACTTCTGAGTTTTCACACACTTCCCGGCAACCATACCTCCCAAGAAACAGGAGAGGATATAGACAAGTACAATGCCCATAGAGATCACGTTCTCCTTCAGATCAAACTGAAAGAGCAAAAACGCCAGAAGAAGCAGCAAAGCCCCTGTCATCCCGTATGCCAGCAGCAGCGCTTTTAGCACACCTTTTACTTTCATATAAAATAACCCTCCCATATCACATTATATGGAAGGGTTGTACGTTGTATGTGTAATTATTTTCTCCGCTTACTGTTTAAGACCAGTATGATAATAACAATCGCCGCCACCACTACGAGACCGGCAATCGCCAAGATCACAAACGGCAGAATTGCTGTCGTATCTCCAGTCTGCACTGCTTTCGCCGTAGTATTTTTGTATGTGACAGTTCTCTCCACACTGCTGCTGTTCTTAGAGGAACTATTACTTTCATTATAGTTTATGTTTTCAGTATTCTCCGCACCAGAATTCTTCTCGGATACTACGTTGCGGTCTGAAGTGCCAGCAGATGGCTTTGCAGTAGGCGTCGGCGTATCCTTTTTATACCCGTTCTCCGCGATCTCATCCCCCACCAGAGGCTTACTTCCCGCAATTCCAAAGGGGCTGAAAGAATCCACCGAGAAAACCATTGTGCTTCCATAGACCGTAGGGATAATCGTCTCAGAACTTCCATCCTCAAGTAAATGTTCAATCGTGTACTCATATCCCTCTCTCACTGGAATACTTACCGTCACATATTTTCCTTCTGGAATCTCATAGGGCTGATTATTCATCAAATCCCAAAGCTCCAACTCATAAGACTGAAAAATATTCGCCTCGCTCTCATTGCTGAATTCATAGCCGTCCCCGCTAGAGACACGGAACTGTACATACCATGGTAGAAAATCACCAGACACATTGATTCCGTTGCAAGTATGATTCTGAGTGGCCACTGTAGCCTGATCTTGTGGAACAGCTTCAGGATCAACCGTCTGCGGCTGTTCCTCTGCCACTTCCTTCAAATCTTCCTCTGTAATATCATTGATTCCCTCTTCTATGTCGTCTGCAGCCTCATCTTTCTCATCATCGTCCTCGTCTGTATCCGTCTGGGCCTGATCAGCATCTTCTCCGCTGTTTTCCTCTCCTTCTGACTCCTCTTTCTCTCCATCTTCAGAGCCCTTGTCAGGTTCGTTTTTTTCTGAATCCTGATCGTCAGGCTGCTCATCGGAATCATCCGTATCTTCTTTACCAAGTTCTCCTTGTTCCTCCTCACCATCGGAACTGGAATCTCCATTTTCTTCTGTGGCACCATCTTCAGAATCCTTGCCTTCATCTGCTGCATCCTCTTTCTCTGAATCTTCACCATCGCTGTCTTTCGAAGGTTCCTCTCCCGTGTTCTTATCAGGCTCCCCAGTATTCTCAGGTGCCGGTGTTTCTTCTGGTTCCTCGGTCGTCTCAGGAACCGGCGTCTGTGTTGGCTGAACAGTCACCTCAGGTGTCACTTCTGCTGTGGGAGACGGGGTAGCCGTAGGCGTAGGCTCCAGGCTCTTTACCACCACGCGCACTGTACCTTTTAGAGTGCCGCTTCCTGCATCATATCCTGAAATTTGGGAAAGATCTCCTCTCCCATTGCTCTTAAAAATCACGGCATAAGTTCCCTCATAGGAATTTGGAACCGCCGAACCGTTCTCCCATGCCAGAGAACCGTACTCACTTTGAGGCAGAGAGATATTAGAAAGCGCTGTGGGAGCTGACACCACCACCGACGATGGAATCAGCGACTCTTTGCTAAGCTTTGCCGGCTCATCTGCCAGAATCCTTTGCAGACTCACCGTGCTCATCAACATACACAATATCAAAATTACACTCATAATCCGAAACATTTTTCTTGTCCCAGAATAATTTCTTTCTAATTTTCTCATAATATTCACCTCGTATATCCTAATCAAGCTAACAAAATGCGATAAAATCATTAATAAATTGCTACTGTATTATAGCACAGTTTTCTCATTTTCGACACCCCCTATTCGAAATTTTTTGAAACTTGCTTTTTTCTCTGAAATCATGTATATTGTATTATACCTAACAACAATATGATTAAAAAAGGAGTGAACTTCATTGGACTCAAGTGTCCCTATACAGCTAATTGTTCTGCTGATTCTTGTTTTACTTTCTGCTTTCTTTTCATCCGCAGAAACCGCGATGACGACCGTCAGCCGAATCCGCATCCAGACACTAGTGGAGCAGGGTAACAAGCGGGCCAAAATCCTTTCTAAAGTAATAGAGGATTCCGGTAAACTGCTCAGCACAATTCTGATCGGCAATAATATCGTCAATATGTCTGCTTCCTCCCTTATGACAGTGATGGTAGCAGATTTATTTGGAAGCACGGCTGTGGGAGTCGGAACCGGTATCATTACCCTGTTGATTCTGATTTTTGGAGAAATCACCCCTAAAACTTTAGCTACCATACACTCAGAGGGGTTGTCTCTAAGTTACGCACCCATCATTTACGGTCTCATGAAAATTATAACTCCGATTATCTTCTTAGTCAGCAAATTAGCCAACGGTGTTATGCTTTTGCTCCGTATTGATCCCAATGCTCAAAACAACACCATGACGGAGCATGAACTCCGTACGATTGTCAATGTGAGTCAGGAAAATGGCGTCATCGAGGACGAAGAAAAACAGATGATCTACAATGTCTTTGATTTTGGTGATTCCGTGGCAAAAGATGTGATGATTCCCCGTATTGACATGACTTTTGTGAACGTGGATAGCACTTATGAAGAGCTGATTGAGACATTCAAAGTACACAAGCACACACGTTTTCCTGTCTATAAAGACAATACAGACAATATCATTGGTATCATAAATGTAAAAGATTTGATTCTCCTCTCCCCAAATACGGAATTCTCAATTCAGAATATTTTACGGGAGCCTTATTTTACCTATGAATATAAAACTACCGCATCTTTGATGGTGGACATGAGGAAAGCATCCGTAAATCTTGCTATAGTCTTGGATGAATATGGTGCGACTGCAGGATTGATTACCCTAGAAAACCTCTTAGAAGAGATCGTCGGAGAAATCCGTGACGAATATGACGAAGACGAAGAGGAAGATTTAAAAGAAATTATTCCTGGCAAAGAGTATTTAGCTCTCGGTTCTGCCAGATTGGATGATATCAGTGATGAATTGAATCTTAATCTAGATTCTGAAGATTATGATTCTATTGGAGGTTATATCATTGAGCAGCTAGATAAACTCCCAGTACAAGGTCAGTCTGTAACTCTGGACAATGGACTAAGACTGGTTGTAGAAAAAACCTCCAAAAACCGTGTAGAACTGGTACACATTTATCTTCCTGAACCTGCTAAAATCGAGGAAGAAGATTAATTTCATGCACGGACAGAACTCCAGAAACCGGACAATAACACCCGGCATCTGGAGTTCTTTTTTCGTCAGCAAACCAACACATCTCAATCCTCTACCAGCAGAGAAAATTGATAGATAATCCGCGTAACTTCTCCCGTCACTGCCAAAACACCTTCCTTCGTCTTATTCCAATTATTTCGGTCTATCCCATCTACACAAGAAGGAAGCACATGAAAAACCGTGTTGGGAAAATATTGTTGATAATAAAGATACGCCCGCCTGGCATGATAGTTTTTACAACACAGCATCGCTCTTTTCACCGTTATCCCTGCGTGTTCAGTCACTCTTCTGGAATATCGTGCATTTTGTTCTGTGTAAGTAGCCTGATCTTCTCTTAAAATGGCATAATCAGGGACCCCATTTTTCACGAGGACTTCTCTTAAAAACTCCCATTCTGTGGAAAATGTTCCCTGGTATTCCTCTTTCTTATCCAGAACTCCGGAAAATTCCCCAAAAGCAGTACTATACTTTCCGCTGGGGAGCACATACGGGGCAAAACCCGCTTTCCACAGTTTCGCCGCCCTCTCTGCCATCTGTGGATAGCCATTTCCCGGAACAAAGATGATATCTGCCATGCAGGGACTTCCCTCCATGAAAATAAAATCCGCTGTCTCCTCAATGAAGGATAAACGCATAACTGTACCTCCGCAAATTTCTCTCTTGCACACTGAGTCTGTCTCTTATAGATTATACCGTAATTATCGTGCTATATCCAGCCATACGCAGTCTCTGTTCCATAGAAATCGCGTTATCTATGCTCTGATAACCACCTACCTGGACGCGAAAATATCCATCTTGATCTAAGATGAAGGCGGGATATCCCTGCCCTTGCAGCTCATATAACATCCGGTCTGCATTCTCTCTGTTCTTAAAAGACCCTGTCTGTACCCGGTATGTGGCTGCTGCTGTCGTCGCTCCACTCACATTTCCTTCATTTAAAGTCCCCTGTATGGCATCTGCGATATTCTCCGCCAATTGGTCAAATTGACTATCAAATAGCTCATTATCTTTGTCTGAATTAATGAATCCAGCCTCAATCAGCAAAGCTGGCATCTTAGTCCTACGTAAAACCACCAACCCTGGCCTTTCTTTTACACCGATTTCCCGAAATCCCACTTCTCCGCTGGCTCCAACAATATTCTCCGCCATGTCCAATTTTTCGCCGTTTTTATCATAGACAAGGACCTCCACACCATTGTACTGGTTCTCTTCAGGACTAGAATTGCGATGAAAAGATACGAAAAAATCGGCCCCTGACTCATTGGCAATCGTCGCCTTCTCAAAAGGCGTCTGGTAGACATCCGTAGTTCGGGTGTACTCCACATCCACTCCACGATTTCTCAATTCTTCTCCAACTGCCAAAGTCAATCGAAGATTGTCGTCCTTTTCCTGTCTTCCTTTAAAAACCGCTCCCGGGTCACTTCCTCCATGCCCGGCGTCTAATATAATTTTTTTAGCCATTAATAGCTCCCTGCAACCGATCTCTCTTCAATATATGCAGCAATCGGCCAGAAAGTGAGTTTTTATGATTTGGGCCGTTACTGCTCCAGCTTAATACCCGCCAGCGCCTGGGCAAAAGCATTGTTCACCGGTTCCTGTGTCTCTTTTTTCTGTTGATTCAGATATCTTTGGACATCTTTCTTGGTCACACCCGCTCCCTCTTTCTCCCTTCTGGCCTGAAAGGAAGACAATTTTTCCTTATAGCCACAGACACAGATGAAGGTTTCTTCTTTTCCTTTCACATACAATTCCATCCTCTTGTGGCACCTAGGACACCTGGCGTTTGTGGTTCTAGATACAGTTTCCCTATAGCCGCACTCTCTATCCTGGCAGACCAGCATCTTACTGTTTTTTCCATTTACAGCCAGAAGTCTTTTTCCGCAGTTAGGACAGATCTTGTTCGTCAAATTATCATGCCGAAACGTCCCGTCTCCGTCTTTGATCTCCTGAACAATCTCCTTCGTGTATCCACGGATACTTTTCAAAAAGACTTCTTTTTTCATCTTTCCTTTCGCGATGTGCGACAGCTTCATCTCCCAATCCGCAGTGAGTTCCGGTTTTTTCAAATCTTCAGGGACCAGTTCCAAAAGCTGCCGCGCCTTTGAAGTCAGGTAAATCTCCTGTCCTCTCTTTTCCATCAAAAAAGAGTGGAACAGTTTTTCTATGATATCCGCTCTGGTAGCCACAGTACCCAGACCGCCAGTCTCTCCCAGCGTCTTCGCTGCCTGAGCATCCTTGGTCTGCATAAATCGCACCGGATTTTCCATCGCTGCCAACAAGCTTGCCTCATTAAACCTTGCCGGTGGCTTTGTCTTCCCTGAAGTAAAATCAATTCGGTCCACAGACAGCTCCTCCCCCACTTTTCTGGGCGGCAAAATCTGATCCCGAATCTCTTCGTCTTCTGCTTCCTCCTCAAGCTCTTGTTCATAAGCCATCTTCCAGCCTTGATTCTTTACGATCTTTCCCTTGGCCAAAAAGCGATGCCCCGCCACCTCTGCCTCCATGGTCACCTGTTCATACTCAAAGGGAGGGCACAAGACGCTTAAGAAACGTCTTACCACCATATCATAAATTTTCCGTTCCTCGCTGCTCATATGATCCAGCTGGACAAACTGTTCTGTCGGAATAATCGCATGATGATCACTGACTTTTTTATCATCCACAAAACTTCCATTTACACGAATTTGCTTTGCTGCCAAACTTCCCGCCAGCTTTCGGTAAGGCCCTATCCCACATGCCTGAAGCCTTTCCTTGATCGTCGGCACAATATCTTTTCCGATATATCGTGAATCCGTTCGTGGATAGGTGAGGACTTTATGATTTTCATAGAGTCGCTGCATGATATTCAGTGTCTCTTTTGCAGATAATCCATATCTTTGATTGGCCTCTCTTTGCAGAGTCGTCAAATCATACAGCCCCGGCGCGTAGGATTTTTTATCCTTCTTCTCTACCTGTACAATTCGCAGTACTTTTCCATTTGCCTCTTTTTCTATCTGTAAAACCTGTTCCTTCTTGAAAGTCCGAAAGTTTTTACTTTTATTGTCCTGCCAATTCCATTTCACACCGCCTGCGTAAACTGCCAATCCATAGTATTCTTTCGGCTGAAAACTGCGGATTTCCTCTTCACGTTTTGCTACCATCGCCAATGTAGGAGTCTGTACCCGGCCGCAGGACAGTTGGGCATTGTATTTGCAAGTCAATGCTCTCGTTCCGTTAATCCCCACTAACCAGTCCGCCTCTGCTCTCGCCACCGCCGCGCCATAGAGCGGAAGATACTCTTTTCCATCTCTCAAATTGGAAAATCCTTCCCGTATCGCTTTATCGGTGACTGAGGAAATCCAAAGACGTTTCAACGGTTTCTGACAGTTTGCCTTCTCCAAAATCCAACGGGCTACTAGCTCTCCCTCTCTTCCCGCATCCGTGGCAATGATAACCTCCTGTACATCCTTTCTGCCCAACTGAGTTTTTACTGCCTGATACTGTTTTGAAGTCTGGCGTATCACAACCAGCTTCATCTCTTTCGGTATCATTGGTAGCGTACTCATCTCCCACTTTGTATACTTTTTATCGTACTCTTCGGGGTCTGCCAGCGTAACTAAATGTCCTAGAGCCCAGGTTACCACATATCTATTGCCCTCTAGACAGCCATTTCCTTTCTGACCGCAATGTAAAACCCGTGCTATATCCCGTGCTACAGACGGTTTTTCCGCAATTACCAGTGATTTCATATTCTTCTCCTATATCTGTCATATCTTCTATAATCTCTAATCTGTTTTTTCTTACTGATTATAAGATACTTCAGACAGAAAAGCAACAACTCACATTTGTTCACAGTAGCCCGCCCCCTGCACAGCCGTCATCTGAGACATTGATTTTTAAATCCCTATCTCTTATAATAAAGAGAGTTCTGCGCCGCAGTGCAAACTTTGCGGCACATTTTATGCGAAAGGAATGCCCATCATGATCTACATTTCAAACCTAATTTCCGATTCACAGCTGGCAGAGCTTTTAGCAAGGGAGAACCTCGGAATTGAGACTATAGACTTCAGCATCGGTGAAAACTTAGATGACTTGTCTCGTTTAATTGATCTTTGGAGAAGACGGATGGATTCTATGCATTGTACTCATGTCAGCATTCACGGCCCCTTTTTGGACCTGAACCCTACCAGCTATGACTCCTATATATATCAGGCTACCTGGAACCGTTTCTCTCAGGCTTACAGAGCTGCTATGGCTATCGGGGCTGATAAAATTGTCTTTCACACCTGCCGTATTCCCTTGGTTAACTATTCTCAGGGATGGGCTGAACGCATGGCAAATTTTTGGAGCAAATTTCTAGAAAATCATTCTCAATTGCCAATTTGTCTAGAAAATGTCTTTGACGACAATCCCAAACTGCTAAAGCAAGTGTTGAAGCTTGTAGAACACCCGCATTTTACCTTCTGTCTGGACGCTGCCCATGCACACTGCTTTTCTTCAGTGCCAATCACCGAATGGGTAGATGTGCTTGGCCCTTACACCAGTCATGTCCATGTTCATGACAACCTAGGGGACCGAGACGCCCATCTTGCGGTAGGAAACGGCAATCTGCCCTGGGAAGATCTCATCACACATTTTCAAAACATGTCTCAGCCCCCTACCTGGACAATCGAAAATACCTCTTTAAAAGATATCCGAATTTCACTGGATTTCCTTAAAAAGCACTCGTTCCCTGCCGGCCCATCCTGAAAATCCATTTTCCAGACGGGCTGTCAAATTCATCTGTTTCCTGGAGGTAAGACCTATGTACTATTTTATCGTAAACCCAAAATCACGAACCGGTCACGGTGAAAAGATATGGGCAGAAATACAAAAAAAGCTTCAAAAAGAAAAAATCCCCTATCATTCCTTTTCCACGGAATATGCCGGGCACGCTAAAACTCTTGCAGAAAAAATCACCCAAAATCTGACCGTCCCCGGGAATCTGGTAGTCCTAGGAGGAGACGGTACCCTAAACGAAGTCTTAGAAGGAATCAAACATTTAAGCAAAGTCTATCTCTACTACATCCCAACTGGTTCCGGAAATGACTTTGCTCGAGGCATGGGGATTCCCTATGAGCCCCTCAGGGCCTTTGACCTACTCAAAGCCAATTCCCGTACAGTTCCCATAGATCTTGGCATTCTCCAGACAGACGGAAAATCGCGCCGTTTTGCAGTCAGTGCTGGAATCGGTTTCGACGCCGCGATCTGCCATGAGGCACTGACTTCTCCTCTCAAAGCCTTCCTCAACAGGCTGCACCTCGGAAAATTGACCTACCTACTCATTGCCGTCAAACAACTGATACTGTCCGTTCCAGCGGACATGGAATTGGAAATCGACGGCAAAAAGAAACTGCATTATCCCCACTCATATTTTGCAGCAATCATGAATCAATGTTACGAAGGCGGCGGAATCAAATTCTGTCCTAATGCCTGTCCTTGGGACGGCAATCTAGATGTCTGTCTGATTGGTGGTGTCAATCGTATAAAATTTGTCTTTCTTTTGCTGATGTGTTTACTAAAAAAGCATAAAAATCTCCCAGGTGTGCATATTTTTCGCTGCAAATCTATAAATATTAAAAGCAGTCTGCCGCTTCCTGTCCACACGGATGGGGAATCTGGTGGTACTCAAAGTGAAATTTCTGTGAAATTAGAAAAAGAACCTTTAAATGTAATTTTACCTATGATATAATTCAACTAAATTTAAGGGGGAAAATCAGAAAGATTTCAAGGAAGGTGAAAGTTTGAAATTCTTAAAAAAATATCAACATGGTCTGGTGATAACCATCTATGCACTGATTTATCTCCTGCTATTTCAATATTTGGAGCAGCGGCCGATTTATCAATATCATGTAATCCACACCGTATTTGATGATTATATTCCTTTCTGTGAGTATTTTATCATCCCATACTTGCTTTGGTTTCCTTACATGTTCTGTGCAGTTGCTTATTTTATTTTCTGGAATGATAACAAACGAGAATATTATCAGCTCACAAAAAATTTATGTATGGGGATGACTATATTTTTAATTGTCTCATTTATATACCCCAATGGCCATATGTTAAGGCCGGTTACTTTTGAGCACGACAATATGTTTGTTCATATGGTTCAATGGCTGTACGCATCAGATACCCCCACAAATATTCTGCCAAGCATCCATGTGTTCAACTCTTTGGCAATTCACAGGGCAATTACTTCCTGTCAGCGGCTACAAAACCATCGTGGAATACGTATGGCATCCTGGATACTGACATTATTAATCGTACTATCCACGATGTTCCTCAAACAACATTCCGTTGTGGATGTCTGTCTCGGGGTTACCATGGCATTTGCCGGATATCTGATCTTCTATCGGGAAAAAGCTTCCGAGAAACAGCCCTCCCGCCGCTATGTACATTCACGAATGTAAGACAGACACGAAAAAAGAATCCTGCCAGACAGGATTCTTTTTTTCTCAATTAAATCCGTAAAATTTTTGACATACCTTATAAACCGCTACAGACATCTTCCTTCCGCCTTTTCCTGGCAGATTTACGGCCCTTCCTAACAGTCCATACCGCAGCTTTCTGTACAGCCTACGGTCTTCACAGCGAATAAACTCCCACAACTCTTTCTTCTTTTTCATAGCATCCTCTGTACCGGACCGAATCAGCATCATAGAAGATACCGTTGTAATGATATCCAAATAACTAATCATATATTTATTGATCTCTTTTTGGCGCAAATCATATCTTGTGTACGCTTCCACCATCAAACGATTCACTCTAAGCTGCTGGTCTATTCTCTTAATCATCACCGATTCATGAACCGATTGGTCCTCTCTGCCGATGAAATACCGATAAAAATTCACGTCCAAATAATACATATTTTTCACAAAAGGCAGCGGTTCAAACGCAAATAAATTGTCCACATAAAATGTATGTTTAGGCAATTTCAGTCCACAATCTTTCAGAAGCCTTGTCCGGTAAATCATAGAGTGCATCAGCAGATATTTCCCCTTAGGCATATGACGAATCTGCTCCCATCCAAACATCTCCTCTACCGGAAAACATCGCCGGTATTGCATCACTTTCTTACGGCTAGCTCCCTGTTTCTCATAGACGAAATTGCTAATCAGCATATCCAGGCTTTTATCTCCCCCCAACAGATGTTCCAGAGTAGACAAAATCTTCAGATACGCTTCCTTATTCACCCAATCGTCACTGTCTACAACCTTAAAAAAAATACCGGTGGCATTTCTAAGCCCTGTATTGACTGCCTCCCCATGTCCTCCATTTTCCTGATGAATCGCTCTCACAATCGTCGGAAACTTCTCGGCATACTCGTCAGCAATCTGAGCTGTCTTATCACTAGAACCATCATCTACAATTAATATCTCTACATTTTCCCCACCTTCCAGCAGAGAATCCACACACTTTTTCATGTAATTTTCTGAATTATAGCAAGGGACCGTAATTGTCAACAGTTTCATCTAATCTTTTCCTCCTTCAAATAATTCGCATAAGCATCAAAAGCCGAGGGAATTGCATATTGCTCAGCTGTCTCCTCCGGTTTTACAAATATCAACTCTTTCCAAAGAGGTTGTTCCACAGAAGCCACACGAACCTGATACCCTCTCATCCACCACTCTACATGAGAAAAAACATGTTTCGCCTCCCCTATTGGAAGAATCCGTAAAGGCTCTAATTCCAATTCTCTCAGGTATTCCAGTATCTCCTCCTGTGCCAACCAACCATCCAGATTGGGAAGTTCATACAGCCCAGCCAGCAGTCCCCTAGACGGCCGTCTGCGTATCGCCACAGAACGGTCGTCTTGAATCACCAATATAGTCTTCTTTTGAACAGCCCTTGGCTTCTTCGCCGCTTTCTTAGGATAATCCATCTCCCGTCCATGTGCATGTGCCTGACAAAATTCTCGAATGGGACACAGCTGGCATTTGGCCTGTCCGTTTGGCACACAAATCACAGCTCCCAATTCCATCAACGCCTGATTAAAGTCTCCCGGCTTTTCTCTAGGTATTACCTCTCTTAATTCCTCCTCAATCTGCCTTTTCACAGACTGTTTTCGAATGTCTCCTCCGTTTTCCGTAACTCTCGAAATGACTCGAAGTACGTTTCCATCCACAGCCGGAACCGCAATTTCATAGGCAATGGAAGCAATGGCGCCTGCCGTATAATTGCCTATTCCTTTTAATTCTCTCAGCAGCTCATAATTTCTGGGTAACTGTCCACCATATTTCTCCATAACCTCCTGAGCTGCTTTTTGCATATTTCGTACCCTATTGTAATATCCAAGTCCCTCCCACAATTTCAGAAGTTTTTCCTCAGGACATCTAGCCAAAGCTTCAATATCCGGAAGCTCTTCCATAAATCTTTGAAAATACGGCTTCACCGCCTCCACTCGAGTCTGCTGAAGCATAATCTCTGATACCCAGGTATAATACGCATTATTTTGGTCTCTCCAAGGCAGAACTCTTTTATTTTCCTGATACCATTTCATCAATGGTTCCCCGATTTGTCTTAGACTATTCATCTCTTCCTCTTTATTCTCCGCCCATCACTACCGGCACCGGCTGATCTATGAATATTTTGTCCGGCTCCACCTGACAATCGTAGGCCAAAATCTTCACTCCTGCCCTTTTTGCCCTCAACAAGGTCTCCCCGAACCCTCTATGTGTCTTCCAATTCGGTTCCAGATAATGGACACCTTTTAGCTGTATCAAAAAAATGAGATAAGCCTCATATCCATCGGACAGACACTGAATTAACTCCTCTAGATGCTTAATTCCCCTCAGAGTCGGAGCATCTGGAAAACGCGCCACACCGTCTTCCTCCAAGGTTACTCCTTTGACTTCCACAAAGGCTCTACGCTCCCCATCCTGTACATATAAATCAAATCTTGACTTGCCATATTTCTTCTCACGACAAATCTGACATTTTTCTGAAAAGAAGCCGCTAGAAGCTATCCACTGTTCGACTATCAGATTGGGAATCTGAGAATCTATATTAACCCATCTTCCCGCTTTTTCGACAGAAACAAGATCATATCTTGTCTTTCGTTTTGGATTCGCGCTTTCTTCCACTGCCACTTTTGCTCCCGGAATCAGAAGTTCTCCACAGCGTCCCGTATTTTTTACATGACAGACGATCGACTCTCCATCCTGCTGTATGTTAGCGATAAAACGGTTAGGGCGACTTTCAAAGATCCCAAACTTCACATTTTGATATTGCATCCTCTACTCCTTATTTCCTGCGCGAAGTTACTGTTCACTCACTTGCAGTTCGTAATCAGTAACACGCTTCATGATGTACACAAACTGTCGTAAACAGCAGTTCGGCGCGAATATGTCTCGGGATTTTTATATAATATATACAAAAACACCTCGCAGGATATTGGAAGCCTAAACTGTAACTGCGCAACTACGTTTCATGATAGCATACCTCGAAAAGAATTTCAATTTTTTCAGAAATGTAGTAAAATGAAAAAATAAACCTAAATACATAAATGAGAAAAGGAGACCAATAGTCAATGGACAGTATTATTTTTGACGTAGACGGAACGCTGTGGAACTCTACTGAGATTGTAGCAAAAGCATGGAGTGAAGTAGTTCGTTTGGAGCCTGATATCCATGTGGAAATCACGGCATCCAGTTTGACCCCTCTCTTTGGCAAGATTCTTCCTGAAATCGCACAGGCTTTGTTTCCTAAAGAATCGAAAGAACGCCAGTTAAACCTAATCAATAAGTGCTGTGAAAAAGAACACCAATTTCTACTAAAAGAAACCGCTCCAGTTTATCCACGCTTAGAAGACACACTGAAAATTCTCTCTCAAAAATATCCTCTCTACATTGTCAGTAACTGCCAAAGCGGATATGTAGAAGTCTTCTTGCAGTCCACTGGATACGATCACTATTTTAAGGGACATCTGTGCTCTGGCGATACAGGTATGCCAAAAGGACCGAATATTGTACAGCTGATGAAGACACACCGCCTGAAGTCTCCTATCTATATCGGGGATACTTTGGGAGACTACACTGCCTCAAAAGAAGCCGGAATTCCTTTTGTCTACGCCTCCTATGGTTTTGGTGAAGTTCCTGATTATGACTATACCATAGCCGAACCCTATGACCTAGTTTCTCTATTCTCCAAATAGCAATGATTTTCTGCAACAAAGGGGGCGCAAAATCATCAAAAACAGATGATTTTGCGCCCCTTTCAGTCCACTTAATAGAACATCAAAATTGGAATTCCCGTATCTATAATATTATACAATTCTGCGGCTTTCGCCGGCGGAAGGTTAATGCATCCATGAGACCCGTTGGTCAGATAAATATCACCGCCAAAAGAACTCCTCCAATTTGCGTCGTGAAATCCAACGCCTCCACAGAATGGCATCCAATAAGTAACCGGAGACTCATACTCATAACTTCCATCTGGAAGTTTTTTACCTCGAAGTACATCCGGACTTTTCTTATAATACAGACTATAAACACCTGTAGGTGTTGCTCGGTCCGAATAGCTCATATTTCCTGACACGAACTCTGAGTCAAAAATTATAGAACCATCTTGATAAAAATACATGTGCTGTGCACTCAAATCTACCTCGATATAAGTATTCCCAATATCATTCTCTCCATGGACTCTTCCATAAGAAGAATAGTTCGGTTCTCTTGTAACTGTCTGGCCAGTCGTAATCTCACTATACAACTGTTCGACTTCTGCACTTTGGTTAATCTGCCAACCATACTCTCCTCCACCCACTGTCACAGTTCTGCCAGATGTGGCCGTAATTGTCCGGTTAGTTCCTAGCGTGTCATGACGCTGTGCAAGTCCTGCCACATACTCTGTAATCTTTTGACGAAAAGCTGCTTCGTCATTGATGACCTGTCCATTCTCATCAAATTGTAACCAGTCTTTAATGGTGTTAGCATCCAACGTTTCTGTCTGATCTCCGAAAGTATACGTGATACTGGCTTTCGTGTAGTTATTACACTCTTCCAACGTCTTTGCTAGATTAGGATCGTCCTGAGTCACTTCCGCTTTCTGATACACAGGTTGAGCACTAAAGTCTACCTCGTTTACACTGTCTGCCACCGCATCTTTCAGTGTCTGATACGCCTTTTTTATTTCAAGCTTGCTGCCTTCCGTCTCCGGCACAATCACGAATTGATTATCCTGAAACGCCACGTATGCATTGGCTGGAGCCACCTGATTTTCCTCTTTTGCACAATTTAGACTCATCATCTGGTCTTTCAGCTTCTGCTTATCATAGGAAATATTCTCCTCTGCTGTGTAAGTCGTATCCTTAAAAAACCCCTGAACCCATTTATACGGCTTTTGCTTATCCAATAATTTGTCAACAGCTCCATCGGGTACATACTGATAATCAATGCTGCTACCCTCGATAATCTGTGGCTCTTGATCCCGAGCTTTCACCTCAATGGAATAATTTTCCACCTTCCTGGCAATCATGTTTTCCACTTCAGACGCCGTCATCTGGGAACAGTCGATCCCATTTATACTAGTGCCAACAAAAAACTTGTTTGAAAAATAATAGGTTCCGGCTCCATACACACATCCTGCCAACACAGCCAGCATCGCTGTCGTAATTCCTGCTATTTTCAGCCCCTTATACTTTTTCTTCATCTTATAAGGCGCTTTGCCTTGAATTCTGGCTGGTTCTGGCATACCTCTCATCGCTCGGTATCTGGCATATGGTCTCACCGGCTGAATTGGCTGCGAAACAGGCTCCTCTCCTGCCGTGTCAGCAACAATTTTCTGCATTGCCTTATCCACTTTATCTTCAAACTCGCCTGTGTCTACCTGACTTTCTGTATTCTCCGCGATCTCACTGTCCTGAGCTTTTTCTTCAGATTGTGCTTTTTTCTCTGACAAATCCTTGTCGACTTCTGCTTTCAACGCCTCTTGTGTCTGAGCAAGAGCACTGGAAACTTCCGGCGGGTCGTCATCGGCACTATTTGTCGTATTCTGTACCGCATCTTCTAATTTCTGCTGTAAATCCGAAATATCCTGTGTAGAAAACAGCCGTCCCTTCGAGGATTCATCATCAACATTTTCTGGTTCTTTTTTGATTTCCTCTCTATCACTCATTATTTCTCATTTCTCCTCGACAAAATTTCCTACCTCATTTTTTAACTTTTTCATTATAGCACAAAACTTTCCATTTGCACCCCTTTTTTGAAAAATTTCACAAATTCATCGCGTTACTCCCTTCACCGTTCAGTCCTATAAAAAAATTCATAAAGCCCCTTCCGTACCGAGAATCAACGACGTACTTCGATAAAAAAACAGTTTATCTGTCAAAACTTTTCATTCATCAGAGTATACGGATATCGTTTCTATAAAATTATCATTCCCTATTTAAGTAATCTCATCCCTGCCATATAATTCTCTGCCTATTAGACTTTTTTTTTGCATTTTTGGATGCAAACCCCCACCAATCCAAAAACAACGGCTGGAAGCATCCATTCCAATCCCAGTTCATTTAAAGGCAACATATTTAAAGCGCCTATCTCTACACCAAAAGATTCTAAAACAATACAAACACTTGTCAGCAAAGCCCCCAAAGCTGCTCCTTTTGGAAAATAACTTTTCTTCATGTCTTCACTGAGGAATGAACACAAAATCAAAGTCACAACCACGGGATACACCAGATTCAAAATCGGATTTGCGATCTGAATAATTGTTGACAATCCAAAGTTTGAAATAATAATACTGAACAGCGTAATCACAGTGACAATTACCCGATAATTCACTTTTCCTTTGAACAATTCTTCAAAATATGAGGCAGACGCAGAGATCAGTCCAATCGCCGTCGTCATACACGCCAGTCCTACAACAATTCCTAAAAGCTGCATTCCCCGATAGCCCAGAATATTTCTGATAATCTCCATAATCAGTTCCGCCTGACTGATTGATGAATCATACTGTCCTGAAACGGTAGCACCAAGATAAGTCAATCCTCCATAGACAAACGTTAAACCTGCTCCTGCAATAATACAAGCTCCCATCATTGCCCAGTTTCTCTCCCGCGTTTCTTTGTATCCTTTTTCGTGGACACTTGAAATAATTATGATCGCAAACGCCAAGGCCGCCAAAATATCCATTGTCTGATATCCCGCTATGATTCCCTCCTGAGCTGCCTCTGTATATGGAACTCCCGGCTGAATCTCTCCGATCGGCGAGAAAATCCCCTTAAAAATCAAGATCGCCAGCGCTATCACCATCACAGGTGTCAAAAATTTACCCACGATATCCACAACTTTTGACTTACGAATTGTCAACAAAAATGCAACCAAGAAAAACGCGATATAAAAGACAGCTCTGTAGTTTGCTGATTCCGGGACCAATGGAAGAGCTGCCATCTCAAAAGTCGTCGCTGCTGTCCTGGGAATCGCCAAAAGCGGCCCAATACAGACAACAATCGCCGTATTAATCAAGACAGCTGTTTTCCTACCGATAATCCCTGTCACAGAAGCGATCGTACCGTCTCCTCTAGACATCGCGAAAACCGCCACACAAGCCATTCCCACATCTACCAGCACAAAGCACAAAAGCCCTATTCCCCAGGACTTTCCTGAAATTAACCCCAAATAAGGAGGAAAAATTAAGTTTCCTGCTCCAAAAAACATGGCAAACAGCGCCATCCCAATCACTGCTATGTTACCTTTTTTCTTTTGTTTCGTCATCCCCGCACTTCTCCTTATACATTACTTGATTCAAAACTATTTTTCCCTAAAAATCTCTGTTAAATCTATTCCTAATTTTCTAAAATATACTATTATAATACTATACCATGAATCTATTCCTCTGCACAAGACAAAGAACTTCCATACTTTAAACAGTACAGCAGATCCTCGCTCACGCCTCAATTTGGGAAAAAATCAAAATTTCTATTTTTTGTACAGGAATCCCCTCGCAGACGTCAAATTTCATCCAATACGTTTGACAGCTTTTCCAGACATTTTTTCGTCTGTGCAATAGTTCCAGTACTGATACGAATCCAAATGGTTCTCTTCGCAATAATCTGGAATCAATTCTAAAGACTCATAATTCAAATCCACGGCTTTTTTCACATGTTCCTCGTCTTCTAGAAGTCCCACAGCCGCTACAAGAGCCAAACTTTTCACATTAAAGGTCAGTCTACATTTATTCATTGCACTGTCAAAGTATCTGAAGAAAACTTGTACCCAATACGTACACCTGCTAATTCTACCTGACACTTTCCTTCACCTCTTCATCTGAGGTAAGCATATCACTGTTCACCAGCACAATTCCTCCTGGTTTTACCATATCCTCGAATTTCATATAAGCCGGTGTATTCATAACCAAGAGCAAATCTGGTGTCTGCTTACCGGGATTTTAATCTCCTCTTCTCCATATTTTACAGTACAATTAACAGTACCTCCCTGCATCGCCACACCGATAGCTGCTATCACATTCTTATCCTGTCCTAATTCTATGAGCACCTTGCCAATCAACCGCAGCAACACTCCACATCCTCCGCAGAACTTGGCATAATTTATCATGAAATAATTATTGTTTATATAATTTTTCTATCTCCTTATTGTTTGTTTTTTCCAGTTTTTTATGATATTCTATAAAAAATTACAAAAGTGGTAATCATATAAATTCTACATATAATCGGAATATCATCATACAGACAGCCAAAGGACTGATGAAACTTATGGGTAACAATACTGAGATCGTACTGCATGATTTATTAGAAAAAAATTATTTTTATCTCCAACGGCCACATTGTTGGCCGTTCTATAGGATATCATTTAAAGGAAAATCTGCTGATCGATACCATATTAGAATCTGTGGATGAAGATGGACACAAGGAGTATTTGACGTCAAAGACTGCTTTTCCCAAGTCTGCGAGTTGTTATCCATTTCTCAGGCCATTTTATACAATTACCTAAGAGAATCAAGACAAAAATAATTTTTCACTGGAAAGGAAGAAATTCCATGAATAAGCAGTTACTGCAAAACATTGATTTCTACAGACAAAAGCTTCAGACATACTACCGACTTTCCCCAGACGTGCATAAAAACCTGAACAGACAACTAAAACCTCACTTACTTTCCACCTGTTGCGCACTCGAAGAAATCCCTGCCACACAAGAAGACCGCATCCTTGGACTTTCCAAAGCTTATGACTACATGGTACAGGCTGTTCAGACTGAACTCGGTGAGGACACTCTGCTCTCTCTTCACAGTCTGCTCTATGCGGATACAGATAAAGGACAGGCCGGTCAATATCGCTTTGATGACCTACATGTATTCAGAACAGCTTACACACCGCCTGCGTCTGAGGAAATTCCTCACCTGATACAACATTTTTTCCAACAGATGGATTATTCCAGGAAACAGTTTCATCCTATTGAGTTCGCTTCGCTCAGCCACAAGCGAATTCTAGACATCTGCCCTTTCAGTCATGGAAATTTCTGTGTGGCATACCTGTTCTTAAATCTGCTCCTCCTAAGAGACGGATATGGAATCGCCCTGCTCCCCGCCTTCCGCTGCGGCGAGTATTTCGAAACCATAAAAGCCTCCCAGAAACCAGTCTTTCCGGAAATTGACTCTCTCACAGACCTGATCACCGTCTCCGTCTTAGAGGGCGAAAAACTCTCTTGTAGCCTTCTTCCCCTCTCCTAAACAGATAAACCCCAAAATGGCGTTGGAAAGATAACATCCAACGCCACTTCTTTCTTAAATATCAGAGAAAGAGTCATTCCATTCTCTTCCCTTTATAACTGCTTTCATTCTCGTTAATATCTATTATTGAAACATATCAGTCTCTGAATCATATCCCAGATTATCTATATAGGTAAATACGTCATCCAGATTACACATTTTAGAGATTTTTATAAGGCCAGAAAGTATTTCATTCCTAGAAAAGTTACACTCTCTCAGCTCTAATTCTGTCATTTTATTTATCTTATAATAAAACAAAATGGCAGCTTCTATTGAATCCCTATCATTTTTATTGTCCAGCATCTCATATATAACATTTTCTGCTTCACATATTTTATTTTGTGCTATTAACTTACATACCTTTTTATACACTGTGTTTTGAGTCAAAGACATTTGTTCCAATTCATACATCGACATTTTCTCATCTTTGTATCCATTAAGTAATCGCCTTAAAAATAATCCGAACACTTCTATTTGACGCAATAGCCAGTCATCTTGGTAATACATAAAAACACTTTCTATCTTTAAAATATATTATTTTAAATTATCACATAAAAAACATAGAATCTGTGAAAAGAATCTCCTGTAACACGAATTGGTTAGAATTAACTTTTAAGTATAAATACCCACATATCAGCTGTCAACTATTTAATGTCAACAATCAGAAAGACATTTCCCAATTTTTGTGATAAGATGTTCTTGCCCTCCACTGGCAAGGACATCATCTTCGTCTCCTGTCAAACATGTGAACAATCATCCGTGGAGGACATAACAAAAGAGAGGAGAAATTATGGAAAAAATACCATTCAGAAAACCATTGATGCTAATCGTTGGCTGTCTACTCTGTAGTATAGCCACAAACTGGGTCGCGATTCCCAATGGCTTCGCTGTCACTGGCGTCACGGGACTTTCCATGACGCTCTCAAAATTCATCGGGGTAAATTATGCTCTGATTTATTATGGAATTACCCTGCTAATTCTGTTTATTACTTGGCTGACTCTGGGGAAAAAAGATATGTCCAATATCGTAATCCTGTCTGTCATGTATCCAGCAGTACTTTGGATATTAAACTTGGTGGATATAAAAATCATCTTCCAGGAAAAGCTGATTGCCGTAGCTTGTTTCGGTGTAATCTACGGACTGGGTGCAGGCATTCCTTATCGCCTTGGTTATTCATACGGGGGTTCCGACACCCTGGCAAAAATTTTAAAAAAATGTATATTCAAAACCACCGATCTAAAAAATGTCATGCTCGCCATAGAATGTGCGATCATGCTGATTATGCTGACTGCATTCAGCCTAGACATCGTAGCTTATTCGTTCGTAGGAGAACTAATCTTTATCAACTGTATGAATCATATTGTATTCAATCTCGGCCCTAAACTCTATGAAGTACAGCTAATTGGAACAGACATGGGAAATATCGAAGACTTTATCATCAACAAGATTCAAAAAAGCGTCACCATCGCCAACGTGATCGGAGGATATACAAGAAAAGAAAAAATACAGATGGACTGTGTCTGTAATTCAAAAGAATATATTCAGCTCAGAAATTTTATAAAAAATGAGAAGTCTGACTGTTTCATAAAAGTAGTTCCCCTGGTCCACGTATTTGGAGAAAACAAAGATTTTCATAAACTGAACGACGAAAATATTGAATAAAAAATCCCTGCCGGTATTCCACCACACCGGCAGGGATTTCCTGTTTAAAGCAGTTCCATTACCTATCTTAGTTCTGTCTCGGATCATTCATCAACTGCAACAACTCTTCATACTTTTCATCCAGATATTCTTTCCAAGCTTGGCTGTCCAAAAAAGGATTTTTATCTGGGTGTTCCTGCATATATTTACGCTTGGCAAGTAAATCCACATTAGCGGTATGGTTGCCCATAAACAATTCTACCTCTTCATCTCTCACTTTTTTCAAAGAATTCAGATACTTCCTTCGCATCTCAAAAGTCATATCTCCAATCTCCATCAAAAAGTCTTTTTGGAGCGTGTTAAAACCAAATCCACCATAATATCCCACACGTTTTTTCTCTTTGCCGTCTGTCACATCGAAAAAGCAGGCGATACACCCTTCTGTGTGCCCCGGTACCAGATAAAACTGAATTTCTGTACTGCCAAATTTTAGTCGCTCTCCATCATGAATTTCCACATCCGGCTCAAACAACTCATCCATACAATTTCCACTGATCTGCACCATAGACTGTTCTGGATGCTCCCGGAACATCTTAGCGTCTGGTTCACTTAAATAGATTTTAGTTCCAAACATTCTTTTAAAAAAATTAGCTGCTCCAAAATGGTCCATGTGTCCATGGGAGAGAATTATCCATTTTACATCAGCTGGATCAAATCCTGCCTTCCATATAGAATAAACCAACATGGCCTGAGCACCGCAGTTTCCCGCGTCGAACATCAGCAATCCATCTCCTGTGTCCACAAGATGTACACATACCCACGAATCTCCCACATAGTATAGATTTCCATAAATCTGAAAAGGCTCTGTATACCTGCTTTCCTGTTCTGTAAAAAATCGACCGTTTCCGCTTGCCTTTAGCGCATTCTGCTGCTGCATATAGAACCCATACTCTGATTTCATCGACATTTGGTATCACTCCTCTATCAATAAAGGGGCAAAGCCACATCGTTTATGTTATAGGAAGGACCTTGTCCCGCTAATGCATGAAAGTTCTTTCCTATAATGTGTCAGCCTTCGCCCCTTATCACTTATGTTAAAATAAAATCATATTTGCAGTAATTGCAACGACGATAATAGAGATAATCAACAATGGTCCGCCTATCTTTACAAAATCCATGAATTTGTAGCCTGCCGGCAGAATCTGAATGTTTACCGCTGTTCCATAAGAAGTCGCAATCGCAAAGTTGGATGTAGCCGCAATCAGGATTACCCATGGAATCGGGCTGATTCCCAGAGCAATAGCCATCGGAATACAAATCGGGCAAAGCATAGCTGCCGTAGCATTGTTGGACATCACATTGGTCAGAACACTGCACAGCACTGCGATAACTACTGTCAAAATCGGAACCGAAGCATTGGAGCCTCCAAAGAATCCCAGCACAAAATCGGCAATCATTTTTCCACCGCCGGTAACGTCCAAACCGGTCCCCAACGTACTTACCGTACCAATTACGATGAATACATCCCAAGGAAGATCAGCATAGGCTTTCTTCACAGAAATACAGCCAGTTCCAATTACAATCACCGCACCGATCATACCTACCAAACCAATGTTCAGGAAATTACTGAAAGGTTTGAATCCCTGAATTACAAACAGCACGATACATAAAAGCATAGTCCCCAGAGCAACATTTCCTTTCCACTTTGGAACATCTGCATATTTATCTGCTCCTTGGTCTGCAAATAGCTCTTCTGCATACATATTTCCATCATTAAAATGAGGATCTTCCGGTTTCAGTACTTTTTTCAGCAGCCAGTAACCAATCGTTCCCCAGAAAATGATCTGTACGATACAAACGGGCAGCATAATCTTCGTCATGTCAAATACACCCAGGCCTGCTTCATAGCCTTTGTATCCCTGAAGCACAGAGTTCGCAGCCAACTGAGAAGTAGAGCCAATCAATGTAGTACCTCCACCGATAATAGCGCCGGTTCCTGCTGCAAAGATAACAATTTTCGAACGAATTTTTCCTGCAGAAGCTGCCGCTACTACAGCGATCAGAGGCATCCAGATCGCTACCGTTCCATTGTTGCTCATAAACGCAGACATAATCGTACAACACGCACTCGCAGCCACCACGAAACGTCTCTCAGATTTAGCCCACCAAGAGTTTCCAATCGCATTTCCAATACGGTCTGCGACTCCTGTCTCAAACAAAGCCGCACTCACGACACACATACCTACTACCATAATCCATCCAGGAGCAGAAAAGCCTTCGTATACTGCCGATAGCTCCACCTCCGGCACTAACATTGCCATCGCCACGGCTCCTGCCATGGAAACAACACTCATCGGAAATTTATTCCAGATAAAGAACGCAATCGTAACTGCGATGATAATAATTGCAACTGTACTTGAAGCCATTGTTTCTTATCCCTCCAAACAAACGTTTTTTTATCCTTCAGCCCACACAGCATCCTTCCACTTCGGATGATCGTAGACCGCTTTATCCGCTACATACGGCCATTTTTTCCCTTCTGCCACAGCCAGGCAGCCTTTAACGCACATTCTCGCCATCTTAATTACCGCCTCACGTGTCTGTGCCGCAGAGTGCGGGCTAACAATCAAGTTCGGACAATTCAACAACGGATCATCCATCTGTGGCGGTTCGTTGCAGTACACATCCGTGCCTGCACCTGCGATCGTCCCATTTTTGAGAGCTTCCACCAGGTCTGCCTCATTGACGATTCCTCCGCGGCTGCAATTGATAATCAGCGCAGTTTTCTTCATAGTCTCCAGCTGTTCCTTTGCAATCATATTTCTGGTCTCTTCCGTCAACGGCACATGAATGGTCACTACATCGCTGATCTTCAGCAGTTCCTCATAACTCTCATAGTATTCAGCGCCGAAGCCTTCGATCTGTTCCTTTGACATAAAAGGGTCATAAGCCGCGATCTTCATGCCACATCCCTGACAGATCTTGGCCGTCTCTCTTCCTATCGCCCCCAGACCTAAGATGCCCACAGTCTTTCCTTCCAGTTCAAAGGCTTTTTTCGCATCTCTGATTTTCCAGTTTCCTCTGCACATCTCTGTCTGAGCCTCCACCAGATTCTTGGACAGAGCGAACATCATGGCGACTGCATGTTCAGCGACACTGCGGTTATTTGCTCCTGGCGTAATCACAACTGGAATTCCGTGTGCAGTCGCAGTTTCTACATCGACAGAGTCATACCCCACACCGGTACGTCCAATCACTTTCAAATTCGGACTGTTTTCAATTGCATGCCCGTCACATTTTGCGATACGGACAATTAGCGCGTCCGCCTCTTTCATCTCATCCAGATAGTTATTCGGATCTGCATTGTCAGCCACATAAATGTCAGCTTTCCCTTCCAACATCTCGAATCCTTCCGGGCATACTGCCTGTGTCATCACGAACTTCATGTTCCTACCTTCTCTCCTTCCTGTATTTTAGTTCATTCCTTTATCTGCGTTTTCTTTCAGCACTTTTTTCAAAGCCTCTACGCCTTCCTCACACAGATAGTTGAAAGGTCTACGGCAGTCACCGACAGGATAACCCAGCATAGATACTGCTTTTTTCACAACTGTGTTTGGATTTCCATATTTAAATACCGCACGGAAGCTGGCAATAGATTCCTGAGCTGCCTCAGCTTCCTCAATTTTGCCCTCTTTAAACAGATTATAAATAGAAGAAAGTACATGCGGATATACATTAGAACAGCCTGCAATTCCGCCGAATCCACCTTCTTTCAGACTAGGAAGAATCAGAGAATCGTTGCCCGACAACACGTAGAAATCTTTTTCTAGATCACGGGTCTGCTGGATATAGGCTTTCAGATTTTCCCAATCACCGCTGGAATCCTTCGCTCCCACAATCACATCTACATCCTTTGCCAATTTCGCCACAGTCTCAGGCAACAATTTGTTTCCAGTACGAGCCGGAATATTGTACAGTACAATCGGCGTATCCACATGCTTTGCCACTTCCACATAGTGGTCGTACAGTTCTTTTTGAGAGGCAACCGCAAAGCTTGGAGTGATGATGGACAATACATCAGCGCCCAATTCCTGTGCTCTTACACTCATACGGATGGTATCTGCGGTAGAGATGCATCCTGAGCCAGCATATACCGGCACACGTCCTTTGACCTGGTCAATCGCAGCCTCAAGAACCGCCTCTTTTTCTTTTTCGTTCAGAATGTACCCTTCTCCATTGGTGCCAAAGGGGAAAATCCCGTGTACACCACCGTCAATCAGACGCTCGATCTGATTGCGCAGTTCCTCAAGATTTACGCTCTCGTCCGCATTCATAGGAGTCAAAATTGGTGTAATAATTCCTTTTAATTCTACGTTCTTCATTTCTTTTATCTCCCTTAAAATTTATTTTACTATTTTCTGTGCAATTCTTCCCATGATATCTTCCGTGCCAAAACCGCCTGACTTCGAGATCACCTGCTGCCGGTATCCATTCCAAACCAGCATGGACACGACCACCCCTGGTTCGATTTCGCAGACTGGCTCTAGCTGTGTACAGCCGATCAGCTTCATATATCCCATCAAAGTGTCTCCGCCAGTCATCAAAATCGTGACATCCATCCGCCGGTCTACAATCTCCTTCACGATATGTCCGTGTGACTCTGAAATCAGAAAACGCACATCCGCCTGAGGAATTCCATGGATCATCCTATATTCATGGATATCTTCTTCTCCGTCAAAAGTATCGACCACTATTTTCTTCTCTGTCTCGCAGAGCTTTACTATTTCTCCAATAAACGCTTTTCCCTCCGGAGTCTCATAGTACGCCGGACATAATTTCTGCTCCATGGTCAGATGTCTGCAGGCAAAACCGCATTCCTTCACAGCATATTCCACCTGTTCCCGGGTAATCTGATTCAAGCTTCCGCATGCCACATACAGACTGTCTGTCTTTTGAAACATTTTCCTTTTTGCATAGTGAAAAGGAATGATCTCCACTAGGCGGTCTGCCAAAGCTGCACAGCCTGCCAGAAGCTTCAGCCTTCCCTGTGCTTTCAGCTCTTCCAAACGCCGATCAATGTCCTCTGTACAGGTCACATCACAGACAGCCACTCGGCAGTTATCTGCCCCGCAGATCTCAATGGGTTCTTCTCTTCTCAGACACCGGACCGGTATCTCACTCTGGTCCGCTATGATGTCCGGTATGTAAGATTTCTTAACTGGCTCAAAGGGGTCCGCGCCAAAGACACTGTCTTGTAGCAGCTTTCCTTCGATGTAGTGCGTTCCGTTCTCCGTGATTCTCCCAATTGTCGGATGACCTGGCATAAAAAACACCGTCTCATCTCTGTCCGTGTCAGCGACTGCTTGTAGCTCAATCCCAATATTGCCTCTAAGCGCGGAGTCTGTTTTTTTAAAGATAATCCTCACACCTCGGCGGACCGCCCAGGCCGCAATCTCATGTACAGCCTCATAAGCTTCCGCTTTTTCCATCGGCCTGGACTCGGTGTCAACCACAAGGACCTCCGTCTCAGGTCTGACATCCGCATCCTCCAGTTTTTGCTTTGTAAAAATCTGAGTACAGATTCCTCGTTTTGCAAATTGAACACCTGTGTCTAAAGCTCCGGTAAAATCATCTGCTATCATTAACAGCTTTACCATCTTATTTCCTTCCTCCTGCTACTTCTTGTTATTCGCAAGGCGGATGGCATACTCAATAGAATTTGCAAGACTCAACTCATCAGCGGACCCGGTGCCAGCGTGTCCAAAACCTGTTCCATGATCCACAGAGACCCGGATAATTGGAATTCCAAGAGTCACATTCACCCCTGCTACCGCATCCCACTTTTTCAGTTCCCTGTTATATACAAATCCTTTTACCTTCAGTGGAATGTGTCCCTGGTCATGGTACATAGCGACCACGATGTCATACCAACCACCCAAAGCCTTAGAAAACACAGTATCTGGGGGAGTCGGTTTTTTCTCCGGTATGCAAATTCCCTCTGCCATCGCCGCGTCAATCGCAGGCTGTATCTCCTCAATCTCTTCGGTTCCAAACATTCCATTTTCACCGCAGTGGGGATTCAACCCGGCTACTCCAACTTTGGGATTCTCAATTCCAAGAGCCCGGCAAGCATTATCCGCAATTCGGATTACCTCCAAAACTCTGTCTTTTTTCACTAGATCACAAGCCTGCCGAAGTGATACATGAGTCGATACATGAACAACTCTCAGATTATCATGTGCCAGCATCATTGTATACTTGGAAGTATTTGTGTAATCCGCGTAAATCTCAGTATGTCCAGAATAGTGATGCCCAGCCATATTGATTGCTTCTTTGTTGAGAGCATTCGTCACCGTAGCGTCGATCTCTCCTTTCATAGCCAAGTCAATCACCTTCACCACGTACTGGAATGCAGCCTCACCACACATCTTTGAAACCTTTCCAAAGATATGTTTTTCCATATCCACAAGTCCCATATCATAGACATCAATGACTCCGTACTCAAAACATGCGTCTTTGACTTCTTTTACTGCATGAATCCTGATTTTTCCTTCTTGCCCTACAATTTTTACCGCTTGTTCCATACAATTTGCGTCTCCGATTACAATCGGGCGGCTATTCTCATATACAACAGGATTCGCCAAAGCTTTTACGGTAATCTCTGCACCGTTTCCTGCCGGGTCTCCCATGGTGATTCCGACAATCGGTCTCTTGTTCATTTGCTGTCCCTCCCTATTCTATTTGAGTACTTTCAGATAAATATTTCGAATATCATCCAAGCTCAGCTCTTTCATATTATTGACCAACAGCCTGGTCTGTTTGCTTCCCGCATCTACCAAGAAATCTAAATCTTCCATTTTTACGCCAAACTCATTCAGATCTGTAGGAATATTTGTCGCTTTCACAATATCTGCAATCTGCCCAATCATATACTCTGCTTTCTCATCTACGGTCTTCTCATGCTCTTCTGGGAATACCGCATCACACAGCTTCGCAAGTCTCTCACTGCAAGCGCTCTTGTTATATTCCATCACATGAGCAAATAAAATCGCATTGGAGACACCATGAGCGATGTGGTATTTTCCTCCCAATGGATAAGACAACGCATGAACCGCAGTCGTTCCACTTCCTGTGATTGCCACTCCGCCGTAAAATGCGCCCAACAGCATGTTATTTTTTGCTTCCATATTTTCAGGATTGTCGTAAGCTTCTTTAATATTTTTGAAAATCAATTTCGCAGAAGCTGCCGCATACGTATCGGAAAATGGAGTAGCCTTTTTGGAGGTATAACACTCCACCGCATGAGCCAACGCGTCTACGCCGGTCGCTGCCACAATCGCTTTCGGTAGTTTTCTAATCATCTGAGAATCCAGCAACACGTAATCTGGAATCATGCTATCATTGACAATACCCTTTTTGGATTCCTCTTCCGGAATCGCAACAATCGCATTACAGGTGGCCTCTGAACCGGTTCCACAAGTCGTCGGAATCATCACGGTTTTCACCTGTTTCTTTGCCAAAGACGGATCCTTCAAAAGATCTCTCACTGTATAGCTAGCTCCTTTTAAGACAGAGCATAATTTGGCCGCATCCATAACGCTTCCGCCGCCGATGGCTACAATCAAATCCCCACTACAGCCTTCTGCTTCCTTGATGACTCTTTCCACATCCTGATAAGCAGGCTCCGCCGTAAGATCGTCAAAAATCTGATATTCCGCTTTTATCTCATCTAATGTGTTTGTCAGAATATCTAGAAGACCGGCACCTCGGATTCCCTTGTCTGTAAACACAATCAGCTTTTTCGCATTTTCTTTCTTAATGATGTCTTTAATATTCTCAACGCATCCTTCTCCGCCGCATACGCATGACGGAATCTTAATTTGATAATTCATTTTATCTCCTCCAATTGTTTCATTATGATACGTTTTTTGGTTCTTTGTTTCTTTTTCTATACAATACACTGATTTTCGATTCTATTCAACGCTTTCAATTTTATTTTTTGTTTTAATTTGAAACGTATTAAGTTTTGTTAGTTTCATTTTGACACATTTTTTATTTATTTCTTTTATATGTTGACTTTTAAATCTTTTTTTTCAAAAACCTTCCCTTTTCAGTTGACAAATAAAACACTTCTGGATTAACTTATAGATACCCTCCTTATCCATGTGTACACTGAAGGTAAGGATTCCATATGATCTCTCATACAGTCTTACCCACTTCGGGTAAACCAAGAATAGGAGAATGCTCATGCAGAAAATAAAAATACTCGCAGTCGCGCCCTATGAGGGCATGGCTGATACTATCGCTATCCTGGCTAGCCAGCGGGACGACATCGAGCTCACTGCACAGACCGGCGATTTGAATACTGGTAAAAAAATAGCCATGGAATTGGCCCACAAAAACTACGATGTCATCATCTCTCGCGGCGGTACTGCCGAATTAATCCGTTCTACCGTAGACCTACCCGTCGTCGATATCTCCATATCCGGCTATGATATCCTACGTACTATCAAACTTGCGCAGAATTATTCCGGAAAATTTGTCATCGCCGGTTTTTCCGGCATAACCAGTTATGCTCGTGTGCTCTGTGATTTACTTCAGTATGACATTGATATCATCACCTTCTCCAGTGAGGAGAATGCGGTCGCTGCCCTGCGTACCGCCAAAAAAAAGGGCTGTACCCTGGTCCTCTGCGATATGACCGGCTCAAACGCTGCCAAAAAGCTAAACCTGAATTCTATCCTGATTACCTCCGGAACTGAGAGCATCAATGACGCCATTGACGAGGCAGTAAAACTCGTGCGTTCCTCTCAGCATGTATACAAACAAAAAGATCTGTTTCAGGCACTCCTTACCAATGAGGACCGTGAATTTCTAATCTACGATCCTGCGGGCTCCCTTTGGTTTTCCAGTCTGGTGGTCGATGAGATGAATGTATCCCTCATGCATTTTGTCCAAACTTATCTAAGCGCTTTCCTGAAGGTTCCCAATCAATGTGTCGAAAGGCAGATTCGCGACAAAATCTATACCCTCAAGAATCGCCATCTCTATTATGCGGAACAGAAATATACCGCTGTCACCATACAGCAAAAAGAGGCGCTCTATCCTGAGGAGGACTTCGGAATTACTATTTACAATAAATCTGACCAACTGCCCAATGATTTCCTAGATTTTTACAGCAGCTCTAACAACATGGGGAACATCTCTCACATGATCGAGGAGTACAGCAAAAGTCGCCTGCCAATCCTAATGATTGGAGAAATTGGCACCGGAAAAGACAAAGTGGCCTCCCTTCTCTATGAAAACGGCCCTTTTGACAGTTCACCCTTCTACAAAATAGACTGTGAGTTTATGAATGAAAGAAAGTGGAACACCTTAATCAGCAGCGATAATTCCCCCTTAAACAGCCTCCATTCCACTATCTATATTAAAAATCCAGGAGCCCTCTCTAAGAATCAGGCCGAAAAGCTTTTTCTCTATCTGGAACAGACCAACCTAGCTAAGAGAAACCGACTTTTATTCTCTCTGGTGTTAAACTCTGATCAATACCCGGAGACTACCACCGTTCGGGATTACCTAGAAAATCATCTGTCCTGCCTAACCTTAAAGCTTCCTCCTCTAAGAGAACGCGCGGACGATATTCCCAGTATCACAGCCCTGCATTTGCACAAGCTGAACGTCTCCCTGGGAAAACAGATCATCGGTTTTGAGACAGAGGCCATGGAACTTATGACCAATTTTTCTTGGCCCCACAATTTGGACCAGTTGCAGCATGTACTGAAAGAGCTCATCGTGATCACTCAAACTCCTTATATCGTATACCAGGATGTAAAACATATGCTGGAACAGGAGACCACGCCTTCTTATGGCCTCCCTTCTGCTAATCTAGACCTCCATCAGACATTAGACGAGATCAATTACCAAATCATCCAAACTGTACTAAAAGAAGAACATGGAAACAAAGAAAAAACTTCTCGTCGGCTAGGTATTAGCCGAAGTACCCTTTGGAGAATCTTGAAAAATTACGGGAAATAATCGCGCGATATCATGTACAGCTTATTACACAATAAAAGATGCCAAGAACCTTAATTTAAGATTCCTGGCATCTTCATATCTCAGAAAATTGTCTCTTTACTGAAGCATCTCTTCCTTTTTCTTGAGAATCTCCTCCACTGCCGCGCAAGCCGGACAGTCGCAGTAAACTGCTCCTGCTGCCTTGATATCTTTTGCGTGCTGCGCAACTTCTTTTGTCTTATCCGGACCAAATACTTTTGCCCCACCCTCTGACTCCGCAAAAGCTATCAGTGTGTCGATGGGCATGATATCTGCCTCCAACTCCGCAATATATTTTCTGGTCTCATCAGCTTCTTTTTCCGTTCCCACCGCGCTTAACCACTCTTTAGCAGACGCTCTCGTCTCACTGCTGCAGGTAGGAGCGTCAATCAGTTCCTGTGTCTTAGCCACAACAAAATCCAATACTTCTTTCTTCATAGTCTGCGACCTCACTTATTCTGAAATTTTCTCATATTGTACCATATTCTCTCAGAATTTGCAATTCAGCGAACAAAAGAAAGGCACAGCTTTCTGCCGTTTATTTTGTACGCACGTTTTCATCGGCGACCAGTCACTTTAGATTTTCTCCCCGTCTACAATCCGATAGCCTTTTACATGGATACAATAAGTCCTATTTTTATATAACTTTGTCTTATTCGGCAAAAAATCTAACCATGGTTCTCTATTCCGTTCGAAGCGCTGTCACTGGATCGCTCTTAGCTGCCTTCTTCGAGGGAATCAAACCTCCCAAAAGAGTTAAAAGCACGCTGAGAAGCACCAAGACTACCGCATACTGGACAGGAAGCACCGCATTGATATTGTCTGTATCCGCCAGATGATGAATCAGCATATTCCCAGGAATCAGCAAAAACAGAGTTAGGCCGATTCCAATCAGTCCCGCACAAAGACCGATGATGACGGTCTCCGCGTTGAACACCTCAGAAACATTCCCCTTAGAAGCACCGATCGCACGCAGAATTCCGATCTCCTTTTTCCTCTCCAGAACACTGATATAAGTGATGACTCCGATCATAATCGAGGAGACAATAAGGGAAATTGCTACAAATGCGATCAGCACATAACTAATGATATCAATGATATCGGTGACAGACGACATCAAAGTCCCCACTACGTCAGTATAGGTGATTACCTGCTCCTCTCTGCCTTCGTCTTCCATTCTCTGGTTATACGAATCCAGGACCTTAATGACCTCTTCCTTACTCTCGAAATTCTTTGGATAGATACTGATCTCGCTGGGCTCATCGAAATCCACATACCCAAGCGACTGTAAATTCCCTTCAAAAGTGGCATTGGCGGTACTACTCATGGACATCATTAACTCTACCAATTCCTCCCCGGTCATATTCATGGAAAAGGCGTCGGAAAAAGCCTCAGCGTCAATATTCATGGAGTCCTCCAGGCTATCCCCGATCTGGGACATGGCCTGCTGCATTGCCGTCTCCATCCGGGTACTGATCTGCTCCATGATCTGGGACATTAGCTGCTCCACTACAGAAGAGATCTGAGATTCCATGCCTGCGGAAAGCGTCTCAGAATATGTGGACATCATCTCCTTAAAGTATCCTTCAAAAGCGCTGCTAAGCTGCTGCCTAAGTCCTTCCGTATCCACCGCGCCCATTAGTCCCTGCATCAGTTGAAGCTGAGCCTTTTCTGTCCCCAGATAGTCCAAAAAATGTTCTCCCATTCGTCCAGGGTCTGGCAGTCCATTGACTACAGCATACTCCTGATATCCGCTCGCTAGAGCCATCGCCAGTCCTTCTAGCTGTTCCGGGGCCACCTCTAAATCACTACTGGAATCGAGAATCTCAGAAACCCAGTTCTCCAAAATTTGTCTGGCCTCCTCCGTCTGCAAATACTCCATCAGATACGTTTCCAGTTGTGAGACGTCTGTATAATTGTTTTCCTGCACATAGGCCAGAAACCCAGTCAGAATCTCCCGAAACAGCTGTTCAAACTGATCGGTAGAAACGATGATGTCACCATTCTCCTGAATAATTCCTAAAATGTGCTCTTTTAAAATCTCCTTTGCCCCATCGGATCGAAGGTATTCCAGAAAATTCTCTCCTAAATGTGAATAGTCCGCCTGGGGGTTTTCAGTCGCATACTCCTGGTATCCGGCCAGCAGTCCGTCGAAAATCTCTCTAAAATTTTCAGCAGAGACAGACAGCTCTATATTCCCAAGCACTTCCTCCAAATTCAGCCCTTCCATGGCAGGAAGATCGATCTGCATATCGTTAAAGTCCATCATCCCGCCTAAGTCAATCGTGGAACCGTTCGTATCGAACAGCTCCGAGAGGTCAACAGAGCCCGTCAAATCTTCCAGCGCCAGCCCTCCATCCATGCCAAATGCCTCCCGCAGAGCTTCCTCATCCACAGTGACCAACGAGTCCATATCGAATTCATTCTCCTCGCTTTCTTCCCCGAAGGCTTTTCCAGTGAACACATTGAGGCTTCGGTTTTCAAGCTGTTCTTTCACGATTTCGCTGCCTGCTGCCTCTTTGGCCACATACTCTGTCAGTTCAGCAGGATAAACGATGCCAGTGCTCAAAAGTGCTCCGTTGGCGTCCTCGGCGGGCTGAACCACGCCGACAATTTTCAGATCTTCTCCGTTCTCCACCAACTCTTTCATATACTTGTCGTTTTCGCGCTTATCCCGCCATAATCCATACTCGTTGTCATACTGGTAATAATCCGAACTATTCACCTGTTTGAAAGTAATCCCCAGCAGGTCCTCATAGGAATAGTCCCCCATATCCTTTGGAACCTCAACATCCTCCTCATCGATGAACTGCTGAATCATCTCATCCAGCTCTAACGGGTCCCGCAGTCCCAGCGTATACAGCATAAAATCACTGATGCCGCCGCTGGATGTGAGAACCACCACACACTCATTGTGATTCTTAGGCCACCGCCCTGCCTGCACATCATACTGATCTTTGTACAAATCCTCATTCTTTGGCATTTCAAAGAAAACATTCGTACTCATCATTGAGGACATCATACTGCTGGAGCTGGTGGAAGACCCCAATCCCAGAGCTTCAAAAGAAGTGTCCGGATGCACCTGGCGGATATCGTCCCCATTTTGTTTATATATCTGTGGAGAGACATTATAAGAATATTCTATCGCATTGATATAATTTTCTATTTTGCTGTCGCCACTGTCCAGATATGTCTTCAAGGATGCCAAATCATTGGAGTCCATCGTGGAAAACATATCGGTGATCATTTGGATGACATGAATCTCTCTGTCCGTTCCGTCCTCATCGCCTCCGGCTCCGGCACTGCCGGCCATTAAAGAGGTCAGATCAAATCCCGTGCTCTGAATCTCTAACGGATACTCGGAGAGAGTTTCCTCCTCCACAGTCTGAATATAGGCATTCACCCCGGTGGAGAGCGCTAAGATTAGAGCAATCCCGATAATACCGATAGAACCTGCAAAAGAAGTCAACAAAGTTCTGGCCTTCTTTGTCCGTAGATTGTTAAAGCTCAAAGACAGAGCTGTCAAAAAAGACATGGAGGATTTCCCCATGTTCTGATGCTTAGGTTTCTCACAGAGTGACTCATCTACTTCAAATGGGTCTGAATCCGTTCGTATCTTGCCGTCCCGCAGATTCACAATTCGTGTCGCGTACTGTTGTGCCAGTTCCGGATTATGAGTGACCATGACCACAAGACGGTCTTTCGCCACTTTTCTCAGAAGCTCCATCACCTGAACACTAGTATCGCTGTCCAGTGCCCCAGTGGGTTCATCCGCCAGCAGAATATCCGGATTATTCACCAAAGCCCGAGCAATAGCCACCCGCTGCATCTGGCCGCCCGACATCTGGTTGGGTTTCTTATGGAACTGTTCTCCCAGTCCCACCTCCTCCAAGGCTTTCTTTGCCCGTTCCGTACGCTCTGCTTTTCCAATGCCAGAAATCGTCAGCGCCAACTCCACATTGGCCAAAACCGTCTGGTGCGGAATCAGGTTGTAGCTTTGGAATACAAACCCGATGGTATGGTTCCGGTAAGAATCCCAGTCCCGGTCCTCATACTGCTTTGTGGAAATTCCGTTGATAATCAAATCTCCGCTGTCGTACCGGTCCAGACCGCCGATGATATTCAAAAGTGTGGTCTTTCCGGAACCACTGGGGCCTAAAATTGCCACAAATTCATTGTCTCTTAAATTCAAGCTAACATTATCCAGGGCTTTCTGCACAAATTTTCCGGTGGTATATTCTTTGCATATGTGCTGTATCTGAAGCACTCTGTTCATCTCCCTATCTACATAAAATCGCGTATACTTTCTTCAGTATACGCGTTCCTAAAAATTCTCTCAATGTTCCACTGAAAAATAATTGTGAATTCTTTGTGACTAAAACACCTTACAAGATATTGGATGCTAGAACAAGAACGACTTCTTTCTCCTTGTACATTATGAATCTCTGTTTTTCGTTAATTTTCTCATTTTCATGATATAATTTTTATGTACCAGGAAAACCCTTTTCGCGCGAATGCGCGAAAGTTTTTTCCTGTTGCATAAACGCTCCGCTAAGGATGCGCACGCCGCAATAAGGTAGTACACCGCAAGGC
>ENA-ORTH01000180-ORTH01000180.1-human-gut-metagenome-genome-assembly--contig:-NODE-180-length-81110-cov-3.986935_pt1 | contig 81110 bp, 82 predicted proteins | sample MGYA00241914_ERZ509192 | MGnify/ENA primary metagenome ERZ509192 (study PRJEB26280, sample SAMEA2338826) | human gut metagenome | biome: human gut; feature: human-associated habitat; material: faeces...
TATATTGCCCTTCGGTCAATCGGGGAACCCCCGGCGAGGGTTCCCCGCCGTAAAAAGCCCCTCCTGCGCTTTTTTGAGGGGGAGGGATTCCGCGTCCTGCGGGACGCGGCGCGGGCGCTGCCCCTCGACCCCGCCGCCTTTTGCAGGAAAGGCAGGAGAGTGGCTGCGCCACTCTCCGCGAAAACTTTTTGGAGGAACCTTCTTTGACTATTATTCTTTGCGCGATTCATTCCCAATACATCCATTCCGCGCTGGCGCCGTGGTATCTCAAGGCGGCGGCGGAGGCATGGTGCCGTTCCGCGCCGGAGGTACGGGTGCTGGAGGGGACCATCAACCAGCCGGAGGACGAGCTGCTTCGGCTGCTGCTGGAAAGGCCGGCCGATGTGCTGGCCTTTTCGTGCTATATCTGGAACTGGGCGGTCATCCGGCGGCTGCTGCCCCGGGTAGCGGAGCGCGCGCCGGAAACGCGCATTTTGCTGGGCGGACCGGAGGCAAGCTTCCGGGCGGCGGAAATCCTGCGGGATTTTCCCATGGTGACGGCGGTACAGGTGGGCGAGGGGGAGCGCGGCTTTGCCCGGATTCTCGACCGGCTGGCGGCGGGCGAGGCGCTCACAGGGATCCCGGGGGTATATAGCCGTGCCGCGAACGGGGAGATAGAGGCTTGTCCGGCCGAAGGGATTACGGAGGATCCGCCCTCTCCTTATGGGCCCGCCTATCTGGCGGCGCTGCGGGGCCGGATCGCTTATCTGGAAACCTCCCGGGGATGTCCGTTTTCCTGCGCGTTCTGTCTGTCGGGGCGGCACGAGGGGGTACGGTTTTTTGAGCTAAACCGGGCCAAACGGGAGCTGCTGCTGTTGGCGGGGGCGGGAACAAAGACCGTCAAGCTGGTGGATCGCACCTTCAACTGCCAGGCGGAACGGGCCTTCGATTTGTTCCGCTTTCTTATCGAACAGGCGAAAAACGCCGCCATTCCAGGCGGCGTCTGCTTCCACTTTGAGGTAGGGGCGGATCTCTTCGACGATCGGACGCTCGATCTGCTGGCCACGGCCCCGGCGGGGCTGTTCCAGATGGAAGCGGGGCTGCAGAGCTTCCACGAGCCGACGCTGCGGGCGGTCAGCCGAAAGACCGACCTCGACAAGCTGTGCCGCAACCTGAAGCGGCTGCTGCGACCGGGAAACATCCATGTGCACATCGATCTGATCGCCGGGCTGCCCTACGAGGACTTGGAAACCTTCGCGGGCAGCTTCAACCGCGCTTACGGGCTGCGGCCGCACATGCTGCAGCTGGGATTTCTCAAGCTGCTGCACGGCTCCCGGCTGCGGCGGCAGGCGGAGGAGCTGGGGCTCGATTACCGGAAAGATCCGCCGTATACGTTCCTCCGCAGCCGGTGGCTGGACGAGGCGGACACAGCCCGGCTGAGCCGGCTGGAGGACGTGCTGGAGCGGCTGCACAACAGCGGGCGGTTCCGCCTGACGCTGGCGTATGCGCTGCGGGCGGCGGAGACGACGCCCTTCGCCCTGCTGGACACGCTGGCCGACGGGCTGATCCAGCGGGGGATCCGGCCGGAGGGGATGAGCCTGGACGCTTACACGGCGGCGATTTTCGAGGAACTGGCGGCCTTACCGGGGATCGACCGGGGGCGGCTGCGGGACATAATGGTCTGCGACCGGCTGGCGGCGGTGCGGGGCGGGCTGCTGCCGCCCTGCCTTCAGGTAACGGACAAGGCACTGGGACGGCTGAAGCGCCGGTTGGCGGAGGCGGAGCCCTCCGGAGGACAGCGGGGCGCGGCCATCCTTTACAGCTTCGGCGGCCGGGCGGTCGTGGTGCGGTACGACGCGCCGGATCCGGTCACCAATCGGTACGCGCTGCGGCCGGTTCCTCCGGTACTTCTGGAGGTTCCTGCCGACGGGAGGGACGAAGCTGCCGCAAATCTTCCCGGGTGATGCAGCCCAACAGGGGGAGCAGCAGGCAGTAGAGGCCAGCGGCCAGCACGCCGCCGATGATGAGGATCCAAATTCTCGGCAGGGTGTGCAGGGGCGTGGCTTTGATCAGCAGGAGAACCGAGGCGGCGCCGGTGCACATGGCCAGGACGGGCTTTAGGATCCAGGTGCTCCATTTCAGCCTCATGCCGGTGACGGACAACAGGCGGTGGGTATTGAGGAAGCAGGTGAGCAGGTTGCTGAGCACCATAATGAACAGAAAGCCTTCCATCCCCCGGGAGGGAACCAGGAAGAGGATGAGCACGATGCGGGAGCTGGAGTCCAGCAGCATGTATTTCAGGGAACTGACCTGCTGGTTGAGGCCCTTGAGCATGCCGTCCACCACGCTTTCCACGTACATGATGGGCATCAGGGGGGCCAGCACTAGCAGCAGGAAGCCGACCTCCTCGCTGTTGTAAATCACGAGGCCCAGTTCTCGGGCGAACATGGTGAACAGGCCGCTGAGCAGGATAGAGGACAGGAGGGTGATCTGGAGGGTCAGGCCCACGGCCCGGTTGACCTTTTTCTGCTGATGGAGGGCGGAGGCCTCGGAGATTTCGGGGATCAGCAGGGTGGACAGGGAATTGAGAAAGGACGAGGGGAAAAACAGCAGGGGCATGGCCATGCCTTTGAGAGCCCCGAAGGAGGACAGGGCCTTTTCCTTCGAACCGCTGTATTTGGTCAGGGTGCTGGGCACCAGGATGTTTTCAATGGTGCGCAGGATGGTGTTCAGGTATCGGCCGGCGGTGATGGGGGCGGCGATGGCCAGCAGGCGGTAGAGCACGCCGTGACGCTGCTTCACCGGAGGCGACGGGGGGATTTTCACCTTGCGGCGGTCATGGAAATACCCGGCGGCCAGGTACAGGCAGGAGGCGATTTCCGCCAGGGTATCGCCCAGCATGACGGCCACGCAGGCGAAGGTCAGGCCGAGGACGGCGAAGCGATCGATGAGAAACACCACCACCCCGATGCGCACGATCTGCTCGAAAATCTGAGCGCGGGAGGGGGAGGCGGCTTTCCGGCGGGCGATGAAGTAGCCGCGCAGGCAGGAGGATACCCCCATGGAGGGCAGGGAGAAGCAGAGTACCTTGAGGGCGGGAACGGCCCGCAAATCCTTGAGCCAGTACCGGCTGATGGGATCGGCGCCGAAAAAGATGAGGAGGGCGGACACGACGCCGATGAGGACGCTGAGGACGATGGCCTTGCGCAGAACGGCGTTCACCGATTTCTTGGTACCGGTGACCAGCTCGTCGGTGACCAGGCGGGTGACGGCGGTACAGATACCGGAGGTGGCGAAGGTGCTGCCCAGCACATAGATGGAAAAAATCAGCTGGTAAAGGCCCATGCCCTCCGCGCCGATTTTGTTGGACATATACACCCGGAAAAACATGCCGATGGTGCGCAGCAGCAGCGCGGTGGCGGTCATGATAAAGGCGTTTTTGATAAAGGTGGCTTTCTTCAATGTAACACTCCCCGTCCGAACAATGCGCGCTTTGCTCTATATATATGGAGAAAGCGGGACAGATTATGACAAGCCGTTGGGGAGCGGAAAAAGACCCGGGATTTCGGTGCGCACCTTTTAAGAAGAAATGGCTCAGTGGAACTTGTTCCACTGAGCCATTTCTTGCAAAGCGGCGGAACCCGGCTTGGATTCTCCGCTAATGGCGCGCCGCTTTTCCCCGGGTCTTTTTCTAAATCGCGTATTTATCCAGGGTCCTTTTGATGTTGGGGCGCTGGACGGAGAGAGGAGGGGATTCCGGCAGGGGAACCGGGGCGGGAGCCGGGACGGCCGGCTGCGGAATCGGCGCGGGGGCCGGCGCGCAGGCGGGAGGAGGCGCAATGGGCGCCGGCCGGGGAGAGGGGACGGGCGCGCTGAACAGTGGCTCCGCCGGACGGGCGGGGGCGTTCGGCTCGGCGACGGAACGGGAACGCTCATGGAAGGAAGCGTTCTCCTCCTCGAAGCGGGCCAGCAGGGCCTGCCGCCAGCGTTCCACATCCTCAAAGGACTGGGGAATCGATTCCGCCTGGCGCAGGAAGAGGTCGGTCTGCTCCAGCGCTTGCTGCAAGGTTTGCTGCAGGGCCGGCAGGACGCTGCCCAGCTGGGCGCGGGCGGCCTCCAAATTTTGCAGGACGCGGGCAGTCTCTTCCCGGGAGGCGGCGGCTTGCGAGGAGAGGCGCAGGGCGAAGGCGTCGGTTTCCTCTCCGGCCATCCGCACGATATTGCCGGCGCTTTCACAGGCCATGCCGTAGATCTTGGAAATGGCGGGCAGATAGGGCGCGTAGGCGGATTTCGCCTGGCGGGCTTCCTCGGCCTCCTGCCGGAGCTGTTCCGCCTGAAGGCGGAGCGTATCGTTCAGGCTGCGCAGCTCGTCCAGCTCCCGGGTCAGGGAGGCGGTTTCGGCTTGCTGTTTATCCAGCTGCTCCCGCAGGTGCTTGGCGTCGTCTCGGGCGGCCTGCAGTTCCTTATCCAGGGCGGCGGCTTTCACCCGCCACTCGGCGGACTGGGCTTCCATGGCCTGATAATCGGCCAGAGGCACTTTTTTCATCGTCATCCCGCTTTCCAAAATGATGCTTTCAGTATACGGCGCGGGGAGGCGGATTGTCAAGGAATTCATCCCTCTTCAGCCGTCACAGCCTCCATAAACAGGCGCAGAGGCGGGGTGATGGTTTTATCCCGATGAACCACCAGTTGATTTTGGTTGCGCAGGGTCAGCCCCTCCACCTCCAGGCGGACAAGGCGGCCGGCGGCGACGTCGGCTTCCGTCAGGCAGGCGGGGAGGACGGCGACGCCGAGCCCTTCCCGGGCGGCGGCGGCCAGGGCGGGGGAGTTGACGCTCGTCCAGGCGGGCTCGGCGCAGCGGCCGCGCAGGAGCAGGGCGCTGTCGAAGGCGTCGCGAATGGCGCTGCCCGGCTCCCGCAGGAGAAGCTCCGCCGTCAGCAGGTCGTCCAGGGAGAGGGGGCCGCGGGCGGCCAGGGGATACCGGGGGGGCGATAGCGGCCACGGCGGGCTGCGTGCTGTGCGGGTGTGTGATCGCGCTGCTGCTTTTCGGGATGTTCCGGCGGTACGGGCAGTCGCCAGGGATGGTACAGGCGCTGGGCGGACTGAGGGCCGCATCGGCTGGGCTGATCGCGTCGGCGGCCGCTTCGAGTGTGATGCTGTCGATCTGGCTGCCGACGGGCGGGAGCGAATGGAGGGGGCTGTGCCTGCTGACGCTCATGCTGACCTGGCTGCGGTTGGGCAAGCCCCATCCTATACTGGTGATGCTGCTCAGCGGCGGGGCGGGCATGCTGCTGTATGGGATATAGAGCAACCGAAACGAACGAAAAATGTCAGCGGGAATTGGTTGTCATACGGCGGCATTCTGGTATACTAGGATAGAACGGGGTGTGAAAAGTATGAAAGAAACCACAAGTCCACTGGCGGCCAACCTGGCCGGGCTGCGGAAATGCCACCAGTATTCCCAAGAGGAGGTGGCGGAGAAAATCGGCGTGACCCGGCAGGCGGTGGCCAAATGGGAAAGCGGCGAGACCATGCCGGACATCCTCAACTGCGACGCGCTGGCCGCCCTGTACGGCGTTTCACTGGACGATCTGGTGCATCATGAGGGGGAGAAGGCCGGATATCCCATTCCGCCCAAGGGCAAGCACATGTTCGGTACAGTGACGGTGGGGGAACGGGGGCAGATTGTGCTGCCGAAGAAGGCGCGGGATCTGTTTCAAATCCGGGCGGGGGATTCCCTGATGGTGCTGGGAAGCGAAGATCCGGAGAGCTACGGGCTGGCGCTGGTGAACAGCGAGCGCTTTATGCAGGCCATAGAAAGCGTGCTGCGGCATTTCCGCGCGGGCGGTGAAAGATGATGGACAGGACGGATATGCTGGCGGTGCGGGGACTGACCAAGCGGTATCCCGCGTTTGTGCTGGAGGATGTGTCCTTTACGCTTCGGCCGGGGCGGATTATGGGGCTGATCGGCAAGAACGGGGCGGGGAAGAGCACCACCCTGAAGGCCATCCTGCGGCTGGTGGCGCCGGACGCGGGAGAGGTACGGATACTGGGGCGGGATTTCCGCCGGGAGGAGACGGCCTGCAAGCAGGAGATGGGGATTGTGCTGGGCGGCATCGATTTTTATCTGTATAAAAAGCTGGCGGCGATCACCGATGTGACCCGGCGGTTTTACCCGCAGTGGGACGAGGAGGCGTACCGGAGGTACTGCCGGCTGTTCGAGCTGGATGAAAGCAAGCGGGTCAACCAGCTGTCCTCCGGCATGCGGGTGAAGTATCTGATCGCCCTGGCGCTGTCCCATCGGGCGCGGCTGCTGATTCTGGACGAGCCGACCAGCGGGCTGGATCCGGTGGCGCGGGACGAGCTGCTGGCGCTGTTCCGCCGGGTGGTCAAAAGCGGGGAGAGGAGCGTGCTGTTCTCCACCCACATCACCTCGGATCTGGACAGCTGCGCGGACGACATCACCTATTTGCAGGGCGGCCGGGTGCTTCAGAGCCGGGACAAGGCCGGATTCCTGCGGGCGTTCGATCACCTAAAGCGACCGGAGGATACCGGCGCGCTGACGCTGGAGCAGATTATGATCCGAACTGAAAGGGGGGCGCGGGATGATGACGCTGCTTTATAAGGAAATCCGGCTGGCTGCCCATCCATCCCTCTTCCTTTTCCTCGGCATGGGAGCGCTGACCCTGGTACCGGCGTACCCCTATGGCGTGGTGTTCTTTTTCGGCTGTTTGGGTATTTTTCAGACCTTCATCAACGCGCGGGAGAACAAGGACGCGTTTTTTACCGCCGCGCTGCCGGTCAACAAACGGGACGTGGTGCGGGCCAAATGCCAGCTGCTGGCCGCCGCGCAGCTGGGACAGCTACTGCTGACGGTGCCCTTCGCTCTGTTGCGGGTGGTGCTGCTGCCGAACGGCAACCCGGCGGGAATCGAGGCGAACGTGGCGTATTTCGGCTGTGGGCTGCTGATTTACGCGGCGTTTAACGCGGTGTTCCTCATCAGCTTTTACAAGACGGCGTACAAGGCGGGAAAGGCATTTCTGCTGGGGGTGATCCCGGTGACGCTGGGGATCGGCGTCATGGAGACGCTGGCCCATGTGCCCGGGGTGGCCGACTGGTTCGACAGTACGGCACCCGCTATGCTGCTGCGGCAGCTGCCCATCCTGGCGGCCGGGCTTGCCGCGTATGGCGGCTGCATGGCGCTGACCTACCAGACGGCGGCGGCTCGGTTCGAAAAGGTGGATTTATCATAGTAAACTGGTGGTATGCACAGGCCCTAGAAGGGCCAAAACGGACTTAGTCCCTAAAGAGACATCGAAGGCTTGACGCTGCATTACAATCTCAGGCAACCGCTAAAGCAAAAACCGCGGAGCCGTCCGGCTCCGCGGTTTTTTACTTTTTCAGGGCGTCCCGGAGAAGTTTGAAGAGCTGGATAAGGACGGTGGGCAGGAAGGCAAGGAGAACGATCCAGCCGATCTGGGCCAAGGTGAGGGGGACGACCAGGAACAGGGAACGCAGGAAGGGGAGGAACAAAACGGCGGCCAACAGCAGGACGCCGGCGACAAAGGCCATCAGGCTATACCGGTTGGTCGTCAGGCCCAGGTGAAAAACCGACTCCCGGCCCCGGCAATTGAAGCCATGGAACAGGCGGGCCAGGGTGAGGGTGGCAAAGGCCATGGTGCTGGCCATAGCGGCCCCGCCCCAGGACAGGCCAAGATAGAAGGCTGCCATGGTGGCGGCGGCGATGAGCAGGCCCTGCACGCCGATCCGGCAGGCCAGGGATTTGTTGAGAATCGGCTCCTTGGGATCCCGGGGCTTCTGTTCGAGCAGGCCGTCCCGGGCGGGCTCCATCCCCAGGGCGATAGCGGGCAGACTATCGGTGAGGAGGTTGATAAACAGCAGATGCACCGGGGCGAAGGGGACGGGCAGAGCCAGCAGGGAGGTATATAGTACGCACAGGATGCCCGCCGTGTTGCCGGAAAGCAGGAAGGTGATGGCGTTTTTGATGTTGGTGAAAACGCTGCGGCCGTTGACCACAGCCTTGACAATGGTGGCGAAATTATCGTCCGCTAAAATCATGGAGGCGGCGTCCTTGCTCACCTCAGTGCCGGTGATACCCATGGCCACGCCGATGTCGGCCTTTTTCAGGGCGGGCGCGTCGTTGACGCCGTCGCCAGTCATGGAGACGATGCAGCCGCGGCGCTGCCAAGCGGAAACGATGCGGATTTTATGCTCGGGGGAGACACGGGCGTAGACCGCGATGCGGGGCAGCTTTTCATCCAGTTCGCTGTCCGGCATAGCGTCCAGTTCCACACCGTCTACCGCCAGATCCCCGTCGTCGAAAATCCCAATCTGCCGGGCGATGGCGGTGGCGGTCACCTTATGATCACCGGTGATCATAACGGTGCGGATGCCGCCCCTCCGGGCGTCGGCCACCGCCTGGATGGATTCGGGACGGGGCGGGTCAATCATGGAGATGAGGCCGATAAAGGTGAAATCCGTCTCATCCTCTAAGGAGGGCTGACGGGGTGCGTCCAGCTCCCGGCAGGCGAAGGCCAGCACCCGCAGGCCGTTTCCCGAGAGCTCCGTGTTCACCCCGAGAATGGCTTGCCGATCCGCTTCGGTGAGAGGACGGGTCCCTTGCGTAGTGAGCAGGCGGGTGGAACGGGACAGCAGCACGTCGATGGCGCCCTTGGTCATCAGGGTGGGAACGCCATCCACATCGTGAAGCGTGCTCATTAGCTTGCGGTCGGAATCAAAGGCGATTTCGCCCAAGCGGGGATGCTGTTCCCGGTAGGAAACCTCCTCCACGCCGAAAACGTCGGCCAGCTGCACCAGGGCGATTTCCGTCGGGTCACCGATGGCCACGCCATCCACGTCGGTGGCATCGCTGGCCAGTACGGCGGTTTTCAGCAGCAGCCGCTGTGCGGGATTGGCCAGGTCGAGATCCCGGCCGTCCAGGAGAACGCCGTCGGCATATATCTGCTGGATGCACATGCGGTTCTGGGTGAGGGTACCGGTCTTATCCGAGCAGATAACCGAGACGGAACCCAGGCTTTCCACCGCTTTCAAATCCTTGATGATGGCGTTTTGCCGGGCCATTTTCTGGGTACCCAGGGCCAGGACGATAGTGACAATGGAGCTGAGAGCCTCGGGAATAGCCGCCACGGCCAGGGCCACGGCAAACATCAGAGAATCGAGGAAGGAGGCTTCGCGGTACATAGACAGGCCGAAGACCAGCGCGCAGATCACCATGATGATCAGGGCTAGTTTTTTGCTGAAATTGTCCAGGCTCTGCTGCAGAGGGGTTTTGCGCTGCTGGGTCTGGTTCATCAGGGAGGCGATTTTACCGAGCTCCGACCGCATGCCGGTGGCGGTGATGACCACGGTGGCCCGGCCGTAGGTGACGAGGGAGCCGGAGAACACCATGTTTTTCTGATCCCCCAAGGCCACGGTGTCGCCGGAGAGGATTTCGGCGCTTTTATCCACCCCTTCCGATTCGCCGGTCAGGGAGCTTTCGTTGACCTTCAACGAATAGTTCTCCAGTATCCGCCCATCGGCCACCACCAGATCCCCGGCCTCGAGCAGGACGATATCGCCGGGCACCACCTCCCGGGAGGGTATTTCCAGCTTGACGCCGCCGCGCAGTACCTTGGCGGACGGGGAGGACATGGCCTTCAGGCTGGCCAGGGATTTTTCCGCCTTGAAATACTGGACGGTGCCCAGCACGGCATTGAGCAGGATGACAGCGAAGATAACAAAGGTGCTCTCTCCATGGCCGGACAGCAGGGACACCACGGCGGCGATGATCAGAATGAGCACCAGCAAATCCTTGAACTGCTCCAGAAAAATCCGGACGACGCCCTTCTTTTTACCCTCTGTCAAGGCATTGGGGCCGCTTTCCAGTGCGATTTGCCGGGCTTGCTCCTCGGTCAGTCCTTTGGGAGACGAGTGAAGCTGCCGCAGGACGTCCTCGCCGGAGCGGTTATAATACGTAGGCATATGCATCCTCCTTATACGAGAGTAGTATGAGCAGAAACCGACCAAATAAAAAAGACTTTCAGACAGCCTCCGCGCAGGGCGGAGAAGCCATCCAAAAGTCTTGTTACCGATATTCGGCGTTCATTGCCAGATTCCGAAGAATCGAGTTGTTGACAACGAAGCTTGTAACTACTCCCTTTTGTGTAAACAATAGTCTAACAGGTTTGGAAATCCCTGTCAAGGGCGGAATGGTAAACAATTTATAAACGGGAATTATATCGCGTACCGTATCGTCTCGAATAAGCGAAACAAACGAAACCACCAGTGAACTGGTGATTTTGATTTTTCGTGAAGAAAGCGGCAAAACTGGGCATACCTAGTGTAGGCTGAAACGAGGAGATACTCTTCGTCTGAAAAATTGCGCTATCCGGACCTGCTAAAAAGATTGACAAAGCAGGCCGAAAGAGGTAGAATAACAGAAACGTTTGTTCTAATCTGATTGCCGTGTCCCAAGCGGCATTCGTGTCAATAAGCGGCTGATAGAAGCCGTCATGAGGATTCGTGTAATGAGTGAAAAAACTGAGCGGGAATTGTTTAAATTGGTGGCCCCTTATAAACCCACGGGAGACCAGCCGGAAGCGATTGCCAAGCTGGTGGAGGGAATCAAAAGAGGGGACAAAGAGCAGACTCTGCTGGGCGTAACGGGTTCCGGCAAAACATTTACTATGGCCAATATTATTCAGCAGGTGCAAAAACCTACCCTGGTTTTGGCCCACAATAAGACGCTCGCCGCCCAGCTGTGCAGCGAATTTCGTGAGTTTTTCCCCGAGTCCTCGGTCGAATATTTCGTCTCCTATTACGATTATTATCAGCCGGAGGCGTATATTGCCTCCACGGACACTTATATTGAGAAGGATTCCGCCATCAATGACGAAATCGATAAGCTGCGGCATTCGGCCACGTCCGCTCTGTCGGAGAGACGAGACGTGATCATTGTGGCCAGCGTGTCCTGCATTTACAGTTTGGGCGACCCGATCGACTACCGCAGCATGGTGATTTCGCTGCGGCCGGGTATGCGAAAAAAGCGGGACGATTTGCTCGCCAAGCTGGTCGAGCTGCAATATGAGCGCAACGACATCAATTTTATCCGCAACAAATTCCGGGTTCGGGGAGACGTGGTGGAGATTTTCACCAGCGGCTCCAGCGAAACGGTCATCCGTGTGGAGTTTTTTGGGGATGAGATAGACCGTATCAGCGAAATCCATCCGCTGACCGGCGAGCTGAAGGGTGTCGTCAACCATGTGGCGATTTACCCGGCCTCCCATTACATCGTACCGCCGGAAAAAATGCAGGACGCGATTCAGAATATCGAGCAGGAGCTGCAGGAACGGGTTGAGTGGTTCAAGCAGGAGGGAAAGCTGCTGGAGGCGCAGCGTATTTTGCAGCGCACGCGTTACGATATCGAGATGCTGCAGGAAATCGGCGTGTGCAAGGGTGTTGAGAACTATTCCCGCGTTTTGGCCGGCCGGCCCGCCGGCTCCACGCCGTTTACGCTGCTGGATTATTTCCCCAAGGACTACCTTTTGTTTGTGGACGAGTCCCATGTCATGCTGCCCCAGGTACGCGGCATGTTCGGCGGCGATTATGCGCGAAAGAGGAGCTTGGTGGACTACGGGTTCCGGCTGCCCAGCGCCTTTGACAACCGGCCGCTGAATTTCGACGAGTTTTACGATCGGGTCAACCAGGTCGTTTTTGTCAGCGCGACGCCGGGCGATTTGGAACGACAGAAGAGCGCCCAGATCGTGGAGCAGGTGATTCGTCCCACCGGGTTGGTGGACCCCGAGGTGATCGTCAAGCCGGTTGAAGGGCAGATAGACGATCTGATGGAGGAAATTCGGCAGCGGGCCGGGCGAAAGGAACGCGTGTTGGTCACCACGCTGACCAAAAAGATGGCGGAGGATCTCACAACCTTCCTGGAAAATAACGGCATCCGAATTCGCTATATGCATCACGATATCGACACCATGGAACGCATGGAGATTATTCGGGATTTGCGGCTGGGCGAATTCGATGTCCTGGTCGGTATCAACCTGCTGCGGGAAGGCCTGGATATTCCGGAGGTATCGCTGGTGGCCATCCTGGACGCGGACAAGGAAGGATTTCTGCGCTCGGAAACCAGCCTGGTGCAGACCATCGGCCGGGCGGCCCGCAATGCGCAGGGACAGGTTATTATGTATGCCGATCAGGTGACACCCTCCATGGAACGGGCCATTGCCGAGACCAACCGGCGCCGCGCTATTCAAATGGCATACAACGAGGCGCACGGCATCGTGCCGAAGACCATCATCAAGGATGTGCGGGAGGTCATTGAAATCACCTCCAAGCATTCCGGAAAAAGCGATAAACCTCTCAAGCGTCTGAGTAAGGCCGAACGGCTCAAGCTGATTGAGGAAATGACGCGGGAAATGAAAAACGCCGCGAAGCTGCTAGAGTTTGAACACGCGGCGTATCTGCGCGATCGCATACAGGAACTGCAGAATATGAAATAGGGCTGGAATTAGCTCCTTGAAAGGCTTGATTTGTACATGCAAAACACCAAACTGATCGTCAAAGGCGCCCGAGAGCATAACCTCAAGAACGTGGATATAGAAATTCCACGTGACAAGCTAATTGTCTTTACAGGCATATCCGGCTCCGGCAAGTCCTCGCTGGCCTTCGACACGATCTATGCAGAGGGGCAGCGGCGCTATGTGGAGAGTCTGTCCTCCTATGCGCGACAGTTCTTAGGGCAGATGGACAAGCCGGACGTAGATTTTATCGAAGGGCTTTCGCCGGCTATTTCCATCGATCAGAAAACCACCTCCAAAAATCCGCGCTCCACGGTGGGCACCGTCACGGAGATCAGCGACTATCTGCGGCTGCTATATGCCAATATTGGCATCCCGCATTGTCCCGTCTGCGGCCGGGAGATTAAGCAGCAGACGGTCGATCAGATTGTGGATCAGATACTGTCTCTAGAGGAGGGCACCCGGATTCAGCTGCTGGCGCCGGTGGTGCGCGGGCGTAAGGGCGAACACGTCAAGGAGTTCGAGGCCGCCCGGAAATCCGGATATGTGCGGGTGCGGGTAGACGGCAATCTTTACGATTTGTCCGAGGCCATCACTCTCGAAAAGAACAAGAAGCATACGATAGAAATCGTGGTGGATCGGCTGGTGGTACAGCCGGATATCAAAGGACGGCTGGCGGATTCCATCGAAACGGCCACCTCCTTGACCGGCGGTCTGCTGACCGTGGATGTCGTTGGCGGAGAGGAACTGACCTTTTCGCAGAATTATTCCTGCCCGGAGCATGGGGTCAGTGTGGAAGAATTGTCTCCCCGCATGTTCTCCTTCAACAACCCGTTTGGCGCCTGTCCCAAGTGCACGGGTTTGGGGATGTACATGTCCATGGATCCGGATCGGATCCTTACCAATCGAAAGCTTTCTATCCGGCAGGGGGCCATCCACGCCAGCGGCTGGAATTATGTGGACGGCGGCACCATCGCGCAGATGTACTACGAGGGATTGGCCGCCCATTATCACTTCTCACTGGATACGCCCGTCAAGGATTTGCCGAAGGAAATCGTCGATATTCTCCTCTATGGGACCAAGGGGGAGAAAATCAAGCTGGTCAGACAAAAGGAATACGGACACGGCGAATACTTCACGGAATTCGAGGGCGTTCTCAACAATTTGCAGCGCCGCTACAAAGAAACCACCAGCGACTGGATGCGGGAAGAGCTGGAAGCCTATATGAGCGAGGTGCCTTGTCCGGAATGTCACGGCGAGCGGTTGCGCAAGGAGAGCCTGGCGGTGACGGTAGGGGGGATCAACATCTCCGAGCTGTCCTGTAAATCGGTGTCCGATGCGCTCGATTTCCTGTCCGGCATCGAGCTGAGCGATCGGGAGCATCTGATTGGCGACCGCATTCTCAAGGAAATCCGGGAGCGGCTCGGTTTCCTGCAAAGCGTCGGATTGGAGTACCTGAGCCTATCCCGGGCGTCGGGGACCTTGTCGGGCGGAGAAAGCCAGCGGATCCGGCTGGCCACCCAAATCGGGTCATACCTGATGGGCGTGCTTTATATACTCGATGAACCCAGCATCGGCCTGCATCAGCGGGACAACGACAAGCTGCTGGCAACCCTCAAGCGGCTGCGGGATTTGGGGAATACGCTGATTGTAGTCGAGCACGACGAGGACACGATGCGGGCGGCGGATTGGATTGTAGACGTGGGGCCGGGCGCCGGCATCCATGGCGGGCATGTAATTTATTCCGGCCCTTCCGCAAGCATCACGGATTGCCCGGAATCCATAACCGGTCAATATCTCAGCGGCCGGAAAAAGATTCCCGTTCCACAGACGCGGCGGCCGGGATCAGGCAAGCTGCTGACCATTTTAGGGGCGACCGAAAACAACCTGAAAAACGTGGATGTATCGTTCCGGCTGGGGGCTTTCAATTGCGTGACCGGGGTTTCGGGCTCGGGCAAATCTTCGCTGGTCAATGAAATCCTATACAAAAAGCTGGCGGGCGATTTGAACGGCGCCCATACCAGGCCGGGCGCTCATCGGGAGATGACCGGGCTGGATGCCTTAGATAAAGTGATTGACATCAACCAGGCGCCAATCGGGCGGACGCCTCGTTCCAATCCGGCCACCTATACGGGGGTGTTCAACGATATCCGGGAGCTGTACGCCTCCACGGCCGACGCCAAGATGAGAGGCTTTTCCTCCGGCCGTTTTTCCTTCAACGTCAAGGGAGGACGGTGCGAGGCCTGTCAGGGAGACGGTATCATTAAAATCGAAATGCACTTTCTCCCAGATATTTACGTCCCCTGCGAGGTATGCAAGGGTCATCGGTATAACCGGGAGACCTTGGAAGTGAAGTATAAGGGCAAAAGCATTGACGATGTGCTCAACATGACCGTGGAGGAGGGCGTGGAGTTTTTCGGCAGCATCCCGAAGATTGCGCGAAAGCTGCAAACACTTCTGGACGTGGGGCTGGGGTATATCAAAATCGGACAGCCCGCCACCACGCTGTCCGGCGGTGAGGCGCAGCGCGTCAAGCTGGCCACCGAGCTGTCCAAACGGGCCACGGGCCGTACGATTTATATTCTGGATGAGCCCACCACCGGCCTGCACACGGCGGACGTTCACAAGCTTATCGAGGTGCTGCAGAAGCTGGTGGACACCGGCAACACAGTTGTGGTGATTGAACACAATCTGGATGTCATTAAAACGGCGGATTATGTGGTGGATTTAGGGCCGGAGGGCGGCGACAAAGGCGGCACGGTGGTCGCCTGCGGTACGCCGGAGGAAATTGCCGCCGTGGAAAAATCCTATACGGGACAATACCTGCGATCGGTTCTCAAGTGAACAGGAATAGGCAAACCCGCTGCTGATGCTATATCGGCGGCGGGTTTGCCGATGCTGTGGCTTTTTCCGGGAAGCGGCAGGTATATTCTGTTTTGGACAACCGTACACTATACAGAGCCTGTCTTCTGGCAAGGTGTGAAATTGATGGCCGCACAAAGGAATATTTACAATTCTTTCATATACTATTCGATTGTTTACGCTATGATAATATTCAGATTCCATCAGGAAGGGTAACAGTTGGGACGTTATGTTTGGCTATGTGCGTATTTATAAACCCGAATTGAAGATGGCCGAATTTGAGCATTATCAAGGGGTTTATTGTTCCCTGTGCAAGCAACTGGGGAAACGGTACGGCGTCATGGCAAGGATGACGCTCAGCTACGATTTTACTTTTTTAGCCGTTTTTCGCATGGCGCTTTCGGATACCTGCACCGGCTTCAAAAAAGGACGTTGTACCTTCAATCCGCTGAAAAAGCGGACTTGCTGCTGCGAGAACACGCATGTGGAATTTGCGGCCGACGCTGCCACCCTGCTGATGTATCACAAGCTCAAGGACAACATGGCCGACAACGGTTTTTTCCACAGCCTGCCGGCGAGGCTGTTGCTGCCCTTCGCCTCCCGTGCCAAGAAAAAGGCGGCCAAAGCCTATCCGGAGCTGGCCGCTCATATACAGACCTGTATGGACAGGCAGGCGGGGTTGGAGACTTCCAAAACGGCGTCCCTCGACGCCGCTGCCGAGCCGAGCGCGATGATGCTGGCCTATCTGGCGAGGATGGGAGCCGCGGATGAGCGAGAGGAGAAAATACGCGATCGGTTCGGCTACTGCCTGGGTCGTTGGATTTATCTCGTGGATGCGGCGGAGGATTTGCCGGAAGACTTGGAGAACGGGAGCTATAATCCCTATATCCTTGTCCGTGGCTTGGAAAAGGGCGACATTCAGGCGGTCAAAGACACCCGGGAGTATGCCAGGTTCACTCTAAACGCCTGTTTGGCTGAATGCCTTGCCGCTTACAATTTACTTCATGTTCGCCGTTTCGACGGCATTTTACGCAATATATTGGAATTGGGGATGCCCGCCGCCCAGAAAGAGGCGCTTACCCGCGAAGGCCCCCATAAAAAGCCGCTGAAAGAAAAGGAGCCCTGATGAGCGTGAACGATCCTTATAAAGTATTGGAGATTTCTCCTGAGGCCACCGACGAGGAGGTTAAAACCGCTTATCGGGAAATGGCGCGTAAATATCACCCGGACAATTACGCCAACAACCCGCTGTCTGATTTGGCGCAGGAAAAGATGCAGGAAATCAACGAAGCTTACGATACCATTATCCGGATGCGTAAGCAGGGGGGAAGCGGGCAAGCCGGCGGCGGTTCCGCCGCGCGCAGCACCCGCTTCGCCGATATCCGCAGCATGGTGAGCACCGGCCGGATTGTGGACGCGGAGGTGCTGCTGGACGGGATTCCTTCCGCCTCTCGCGATGCCGAATGGTATTTTTTGAAAGGAAGCGTCCTGTTTAAAAAGGGATGGCTGGAGGACGCCTATAATCATTTCAGCACGGCCACCCGTATGGATCCCGGCAATATGGAATACCGCTCCGCTCTCAATCAGATGAACATGCAGCGGCAGACCGGCGGGTTCCGGACGTCCAATCGGCAGCAATCCGCCGGCGGCTGTTCCGGCTGCGATATGTGCAGCGGCCTGCTTTGCGCCGACTGCTGCTGCGAATGTATGGGCGGCGATTTCATCCGCTGCTGTTAATCGGAAGCCGACAACCCGTGCCGCCTTGCTGCACGGGTTGTTTAGCGTTGCGGCGCATGGATAAAAGGGAGGACAGGATTTGTGAGACAGAGTGCCAAGGTGGCTTTGGGCGGTATTTTATGCGCGTTATCTCTGGTCTGTATGCTGCTGACCATACTGCCGATTTCTGAAATGGGGCTGCCGGCTCTTGCAGGAGCTGTATTGATCCCCATTATATTGGAGATAGGGGTTAAGTGGGGCTGGATGTCCTACGCCTGCGTGGCGCTGCTGTCGCTGCTGATCACGCCGTCCATGGAAGCCAAGGTGTTGTTTATCGCCTTTTTCGGGTATTATCCGGTACTTAAGGCACTGATCGAGCGGCTGCGGAAGATTTGGCTGGAGTGGATTATCAAGCTGGCTGTGTTTAACTTGACGATGATAGGCGCATATTGGATTATGCTGACATTTCTCGGGCTGCCGGCCGATTCCTTTGAGATATTCGGCTTGGATTTGCCGTTCGTCATACTGGCGATCGGGAACGTGGCGTTCGTTTTATATGATATTGCGCTGACCGGGGTGATCACCACTTATCTCCGCGTGCTTCAGCCCAAGCTGGCCCGTCTGTTCCGTCATGGATGATTTTGCAGGAAAGAATAATAAAGCTTGCATTTTCTCCGTAAACGCTATAGAATATCCGGGAGGGGGTGCTGGCTTTGAAGACGAATCTGATTGCCCATATATCGGAGCATGCCGCCGGTTTTTCAAAGGGGCAGAAACGGATTGCACAATATATTCAGGAGCATTATGAATCGGCCGCTTTTATGACGGCCTTCAAGCTGGGAGAGACGGTCGGCGTCAGCGAATCGACCGTGGTGCGCTTCGCGGCGGAACTGGGGTTCGACGGGTATCCGCAGCTTCAGAAAGCCATGCAGGAGTTGATCCGCAGCAAGCTGACCACCGTCCAGCGCATCGAGGTGACCCGGGCCCGTATGGCGGACGACGAGGTGCTGGACAATGTAATGGCCTATGATATGGCCAACATTCGTCAAACGCTGGAGGAGCTTCCCCGCGACGTGTTTTATCAGGCGGTGGACGCCATTGTGGAGGCTCGGCGGGTGTATATTTTCGGCGCCGGCAGCTGTCGGGCGCTGGCCAATTTTCTCGCCTATTATTTAAAGCTGCTGCTGCCGGATATCCATTTGATTTACACCTCGAGCGAAACGGAAATTCTGGAGGAAATGCTGCAGATAGGGGAGCAGGACGCCATCATCGGCTTGAGCTTTCCCCGCTATTCCAGCAAGGCGGTAAAGACCGTCCACTTCGCACATTCCCGGCAGGCGAAGATCATTGCGATTACAGACAGCGTGCTGTCCCCTATAGCGGAGTACGCGTCCTATCTGCTGTTGGCGCACAGCGATATGGCCACCATCGTGGATTCCTTGGTCGCGCCGCTGAGTATTATCAACGCATTGCTGGTGGCCGTGTCGCTGAAAAAGATGGACAGCAACGCCGCCCGGCTGACGGAACTCGAACAGCTGTGGGAGACCTATCAGGTTTTTCAGCCGTTTGAAGAGGTTTCTGAATAAGGGGATTGGATGGCATGCAAATACTGGTGATCGGCGGAGGAGCTGCCGGTCTTATGGCGGCGGGCTGTGCCGCTCGCCGCGGATTAGATGTTACGGTGATAGAGCGCAATCCCCGCATGGCGCGCAAGGTGATGATTACCGGCAAAGGCCGGTGCAACGTTACCAATCGATGCACCATCGACGAGTTTATCGAGCATGTACCGGAGAATGGGCGCTTTTTGTACAGTGCCCTCAATCAGTTTTCCCCGCAGGACGCGATGGATTTTTTCGAGCAGCAGGGCGTCCCGCTTAAAACAGAACGCGGGAACCGTATGTTTCCCGTTTCGGACAAGGCCGTGGATATCGTGGACGCTTTGGTGCGGTATGCGCGGGCGGGCGGGTGTCGCTTTCACCAAGGAAGAGCCGTATCGCTGTGCTTGGAGGACGGGGTATGTACCGGTGTGAGGCTGGAGGACGGTTCCGTATTGCCGGCCTATGCGGTGGCGGTTTGCACAGGCGGGCTGTCCTATCCGCTGACAGGTTCCACCGGAGACGGCTATCGTCTCGCTGAGCAGGCTGGTCATACCATTGTGCCGCCCAGGCCTTCGCTGGTTCCCTTGGAATCGAACGACAGCTGGTGTGGGGACATGCAGGGACTGGCCTTGAAAAATGTAGGGCTTCGGGTGGTGGACAACGAAAGCGGCGGCAGCATTTGCTCGGATTTGGGAGAAATGCTGTTTACCCATTTCGGTGTATCGGGTCCGATGGTTCTCAGCGCCAGCGCCCACATGCGGCATATGGTACCGGGACGGTACACGCTGTGGATCGACTGGAAACCGGGATTGACGCCGGAGCAGCTAGATAACCGGGTCCTGCGGGATTTGCAGGCGTATAAAAACGCCGACGTGGCCAACACTCTCGGCAAACTACTGCCGCGCACGGCCATTCCGGTGGTGCTGCGCCTGGCCGCCATAGCCGGCGATACAAAAGGGCATTCCATCACCCGGGAGGAACGAAACCGGCTGGTATCTCTGCTCAAGGCCTTTCCCGTAAGCATCCGCGGGTTTCGTCCGGTGGAGGAGGCCATTATCACATCGGGCGGCGTTTCCGTGAAGGAAGTCCAAGCTAAAACGATGGAATCCAAGCTGGTAAGCGGTTTGTACTTTGCCGGCGAAGTGCTGGATGTGGATGCTTATACGGGCGGTTTTAATCTGCAAATTGCTTTTTCGACCGGAATGGCTTTGGGCCATCATATATAATTACAGCTGCAACACCCTCGAAAGGAAGAATAAAACCCATGACGAAACCTTTAGCGATTGCCATTGATGGCCCGGCCGGCGCCGGAAAAAGCACCATAGCCCGCATTCTGGCCAAGGAACTGGCGTTTATTTATGTGGATACCGGCGCGTTGTACCGCACGGTGGGATACTGCGCTCTTACGGCGGGGGCCGACCCTTCCAGGGCGGAGCAGGTAGCGCCGCTTTTGAAAGATTTGCAGCTGGAGCTCCGCTATGTGGATGGGGTACAGCGGGTGTTTGCCAACGGCGAGGATGTTAGTGAACGGATTCGCACGCCCGAGGTTTCCATGGCGGCTTCGGCGGTGTCGGCGCTGCCGGAGGTGCGAGCTTTCCTGCTCCAGCTGCAGAGGGATACAGCCGTCAGCCAGAACGTCATTATGGATGGCCGGGATATCGGCACGGTGGTACTGCCAAAGGCGGGGTTGAAAGTTTTCCTGACGGCTTCGCCGGAAGACAGGGCCACACGGCGGTATATGGAGCTGAAGGAAAAGGGTGTCGCTACGACCTTTGAGGAGGTACTGGCGGACATGATTAAGCGGGATTATGACGACAGTCATCGCGAGGCGGCGCCCCTGAAGCCGGCCGACGACGCCATCCTAGTGGATACGACTGGGAATACGCTCGAGCAGTCGGTGGAGGTTCTGAAAAAACTAGCGCTGGAGGCAATCGGATGAAAGAGCGTATGAACTTCGGAAAATTTCTGATTCGGCTCTGTACGCCCTTGGCACATTTGATTTTTCCCTTCAAAACGCTGGGACGGGAGCATATTCCGCCGGCTTCCGATACGGATCGCATCGTGTTGATATGCAACCATATTTCCGAAATTGATCCGGTTTTTCTGGAAATGGGGCAGAGGCGTCATATTTATTTCATGGCTAAGGAAGAGCTGTTTCACAGCCGCTTTAACAACTGGTTCTTCGGCAAACAGCTGGGGGCTTTTCCCGTCAGGCGCGGGAAAGGGGACAGCGGGGCGATCGACACGGCCAGGGATGTGGTGGAATCGGGACGAATCATGGGCATATTCCCGGAAGGAACCCGTTCAAAGGACGGGAAGCTGGGGCGCTTTAAATCTGGCGCCGCTCTTATCGTATCCCAGACTGGGGCGAACGTTCTGCCCGTTTGCATTGTCACAAAAAATCAGCATCTGCGGCCCTTCCATAGAACGAAGATTGTGTTCGGCCCCCTAATTACCTCGGAAGAACTACATTTGGATAATAAGGATCAGCCGGATCTCCGGTATGCCACCCGGATGATGAGCGAGCGGATCGGGCGTATGATCGAGGAGAACCAATGAAAGCTGCAAACATACGCTTGGCCAAAACAGCGGGTTTCTGTTTTGGGGTCAACAAAGCGGTCAACATGGTGAGGGACCTTCTGGATGAGGGAAGGCAGGTATGCACACTCGGACCGATTATTCATAATCCGCAGGTGGTGGAGGAGCTGACGGCGCGCGGCGTCCGGATTGTCGAGGTGCCGGAGGAGGTGCCCGCCGGCTGTGTGCTGGTCATCCGCTCCCATGGAGTGGCGCAGGAGATTTATGACAAAGCGCGGGAACTAGGCCTGGACCTCTGCGACGCAACCTGTCCGTTTGTGGCGAAAATCCACCGTATTGTCGCGGAGAAATCGGCGAATGGCTACACGGTGCTGATCGCCGGGGACGAGGGACATCCGGAGGTGATGGGGATTCGCGGACATTGCAGCGGCCCTTCGTTTGTTTTTTCAAGTGCTCAAGATTTAGAAGAGTGGATAAAAACCGACGAATTCGGTGGAGAAAAACAAGTGATAATGGTGGCGCAAACCACCTTTAATATGAATGTTTGGGAAAAGTGTTCGGAAATCGCAAAAAACCACTATACAAATCTTCTGATTTTTGATACAATATGTAATGCGACTGCCGAACGACAAAATGAGGCGGTTATTTTGTCGCAGGAATGCGACAAAATGGTGATTGTCGGCGGGCGCCAGAGTTCCAATACCGCCAAGCTGCGCGATGTCTGTTCGGAAAATTGTCCTACCTTGCTGATAGAGTCGGCCGAAGAACTGGACAAGCGGCAATTTATCGGCGCACGGGCCATTGGGATTACTGCGGGGGCGTCTACGCCCGCCGGTATTATAAAGGAGGTACTTTCAACCATGTCTGAGATCGTGAACAACAACGAAGTCCAGGAAACCGAAGTGACGGAGACCACCGAAACTCCGGAAGCCAATGCGGCGGCAGAAGCTGTCGAAGAAGCCGCACCTGCCAAGTCCTTTGAGGAAATGAGTTTTGAGGAGGCGCTGGAGGCATCTCTTCAAAGTTTAAGTACAGATGAAAGAGTACGCGGCATTGTCGTGGGCATCGCCCCCAACGAAGTGCAGGTGGAAGTGGTCGGCCGTAAGCAGGCGGGTTATATTCCTGTGGACGAGCTGTCCGCTAATCCGAACGTCAATCCCGAGGAACTGGTCAAAGTGGGCGATGAGTTGGAACTGCTCATCATGCGCACCAACGATCAGGAGGGCACGATTATGCTCTCCAAGAAGCGCGTTGATGCCCTGAAGGGCTGGGATAAGGTCGTTGAGGCGGAAGCGAACGGCGATATCCTGGACGGTGTCATCACCGACGTTATCAAGGGCGGCGTTCTGGCCGTAACTAATGGCGTGCGCGTTTTCATCCCGGCTTCCCACGCTTCCGTGACCCGGATGGAGGATCTCTCCCCGCTGCTCAAGCAGGAGGTTCGCTTTAAGATTATCGAGGTGAACACCAGCCGCCGCCGTGCGGTAGGTTCCATCCGCCTGGTGGCGAAAGAGGAGCGCAAGGCGAAGGAAGCCGCTTTCTGGGAGCAGGCGGAAGTCGGCCAGCGGTATACCGGTGTCGTTAAGTCACTGACGTCCTATGGCGCGTTTGTGGATTTGGGCGGCGTGGACGGTATGGTGCATATTTCCGAACTGTCCTGGGCCCGCATCAAGCATCCTTCCGAAGTGGTAAACGTCGGCGACACCGTGGATGTGTATATCCGGGATCTGGACACCGAGAAGCACAAGATTTCCCTCGGCTACCGCAAGGCGGAAGACAATCCGTGGGAGATTTTCAAAGCCAATTACCCGATTGGTTCCGTAGTGACCGCCAAAGTGGTGGGGATGACCACCTTCGGCGCCTTTGCCCAAATCATTCCGGGGATCGACGGCCTCATCCACATTTCTCAGATTGCGGATCGCCGCATCGAGAAGCCTCAGGATGAGTTGAAAATCGGCCAGGAAGTCCGGGTGAAGATCACCAACATCGACTATGACAGCAAGCGTATCAGCTTGTCTATTCGTGCCTTGCTGGAAGACGGCGAAGAGGAGGCGGCGACCATTGCGGATGCCTCCGACGATGAAACCCCTGCGGCTGAAGAAGCTGCCGAGGAAACCTCTGCCGAATAATCAGTAGCAATAAAAAGGAACCGGACGCTTTTAGGCGTCCGGTTCCTTTTTATTGCTTTATACCGCATTGACAACATCCGTCATGGAATAAAACCCGGCGGGACGGCCGTGAAGGAAGAGGGCGGCGTTCAGTGCCCCGACCGCGAAAATCTCCTTGGACATGGCAGCGTGGCTAAGCGTCAACACCTCGTCCCGGCCGGCGAAAATCACATCGTGCTCTCCCACGATGGTGCCGCCGCGAATGGCGGAAATGCCAATTTCAGTCTTATCTCTTTTTTTGCGCACGGAATGCCGTTCATATACGAACTCCGGCTGGTAATCCACACCGTCGGAGGCGGCCTGCGCCAGCATCAAGGCCGTACCGGAAGGAGCGTCCAGCTTCTGATTATGATGCTTTTCCAGAATTTCAATATCGAAATCGTTGCCCAAAACAGCGGCGGCTTTACGAACCAATTCCATCAGCAGGTTGATCCCCAGAGACATATTGGCGCTGAAAAACACCGGAATAACCGAGGCGGCCGTTTTGATTTCCTCGACTTGTTCATTGGACAGGCCTGTCGTGGCGATAACCGCGGGAATCCGATGTTCCTGCGCATAGGCCAGAACTCCGGCCAACGCAGAGGGGTGAGAGAAATCAATGAGTACGTCCGCCTCGGCGTTGCAGTTGGCAGGATTGGCGTAAACAGGATAGCCAGCATGGCTTTCCGTGTTGATATCAAAACCGGCTACAATCGTACAGTCGCAGCGGCTCTCCACGCAGGAGGTAATGACTCGGCCCATTTTGCCGTTGCAGCCGCTTAGAATTAAGCGCGTCATAGTTAGCACATCCTTTCTTATGCAAACGCCCGTCGGTTGTCCGGCGGGCGTTCAGTAAGGCCGTATCAGGCCATCAAATGATATTTCCGCAGAACCGCCGCCAAAGCTTCCCGCGCGGCATCGTCCATGCCGCACAGCGGCAACCGGCAATCGCCGACCTGCATGCCCATCAGATTCATGGCTTCCTTAATGGGGATGGGATTGACGTCGGTAAACAGGGCATTGGCCAGCTCCAGATACTGAAGCTGCAAATCCCGGCTTCCCTGCACATCGCCGGCAAACCATTTGGCGCAAATATCGTGAGTCGGGCGGGGGAGAATATTGGACAGCACCGAAATCACACCCTTACCGCCCAAGGACAGCAGGGGAACGATTTGATCATCGTTGCCCGAGTACATATCGATATCGCACAGGGCGGCAACCTGCGCCGCGGCGGAGATGTTGCCGTTAGCCTCCTTGACGCCGACGATACGGGGGTGCTTTGCCAGCTCCGCAATGGTTTTCGGTTTCATTTCCACCCCGGTGCGGGAGGGAACATTGTAAAGAATAATCGGCAGGTTGACGGCGTCGGCAATGGCGGTGTAGTGCAGAATCAGCCCTTTTTGGGACGCCTTGTTGTAATACGGCGTGACCAGGAGAAGCCCGTCGGCTCCCAAGGCCTCCGCCTCTTTGGACAACTCGATGCAGTAGGCGGTGTCGTTGGAGCCCGTCCCGGATATAACAGGCACCCGGCCAGCCGCCTGCTCCACTGCCGTGCGCATGACGGCGATATGCTCCTCGTGTCCAAGGGTAGAGGATTCGCCGGTGGTGCCGCAGGTGATGATGGCGTCAGTGCCATTTTCAATCTGCCAGTCGATAAGCTCCCGGTATTTTTCGTAATTGACGCTGCCGTCTGGATTCATGGGAGTGACGATCGCCACTCCGGCCCCGGTAAAAATGGTCGTTTTGCTCACAGTCAAACGCCTCCTTATCAAAATCAGGCCATATACCCTTCTGCACACAGCAGTTCGGCAAGCAGAACGGCGCCGCCCGCTGCACCGCGCAGCGTGTTATGGGACAAGCCGACAAATTTGTAGTCATACTGCGTATCCTCGCGCAGACGCCCTAGCGAGATGGCCATGCCGCCTTCCAAATCCCGGTGCAGGCGGGTTTGAGGCATGTTGTCCTCCTCAAAATAGTGGAGGAACTGCTTGGGGGCGCTGGGAAGCTCCAGCTCCTGCGGCCGGCCGCGGAAGGATTTCCAGGCCGTGAGAATCTCTTCCTTGGAGGGCTTACGGTCAAAGCTGCAATACACAGCGGCAAAATGTCCGTTGGAAACCGGCACACGCAGGCACTGCGCCGTGAAAGCCGGAGACGTGGCGGGGACAATCGCACCATTTTGTATCTTGCCCCAAATTTTCAAGGGCTCCTGTTCCGACTTCTCCTCTTCGCCACCAATATACGGAATCATATTGTCCACCATTTCCGGCCAGCTGGCAAAGGTTTTTCCGGCGCCGGAAATGGCCTGATAGGTACAAACCAGCGCTTTGCTGACTCCCCAGTCGGAAAGAGGGAAGAGGGCCGGAACATAGCTTTGCAACGAACAGTTGGATTTGACGGAAATAAACCCGCGGGAGGTGCCTAGGCGTTTACGCTGAAACGGGATGATTTCCGCATGCTCAGGATTCAATTCCGGAATGATCATGGGAACGTCCGGTGTGCCGCGATGGGCGCTGTTGTTGGATACCACCGGGCATTCCGCCTTGGCATAAGCCTCTTCCAGCGCCTTGATTTCTGCTTTGGGCATGTCGACGGCGCAAAAAACAAAATCCACGTCCTTCGCCACGTCCTCCACCTTGGAAGCGTCCCGGATAACCATATCCTTCATGGCAGCAGGCATGGGAACATCCATGGCCCAACGGCTGCCCACCGCTTCCTCATAGGTTTTCCCTGCGGAACGAGGACTGGCGGCCAGCACCTTCACACGAAACCAAGGATGGTTTTCGAGCAGGGTGGCAAATCGCTGCCCTACCATGCCTGTGGCGCCCACAATGCCGACGTTGTACGTTTTCATTCGCTTGCATCCTTTCCGAATAAGGGAACGCCGCCGAGAGGCTGCGCGCACCCATATTTCCTAAAAAGAGTAATAAAAAAACCGGTTGAAAACCGGCTGTCATCGACGTATAATAGAAAGCGTTGACCTGAGGGGCAATTCCTCAAGCGAATAGCACTCCACCATAGTGTATGATGACAGCCGCACAGTTATTCACCCTGCAGCCAGGCGGTCGTCCTGCCGTGGGACTTCCTCCTTCGGCGTTGATTCCTTTCCGCTGTGATCGTTGGCGCGGCGCCTCACACAGCCTACTGATAATCGAACGCTCCTCTATTCCGGTATATTCAACATAGGTATTTTTTATCATTGTAGCATTCGCACCCGGGAATGTCAATTGGAATCTGTCCTCCGACAGGAAATTCAGCAACTCATAAAATTTGCAGCAGAAAGACGTGGAATGGATTATGCAACGCCATGAATTTTATTACGACCTTCCTCAGGAGCTTATCGCACAGGAACCGGCGGAGCCCCGGGATCATTCTCGGATGCTGGTGATGGATAAGGACACAGGCGAATTGGTAGACACCCAGTTTTATCATGTCCTCGAGTATTTGCGGCCGGGCGACTGTTTAATACTCAATGACAGCCGGGTTTTGCCGGCTAGGCTCTACGGACAGCGGAAGGAAACCGGCGCCGCGGTGGAGCTGCTGCTGCTCAGCCCGAAGGGAAACGACGTTTGGGAGGTGCTGGCCGGTCCGGGGCGTAAGGCGAAGCCGGGCAATGTGCTGACCTTTGGCGGCGGTCTATTGGAGGCAGAGGTTCTGGAAGTGGTAGAGGACGGAAACCGCCTGGTCAAGTTCCACTACGACGGGAATTTCTACAATCTATTGGAGAATATCGGACAAATGCCCCTGCCGCATTACATTACCAAACGGTTGGAGGACAAGGAGCGTTATCAAACGGTATATTCCCGGGAATTGGGGTCCGCTGCCGCGCCCACGGCAGGGCTGCATTTTACGCCGGAGCTGCTGCAGGCTATCCGGAATAAAGGCGTCGAGGTGGCTTTTGTAACTCTGCACGTGGGGCTCGGAACCTTTCGTCCTGTAAAAGAGGAAAATATCACGGACCACAAAATGCATGCGGAGCATTACGAACTCTCCGCCGCCACGGCCGATGTCATCAACCGGACGCGCGAAAGCGGGGGGCGGGTCATCGCCGTAGGCACCACCAGCTGCCGGACATTGGAGAGCGTGGGTTTAACGGACGGGAAAATACGGCCGGCGGAAGGGTGGACGGATATTTTCATCTATCCAGGGTATTCCTTTCAAGTGCTAGATGGACTGTTGACTAATTTTCATCTGCCAGAAAGTACGCTGATCATGCTGGTCAGCGCCTTTGCGGGCTACGAGAACACCATGGCTGCTTATTGGCATGCTGTCCAGGAACGTTATCGGTTTTTCAGCTTCGGAGATGCCATGCTGATCCTATAATCTGCAACAAAAGCTAGAAGGCCCCGGAAGTAAAAACTTCCGGGGCCTTCTTATAAAACTCATTAAAATCAGCTACTTATTCACTTGTCTTCGTGACGTTCCTGTTAAAACGATCAAGCAGCAGAGCGGCGATAATGCCAACCGCCAGACAGAGCACATTGACGACACATTGCCCAACGGAGATGGCAAAGCTTTGAAATGGAATGATCATGGCTGTTGCCGCAATTACAATGCCGATAATGGCATGAAAAGCCAAGGAATAATACCGTTCAAACAGAGCGTTGACGGCTTTCGCCAAAAGAATGACTGTAATCAGTGCCCCTAAGCCGCCGGGGAGCAAAACCCCCATGTTTAAATGGCCGATACCATCCACAAAGGGCGTATAAAGTCCCAGCGGCATCAACAGGGTGGAAAAGCTCATACCCGGAGCAATGACGCTCAAAGCCAGGCAGAAACCACAGAAAAGATACCAGGCGAAGTTGGGGGTAATTTGCACAGAAGAAAACTGCAGGCCAAGCAGTAGGGCGAACACAGCAACCATGGCAATGCCCATGGAGATGAAAGAGCCCTGGCTTCTTCCCTTTTCACCGGCTTCACGAAACAGGGAGGGCATCATGCCGACAATGAGCCCCACGAACAAACAGACTGAAGGCGCCGGATATTTCTCCAGGAAAAACGACAGCAAATTGGCTATCCCCATAAACCCCACGCCCAAGCCAACGATGACCGGAAGCAGCTTCGGCACATGGGTTTTAAAATTTTTAAGCGGATGAGAAAGAAGCTCCATAATTGGCTTGTAAATACCGAATACAACGCAGAGTACACCGCCTGAGATACCAGGAAGAACCGCCCCCAGACCGATAACGGCTCCCTGAATGACACGGAACAAAACGCGCAAGATGGACACGCTTTTGACGGAATCCTTTTCCATAATGAATCCTCTCTTTACATGAGTTACAAAAACACATGTCTATTATATCGTGCTTTTGGCGTCGGTCAACCCCAAATGGTTTTTCTTAAGAACTGGAGTCGGAGGTTACAGCTTTTTTCAACCCATTTTCTTGGATTTTCCTTGCCAATTTTTATTCATTGTATCAGTGATTCTACCTTTGTTATGATAGTGGCGGACATCTAGTATTTGCAAAGGGTGATGGTATATGAATAGATGGAGATATGTTGCCTTTTGGGCAATCATAGGAATGTTTATTCCCACATTTATGATGGGCTGCGGCGCGGAACTGGCCGCGACGACTCCCTCTCCGGAAAACACGACCACGATTACAGAAAATTCGCCCACAACAGCGGAAAGCGAATCGAGCGCCAGTTCCACGCAACCGAGTCAAAGTATCTCCCAGCAGACTTCGCAACAAATTGGTCAGGAGTCAACGTCCTTCAGCAAGCAGTCCTCTACCACCGCGGCGACTTCAAAGAGCACCGTCTCAACCAACCGAAAACCTACCGCTACTTCTAAGCCGCCGGCAGCTGTAGCGCCCTCCAAGCGCTTAATGGTAGGCTACTATACCGGCTGGTCCGCGGGAACCGGTTATACGCCGGATAAAATACCGGCAAATAAGCTGACACATATTCCGTATGCTTTTGCTAAGATCGATCCGAAGACGCTGACGATTACTTTGGCCGATCCGGTTACAGACCGGCGCAACTTTGAAAAGTTGCGTCAGCTAAAAACAAAACATCCCCATTTGAAAACGCTTATTTCCGTTGGCGGATGGGATTATTCCAGATACTTTTCCGATACCGCTGCCACCGCGAACAGCCGAAAAGCCTTTGCGCAAAGCTGCGTGGCTTTTATTCGGGAACATGGATTTGACGGCGTGGATTTGGATTGGGAATATCCCGTGTCCGGCGGAATGGCAGGAAATCATAATCGACCGCAGGACAAACAGAATTTTACTCTTTTACTTCAGACCTTGCGGGAACAACTGGACGCGCAGGGAAGAAAAGATGGGAAATCCTATCTGCTTACTATTGCGGGGGCGGTTTCCTCCAGCTATTTAGATCGCATCGAGCTGACCCGTATTCTTCCGCTGGTCGATTATATTTTTCTTATGAGCTACGATATGCACGGCCCTTGGGACACATTCGCTGACTTTAACGCTCCGCTATACACGCCCTCCGGCAGCACGCCGCACTATCAAAACAGCGTAAACGATGCGATCCATCTATATCCGCGCCGGGGAGCTAGCGCGTCCAAGCTGGTGCTGGGCATGCCGTTTTATGGGTACAAATACCAGGGGGTTTCAAAGGAAGGTAATGGCCTTTACAGCCGCTTTTCGTCCGCCTCGTCTCTGGGGTATGCGCAATTGGTCAAGGGATATATTGATAAAGCGGGATATTCCCGGTTTGAACACAAGGAAACAGGCGTCCCTTATCTATATGGCAACAACACCTTTATCTCATATGACGATCCGGCTTCCATTGCTGCCAAGGTTCGCTTGGCCCGCCAGAAGGGGCTGGCGGGGGTAGGCGCTTGGTCCCTGCCTCATGACAGCGGCGGTGATCTGCTGGACAGCGCGTATCGCGCTCTGCAAAACTAGCGACTGTAAAACACTTGACAGGAATATAACAAAACTCTACAATAGAAAGGAAACGATTGGCAAAGGCGGGGAGTGGGGGAGATGGCAAATCCGGTTGTGGGGCGTTTCGCGCCGACACCAAGCGGTCGTATGCATCTCGGCAACCTGCTTTGCGCCATGCTGGCTTGGCTGTCCGCCCGTTCACAAGGCGGACAGTTTCTTTTGCGGGTGGAGGATTTAGATAAGGCGCGCTCTCCGCAGAAGTATGCCAATCAGCTGGAGGCTGATCTTCGCTTTCTGGGCTTTGACTGGGACGCGGGAGGAAGCTGGGGCGGGCCGCATGCCCCCTATTATCAAAGCGAACGAACCGCTTTTTATCAAGAGCTTTTGGACAAGCTGCAAAGCCGCGGACTGATATACCCCTGCTTTTGCACCCGTGCTCAGCTGCACGCCGCCACAGCCCCGCACGCGTCGGACGGCGAGCCGGTATACGATGGACGCTGCCGGCACCTTTCGGCAGAAACGGTTGCAGAACAGATGAAATCACGAACGCCCGCTCTGCGGCTGCGGGTGCCCGACGAGACGGTTTCTTTTTCAGACGGCCATTACGGCCTGTGCCGGCAGCATCTGGCCGCTGAGTGCGGCGATATCATTGTTAGACGAGCCGACGGCGTATTCGCCTACCAGCTGGCTGTGGTGGCGGACGACGCCGCTATGGGAGTTACCCAGGTAGTACGGGGGCGGGACTTACTGCTTTCCACACCGCGGCAGCTGTATCTGTTTCGATTGCTGGGCGCGCCGCCGCCCTCGTATTTCCACCTTCCGCTTTTGTTGACTTCCGACGGCAGGCGGCTATCCAAAAGAGATCGGGATTTGGATTTGGACGCGCTGCGGACAAGGGGCTATGGCGCGGAGGATATCGTGGGACGGCTGGCCTATACAGCGGGATTGCTGTCGCAGCCCCAGGCCATGAGCCTGCGGGAAGTGCTGCCGCTGTTTTCCTGGGATAAAATCCCCTTGGACGACATTCGCCTGCCGGAGAAACTGTTTCAATAAGGCAAATGGGAAGGGAACATCACATGCATATTCAGAAAACCGACGGCCGTGCCCGGCTGGGCACGTTTGAAACCCCGCACGGCGTTATTCAGACGCCGGCTTTTATGAATGTCGCCACCTGCGGCGCTATTAAGGGGGCGGTATCCGCCTTCGACTTGAAGGAATTGAAATGCCAGGTGCAGCTGTGCAACACCTATCATCTGCACGTTCGACCGGGAGACGAATTGGTCAGGGAGCTGGGGGGACTACATCAGTTTACCGGCTGGGACGGACCGATATTGACCGACAGCGGGGGCTTTCAGGTCTTTTCCCTGGCCAAGCTGCGGCGGATTAAAGAAGAGGGCGTGCATTTTGCTTCCCATGTGGACGGGCGCAAGCTGTTCATTGGGCCGGAGGAAAGCATGCGGATTCAATCGCATTTGGGCTCCACCATCGCCATGGCTTTTGACGAATGTGTGGAAAATCCAGCTGCTTATACGTATGCCAAGGATTCCTGCGCCCGCACCACCCGTTGGCTGCGGCGCTGCCGGAATGAAATGCAGCATTTGAATAGTCTGCCGGATACGCTTAATCCCCATCAGATGCTGTTTGGCATCAACCAGGGCTGCACGTATGAGGACCTGCGAGTGGCCCATATGCAGGAAATTGCCGCCATGGATTTGGACGGCTACGCCATCGGCGGATTGGCCGTGGGGGAACCCGCCGCCGACATGTATCGGATCATCGAGGCCGTCGAACCTCATATGCCGGCGGACAAGCCGCGGTATCTCATGGGGGTGGGCACCCCGGAAAACATATTGGAAGGCGTTTCCCGGGGCGTGGATCTGTTTGACTGTGTCATGCCGGCTCGTAACGCCCGCCATGGCCACGTTTTCACCTGGAGCGGCCATCGAAATATGCTCAATCAGAAATACGAACGGGATATGGCGCCGCTTGACGAAGAATGCGATTGTCCCACTTGCCGCCGTCATTCCCGCGCGTATATCCGCCATCTGTTCAAGGCGGATGAAATGCTGGCCATGCGGCTGTGCGTGATGCATAATCTTTACTTTTATAACACCTTGATGGAACGGATTCGAGACAGCCTGCAGCAGGGAAAATTCAACGAACTGTACAGGAAATTGATCGGTGTGTTGGACAAGCGGATATAATTTGTAAATTTTTTTCATTTTACTTGCTAACTCTGGAAAAACTCGTTATAATAGAAAAGATTTTTAGGAGGTGCTGTATTTGAATTTGCACGCTATACTGGCGGCCGGTCAAGCGGCCACGACGACCGCTCAGGAGCAGTCTGCTGGGAACTCGGCTCTGCTGATGCTGATCCAGTTCGGACCGATTGTTTTGATTGTAGTGCTGATGTACTTCATTATGATACGTCCGCAGCGCAAAAAGCAAAAAGAAGAGCAGAAGATGCGTAATAACATGCGCGTCGGTGACGAAATCACCACCATTGGCGGCATCTGCGGCCGTGTTCTTAATATTAAGGAAGATTCTCTTGTTATTGAGACCGGCGCGGATCGCAACAAAATGACCATTAAAAAGTGGGCCATTCAGACCGTCGATACGATCCACGATCCGAACGACATCGTGGATGATGACGATGACGATGATGATGACGACGATTGATTAACGCCTGTCGCGTATCTTAAGGAGGAATGCAGGGGTTTCCCGGCTTTTCCGGCCTTACGGTCATAAATATTTTCTTCGCCACATATGCATGTACCATATGGTGATGAATATGGCGGAGGGGATAGATATGAAATCTCGCAGCGAGGATACAGCCATGGTGAAAAAAATATTGCGTCCGGTCTTGGTAGGCGCCTGTATGGGGGCCGTCGTCTGCCTGCTTTTGCTGCTGCTGATGGCGGCTGTCATTGCGGCGGTGGATGTTCCCAAGGCGGCCATAACGCCTTTGGCTGTTGTCGCTTCAGCGGTTGGCGCTTTTGTCGGCGGTATCGTTGCCGCGAAAATTGCCAAGGAAAAGGGCTTACTTTTCGGCGCCGCCTGCGGACTGATTCTTTTTGTGTTGGTGTTGGTTGCGGGATTTGCGGTGCTGAAAGAGGTGCGCGGTTCTTTTGCGGTCGCTAAGCTGTTCATTCTCATTGGCTGCGGTGCGATCGGCGGCATTCTGGGCGTGAACTCACGCAAACATTAGGAATTTTAATTTGGAGGAGAGATTTCCATGAAACACATTCAAACCATCAACAAGAAAAATCTGAAGGATACTGCGGCCAAGGGCGGTTGCGGCGAGTGCCAGGCTTCCTGCCAATCGGCGTGCAAAACTTCCTGCACCGTTGCCAATCAGAAGTGTGAGAAGTAAACCTGCACCAGTTCAGATTTCAGCAGGGCGGAGGATATCCGCCCTGTTTCGCTGTATAAAGAGAGGCAATAGAATGATACATAGATTTAAAAACAATGGATATTATATCCTGCTGGATGTGCACAGCGGTGCCGTCCATGTGGTGGACGAACTAGCATATCGGATAGCCGGTTTTCTTTCCGCGGACATGACGGCGGATTGTCCGGCCACCGTTTACGACGGCTTGGACGCGGACTATTCCAAAGACGACATTCGGGAGACGTACGAGGAGCTGTATCAGCTATATACCGACGGCCTGCTGTTCAGCCCGGACGATTATGAGCAGTTTGCTGATAGGATGGTCTCTTCTCCGCTGAAGGCCATGTGTCTGCATGTTTCCCACGACTGCAACCTGCGCTGCCGCTACTGTTTTGCGGGGCAGGGGGGATACGGCGGCACGCCAAAAGTCATGAGTCTGGAAGTGGCTAAAGCCGCCATTGATTTTTTGATTGACAAATCCGTCGGGCGGCGCAATTTAGAACTGGATTTCTTCGGCGGCGAGCCTCTGATGAATTTCGATGTGGTCAAAGAAACCGTTGCTTATGCCCGCAGCCTGGAGAAAAAGCACGGCAAGGTGTTCCGCTTTACCATGACGACCAACGGGGTGCTGCTCACGGACGAGATCGCGGACTTCCTTAACCGTGAGATGAATAACGTGGTCTTATCTCTGGACGGCCGTCCAGAAGTCAATGACGCTATGCGTCCGAATGCGGGCGGCAAGGGAAGCTACGCCGGCATAGTGCCGAAATACCAGCGTTTTGTGGCTAAGCGGGGGGATAAGGATTATTATGTCCGGGGAACCTTCACCAAGGGAAACCTGGATTTTACCGAAGACGTGCTGCATATGGCGTCCCTCGGTTTTGATCAGATATCTGTGGAACCGGTAGTCAGTGACCCGTCCCTGCCCTTTTCCATCCGGGAAGAGGATCTGCCACGTGTGTTCGAGGAATATGATAAGCTGGCCAAAGTGATTCTGGAAAAGAAAAAAGCCGGCCACTGCTTTAATTTCTTTCACTTTATGCTGGATTTGGATCAAGGCCCCTGCGCCATCAAGCGGCTGCGCGGCTGCGGCTGCGGCAACGAATATGCGGCGGTGGATCCGGATGGCGGCGTATTCCCCTGCCACCAGTTCGTGGGCCAGCCGGAATGGCAGATGGGGAATGTTCTGACCGGCGAATATGACCTGGAACAAAAGGCTCGTTTCGCAAAGGCAACGGTTTATCAAAAAGAAAGCTGCCGTTCCTGCTGGGCGAAATTCTATTGTTCAGGCGGCTGCAACGCGAACAATCTGCAATATGCCGGAGACATCCTTCGCGCGCATACGCTTTCCTGTGAATTGGAGAAAAAGCGATTGGAATGCGCTTTGATGATTAAGGCGGCCTTGGGGACTGCGGAGGTCATGGAGGCAGCGCAGGCCGTTGCCTGCGAATAGCATCGACAAAAAACGGCAAGATTTTTCCAAATGCCGTCCTGTTCATATTTTCTTCTTTCCCTGCATAGTATTTTGTGATATGATGGTGGGAGGAATTACATATGAACCGGACAACCCATAGCAACCCCGGCCTGACCCTGCAGGAATTCTTTGAACAGAACCGTCGTCTGCTGATATTTTTAGCCGTGTTTCTGGCGGGGGTATTGGGCGGCGTTCTGATATTTACGGTTTCGCACGCCTCTATGGAGCATGAGCTGTCTCTTATGCTGGATATCCCCGCGATTCAAGGGGGCTTTCAGGGGGGCATGTCGGTTCTGTTTTCTTCTTGCTTTCTGACGTTTGTTCTGCTGCTGGCGCTGTTTCTGGCCGGTTTGTCCACATATGGAGCACCGGTCACGGTGCTGGTTCCCATCTTTTTCGGTCTGGGAGTGGGGCTGACTGAAGCCTATTACTACGGAGCCGGCCGGCCGGGCATTTTGTTTGTGGCGCTGTTGGTCGTACCGCGCACCTTGATTGCGGCCACCGCGCTGCTTATGGGCTGTTCCGAATCTCTGCGGATGTCTCTTTTGCTCAGCGGCCAGCTGCTTCCCAACGCGCATTGCGGTGGCTTGTGGCTGGATTTCCGGCTTTACTGTGTACGGTTTCTGGTCTTTTTCGGTCTGGCTTTTGCCGCGGGTGTGGTGGATGTATGTCTGCGGCTGGCGTGTTATTCCTGGTTTACCTGAATCGTTGCCGCTGTCAGCGGCAGGAATTTTCAAGCACAAGGAGTTTGATAGCAGTGGCGGGATTTTTCGGCTTGTTTGACTACAGCAAGGAAGGACCGGGCATTGACAAAAATGCCCCGAAGAAAAAAGGCTTTATTGTCTTTTTTGAAATTTTCTTTCGCAAATTCTGGAAGCTTATCTGCGTCAATCTCTTATATGTTCTGATTTCCCTGCCGGTTCTTACCATGGGCTTGGCGGAAGCGGGTATGACGTATATCACCCGGAATTTTGCCCGAGAGAAACACGCTTTCGTTTCCGGCGACTTCTTTGACACTATCAAGAAGAATTGGAAACAGGCGCTGCCTTACGGCATAATCAACGTCATACTCAGCGTGCTGATTGCCTTTGATATCTGGTTCTTCAACGCCAACGCGGCCGCGGAAGAAGCCGGGATTATTCAGTATATCCTGCTGGCCGTCATTTTCATGGTCTTTATCGTCTTCTCGTTCATGAAATATTATATTCCCATGATGATCATCACCTTCAAGCTTTCCCTTAAGCAGGTGTTTAAAAACAGCCTGATTTTTGCTTTTGCCGGCCTTAAACGGAATCTGCTTATTTCCCTGGTGCTTATCCTCTGCTATGCCGTGGGTTTCCTTCTGATTTGGGGGCTTGGCTATATCGGGATTACCATCGTTCTTTTCCTGTACATTCTGATTTTTCCGGCATTCCGTTCGTTGCTGATTCAATATAATGTATTTCCCCTTATTAAGAAACACATGATCGATCCTTACTATAAGGAGCATCCCGGTGAGGATAAAGACGCCAAACGGGCGTTGAACATCGAGGACGAAGAAGATACAGCCGACGAGGAAGCGCCAGTGTTCCAGGATACCGGCCGTACTGTGAAGGACGAAGAGGAAGAGGGGGCTGGCGAGAAGAAACCGGCCCGCGTTTTGCCTAAGCAGTACAATGAGCAGGAGTTGAAACGCGGCAGGCGGATTTACAAGAAAGACGCGCGTCCGGATGACGATGACGATACCATCTGAATGGAAAACGAAAAGCCCATCTGCTTTTCTGCGATGTTCTTAACGGAGAATAGAGGACAGTATGTAACCGGAAGACAAAATGCCTTCCGGTTACTGCTTTTTATGCGGCTTTTGCTGTGGGGTTGGTGAGGACTTCTACGGCAGGCATTCCGCTTTGCTTGGGAAGCTGGAACGCATAGTGGATAATAATCAGTAATCGAGAATTTGTATCCATTCGGAAACTTCTGTTTCCGATACCCCGGAAGAAAATCTCTTGCCTTCAAGCCAGTTGCCGGTTCCTGCCGCTTCCTTGAGCAACTTTCCGCTATCGCCTAAACCGGAGCTTGCCGATGTGCAGAAAGGGATTACTGTCTTTGCTGTAAAATCATTTGCTTCAATAAAACCGTTAACAGGCCATGCAGCAATTCCCCACCAAATAGGGTAACCTATGAACACGGTATCGTATTTATCGAAGTTGTCAACCGTTACGGTTGTCAGGGCAACCTTTCTTTCCGCGGGGTGCTCGTATTCATAAACAACACGGCTGTTTTCATCGTTCCAATTCAAATCCTCACGGCTGTAAGGCTTTACAGGTACAAGTTCGAACAGATCGCCACCTGTCACAGAAGCAATATGTTCGGCGGCTTTTTTGGTATTTTCTGTTGCAGAGTAGTAAACAACTAATGTTTTTTTGCCAGAAGCTTCATTTGAAGGCATTTCCGCCTCAGCATTTCCGCTGCTTGATTGCAGGTTTTCCAAAGTCCCGGATTGGCCGCCGGAGTGATCCGCGTTTTGACTGCCACAGGCAGTAAGAGATACTATAAGCAAAATGCTCATAATGATTGAAAATAATTTTTTCATAGTAAGTTTTCTTTACTACTCCTTTCTTTTCATTTCAAATTTGTTTTGAAAAACTGTTCTATTTTGTCAAAGGGAATTGCACTTTTTTTACCGCCATCATATAGATCGGTATGCACTGTATCAGGAATAATCATTAACTCCTTGTTATCTGTATAAGCGCTATCTCTCATCATATCGGAAAAGGCGTCCTTACTGAAGTAACAGGAATGTGCTTTTTCTCCGTGAATCATCAGCACTGCACTGCGGATTTCATTGCTGTACCGTAAAATCGGCATATTCAGAAAGGACATACAGCCTGTAATATTCCAGCCCTCATTGGAGTTGAGAGAACGCTTGTGATAACCGCGTTCGGTTTTATAGTAATCGTAATAGTCTTTTACAAAAAATGGCGCGTCTTCAGGCAACGGGTCCACGACACCGCCACCACGCACATAAGTTCCGGATTTGTATTCTATTGTTCGTTGAGCGTTTAATGCTTTTCTTTTTTCATAACGATCTGGTTCGCTATCTTCAGAATCAAAGTAGCCTTTCGCGTTTACACGGCTCATGTCGTACATGGTCGAGGTTACAGTGGCTTTGATTCTGGTATCAATCGCCGCCGCATTTAGTGCAAGACCACCCCAACCGCATATGCCGATAATTCCAATTCTTTCACAGTCTACATTGTCCTGTATGGACAGAAAATCAACCGCTGCCTGAAAATCCTCGGTATTGATGTCGGGAGAAGCCATATATCTCGGTTTACCGCCGCTTTCACCCGTGAATGACGGGTCAAAGGCAATCGTAAGAAACCCTCGCTCTGCCATCGTTTGTGCATACAATCCGGATGCCTGTTCCTTAACTGCACCGAAAGGTCCGCTTACCGCAACTGCCGGAAGCTTACCCTGAGCATTTTTCGGCGTATACATATCCGCCGCAAGGGTAATTCCGTATCTGTTATGAAATGTTACTTTGCTATGATTTACTTTATCGCTTTTAGGATAGGTTTTATCCCATTCCTGTGTTAAATTTAATTTCATCACGGCTGCCTCCGTTATCTTTTTATTCTGATTTATAAATGTATTACCGGCTTTTTTTCTCTTTGCTGCAGTCCTGATGTTTTTTTCTTTCTTCAACCATGCCTACAAACCATTCAACCATGGATGGGTCCTGATGAGAGAAGAAGGAACTTTCATTTTTATCCAAAGCCGCAATGGTGGTCATCTCTTCCTCTGACAGCACAAAATCAAAAACGGCGAAGTTTTCCTTCATACGCTCGATATGTGTTGACTTCGGAATCACAACCACTCCGCGCTGAATATTCCAGCGCAGCATAACCTGTGCCGCTGATTTTCCGTGCTTTTCACCGATTTGCGAAAGGACCGGATTGTCAAATGTGCCTCCGCGCCCCTCCCCGAAAGGCGCCCAAGCTTCCAAACGGATATCATACTTGTCAGCCCACCCTTTTAAATTTTTTTGCTGATTGAAAATATGCGTTTCCATCTGATTGACCATAGGTTTGATGCGGTTGAAAGACGCAAAATCGACCATACGATCGGCATAAAAGTTGGAGATTCCGATCGCGCGGATTTTTCCCTCATCGTATAATTCTTCCAGTGCTCTCCACGCACCGTAAGCATCGGAAAACGGCTGATGCAGTAGTACCAAATCCAGATAATCCGTTTTCAGCTTGCGAAGAGACTCCGCCACGGAAGCCTTTGTCTGCTCATAACCATAATGTTCAATCCACACTTTGGTGGTAAGGAAGATGTCTTCTCTTGGCACTCCGGATTTCTCAATAGCGGAGCCGACCTCCTCCTCGTTAAAATACGACTGTGCCGTGTCGATATGTCGGTACCCCACACTTAAGGCATCCAGCACGCAGTGCTCACATTCTTCTTTTGTTACCTGATAAACGCCATAGCCCAAAATTGGCATTTTTATACCGTTTGATAATGTTACATATTCCATCATAAAATGCTCCTTCCCATTTCATAGGCTTCGTTGTAAGCCGGAGTGTCTTTTATCTCTCCGACCTTCCAAGAGCCGATGCCGTAGATAATCCCCGCTTCTCTCGCTCCTGCAAGACAATCCTCCGTAAAACCGCGGAACGCTTCCATAGTACGGGTAAGGTTTCCTTTTTCGGTGTCAGCTGCTGTCATAATAAAGTAAAAATCCTTATCGGTAATTTCCGTGTATCTCGGAACGGTACGGTCAATGAAGGTTTTCATCTGTCCGTCCATCGTGTAGAAATAGACAGGTGTGGCAAGAACGATCGCATCAGCCGTTACCATTTTGTCAAGAATTTCTGCCATATCATCTTTTTGAACGCATTTGTGCGTGGAGTTGCACACACCACAGCCACGGCAGTAACCGATATTCTCTGATGCCAGAAATATCTTTTCTACCTTATGACCGCTTTCGGCCGCGCCTTTGGCAAATCTGTCACACAGTATATCGGAATTGCCGTTTTTTCTCGGACTTGCAGAAATAATCAATACACGTTTCATTTGGCTATCCCTCCCAAATCTCTTTTGCCATACGCAGTGCCGCCCAAGCCTTTGGCCAGCCTGCATAAAAAGCCGCATGTGTAAGAACTTCCGCAATTTCTTCTTTTGTTACTCCGTGAATTTTCGCATTTGATAAGTGAAACTTTAAGGAGTTATCCAAAATTCCGCTTGCCATCAATGCCGTCACCGTAACGATGCTTCTGTCTCTTGCGGACAGCTTATGTTCTCTCGACCAAATCTCGCCGAAGAGTATATCATCATTCACCTCGGCAAATTTCGGGGCAAATGTGCCGAGTTCGTCTCTTCCTGCTGTTACCTTCGCCATAACAACACCTCATTTCAGTTTATCGTATTCTTCATCGGAAACAGGCTCGCACCATTCCGTCCCACAATTCTCACCCGGCACTTCGACTGCTAAATGCTGAAACCATGAGTCAGCCGACGCACCGTGCCAGTGCTTTATCCCTGCCGGAATGTGAACGATATCTCCGGCTTTCAGCTTTCTTGCCGGCTTATCCCATTCCTGATACCAGCCTTCTCCTGCGGTAACAAGCAGCATTTGACCGCCGTCCTTATCCGCATGATGGATATGCCAGTTGTTGCGGCATTTCGGCTCAAAGGTTACATTGCCGATAATGACCTGCTCTGTGGATAGCATATTCAAATAGCTCTGCCCGATAAAATACTGTGCAAAAGCTTCGTTTGCTCCTCCTATAGGGAATAGGCTCACTTCCGGTATATTCATAGCAAATCCTCCCGAACCCATTTTTCAATATCCTTTCTCGACCGTTTTACGCTGCCGCCGTGAATGGCAAGACCTTTTTCAACCTTTGCGGCAGGACACAGTTTTTTGATGTCGCTTAAGCTGCTGCCCAGACCACTGCCTTCGTGGGTACAGAAAGGTTTGATTGTTTTTCCGCTGAAATCAAAATGCTCCAGAAAAGTAAATACTGCCATAGGCATGGTACTCCAATAGTTTGGATAGCCTAAATAAATCACATCATATTCGTCGAGCATTTCCGGGAAGCTTTTCAAATCGGGACGTGCGTTCTGCCGCTGATCAGCTTGCGCCTGTGCGATACATTCGTTGTAATCTCTTGCATAAGGCTTCAACTGCTCGAGTTTAAACAAATCAGCGCCTGTCAACTCTTTGATTATACCCGCTGCAACCTCCGTATTGCCGACTTCCAAGGTTTTAATCAGTCCGTTTACATAGTTATCATCGGCTCTTGAATAAAAAGCAATCAACTTTTTCGACATTTCAATACCTCCATCCGTTTCTGCTAAAAGCATAACATAGAAATCCTTGACACAGAATATCCGATATGTTATCGTAGTATAAACTTAAAGTTTATACTAGCGTTTGGAGGTATCCTATGTATAATCCTATGCTTGATACTTTTATCGCCGTCAGCAACTACGGTAGCTTTACCAAAGCGGCGGAGCATCTGTATATTTCACCCACTGCCGTTATGAAACAGATGAACGCGCTTGAAAGCCATCTAAACTTAAAGCTGATTGAACGAACTCCGTCAGGCGTACATATAACGCCGGCAGGGGAGGTAATTTACCGTGACGCAAAGTTTATGATCGATTACTCAAAAAAGTCCATTGCCGCCGCAAATACCGCCATGCATACCTATGACACCACCTTCTGCGTTGGTACATCTTTGCTCAATCCCGCAAAGCCTTTTATGGATTTGTGGTACAAGGTAAATCAAAGTTTTCCTGACTACAAGCTGCATCTCGTTCCTTTTGAAGATAATCACGAGGGCATTTTATCGGAAATCGAAAAGTTGGGTGAAAAATTTGATTTCTTAATTGGCGTATGTGATTCCAAGGTGTGGCTGTCTTTATGCCATTTTCTGCCGCTTGGGAGATACAAAAAAATGATTGCGGTATCAAGAGAACATCCTCTTGCATCGAAAAGCCGTATTGATATCAAAGATTTATACGGCGAAACACTTATGATGGTGAGTGCGGGAGATTCCGGTGTAAATGATTTCATACGCAATGATTTGGAAAAAAATCACCCGCAGATTCATATTGAAGACACGCCTTACTTTTATGATTTATCTGTATTTAACCGCTGTGCAGAGACCAGAAATGTTCTGCTTACGATTGAATGTTGGCAGGAAGTTCATCCTGGTCTTGTCTCTATCCCTGTCAATTGGGATTATAGTATTCCTTTTGGACTTCTTTACAGCTTTCATGCGCCGGAGGATGTGCTGAGATTTGTTAAGGCGGCGGAGAACATAACGCTCTCTGCAAAAAATAGAAGCGTATAGATCGCAAGGAACCGTCGTGCTATAGCATCTCGACGGTTCCTTGCATCTGTATCCTATTTGGTTTTCATATTTCTTCGTTAAGGACATTCCGCTTTTGGTAGACAGGCTAAGTTTACAGTTTACGGGCGATTTCCGCCGCGCAGGCGGGGCAGATGTTCCGCCCCTTGAACGTGCTGATGTCTTTGGCGTTGCCGCAGAACACGCAGGCGGGCTGATACTTTTTCAGAATAATGGTGTTATCCTCGATGAAGATCTCGAGAGAATCGCTGTCTCCGATTTCCAGGGTACGGCGCAGTTCAATAGGCAAGACAATGCGGCCAAGGCCGTCAATTTTGCGGACGATACCGGTTGATTTCATGTTATTTCCTCCATTTAACATTTCGCAGAACAGGGCGTTGGTCGCTTCTGCGTTTGTTTGATTTTGTCGATTTTCGCCGACATTTTTATAGTACCAATTTCTGTCTAAATTGTCAACGGATTATATGTGGAAAAAATGTAAGAGTGGCAGAGATGTGGCATATTGCCACACAATTTCAATATTGACGAATCGAATGGAACATGCTAAAATTAGCAAAGACTAACACTCGGGATATTTGTCCTGCTTTTTTCGTATATATGGAAGGGACACCCCCGGGATGGGAGCAGGGGAGAAAGAGGGAGACTCAGTTTGGAGAAAACGGTCAACGATTTGAAAATTGGCGAAAAGGCCATTGTGACACGACTGGGATGCTCCGGCGCTTTACGGCGGCGGATCATTGACATGGGGATTACCCCCGGTGCTGTTGTTATCATGCGTAAGGCTGCGCCGATGGGCGACCCCTTGGAGATCAATGTGCGGGGCTATGAACTCAGCATCCGACGCTCAGAAGCGAAAGAAATATGGGTTTTGCCGGACAACGGGGAGGCACGCTGATGAGTACGACCTACGCGCTGGCGGGAAATCCGAACTGCGGCAAAACTACTCTGTTCAACGAATTAACCGGCTCCAACCAATATGTCGGTAACTGGCCGGGCGTGACCGTGGAAAAGAAAGGCGGCCAGTTAAAAAGCCACGGCGAAGATGTAACGGTTGTGGACCTACCAGGCATCTACTCATTGTCGCCCTATTCTGCCGAGGAGATGGTCACCCGGAATTACATATTGGATGAGCACCCCGATGTGATTATCGATGTGGTGGACGCCACGAATATCGAGAGAAACCTCTATCTAACCTTACAGCTAGCCGAGCTTGGCCGTCCCATGATTATCGCCCTGAACATGATGGACATGCTGGCAAGCCGCGGGGTGGAAATCGATGTGCAGAAGCTCGAGCACATGCTGGGGGTTCCGGTTGTACCAATTTCCGCGAGCCGGGGCCGCGGCATTAAGGAATTGATTGACCGGGCTCATCATGACGGCGTAGAGCGCGGCCATCAGACTTTATCCGCCTTCGACGAAATGCGGCTGGCCGAACGGATCGACGCTAAGCATGGCGGCAACCCGTATATTAAGCATCAACTCCACGACAGGCGGGAGCATCACGCTTCCGAATACCTTTCCACCCACGTGATTGATGAAATTTACTCCACCGCCGTCATGGAAGCCATCCTGCGCATTGAAGATATTATAGAACCGAAGTGCATGAAAACGGGCATGGCCCTGCGTTGGTCGGCGGTCAAAATCATTGACGACGATGCCCCCACCATTGAAGCACTGAACTTTTCAGACGGAGAGGCCCATTTGATCGATGAGATCGTGCGCGATTTGGAGGCCAAGTACGTCGAGCGCGATATGATCATCGCGGATCAAAAATACAAATTCATCTGTCAGATTTGCGAACAGTGCGTGACGCACTTGAAAGCCCCAGGAGAATTGACGCTGTCCGATCGCATCGACAGCATCGCCACGCATAAGTATCTGGCGTTGCCTGTCTTCGTAGGCATCATGGTTTTGGTGTTTTTCATCACCTTCGGCCCGCTGGGCACCTGGATGACGGATGGGCTCACCGGTCTTATCGATATATTCACCGAGTGGGCCAGAAGGGGGTTGCAGGCGGCGCACGCATCTCCATGGGCCGTCAGCCTGGTCTGTGACGGGGTAATCACCGGCGTCGGCTCCATCGTTTCGTTCTTTCCGCAGATCCTGTTACTCTTTTTGTTCCTTTCTATCCTGGAGGACAGCGGGTATATGGCGCGGGCCGCGTTTATTATGGATAAGCTGCTGCATAAGACCGGTTTGTCTGGCCGCTCCTTTGTTCCCATGCTGATGGGCTTCGGGTGTTCGGTTCCCGGCGTTATGGCGGCCCGTACGCTGGAGAATGAACGGGACAGGCGTATGACCATCATGCTGACGCCGTTTATGTCTTGTTCGGCGAAAATGCCGGTTTACGCGTTGTTCATCGCGGCTTTCTTTCCGAAGTACCGCGGCTTTGTGGTTTTCGGCATCTATGCCCTGGGGCTGCTTGTTGCCATTGTCTGCGCGATGATTCTTAAAAAGACGGTGCTGAAGGGCGGGCATTCCCCTTTTGTCATGGAACTGCCGCCCTACCGGTTGCCCACGCTCAAAACCTTGTGGATGCATCTGTATGAGAGGGTCAAGGACTTTGCCGTGCGGGCGGGAACTATCCTGCTGGCCGCCTCCATTGTCATTTGGTTCCTTCAATCCTTTGACTTTCATCTGAACATGCTGTCACCGGAACAAACAGGCAGCAGTATGCTGGCCTCTATCGGCAAGGCCATCGCCCCCATCTTCAGCCCGCTGGGCTTTGGCTTCTGGCAGGCCTCCGTCGCCCTGGTGGCCGGCTTGGTGGCTAAGGAAGCGGTGGTGGGAACCCTGACCATCCTATTTAACCCCATCAGCGATGCCGCCATGTACAGCATCCTGCAAGGAGTGTTCACACCGGTCGCAGCTCTGTCCTTTTTGACATTCGTGCTGTTGTATATGCCCTGTGTCGCCGCTTTCTCGGCGATCCGACGGGAAATGAATTCCTGGAAATGGGCGCTTGGTACTGTTGCGTTCCAGACGGTAGTGGCCTGGATTGTTTCTTTTATGGTGTATCAGTTCGGTACATTGGCTGTTAATCTAGTAGGACTCCTGTAAAAAGGCGGGGCGTGACCATACAAGTCACGTCCCGCCTTTTTTCAAATCCAGGCATCAGCCGGTGTGCTGGCCGGAGGCTGTTCGAGAACCTCCGGGTTTTTCAGCATGCGTTTCATGGAGCGGATGGATTCCGCGTAATAGTATCCGTCGCAAATACGCTCATCCACCGTAAAGCGCAGCCGGATTACCTTCTTATCCTCGAGCGAGCCGTCGGATCCGCGGATTAGCTCTGTCTCCTTTTTTCCAATAGCCATGAAAACCGAAGTGGTGCCGAAATCGTATATATGATGAAAGACCGGGCCGATCCCCAAAGATCCGACGTCGGTAATATAGATGCTCGTATGAAAAGGGCTCAAGCGGTTCAGCGCCTTGGGCATCAATCCCCAGTGATCCAACACGTTAACCAAATTCACAATCACGCGTATCAGCCAAGCCGGGCAACGGTTCAGAATCCGGGCTACCATGTCGGTATCGTTCTCCACCGTGCTGTCCATGACCTCATGCGTAATCGCGTCGTTGATTTTACGATATACATCATACAACGTATCGGTGGGGGAGAATTCCGGCTTAATGGTGGTCTCCTCCGCGTCTCGATTAAGCCCCCGCTTGATAGACATGGAAACCGTCAGATTGGTGCGCGCATAGATCTTACCCGCAATCACAAACCGATTGAGCCAGGGCCGCAGCGTGATCATCCGAACGGCCGCCGCAATGAACAGATGATAGGTGGAGAAGCCCGGCAAATTGTCCTCCTTTCGTTTCCTTCGCACGTATTTTTCCAGGTTTTCAATATCGATTACTTCATCAAACAGGACGATGCTGTCCGACCGCTTCTTCATAATATGCGGCATCACCGTAAAAAAAGCCGGCGTACGGCGCAGCCTCCTGCCATCATACCGATCGCCAAGCCGCCGCTTATCCTTATTCATAGCTCCCCCTCCTAAGCGTAAAACATCCGTTTCCATTATAAACGAGCGGATGCCGGTGCGCAACAGTCGGAGCCGCGATTTAAAGAATTTTGCCGAAAGCAAAACCGCCTTCGATCCTAAGACCGAAGACGGTTGGTTTTATTAGGTTCCCGGATGACCATGAAAATCATCGTCACAGCCTTCCGATTCCATCCCCACATATTCGCCGGAGCGAAACCGCATGCGAAACCGCTCCTTTTCCACCTGCTCGTCCAATAGATCCTTGAACTCCTTCGCATTCCGTATGTTGCGAATAATCAGCTCAGGAATGCTGTGATCGGAGGAGGCCACTAGAATATTGCCCAGACCGAAAAGCTTTTGTATAAAGGTCCGCCGGTAGGAGGTATCCATGATCCGGAACAATAGAATATCGTCCTCCGCCGTGGTGAACAGCCCCGTTTGAACGGTCAGCTTTTTAGGGGTCAGGGTATATGTGGTAAACGTGAAGGGGAGACCGAAAAATGTCCATCTTTTCCGTTCCCGCACTTCAAAATCATCCTGTGGCTCTTCCGGCCTTGCGGAGGCGCCGTTTATTTTGTCGTCTTTCATAGGATACCTCCTGCCATGATGTGGTAGTCCTTTTCCCTTACATTATAGCCATAGCGGAACCGTCTGTCAACAAAAGAAAACGCCCGGCACGGTTTTCCGCGCCGGGCGTTTTCTGTAGGAGGTTAGCAGCCGCAGCCACAACCGCCGCAGCTTCCGCCGCAGCCACAGTCATCGTTATCGATGAGCAACAGGACGATGATAATGAACAGGATCCAGGTGCAGTCATTACCGCCAAACAAATTTCTCAGGCACATATCTTGCCGCCTCCTTTCATCGCTTACACCCTATACTATGTACCGAGCAGGGGAGTGGTTACGGAATCTTACGGGAGCGCCCACGGATAAAAACGGTCCCCTACCCATATGATGAAACTGGAAGGATTTGTGCCCCCGTAACGACTTGAAATCCGAAGAAAACAGAAGAAATCGTGTGATGTTTCAAGGTAACACAGAAAAAAAGACTGCCTTCGACGATGTTAGACTTTCTTAGTCTTTGACTTTTGTTGACCTTTTGATTATACTCTAAAATAAGCAAAAGGATTAATAAATGACGGGACAGGAATGTGAGTTGATAGGAATATGTGTATAAGCGACGCGATCGCCGCCTATATTTTAGGTGTAATGGAACGTACCGGAAACGGCACGGCGGAGCTGCAGCGAAACACGTTGGCGGAAGAGCTGGGCTGTGTTCCCAGTCAAATCAGTTATGTATTAACCTCCAGATTTACGCCGGAAAAAGGGTACATCGTGGAAAGCCGACGGGGCGGCGGCGGGTATATCCGCGTTCAGCGTGTTCGATACCAAAGCACGGCCGCGCCGATGATGCATACGTTGAACGCTATTGGCGAAGAACTGGCAGCCGGCTCGGCCCAGGCTATATTGGAGAATCTTTTATACGAGAAATGTCTGACAACCGAGCAGGCGCGGATTATGGCGGCGGCCCTCTCGGATAAAGCGTACCGGGATATACCGGCTGAACAACGGGATAGACTGCGGGCGGCAGTGATGAAACAAATGCTGGCCGCCGCGGCGTTATAGAGAAAGGATGGGACTGTGTATGACCTGTCAGAATTGCGGCAAGAATCTGGCGACTACCCATGTGAAGAAAACGATGAATGGAAAAACCACAGAGTTGCATCTCTGTGCCGCTTGCGCCGCCAAGCAGGGCCTGAACACCGTGTGGGACGGCCTTGGTCTGGATCTGGGGAATTTCTGGGGCAGTCTGTTCGCGGAGCCGGCTGTCCGAGAAAAAACCGACACCGTTCGCTGCGAATGCTGCGGGAGCACCTTCGGCGATATCGCGAAAAACGGCAAAGCCGGCTGTCCGGCCTGTTACACCACCTTTTACGATCAGCTTCTCCCCTCGATCCGCCGGATCCACGGCAAAACGCGCCATACCGGCAAAACGCCCGTAGCCGCTGGGGAAGAGGCCAAAAAGGAACGGGAGCTGGATGTGCTGAAAAAGCAGCTGGCGGAAAGCATCGCCAGCCAGGAATATGAAAAATGCGCCGAGCTGCGGGACAGCATCCGCGCGCTGGAGGAGGGGAGACACGATGGAGAATAAGTGGTATCAGCACAGTGGGCCGGAAGGGGACGTGGTCATCAGCACCCGCGTGCGGCTGGCCCGCAATATCGAGAACTATCCTTTCCCCGGCAGCATGGAACCCGAGCAGCGTCGGCAGGTTATGGATATCTTTGAGAAAACGCTTCAAGCGGCGGCCGGCCCGCTGCGGTTCAGTCCCATGGAAAACATTGCGCCGATGGAGGCGCAGTCGATGGTGGAACGTCATCTGATCAGCCCGGAATTTGCCCGGTGCGAGCCGGGAAGCGGCTTATTGCTCAACGAGGACGAAAGCGTCAGTATTATGCTCAACGAAGAGGATCATATGCGTCTGCAGGTCTTGCGGGCCGGCTTGGCGCTGGAAGAGGCGTATGCGCAGGCGGATGAATTGGATACCCGCCTAGACGCCTCCTTGCATTTTGCCTTTGACGACCGCCTGGGATATCTGACGCAATGCCCCACCAATCTAGGTACCGGCATGCGGGCCTCCATTATGCTGCACCTGCCCGCCCTTCAAGAGCATAACGCCATCCAACAGCTGGCCAACACCGTTTCCAAGCTAGGCTTGACGATTCGGGGCATTTATGGAGAGGGTAGCAAGTCGGAAGGCGCCCTATACCAGTTGTCCAACCAGGTGACGCTGGGAATTTCCGAACAAGCCGCCATTGAAAACCTCCTCGGCATCGCCTCGCAGATTATCCGGCAGGAACGGGTCTCCCGGGAAAGCCTCAGCCAAAACCCGCATTTTGAGGATAGGGTCTGGCGATCGCTGGGCCTGCTCAGAACGGCGCGGCTATTGTCCCACGACGAGTTTATGGCGCTGATTTCCAACGTACGGGTCGGGATTGCCGTTCGTGTTATCGAAGGGCTGTCTCTGGATGTTATCGGCGAACTGCTCAACGACGCGCAGCCGGCGACGCTCATGCTGCACGCTGGCGAGGACATGGAGCCCCTGCAGCGGGATGCTTTACGCGCCCGTATGGTTAGGGAGCGCCTGGCCTGAATCGCAAGAATCTTAGAAATGGAGTAGATATATGTATCGGTTTAAAGGATTTACGGAAAAGGCCAACACGGCTTTGAATTTAGCCATAGAAGCTGCCCAGGAGTTGGGGCACACCTACATCGGCACAGAGCATATCGTTCTCGGCCTGCTGCGGGAGGGGACCGGCGTGGCCGCGTCTGTTCTCGGGGCCAGAGGTGTCACGGCGGCTCTCTATGAGGAAAAAATCGTCGAAGTGGAATCCAGCGGGGAATTTAGCCGGCTGACGCCCGAGGATTTCACCCCCCGGGCCAAAACCGCCATGGAGATGGCGCTGGCTGAGGCGGCGATGATGCAGCATGGCTATGTGGGGACGGAGCACATCCTCATGGCGGTGCTGCGGGACGACAGCAGCGTGGCCGTGCGCCTGATTGTTGCACTTGGCGCCCGCCCGGACGAACTGTTCGGGGATATTGCGAAAGCCGTGGGCGCCCCCACGGCGCAAACGACCGCCGGTGGCGAACGGCTTGGGAAAGCCCCTGCGGCTAAGGGCGGAGGGAAAACCCCGACGCTCGATCAGTTCGGTCGGGATTTGACGAAGCAGGCAAAGGAAGGCCGACTGGATCCGGTGATCGGCAGAGCCGCGGAAATCGAACGGGTGATCCAAATCCTGTCCCGGCGAACCAAAAACAACCCCTGCCTCATCGGCGAACCCGGCGTGGGCAAAACCGCTATCGCAGAAGGCCTGGCCCAAAAAATCGCCGCTGATGAAGTCCCGGAGCTCCTGCGGGGCAAGCGCGTGGTCACGCTGGATTTGACCGGCATGGTGGCCGGAACGAAATACCGCGGCGATTTTGAGGAGCGAATTAAAAACGCCATTGCCGAGGTCTCCAAAGCAGGAGATATTATCCTGTTTATCGATGAAATGCACACCCTCATCGGTGCCGGCGCCGCAGAGGGCGCGGTAGACGCCGCCAATATTCTCAAACCCTCTCTGGCTCGGGGCGAGCTGCAGGTCATCGGCGCGACCACCATCGAAGAATACCGTAAGCACATCGAGAAGGACGCTGCCCTGGAACGCCGGTTTCAGCCGGTCATGGTCGGCGAACCGACGGCGGAAGAGGCCGCTCTGATTCTAAGAGGGCTGCGGGATAAGTACGAAGCGCACCATAAGGTGAAAATTACCGACGAGGCGCTGGAAGCGGCCGTGGCCCTCTCTACAAGGTATATATCCGACCGCTATCTGCCGGACAAGGCCATCGACCTGGTGGATGAGGCCGCCTCTCGCGTAAGGTTAAAAGCCTTTACTGCTCCTCCGGACTTGAAAGAGCTGGAGGAAGAGGTCAAACGGCTGAACGAGGAAAAGAAAGCGGCGGTCAACGAACAGGACTTCGAACGAGCCGCCCGGCTGCGGGACGAGGAAAAGGAAAAGAGCGAACAGCTGGCCGTTCACAAGCAGCAATGGCAGGAAAAGAACGCCGGCATCACCGGCGAGGTGACCGCCCGGGAAATCGCGGAAATCGTTTCTGGCTGGACCGGCGTGCCGGTCGTGCAGCTCACTGAGGCGGAAGGGCAGCGTCTTCTGAATATGGAGTCCATCCTGCACGAACGCATCGTGGGACAGGATGAGGCTGTCACAGCCGTTTCTAAGGCCATCCGCCGCGGACGGGTGGGGCTTAAAGATCCCAAACGCCCCATCGGCTCCTTCATCTTCCTCGGCCCCACCGGCGTGGGCAAGACGGAGCTGTGCAAGGCGCTGGCAGAGGCCATGTTCGGGGATGAAAACGCCATGATCCGCCTGGATATGTCGGAATATATGGAGAAGCATACCGTGTCCCGTCTGGTCGGATCGCCTCCCGGCTACGTCGGGTATGACGAGGGCGGACAGCTGACCGAAAAAATCCGCCGGAAGCCCTATTCGGTGCTGCTCTTTGACGAAATTGAAAAAGCGCACCCCGATGTTTTCAATATGCTGCTGCAAATTCTGGAGGATGGCATCCTGACCGACGCCCAGGGCCGGCGGGTCGATTTCAAGAATACGGTTATCATCATGACGTCCAACGTCGGCGCCCGCCTGATCACTGAGCAGAAAAAGATGGGCTTCGCCTCTATCGCGGAAACCGCTGATCCAATCGCCAGTCAGAAACAGATAAAAAACGACGTGATGGCTGAGCTTAAAAAGGCGTTCCGGCCGGAATTTTTGAACCGGGTGGACGATATCATTGTCTTCCAGCAGCTGACTGAGGAAAATATCCAGGAGATTGCCCGCCGGATGCTGCGCACACTGGATAAACGGCTGGCCGGTATGGATATGTCCTGCCAGGTCAGCGATCGGGCTGTAGCGGAAATTGCCAAAGCGGGATTCGACCCGGTTTACGGGGCTCGGCCCCTGCGCCGCGCCATTCAGTCAAAAATTGAGGATACCCTGTCAGAGCAGCTTCTGACAGGGAAATTCCGGGCCGGTGATGTCATTCAAATTGACGCGGAAAACGGCGAATTTCAGTTCAGCCAGGCGACCTGATTATCTGTCGGGAGGTATTCCATACAGGAATGCCTCCCGATTCTTTTTTTGGACAAACGTTCGAAACTAGTTGCATTATTCAAAATACTGTGTTAAAATAAGGAAACTTACAGGAAAGGAGATGGACAATATGACCCGCACAATTCAAAACAAAGGTTTGGATGTCAAATTGTCTGTTTCACTTTCGGGCAGATAAACCCGTCTTCCGTGAAGGAAGACGGCCGTAAGCACATCCGCGTAGGGTGTGCTTTTTTTGTCGCTCGTTTGTGAAACGGGGAGGAGTGTGATGGGAGTGTCTTCCACAGCCAAAGAGCCGAAACCGCCTGCCGTACCCAAAACGGTTCTCCAGGCCTGCCGGCGCAGAGGCATAGAGACAGAGCCTCTGGCGGCTTACGCTTGCGCGGACATGAGCCCAGAAGGGGAGTTGCGTCATGTCCATCTGTTCCTGAAGGCCGATCGCCTGCTATTGGCCGTGTCGGCGTTGTCAGGGGAGATGGAGTTCTCCGGCGGCTTCGGCAAGGCGCCGGCCGGCAGGGAAGAGGTCATTCAAGAAGTGCATGAATATCCTCTGGAAACCCTTTCGGAGCCGCAAATACATAATCAAGTGGTCGGCGGCCTGCTGGCCGTTCGACTGAGCGGCACAGAAACCTGGCTCTGCCGTTTCTCCGGCAGTAAAATGAGGGAAATGCGCCGGTTTACCGATCGGCTTGAGCAGCTGCTGCATCCGGAAAGGGAATGCCGCCGTCCTCCCGAACGGGAAGAAGAGGAATGCTGTCCGAAATGCGGCTTGCCCTATCCGGAGCGCGGACGTGCCGTTTGCCCCCGCTGTATGGAAAAGAGCACAGTGATGCTCCGAATCTTGGCCTACTTCAAAGAATACCGCTGGCGGGTCGTCGTGATGCTGCTGTGCGTGGCTGCGTCTGGCGTTCTCAATGCTATTTGGCCCTATCTGTCCGGCACCGTCCTTTATGATAAGGTGCTGGGGAAAAACGGGGACTTCGCTTCCTCGCTGGGCTTCGGCGGCAACTTTATGCTAATGCTGGGCTTCCTAGTTTTCATCATGACGGTGACCAAGCTGCTTCAGCAGATTACCGGCGTCATTCACGGGCGAATGACCGCGTACATGGTTCCTGGCGTGGTCTGTAAAATTAAGAACAGTGTGTTTGCCGCCCTGCAAAAACTCTCGGTCGGCTTCTTCACCAGAAGGCAGACCGGCAGCCTGATGCAGAGGGTAAATGCCGACGCCAACGAAGTCATGCAGTTTTTCATCGACGGCCTGCCGTATTTGCTGTTCAATGTGCTGACCATTTTGGTAACGGCTGTGGTGATGTTCGTTATGGATTGGCGCCTGGCGCTGGTGGCCCTTTTCCTGTTGCCGCCTTTGTTTCTGGTCAGCTATTGGCTGCTGCCCCGCCTCTGGCATGCCTTTGGCCGGCGGGCCAGGGTGGTGCGCAGCCTCTATTCGGTGCTCAACGACAACATTACCGGTGCGCGGGTGGTCAAAGCCTTCGGCCAGGAAAGCACCGAGGATATCCGCTTTGAAAAGAGCAACAACCGGGTTCGGGAAGCAGAAATCAACATTGTGCATTACCAAAACCGCTTCAGCGTGGCTTACAGCATCGCCAAGGACGTCCCAAGTCTGCTGGTTTGGGCCGTGGGCGCGCTGATCATTCTGCATGCCGACGGCGCCTTTCGCTACGGCTCTCTGCTGACCTTTGTGGGCTATCTGTCCATGTTGCAGGGGCCGATGGATTTCTTTTCCCATGTCTTTCAGTGGTGGTCGGGCAGCATGAACTCTGCCCAGCGCATCTTTGAAATTATCGATGCGCACCCCGATGTTGTGGAACGCCCGAAGGCCTTGGATGTCCAGCTAAAAGGCGATATCCGCCTGGATAGGGTCAGCTTCAGCTACGAGCCGAATAAGCCGGTGCTCAAGGACATCAGCTTTCATGTCAAGGCCGGGGAGATGCTGGGCATTGTCGGCAAGTCCGGCGCCGGGAAATCTACTCTGGTCAATCTTATTTCCCGGCTCTATGACGCGGAAAGCGGTGATATCCAGCTGGACGGCCATGATATTCGGGACATTTCCTTCGCCTCCCTGCGGGGCGCGGTGGCCATGGTCAGCCAGGAAACCTATATTTTTATGGGAACCGTGGCGGAAAACATCGCCTATGCGCGCCCGGACGCCACCCATGAGGAAATCGTACAGGCGGCGATAGCCGCCAGCGCCCATGGCTTTATCTGCCGGTTGCCGGATGGATACGATACCTTAATCGGCGCCGGCGGTCGGCAGCTGTCGGGCGGCGAGCGGCAGCGCGTGTCCATTGCCCGGGCCATTTTGGCCGATCCGCAGATTCTGGTACTGGACGAAGCGACAGCTTCGGTGGATACCGAAACGGAACGGGCCATTCAGGCGTCGCTGGACGCCTTGGTCAAGGGGCGCACCACCATCTCCATCGCCCACCGGCTGTCCACCCTGAGGGGCGCGGATCATTTAATCGTGCTGGAGAACGGCGAACTGGTGGAAAGCGGCACCCATAAAGAACTAATCGATAAACGCGGCGTCTACTTCAAGCTGCTTCAACTGCAGTCCAAGGCGCTGGCTATGAGAGGGGTGGGGGACTGATGCCCGATTCTATGATAGAAAACGATATTCTGGAACAAGAAAAGAAATCGGTGGAAGACATCATTTCCATCAAAGCCATCACCGCCGATAACGCAGTGTTTGAACGCACGGGCGGCGGCTTTGTACGCATGACCTTCGCCGGGAAGGACTATTCCCGCATCGCGGTACACCGGTGTTTTCCCCACAGTGACCCAAATGCCTATATTTCCATTCGGGAACCCGAGGGCGACGGCAAAGAAATCGGCCTCATTGAAAATCTGGCCGATTTGCCCGCCGGCACCCGGGAGATGCTGGAGGAACAGATGGCGCTGCGGTATTTTGCTCCGAAGATTCAGAAAATCCACGCCATCAAGGAGGAATACGGCTATTCCTACTGGGATGTCACCACCGACAAGGGCCGCTGCCGCTTCACGGTCCGTATGGGAGGCGGTTCGGTATATACCATCGGTTCTAATCGGTATCTGGTGAACGACCTGGACGGCAACCGGTTTGAAATACCGGATTTGTATGCCCTCTCGGCCAAAGAAATCAAAAAGCTGGATCTGTTTATTTAGAGGCGGCGTGTTGGAAAGAAAGGCGGGTGAAACACCGCATGAATTTGCACTATACCCTGCCGGACAGAGAGCAGGAACTGCTGGCTGGCCCGCTGCACGGTCAGAAACTCCGCTACTGCGTTCCCTATGACCTGGACAAAGAGGGGAATCTATGCGGAGACGGCTGGATTGCGGTGACCGGCGAGCGGCTGTATATTCTAAAGGACGGCGCTATCGCTGATTCCATTGACCTGGCGGCGGCGGATGCCATTCTGTGCGTGCCGCAAATCGACAGTGGTCTTTTGCTGGTCAAACAAGGGGAGAAAGAACGGCTTTTGTGCCGCTTTACCATGCGGCATATGGTTCGCTGCTCCTATGTGGCGCGGGGCACAGACGTTCTTTGTCGGGGAGACGGCAGGGAAGTGGTCAGTCGGGAAAAGGAAAAGCACTGCCTGCGCTGCGGACGGGTTCTTCCGGGGACCAGCCTGTGCCCCCGCTGCGACGGCCGCGGTCGCAGCTTTCATCGTTTTTTTGATTTATGCCGGCCGTACATGGCACCGCTGCTGTGCGTCACCCTGTTTATGCTGGTAATTTCCGCGATCACCATCGGGCAGCAGTATATACAGCGGTATTTTGTGGACGACATTCTGGTTCCCGCCCAGGGAACGCTGGGGGCGGTGCTGGGTTTCTTCGGTATTATGCTCGGTTTTATGCTGCTGACGTTGACGCTGACGGTGGTTCGCAACCTGTGGAGCAACAGCCTGGGCACCCGGATCAGCCGGGATCTGCGCGCCCGCGTGTTTCATAAAATCAACTCTCTGTCCCTGTCCTTCATGGACAGCCGTCAGGCCGGCGAGCTTATGAACCGAGTGGTGGAGGATTCGGCAAAGGTCCGCCAATTCATGGAAGAGGTTTTTGCCGACATGTTTACCCAGAGCTTCACCATTCTGGGCGCCATGATTGTCATGCTGCTGATGGATTGGAAGCTGGCTCTGCTGGCCATCGCATTTATGCCGGCGGCCGTCCTTCTGGTCAGGGCCTTCCATCGGAAGGAAAAACGGCTCTGGCGGCAACAGTGGCGCTTCAACGACAAGGTAAACAACCGGCTGCAGGATGTCATCTCCGGCATACGCGTGGTGAAATCCTTTGGACAGGAGCAGCGGGAAACCCAGCGCTTTCAGGAATATACCGAACGGCTCATGCAGCTGCAGCGCCGCAACGAGAGGTTTTGGGCGACGCTCTATCCGTTTGTGACCTTCCTGCTGACGGTCGGCACCTTTTTCGTCATCTACTTCGGCGGCGCCTCCGTCCTCGGCGGACGTATGACGCCCGGACAGCTCACCCAGTTTGTGGCCTATGCCGGCATGCTTTACGGCCCTCTCGGCTTTTTATCCCGTCTGCCCCGCATGCTGATGCAGCTGACCAATTCCCTGGAACGCATCTATGAAATTTTGGATGAGGAATCGGATCTGGAGGAACGCAAGAACGCCGGGGAGCACACGCTAAAAGGGGAAATCGTCTTTAAAGACGTGACCTTTGGGTATAAATCCTATCTGCCAGTGCTGGAGCATTTGAATTTTCAGATACGCCCCGGAGAGATGATCGGCTTAGTTGGTTCCTCCGGTGCCGGGAAGTCCACGCTGATTAATCTGCTGATGCGGCTGTACGATGTGGACGACGGACAGATATTGGCGGACGGGGTGGATTTGCGGGATATATCCCGGGAATGTCTGCACCGGCAAATCGGTGTGGTTTTGCAGGAGACGTTTCTGTTCACCGGAACCATTTACGACAACATCCGGTACGCCAAGCAGAATGCCACCCAGCGAGAGGTTATCCAGGCGGCGAAAATGGCCAATGCCCACGATTTCATTTCCCGATTCCCTGATGGATACGATACCTATGTGGGTGAGCACGGCTACACGCTCTCCGGCGGGGAGAGACAGCGTATCGCCATTGCCCGCGCTATTCTCCACGATCCCCATCTGCTGATTCTGGACGAGGCCACCAGCAGCCTGGATACCGAAACCGAATTCCAGATTCAAGAAGCGCTCGGCCGGCTGACACAAAATCGCACCACCTTTGCCATTGCCCATCGGCTCTCCACCCTGCGAGAGGCGGATCGGATTATCGTCATCGATAAGCATACGGTGGCGGAAATCGGCACCCATAATGAGCTGATGCGGAAAAAAGGCATATATTACGGCCTGGTCATGGCCCAGCTGGAAATGCATAAGGTCGCACAGCCTGGCTAAAACCAGATAAAAGCCGGTACGGATGCGGAACACGCCCGCGTCTGTACCGGCTTTTATCACTCCTGCCCATATTGCTCTTTCAGTTCCTTCACTTTGTCCGCGTACTCCCGCTGCCAGTCTTCGCCCTGCTGACGGCAAGCGGCGGCTTCCTGTTCATACTGGCTCAATATCCGGTTCTTTTCCGCCTCATAAGCGCCGCCATGCGCCAAACCGGCCGAGGCATAATACAGGTCGAGAGCCGCCAGGTCAATCTCCTTTTGTATCTCCAGGTCTATGAGTTTGTCCTGCACGCGCTCCTGTTTTTTCTCGTATTCCTTTTGCAGCTCCTCCAGCTTTTTCTGATAGAGCTCCGATCGATCGGCTGTGGAGCGCGTGGTTTTGGCACTGGTACTTTTTGTGCTCTTAGCCGTTGTGGTGCGGGATGTACGAAGTGTCGTCGTTTTCGCCGTCCGGGAGGACCGGGTAACCGGCTTGGCGGTCTCGTCTTTCGGCTTTTCGCCGGTTGTTTCGCTCGCCACGGTTGGCGGCCGGCTCCCAGTGGAAGAGCGTGTCGCCGTCTGACTGGACGGTCGGCTGCGGGAATCGCTGGAATCCACCGCATACATCGGCGGCTCGGCGCTGCGGCCAGCGCGCAGCAGCATGGCGATGATGAATCCCGCCACCGCCAAACAAAGAAAGACTGGCAGGGCTAAGCGATATTTCGACCAGACTTCTTTCGCAGACATTTGGACTTCCTCCCGCAGCATTCGGTTGTTCTTATCATAGCATGCGGCCTGCGGGCATACAAGAAATGAGGGCAAAAGGTGATGATGTTTCACCTTTTGCCCTCATTTGTTTATGAAACTCTTTACAGCGTCTTAACCAACTCTTTCAGATAAGCGCGGAAGCCTTCGCCCACTTCAGGGTGCTGCAGAGCCACCTCGCAGGTAGCCTCCAGGATCCCCAGCTTGTTGCCCATGTCGTACCGCTTTCCGGTGAAATCCACGCCGGTCATGCCGTCGCGGCGGGTCAGCGTGAGCATGGCGTCCGTCAGCTGGATTTCCCCGCCTGCTCCCGGCGGCGTGTTGTCCAGTATCGAGAAGATTTCCGGCGGCAGCACACAGCGTCCGAGTATGGAGTACAAGGACAGCACCTTATCCGGCGACGGCTTCTCGATCATATCGGTGACGTGAAACAGATTTCCGTCAATATGGGATACCTTCAGTGAGCTGTATTTCAGAATTTGTTCGGGCGTCACCTGCTTAATGCCCACCACACCCTTGCCATAGGCTTCATAAGCGCGGCACAGCTGGCCGCAGGCCGGATCCTCTCCGATAATCACATCGTCGCCGTACAGCACTGCAAACGGCTCGTTGCCGATAAAGGAGCGCGCGCAGTTGACCGCGTGCCCCAGCCCTCTGGTTTCCTTCTGTCGAACAAAATAGATATTGGCCATGTGAGCGATGGAACGCACTTCGTTGAGCACCTCTGTGCGGCCGGAGGCTTCCAGCCGCTCCTCCAATTCCACGGCGTGATCAAAATGATCCTCGATGATGCCTTTTCCCCGGTTGGTGATAATCAAAATGTCCTCAATGCCGGATTTGACCGCTTCCTCCACGATGTACTGGATGGCGGGCTTGTCCACGATCGGCAGCATTTCCTTGGGCATCGCCTTGGAAATGGGCAGCACACGCGTCCCTAATCCAGCCGCCGGAATCACAGCTTTCCGCACTTTTTGAGCCATTAGGCAGTCCTCCTCGATTTTTAACGTCTTATTCAGCCGCAGAACACAATCAGCAGCACTAGATACAGCAGCAAAACGGCCGCGATCCCCGCCGCCGCGACAGCCACCTGCACGGGTGCCGTCCCGCCCTTTTTGGAAAGGGCATACCGGTAATGCAGCGGATTCGTCTCGGCGCCCCGCACCTTGTTCATCAGCCGCAGGGTATGCTTGTGATACCAATGATTCCCCATAGAAGCCATCATTGCCCGCAGAACAAAGCCACCGGTCGTCGCAACGTTGGCTGCAATCATCAGCCAGGCGGGAAGCACCGTTTTTGGAAGTAATCCGATCGATAAATCCCGCAATAGCGTAGGATCACTAAGCAGATAAGCCACTATTCGAGCCATTATACACGCAAAGGGGAGAAAAAGCAAGACCGATATGCCCAGAAGGATCCAAAACAACCGGTACATTTTTCGATACAGCGCCCAAAACACCGGGAAAATAGCCGCCGACCAGTTCCAGGACATTTTGCTCTTCTGCAGACGCATAAAATGAAACCGGGACAGATAGTATCCCGAATTTGCCCCAAGGAAAGTGGCGATGTCCATCACCGGATATCCGTCCATTGTGCTGTCCGGCGCGATCCCGATATACGGACTGAACTGGGAATAAAAAACTCCCTCGTCCACCGGCGGCTGCTGTTCGCTTGGGGAAGGGGGGAAGACCTCCTCCAGCGCATGCCCGCACTTGTGGCAAACCGTTTCCGTGTCATTGTTGACGGTGCCGCAGTTGCCGCAGATGACCGTCCCGTCCCCATCCTTATCCGGCTGCGGTTTCCATTGCCGGGGCCCGCCGTGATCCGCCGCGTAAGCGCACTGTCCATTTTTTAAAAAGCACCGGCGATGGTGCGGCGCACCGCACTGGGGGCATACGGCAATATCCTCGTCGGCGTTTAACGGCTTATGACATATCGGACAGGTATAGTGGGTATAATCCAGCATAAGCACCGTCCATTCCGCCGTAAAGGCTCTTTATCGGAATACCGTGGCGATCAATGTGGAAATCAGCAGCGAGGAGAAATACAAAATGGCATACGCCGAGGCCCCCAGCAGGAAGGAGGTGCCGCCCGCGGCGGTCAGCTCAGCGGGAAACATATCCGGCTTTTTACTGCGCAGCCGCTTAACCCGGGAAACACAGGTGCGCATATACCAATAATTGCCCGACAGCCCGAAAAACAGTCGAATCAGCAAATCGGCCAGCCCCATCAACGCCATAATCCACATAACGATGGCCAGATCGCCGTTCATGAACTTTTCCATCAGGATTCGATATTCGTCCACGATGGTGGAGCCTTCGCCCAGCAGTGGGCTGAGCACAGGGGCGATCTGTACGTTGAGAATGTAGGCGCTGACAGCCGTGCGCACTACATTCAGAACCATCAGCACAACACCCATCCAGTAGTTTTTGCGGTAGAGCAGCCAATAGGGCGTCAGCAGAAAGGCCGGCCAATTCCAGCTGCATTTCGAGCCGCCCTTGGACATTTTATAAAACCGGGGTACATAGTAGGCTGAGTTCATCCCCGTAACGCTGGCCATGTCCTCCACCGAAACCCCCTCGATGGTCTCCTCTTTAGGAACGCCTCCGCAGGGATCGATAGTCGGCATCCGAAAAGGCGTGTACTCCCCGTAGGCGCCTCCGGGATAGGGAGGAGGCGTATAGCTGGCCTGCGGCGGTCCCTGGGGCGGCGGGGGAGGTACGCTGCTCCAGTCGCTTGCCGGCAAATCCTTGCCGCAGCGGGAACAGAATTCTGCAAACTCCGGATTCTTCTCCCCGCAGTGCGGGCAGACCTTCCCCTCAACCGCCGATTCAGCCGAATTTGCGCTATCGCCGGCCTGCGGCCGGGCCCATTGCCGATCGGTACCGTGATCCGCTACGAAATGGCAGTGTCCCTCTTTTTTCCAGCAATCCCGATGGTGAGGCGCTCCGCATTCCGGACAGGCGACGATATCGTCAGACTCTTTGAACTTTTCACCACAAACAGGGCAGGTATACCCCTCATAAAAAAACATAAACGGCCTCCTGTATGAATGCCGTCTGTTCGATGGTGAACAGCGACGTAACCATACTTTTTCAGGGATCGTACGATTCCTTTTGATTATTGTACCTTCTTTTCCTGACATCCGCAACTAAATTGCTTACTATTTATAAAATGTTAACGAATCCGCCTTTTCTCCGTAAAAATGTCCGTGGAAATACACGAAAAAGTTCCGAAAAGAAAATGATGCGGATTTGTTGATATTTTCCAGCCATCTCAGTATAATAATAAGGTTAGCGGGTTTTCTTTGCTTGATGGGAAAACCCGAAGTGAAGGAGTGGGACTATGACGAAGGCAGAAGCCTTTTTTGAGGGAATGCGCGGCAAGCGGGTGTCCATCTGCGGGATCGGCGCCAACAACACGCCGGTTATCCATCAGTTTCTGGAAGCCGGCGCACATGTAACGGCCTGCGACCGCCGCAGCCGGGAACAACTGGGCGCAGCCGTCGAACCGCTGGAGCAGGCCGGCGCTCGTCTGCTGCTGGGAGATGGGTACCTCGACCAGCTGACGGACGCCGACCTGATTTTGCGTACGCCGGGGATGAAGCCCTACCTGCCTGCCTTCGAAAAGGCCAGAGAGGCCGGCATTCCCGTCACCTCGGAGATGGAACTGTTTTTCGAGCTTTGCCCCGCGCCGATTTACGCGGTAACGGGATCGGACGGCAAGACCACGACCACCACCATCATCGCCGGCCTGCTGTCCGCCGCCGGCAGAACCGTGTATCTCGGCGGCAATATCGGCCGCGCCCTGCTTCCCTGCGTCCGGGACATCCGCCCCGAGGATGCCGCCGTCGTGGAGCTGTCCAGTTTCCAGCTCACCCGAATGAAACAGCGGCCCCGCGTGGCGGTGGTTACAAACGTGGCCCCGAATCACCTGGACTGGCATACCGATATGCAGGAATACATCGACGCTAAAAAGAACCTCGTTCGGTACCAAGCCCCGTCCGACCGAGCGGTTTTGAACGCGGACAACGCCGTCACCGCCACCTTTGCCGCCGACACGCAGGCGCAGGTCTCCTGGTTTTCCCGCCGTCATCCGGTGGAGAGCGGCGCTTGGCAGGCGGAAGACGGCACCTTATATGTCCGCGAAGAGGGCCAGGATACGCCCGTTCTGTCCGTTTGGGATATCCGCATCCCGGGCGTCCATAACGTGGAGAATTATCTGGCCGCCATTTCCGCGGTCTGGGGCGAAGTGCCGGCTGACGTGATAAAGGCCTACGCCCGGGATTTCGGCGGCGTCGCCCACCGCTGCGAGCTGGTGCGTGAGCGCGCCGGCGTCCGGTGGTATAATGATTCCATCGGCTCCAGCCCCTCACGGACCATCGCGGGGCTGAACGCCTTTGAAAAGCCGGTTATCCTGATTGCTGGCGGCTACGATAAGCATATTCCGTACGCCCCCCTCGGCCCCGTCGCCGCCAAAACCGTAAAAGCCGCCATTCTCATGGGCGCGACGGCCGACGCCATAGAAGCCGCCATCCGCGCCCACGCGGATTTACCGATTTACCGCGTATATAACATGGAGGAGGCTGTCCAAAAAGCTGCCGCGATAGCCGGACAAGGCGACATCGTCTTTATGTCACCAGCCAGCGCCAGCTTCGACATGTATCCGAATTTTGAAGTGCGGGGCAACCATTTCAAAGACTTGGTTCAAGCCCTGCCCGCTGTTTGAAAAGAAGGGGATCGCATGGATACCATCACACAGGAACAAAAAACACTCGAAGACCTCTGCCGTGCCGCCGGCGCCGGCGGCCTTCCGGAAGCTGCCAAAACTGCCGCAAAACTGCTGGAACCTTACATGGACGAGGTAACGCTGAGCCCCATCGGGAATGTCGTCGGCTGGCGCCGCTGCGGGAAAAATGACGCGTCGGTGGTGCTTCTGGAGGCGCACATTGACGAAATCGGCTTCATTGTCACCGGCGTAGACGACGCCGGATTTGTCCGCGTTTCTCCTTGCGGCGGCGTGGACGCCCGCGCCCTGGCCGCGGCCGAGGTCGTTCTGTGGGCGGACAAGCCCTATCCCGGCGTTTTCTGCTCCACGCCGCCCCATTTGAGCGGCGGCGACGCCCTTCTGGCGGATATTCCCGACATGGGGATCGACGTGGGACTGGATGCCAGGAAAGCCAAAAAGCACATCCCACTGGGAACCCGCGTCACCTTCCGGCCTCACTTCGAGCCGCTGCTGGGAGATCGCGTCTGCGCCAAAGCGCTGGATGACAGGGCTGGTGTGGCGGCCATCCTGCACGCCCTACGGCTTCTAGACGGTGTCGCGCTCTCCTGCGATGTGGCGGTCGTCTTCGCCGCGCAGGAGGAGCTGGGCTGCCGCGGATCCGCCGTCGCCGCCTTTGCGGTCAATCCCACCTGCGCCATTGCCACCGATGTCAGCTTCGCCCTGACGCCCGACGCCCCCGCCGCCAAATGCGGTGAACTGGGCAAAGGCCCCATGCTGGGCTGGTCGCCCACCCTGGACGTCGCACTGACCCGGCAGCTGGAAACCCTGGCCGAACAGGCGGGAATCCCGTTGCAGCACGAGGTCATGGGCGGCGATACCGGCACCGACGCCGATTCCATCAGCGATGCCCGCACCGGCGTGCCGACCGCGCTTCTCTCCATTCCTCTTCGGTATATGCATACCCCCGCCGAGGTCGTCGACCTTAAGGATGTACGGGCGGTAGGCGCGCTGATGGCTGCGTTTGTTCAGAAGGGAGTGACGGCTCTGTGATGACCCATTTAAAAAAGCTGTGTTCTCTGGAAGGCGTTTCAGGCCGAGAGCACCCCGTTCGGGAGTATATTCTCCGCGTCCTGCAGCAGAGCCCGGCGGATATGTCGGTTCGCGTGGATCCGATGGGCAACGTGCTGGCCTATATAAAAGGCCGCGAACGGGCGAAGCATACGCTCCTCTTCGCCGCGCACATGGATGAGGTCGGCTTTATGATCACCGGCGTCACGCCGGAGGGCTATCTGCGTTTTACAACGGTCGGCGGGATCGATCCCAAGGTGGTATACGGCCGCTCGGTTCGGGTTGGCGGTATTTCCGGCGTGATCGGTGGTAAAGCTACTCACCTTTGCAGTGCAGACGAGAAAAAACAGGTTCCCAAGCCGTCGGAGCTTCTCATCGATATCGGCGCCGCCTCAAAGGAGGAGGCTGAGGCTCTGGTACGCCCTGGAGACACGGCGGTGTTTGCTGGCGAATTTTCCCGTTTGGAGGGCGGCCTGGTGAAAAGCCGGGCCATCGACGACCGGGCAGGCTGTGCGCTGCTGCTCGACCTGGCGGAACAGACGCCGGATTACGACATGGTTCTGGCCTTTACCGTTCAGGAGGAAGTCGGACTGCGAGGCGCGAAAGCCGCCGCTTTCGGCGTGCAGCCGGATATCGCGGTTGTCGTGGACGCCACCACTGCGGCGGACACGGTCGGCGTCGCCGCTGACAAGCAGGTCTGCCGGGTAGGGGAGGGCGCTGTTATCAGCTTTATGGATAAGCGCACCCTCTACGACGCGGATCTGTATGCCCGGATTCTGGAGATTGCCAAAAAGAAGAATATCCGCGCCCAGAGCAAGACCATGGTGGCCGGCGGAAACGATGCCGGCGCCATTCAGCTGGCCGGCCGCGGCGCGCGGGTTGCCGCCGTTTCGCTTCCCTGCCGGTACCTGCATTCCCCCGCTTGCGTCGTGGCCAAGCGGGATATGGAACAGACCCTGGCCCTTTTGCAGGAGCTGGCCAGGCAACTGGCGGTATGATCCGCCGCTGGACAGGCCCCGGCCTTCCCCTTCCCGAAACCGAGGCGGGCATCCGCATCGCAGGGCTGCTGGAGGCCTACGGCCCGGACTGCCCCTTCGTCCGTTTCTGGCAGGCGGACGAAGGCGGCCTTGTCGCGCTGCTTGACGGTATGGCGGTGGCGGAACATTCCATGCAGATGGATAGGGAAGAGCTGTACCTGTTTTTATCTATGCAGCCGGAAATCCGGAGCGTGCGTACCGACGCAGCCTTTGCCGCCATTCTCGCACAGCGGTGGGGAACCACGGCGAAAACCGGCTCGGTCATGCGGCTGGAACGGGATTTGCCGCCGGATGATCGGGTACAGCCTCCCGCGTCTCCCCGTTCCGTTTATCCCCTGCTGGCCCAGTGCTTTGAGGATGGCCTGTCCGCCTTTGACAGCTGGTATGTCGACGTCTCCCATCGGCTGCGGCACGGCTGCTGCCACATGGTTGTACTAAGCGATGCGCAGGGGCCCGTAGCCACCGCCATGACGGTGGCCGAATGCCACGGCGCCGCTCTTCTGGGTGCGGTGGCCACCCGTCCCGACTTCCGCGGCCGCGGCTACGCGTCGGCCTGTGTCTCCACACTGGCTCACACCATGCTGGCCAAGGGAAAAGCGGTTTGGATTTGCCCTAAAAATCCGGCGGCACAGCGTTTGTACGAGCGCCTGCATTTTACCGTCTGCGGCGATTGGGGCGTTGTTTCTAAGGAATAACTGTTTTGAAAGGTTGAACAACCGTGAGTGAGCAGCACACTTTTTTTCGGATTTCCCCCGCCCTGCAGGGCATTTGCGAGGAGGTGACCGCCTCTCTGCGCGAGGTTTTCTCCCAAATTGAGGAGACGACCGAATATAATCAGCAGAAGGTGCTGGCCGCCTTCATCGACCACCGGGTCAGCGAAAGCCACTTTACCCCCACGACCGGTTATGGCTACGGCGATCGGGGCCGGGACACGCTGGATCAGGTGTTTGCGCAGGTTATGGGTACTGAGGACGCGCTGGTGCGGCACAGCATCGTGTCTGGCACCCACGCCATTACCATCGCGCTGTTTGGCGTCCTGCGCCCTGGCGATGTCCTTTTAGCCGCCACCGGCGCTCCCTATGACACGCTCGAACAGGTCATCGGCATGCGGGAAGCCTCTCCCGGATCCCTGCGCGAATATGGCATCGGCTACCAAGAGGTGTCCCTGGCCGCCGACGGATGGCCGGATATCCCGGCCATCACCCGAGCACTGTGGGAGAACGCGGCCGTCAAAGCCGTACATATCCAGCGCTCCCGTGGGTATAGCCTGCGCCCTTCTCTGCCTGTGTCGGTCATCGGCGACGTGATCGCCGCCGTGCGGGCGGTGCGTGAGGACGTCGTGGTGTTTGTGGATAACTGTTACGGAGAATTCGCCGAACGCCTGGAGCCCTCCGCTGTGGGTGCCGATTTGATGGCCGGATCCCTCATCAAGAATCCTGGCGGCGGCATCGCGGAAAACGGCGGCTATATCTGCGGCCGGGCGGATTTGGTGGAACAATGCGCCTATCGGATGACCACGCCCGGCCTGGGGCGGGAAGTGGGCGCCTCCCTCGGACACAATCGCACACTGTATATGGGCCTGTTCCAGGCACCCCACGTAGTGGGGGAGGCCATGAAAACCGCCGTCTTCGCCTCGGCACTGTTCCGCCGTCTGGGCTACGCCGTCACTCCCGAACCGGAGGAATACCGGGCGGATATCATCCAGGCCGTGCAGCTAAAAACCCCGGAGGCGCTGGTCGCTTTCTGCCAGGGAATGCAGCAGGGGGCGCCGGTGGATGCCTTTGTGGTGCCGGAGCCTTGGGATATGCCCGGCTACGAGAACCCCGTCATTATGGCCGCGGGCGCCTTTACTATGGGGGCTTCCATTGAGCTGTCGGCCGACGCGCCCATTCGCCCGCCGTACGCCGCCTATATGCAGGGTGGTCTCAATTTTCATTCCGGAAAAATCGGCGTCCTGCTCGCGGCGCAGTCCATGTTGGATAAAGGCGTTCTCACACTGTAAAAAAGCCGGCACGAAAGTGCCGGCTTTTTGCCGTTCAAATCAGTGGCTTAATCATTTGCCGGTAGGGGAGATCCTCGTAGCCGAGCCGCGTATACAGCCGGATGGCCGCTTCGTTGTCCGGCTCCACCTCCAGGCGAAGCCGGGCGGCTGTCCCTTCGTACATTTCCTCGATAAAGCGGAAAAAGCGGCTTCCCAGCCCTGAGCCCCGGAACTCCTGACGAATATAGACCTCCTCCAGCCAAATCACCAGTCCGCCTGCCTCGGTGGAGAAGGTTTTGGCCAGCGTGCCATAGCCGGCGATTTGTCCGTCCTGTTCAAACAGATACGCCTCGGCGTATGGGCTGTCCATGACCGCCTCTTCAAACGCACGGTGATAGTATTCCTCCGGTATCGGATGAAGAACGGCGGGGGAGTGGTAGAACTCTCTGAGCAGCTCAGTATATACGGCTTCGTCCGCAGCAGTGATTTTACGAAACATGCAACCCTTCCTTTACTTTGCAATACCCTTCCAGTATACAGGAATCCGGACGCAATACAAGTCGGAATTTGTGAATAATTTCACGGCTGTTATTTTCCCGGAAAGTGTGGTACAATGAGCCAGTAAGTCGAGAATAGATTGGATGTTCGTTTATGAAACAGAAACACGCCTTGGCTATAGAGGATATCACTGGACTGGGCAAATGCTCCTTGACCGTGGCGCTGCCGATTTTGTCGGTGGCCGGGCTGACCTGCTCGGTTCTGCCCACAGCGGTTTTATCCACCCATCCCAGCGGATTCACAGGATACACCTATCGGGATTTGACCGTGGACATCCTGCCCATGGCCGAGCACTGGAAAACGGAAGGCCTTTCCTTCGACGCTGTCTACAGCGGCTTTCTCGGTTCCTGCGAACAACTGGAAAGTGTGCAGCGGATTTTTCAGCTATTCGGACAGAAAGAGACCATTTGTTTGGTCGATCCAGTCATGGGGGATAATGGAAAATTATATCAAATGTATACCGAGGACATGGTAGAAGGTATGCGCGGCCTGTGCCGGAGCGCCACCATATTGACGCCCAATCTGACGGAAGCCGCGTTCTTAACCGGTATTCCGTATCAGGCGGAATGCTACTCAGAAGAGTATATACAAAGCTTGGTAAAAGGTCTGGCGGCTTTAGGGGCGCCTCAAATTGTCCTTACCGGCATATCCTTTGATGAGACGCAAATCGGGGCCGCCTGTTATCGGGCCTCCGAGCAATCGCTGCAATATGTCTGGGCGACCAAAGTACCGGAATATTTTCACGGAACCGGCGACACATTCAGCGCAGCGCTGCTGGCCGGCCTGCTCAACGGTCAAAACCTGGAGACGGCCGCACAGACGGCAGCATACTTTACCAGCCGTTGCATCCAGCGCACAGCGGAAGCCCAGGTGCCGGAACGGGAGGGCCTGTGTTTTGAGAAAGAGCTGCTCTGGCTGGGAAGCCGTTTACAGAATCTGAACAACGATACGAATAACTATACAAAATGAATACTAGCCTATGGGAAAGCCCCTTACCTTATCGGTAGGGGGCTTTTTTTATTGCAGTTTGAAATCTGCTATTCTAATTAATAATTCTAACGTTTCTTCATATGACATTTTAAAATATCTACTGTAAGTTACTATTATTTCTTCAGTAAATTTTGTCATTTTAATATTTTCTGAGAATGTATCTTTTCTATTTTCTATAACTTCTTTTTTTGCGTCATTTATAAATTGTTCTTCTAAAAGTTGTTGGTTTATTATTACTTCTAGAAAATTATTTAATGACCTGTTTCTTTTTTTTGCTTCTTCTTTCAATTTTTTTATTGTATCTTCTTGTAGCCTGAGATTAATTTGTATTTTTTCTGTCATGTTATCACCTCGGTACCATAATACTATCGTTTTTTCTAAAAAACAAGATACCACTTTGTTACCTTTTTCTATTGTTTTGGTGGTACCACTGTGCTATAATTAAATCAAGATAAAGGAAGGGCGGTAAGTGGAAATGACAGATAGGGTACATACTTTGCTTGATGCTGAGAGGGCTTTTATTTTTTCTTGTAATGAGGGGCGGAATGCTATCCCTTATTCTGATGAGCGTATTAGAGGTATCTTGCATGCGCTTTTGTTTCTCGATGAGATTAATTATGATGAGTGGTCTCAGTTGTTTGAAGAGTTTCTTTCTCTTTTTAATTCCGGCAAATAATTCGGCGTTGATAGCTTAGGTGTCTCCCGGCTGGTATTCCTTTTTGCTGGCCGGGAGCCTAGCTAGGGTCGTTCCCTCCCTGTTAATAGGCGGGGAGGGGGACCCGCCCTTCTCAACTTGTCTCGAGGATTTCTACCCTTCCTTATTGGCATTCCCCGCCGCGGCGGATACACATTGGTAACATGCCGAAAGGCTTGTTATAAATTCCACTTACCCTTATACCCCTCTGGTAGCCCGCCCGCTATTGGAGGGGTAGGGAGTGGAGAAATAAATAAAGAATGGTGAGTGGTTGTAATGTTGATGACACTTCTTGGGCGTGAGTATTTCGATTTCCAGGATACAGCTGGTAAGCAAGTGAAGGCGGTGCGCCTTTATCTTCAGTTTGAGAAACCCGGTGCTCAGTATGATGGCATCCTCGTCTCGGATTTGTATGTTCCGGATTCTCGTTTGGAGTTTTATCAGAAATGCCTTGGTATGGAACTCGGTGGGGTTTATGAGCCGGTGCTTTCTTTTAACCCTCAAAAGAATACTTCCTATATCATCGGTTTTAATAAGTCTGCGCCTATTGATATTTCGGCGCAGGAGATTCTGGATTCTTTTGAGGAGCCTGTGAAGAAAAAGTAGGGAGGAGGCCGTAAAAGTGAAAAAGTTCGCTATTTTAGTTGCTGTTTTCGCTTTTGCGGCCTCTCTTTTATGCTTTCCTGTTTCTGCCGAAACTAGTTATTTGGTGGATTTGCGTAACATTACTCCTGGTGTTAGGGTTTCTCGCGCTGCTACTAGTGGTAATGTGATTACAGCTAATGTCGCTAGTCAGGCAGTTAATACGGAAGGCAATAAATATATTCGTGTTTCTTTTTCTGGTTCTTCTGGTGCTGATATTTTTGATTTTACCTGGAATTTTTCACGTTTTTCTTTTGATTCTTCTCGGGATTACACTTTTAATTTTCTCTTTTTTTCGGAATATTCTGGTTTTTCGGAAGCTGAATTTTATTTATTGGATGGAACTTCTTCTAAATCTATAAAATCAAGTGTTTTTCGTCTTTGGGGCTTTTATGCTTTTCGTTTTTCTTTTCCTACGGATGGATTTTCGGGTATATCTGGGGTTCGTTTGGTTTTGTATTCTTCTCCTGTTTATGATGCTGGTTCTTATGGTTTTTATTTGGGGAAACTTAATGGTATTCGTTCTGATGGCTATTTTACAGCGCTTGTTCCTGGTAAAACACAAGCGGATAAGATTGGGGATAAAATAGACGAGAATACCGATAAGTTCATAAATGGTAATGGTACAGAGTTGGCTCCTGACCATAACAAGGATATGGATGATAAATCTAATCAATTGCAAGACCTTGAGAATGGGGCTTTAGGAGGTAAGACGGACGAGCAGATACAACAAGAGGTTGACAATGCTCTGAGTTTTGATACGGGTTCCCTTGATGGCAATGCATCTCAAAAGATGTCGGGTCTTTTTGATGGTCTTCTGGTTGTTTTTGGCGTTGATTATCAGTCGCTTTTAATGCTTGCTCTTTCTTTGGGTTTGGCCGCTTTTATAATTGGCCGTCGTTATAAGGCATAGGGGGCGATTGTTTGAGGTTTTATGTGCTTCCTGCGGCTGGTATCTTCGATTTTTTCAAGCAAATAGTTGATTTTATTGGGTCGCTGATTAACTTTGTTATTCAGATGGTCGAGGGTCTTATCCGGCTTCTTGTTCTTATTCCTAAGTGTGTTACTCTTCTGACTGATTCTTTGGGTTCTTTGCCTTCTATTTTGGTGGCTTTCGCGTCTGTGACAATTACTGTTTGTGTTATCTTTATTATCCTTGGCCGTGACCATGGGGGCGGTGAATAATGCAAGCTCTTTTTGAGATTATGACCGTTGTCCGGGAGAAAATTCTTGAAACGACTATCATTCCTGGTCTTGGGATAAGCTGGTGGAAGTTCAGTATTTATCTTTTGATTATTGGTGTCGTTGTTACCGTCTTGATTAATGGTGTGAGGGTATCGTCCAGTAAAGCGGCCCGCGGTTCCAAGCATTCCCGCCCTCGGGATGATTCTTCGTCGGAGGATGATTGATGTATTACGATGAATATAGCCATAAAATTTATGATTGGCTTTTGAATACCTTTTATCCGAAGTATCAGGAGCAAATTTCTACTATTCTTTCTGGTCTTGCTGATATTGTGACTTTTTTGCGGTATGGCTTGTATCTTGGTGTTTTCGCTTTTTTGTTGTGGGTTGCTTATGCTTGGTTACGTCCACACCTTCTTAAGGTTTAAGGGGGGATTTTGATGCTGGAGCGTCTTTTCTCTCTGTTTTGGTCTGTTCTTGATGGTCTGATACCTTTGGAGTTTTTCGTTGCTCTTATTGCGGTTGGTTTTCTTTTTGGCGTTTGTTCTTTGATTCGATTTATTTTTGTGGGGGATAAGTGATGATTTACGCATTGATTATTTTGGGCGGTTTAATTTTTATCGTATATAATTTGGTTTTTTCTTCTGGTGGTAAGTCGAAGTTCCGTTCTGACCTTCCGAAAACTAAGGAGGTCGTTAAAAAGAAAAAGGTGGTGGTGGTATGTTTCTCAGTTTTGTGCGTGATTTCCTTGGCGATGTTGGTGCTGGCCTTGATTTCGTGGTTGTCATAGCTGCTGCTGTTCTTCTGGTCATTGTCTGTGCGCTTATTATCAGTTTTTTTCTTGGGGCTTTGTCTTGCTTGACCACTAAATTTTTTAAGTCGTGAGCGGTTCCGGAGCCGTTTACATATATAATAATTTTGGAAGGAATGATGTTGTTTTATGCCTGCTGCGCTGACTACTGCACTCGAATTTATGATTAACCAGACTGTCAACATGATTACCATCGTTACCGGTAATGCTGTTCTTTGTCTTGGCCTCGCTATGTGGGCTGCTGGCGGCGCCATCGGTCTGTTTAAGCGGCTTGTGTAAGGAGGAGCAATATGGATACTTCTTCTGTAGTTTCTCCTCTGGCCGATTCTGGTGCCCTTACTACCGCTTTGACTTATATGGTTCAGCGTGTGGTTTCGGTTATCGGTATTGTTACGGCTAATCCGGTTCTTTGTTTGGGCATTGCTATGTGGGCGGCTGGCGGTGCAATTGGCCTGTTTAAACGGCTGGTTTGACGGTCAACCCCCGGCCTCGGTTATTCTGGGGCCGGGCTTATTTTTTAGGCGTTTAGTATAGGGGGTAATTGGTTTGATAACCGGTTATTTTGGGTTGCCGGGTTGTGGTAAATCTACTTTTTTGGCTAAGATGGCTCGTCAGTATATTTCGAAGGGGTATCGGGTTTTTGTTCTTGATACCGCGCCGGTTGATGGTTGTCATCTTATTTCTTGGGATGATATTGGACAGTTTGATATGTCTAATTCTGTGATTCTATTGGATGAAATATCACTTTTTGCGGATAACCGGGATTATAAGAATTTTAGCTATCGTCTTAAGCAGTTTTTTATTCTTCATCGGCATTATCATTGTGATATTGTTTGGTTTACCCAGCAGTATGACGGTGTTGACCGTAAAATCCGCGAATTGACTACCTGTCTGTATTATGTTCGGTCGGCTGGTATGTTTTCTTATGCTGTCCGTATTGACCGCTTCATTTTCGTTCAGAAGGAGCAGAAGGACATTAAGGTAGGGTTTAAGATTACCGGCTTTATTCGTGCTCTTTTTGCCTTTTTAAATGGTTCTGTGAAGCTTTGTTTTCGCCCTCGGTATTATAAATATTTTGATAGTTTTGATGCTCCTTTTTTGCCACAAAAAGAGTTTTCTGTTTTTACTGTATCTGACGCTTCCTGATTCACGTCCAAGGCCCGCGCGGAGCGCGGCCGGGACGTGAATCCACCATAAGTATTACGTGGATTCATTCCCCATAAATCGTACTGTGAGGGCTCATGATTACTAGGTTTTTTCAATTTTGTAAGTGGAATGATTTTTATGCAAAATGAATTTGGGATTGATTGGCTTACCCTTACTATCCGGGTTGATTATTGGGCGATGTTTGGAGAACTGACGTATAGTGCAAATACCCTTATCTCTTTGTTTTGTGAGAAGTTAGAAAAGATGACCGATGGTTATATAGAGGAACAGAAATTTCAGCAGTGTCCGTATGGTATCAATCGGTTTGATACTATGTGGAAGTGGGGCGGTGAAAATCATTTTGTTCTTTGTTCTTCTCAGCGCAATGAGAAATTAGACCATTTGGTTATGCTCCAGATTTCTGGTCAGGGTATTAGGGAATTAGGTACTATAATCACATATCAAATCTTGATGTATTGTATGGATAACGGTTGTAATGTGACCCGTCTTGACCTTTGTTATGATGATTATGATGGGACTATACCGGTTAAAAAGTTGGTTCGTTCTTTCGAGCAATTTATTAATGGTAAAACTGTTATATCATCAAATTATAGGCAAGATAAAGCAAATATATATTATGGTTGTTTTGATGGTACTCCGTACAAAAACATAGTTTTCGGCTCCAGAACCGCCAGTCAATATTTCCGGTTGTATGATAAGCGCGCGGAGCAGGCAGACCATGAAAATCCATATTGGTATAGATTGGAAATGGAATTGAGAAAAGAAGCAGCACATGCTGGAGCCGAATATATTGTAAAAAACTGGCCGGATATAGCTACAACTAGTAGGTATTTTTTGAATCGGATGTTCCGGGTTTTGTCTCGGGAGCCAAAGTCTGAGCGAGAGGCTAAAGAACTTAGTCGCATACCTGTTGCGCCTTGGTGGAAAGAGTTTGTTTTGACTGAGGATAGGGCTAAGGTTGTGTATAGTAAGCCTTCGGTGGAACATACGGTATTTACCATGCTGCGGCATGTAAAAGAATCCTATGCGGGGTATATTAAAACCTTGATGGATTTGGAACCGGATAGGTTGATGGAAATTCTTGATACGGCTGGCCGTGAACAGCAGAGTCGTCTTAAATATCGTCGCTTGATAGAGGATTATCAGTTTAAGGATAAGCGTGGAAATCCCGTAGAATGGGCTGATTTTGAGGAACTATGAGCCAGTATGATTATTTGGTTATGCTGTTGTATGAGTATTTTTATCGTCAGCAGATATACCGCGATAATGATGTGGTGCAGCTGTCCAATAATGTACAATTTCGCAAGGCTGACCCGCTTGACCACTTGGAGATGATTATGGCCCAGGTACGTGCACAGGTAACGGCGGATATTAGTCAGGACGTGTATAGGTTGGTTGCAATATCTAAAGGGGGGCGGTATAATAGGTAGGTAACTTGTTCATTCTACCGCCAACTAAACAAAATGAATATTTTGTATAGTTCAGGGGAGAGAAAAGAGGAATTGCATTGCGTAAGGACTATTGGGATGCCTGTCCCGAGATTCTGCGTGGCTACCTGGGCTATATGGAAACGGTCAAAGGCCGCTCTTCAAAAACAGTGGATGAATATTTCACTGACCTGCGCACCTTTTTCCGTTACCTGAAACGCCAACGCCGTTTGGTGGATTTCAATACAGCGGACGGCGAAGTATCCATTGAGGATATCGATTTGGATTTTGTGAAATCCGTGACTTTGAACGACGTATACGATTATTTGAACTACGCGAAAAACGAACGCGGCAACAGCAACAAAACCAGAGCCCGCAAGGTTTCCTCCCTGCGCATGTTTTTCCGCTACTTGACGGATAAGACCAATCAACTGCCGTACAACCCCGTCCAGAACCTGGATACGCCGAAAGCCAAGAAAACTCTGCCGAAGTACCTGTCTTTGGAGCAGAGCCTGGAACTGCTGACCAAGGTGAGTGGAGAGTTTCCGCAGCGGGATTACTGCATGCTGGTGCTGCTGCTCAACTGCGGCCTGCGGCGGGCTGGTCTGAATCTGGAGGACATCGGCCGGGACAATACCCTGCGGGTGCGCGGTAAAGGCAACAAAGAACGCCTCCTGTATTTGAACGAGGCTTGCCAGGATGCCATCCGGCAATACCTGAAGGTGCGCCCCGTGGATGGCGTCCAAGATAAACACGCGCTGTTTCTCAGCCGTCTCAACAAACGAATCAGCCTGCAGGGCGTCCATTACATTATCAAAGGGTATCTCAAGCAGGTAGACGGCGCGCAGGATTATTCCACTCATAAACTGCGGCATACCGCCGCCACGCTGATGTACCAGCAGGGCGGCGTGGACATTCGGGTGCTCAAGGATATACTAGGACACGAAAATTTGGGAACCACAGAAATTTACACCCATCTGTCCAACGCCCAAATTCAGCAGGCGGCGGAGAATAACCCACTGTCTCACGTAAAAATGCGCGCGTCTCAACAACCGAAAAAAGAAGAAATTTCAAAAAAATAAACAAAAGTTCGTCGCAAACTTCAAAAAGATGGCGTCAAGCTCAAACGCTTGACACCATCTTTTTGCTTATTCCGACTGCCGCATACGCCGACTGTCCAGATAATCCTGCAGAATGATGGTTGCCGCCACGGTATCCACTACGGCTTTCCGCTTTTTTCCGCGGGTATCCGTTTGGTTCAGATAGCCGATGGCGGATACGGTGGTCATCCGTTCATCCCACAGCACCACAGGCAGCGCCGCCGCCTTCTCCAGCGACGCGGCAAACGTCTCCGCCCGTCTGGCGGATTCCCCACGGCTTCCGTCCATGTTCCGCGGATGCCCCACCACCAGCTGCTGCACCCCTTGTTCCCTGGCGGCGGCCGCCACCTTTTCAAGGAGTTTGTCCGTATTCTTTTCCGTGATGGTGCCTACCGGAGAGGCCAGCTGTTCCGTGGGGTCCGACACCGCCAAACCGGTGCGAACCTGTCCCAAATCCACCGCCATAATCTTCATGCCGCTTACCATTCCTGCACGCAGCCGGTCAGCTCCGTAATGCTGTCCAGCCCGTTCTGTTCCGCGTAGGCTGCAAGCCCTTCGGCAATTTTCAAACAGGCATATGGGTCATGAAAATTGGCCGTGCCCACTTGAACAGCCGCGGCGCCGGCCATCATCATTTCCACCGCGTCCTCGAAGCTGGAGATGCCTCCCATACCGACTATCGGCACATTTACCCGCTTGTACACCTCGCGCACCATCCGTACCGCCACTGGGAAAACCGCCGGGCCGGATAAACCGCCGGTGTTGTTCTTGAGAATCGGCCGGCGCGTCTTAATGTCGATGCGCATGCCGGTAATGGTGTTGATCAGGGACAGGGCGTCGGCCCCGGCACTTTCCGCCGCCGCCGCGATGTCACCGATGTTGGTGACGTTCGGGGTCAGCTTGACCATCAGCGGCTTGCCGCACCGTTTTTTCACCTCAGCCGTCACCCGGGCGACGCTGTCGCAGGACGTGCCGAAGTTCACGCCGCCCTCCTTGACGTTGGGACAGGAAATGTTCAGCTCCACCATATCGACGGTGGAATCGCCGAGCCGTTCAGCCACCGCGCAGTATTCCTCCAGGCTGTGCCCCGCCGCATTGGCAATAACCACAATATCCTGCCCTTTCAGCCAGGGCAGATAGATGTTTAAAAGTGCGTCCACGCCGGGATTCTGCAGCCCGACGCTGTTGAGCATGCCCGCCGGGGTTTCCGCGATACGCGGGGTGGGGTTTCCCTTCCATTCCTCGATGGCGGTGCCCTTGCAGGAGATACCGCCCAGCCGGGAAATGGGATAGAATTCGTTGTACTCCATGCCGTAGCCAAACGTGCCGGAAGCGGCGATAACTGGATTTTTCAGCGTGACACCGCAGAGGTTCACCCGCATGTCGCTCATGTCCAATCCACCTCTTTCGCGTCAAATACCGGGCCGTTGAGGCAAACCCGGGAAATCTGCGGATCCCCGTTTTTATCCTTGGTTTTGCACGCGCAGCCCAGGCAGGCGCCCACGCCGCAGGCCATCCGCTCTTCCATGGAGACGTAGCAAAGAATGCCGCGCTCCTCCGCCAGACGAGCGACGCCGCGCATCATGACCTTGGGTCCGCAGGTGTAAACGACATCGCAGGCCTGTTTGTCCAGATGCGCTTCGAGCGCTTGGGTGGTAAAGCCGTGAAAGCCGGCGGAGCCGTCGTCGGTGCACAAAATCAGCCCGGCCCCCATGGCCGCCATATCGTCCTGCAATATCGCCGCGCTCCCGCTGCGGAAGCCGGTGATAGCCGTCGCGTTCGCCCCATAATGCCGCACAAGAGGCAGAAGCGGAGGCGTACCGATGCCGCCACCCACCATGACCGCTCTTTTTTCTGTTTCCAGCAGGGGAAAGCCGTGACCGAGAGGGCCGACCAGATCCACGGTCTCCCCTGCTTCCCTGCCGGCCAACCATTCCGTTCCCTTTCCTCGTATCTCGAAAACAAGCCGGAGGATTCCGAGGCTCGCATCAAATCCGCAGATGGAAATCGGCCGGCGCAGCGTATGGGCGCCGCACAGCACATTGACAAATTGTCCGGCGGCTGCCGCCTTGGCGATTTCCGGCGCGGACAAGGTGAAATTATAAATACCGGGAGCAATCTCCGCCTTATGGAGCAGCTTGCTATTTTCCTGCGTATATCGCATATACAGCCCCCCTTATAATACAGACGTAATGTCCGCTTTCATGCGCAAAGCCTCCCGTCGGGCGGCGCCTGCATAATCCTCCGGCGCGCAGTCTTCCTTTTTCCAGGCGCACAGGATGCCGCGGGAGGAATTGATGACAGCCCCCAGACCATCCTTATCGAAAGCGCCCGCCACGTCTCTCGCGCCGCCGCCCTGCGCTCCGTATCCCGGTACTAGGAAGAAGGTGTGGGGCAGCTCCCGCCGCAGCTCCGCCAGCTGCTCCGGATAGGTGGCGCCCACCACCGCGCCAACGCCGGAATAGCCATAGCGGCCCGGCAGCTGTTCGCCCCAGGCTTCGCACATAGCGCCTATATGCCGGTAGACGGGCAGCCCGTCGATGAGCCGATCCTGCAGCTCACCGGAAGAGGGATTGGAGGTCTTGACCAGGACGAACAAGCCTGTATCCTGTTCCCGGCAAACCGGAATCAGCGGCAGAATGCCGTCCGAACCCAAATATCCGTTCACTGTCAGGGCGTCCCCCCCGAAGGGGACGCAGTCCTTGTCCCCCACTGCCGTTTTGCCCATATGCGCGGCCGCATAGGCTTCCATGGTGGTGCCAATATCGTTGCGCTTGCCGTCGGTGATGACAAACAAGCCTTTTCCCTTGGCATAGGCGATGGTCTGCACCAGCGTGCGAACGCCCGGCCAGCCGTACATTTCGTAATAGGCGACCTGTGGCTTCACCGCCGGCACGATATCGCACAAGGCGTCGATTAAGCCCTTGTTATACGCCAGAATAGCGGCGGCGGCCCCTTCCAGAGTCTCGCCATAATCCTGAAAGGCGGCCTCCTTGATGTGCGACGGGATATACTCCAGCTTGGGATCCAGTCCCGCCACCGTGGGGTTTTGCGTGCGTTTGATCGCTTCTATCAGCCGATCGAGAGCCATGTTTTCATTCCTCCAGCTTGCATGTGTATTTATCCGCGGCTAAATACCAGTTCGCCGCCTAAAAACGTATACAGGACCTGTCCGGTCAGCGTCATTCCTTTAAAACAGCAGTTGCGGGATTTGCCGTGCAGTTTCTGCACATCCACCGTCCACTCCTTGTCCGGATCGAACAGCACCAGGTCGGCGGCAGCGCCGGGTCTTAGGGTACCGGCAGGAATATGCAGCAGCTTGGCCGGCCAAGTGGACATAGTCTCTATCAGCCGCATCAGCGACAGATGACCCGGCTTGACCAGGTAGGTCAGCCCCGCGGCTAGCGAGGTCTCCATGCCGATGGCACCGTTGGGCGCTTTGAGAAAATCGGCCTTCTCTTCCGGCGTGTGGGGGGCGTGATCGGTAGCGATGGCCTGCAGGGTGCCGTCCCGCAGCCCCTCGATGACCGCCTGTCGATCCGCTTCGGTGCGCAGCGGCGGGTTCATACGGTAATCCGCGTCCCGCGCGCGCAGGCATTCGTCAGTCAAGGCGAAATAGTGGGGGGCTGTCTCCCCCGTCACCGGCACGCCGCGCCGCCGTGCGTCCCGCAGCAGCGCCACGCTCCCCGCCGTGCTGACATGGCAGATATGCACCGGACAGCCGGTGGCCGCCGCCAGAGCAATTTCCCGCGCCGTGGCCACCTCTTCCGCTCCCCGGTGAATACCGGGCACTCCCAGTTCCTCAGACACAACCCCTTCATGCATAATGCCGCCCCGCACCAGGGTCATCTCCTCGCAGTGGGATAGTACAGGCATCCCCAGCCGGGCCGCCCGTTCCATAGCCACCGCCATCATCCCAGCCGTTGGCACAGGCCGCCCGTCATCTGACAGCGCCACAGCGCCCGCCTTCTGCAGCGCGGCAAAGTCCGTCAATTTCCGCCCCTCGAGCGAGGTGGAAATCGCCGCCACAGGATACACCCGCGCCTTAGCGGCCGCAGCTTTGCGGAGAATCTCCTCCACAACCGCCGCCGAATCGCATGCCGGGCTGGTGTTCGGCATGCAGGCGAGGGAGGTGACGCCGGCAGCGGCGGCGGATTGACAGCCGGTTTGGACGGTTTCTTTGTGAGTTTGGCCGGGATCCCGCAGGTGGACGTGCATATCTACTAGGCCGGGAGCCGCTATCAGGCCGCTTGCTTCGATAATTTCCGCGTTTTCGCTGATTATATTTGTGCCTATTTCCTGAATTTTTCCGTCTTTTATGAGGATATCCCGCGTATCCTCCAGGTTTTGGGAGGGGTCTACCACTTTGGCACCCCGGATGAGCCATGTTTTCATACGTTTTCGTTCCTTATCGCATTTTTAACGACCGCTTCGCACCTTTTCGCACTTTTGATTAGTATACCACACTTGCCCACCTTCTGGCAATCGGTTCTTTAGAGAAAACGCGTTCAAAAAAACGCAACATTTTTCGAATTAATTAGCATTTTACGATTTCTAAATTCGCATTTTTCCGTGCTTTTGAAAGTTTTATGAATTTTTTTCGCATTCTTCTTGCAAATCGTTCCTCAATTCGTTATAATATTAACCGAAGCCGGGGCCATGGGCTTCGGCAATCTGCTGATGAAAAGGAGACGTACCCTATGTCCTATGTCGATTCCGTTCTCTCCGAGCTTATCCGCAAGAACCCCGCCCAGGACGAATTCATCCAGGCGGCCACCGAGGTGCTCAACTCCCTGCGCCCGGTGATCGAGGCCAATCCCCAGTTTGAGAAGGCTGGCCTTCTCGAGCGTCTGACCGAGCCGGAGCGCGTGGTGATGTTCCGCGTGCCGTGGGTGGACGACAAGGGCCAGGTGCAGGTCAACCGCGGCTTCCGCGTCCAGTTCAACAGTGCCATCGGCCCCTACAAGGGCGGGCTGCGCTTCCATCCCTCCGTCAACCTGGGCATCATCAAATTCCTGGGCTTCGAACAGATTTTCAAGAACTCCCTGACCGGCCTGCCCATCGGCGGCGGCAAGGGCGGCTCTGATTTCGATCCCAAGGGCAAGTCCGACCGGGAAGTTATGGCCTTCTGCCAGAGCTTCATGAGCGAGCTGTACCGCCACATCGGCGCGGACACCGACGTGCCTGCCGGCGACATCGGCGTGGGAGCCCGGGAGATCGGCTACCTGTTCGGCGAGTATAAGAAGCTGACCAACCGCTATGAGGGCGTTCTGACCGGCAAAGGGCTGACCTACGGCGGCTCCCTGGCCCGCACCCAGGCCACCGGCTACGGCCTGGTATACTTTGTGGACGAGATGCTGAAGGTAAAGAATGACTCCTTCAAGGGCAAGACCGTGGTGGTCTCCGGCTCCGGCAACGTGGCCATCTACGCCAACCAGAAGGCCACCGAGCTGGG
>ENA-ORTH01000186-ORTH01000186.1-human-gut-metagenome-genome-assembly--contig:-NODE-186-length-79460-cov-5.801826_pt1 | contig 79460 bp, 70 predicted proteins | sample MGYA00241914_ERZ509192 | MGnify/ENA primary metagenome ERZ509192 (study PRJEB26280, sample SAMEA2338826) | human gut metagenome | biome: human gut; feature: human-associated habitat; material: faeces...
GGGGGCGCGTCCCATTTTGCGCGCCGCCGCAACACCGCCTCGCGGTGAAATTCCTCATTGCGGTGTGTGCATCCTGCCCGGAGGGCTTTTTCTTGCATAGGGAACGAAGTTTCCTAGGCAATAAAAAATCGCCCTGCCATCCAATTCAGATGACAGAGCGATGCTCATTTCTAATGCTATAATTTTTTTAACCACTTATACAAATTTCTTGCTGGCTGCACGTTTCTTTCCATACCATATAATCACGCCCACATAAATCACAGCCGCAGCCACGCCGATTACATAGGCCCCTGTCCACGGAATGTTGAAGCCAATCTTTGCGTTGGCAATATATGTAATGGTAACGAACGCATACCATGCGCCTGGAATCAATGGCATCCACACATATTTTGCCCGATTGTTCTCGAACATCCAGACAGAAATTCCCAAGAACGCAAAAAGCGATAACGTCTGATTCGACCATGCAAAATAACGCCACAGAATATTAAATCCTTCCGCATTACTCTTGGCAAATACCAATATAACAGCCACAAGGGCAAAGATGATCGCAGCCAACCCCAGACGTTTCTTCACATTGGTCTGATCCAGATGAAGTGCATCCGAGACAGCTAAGCGCAGAGAACGAAGGGCTGTATCTCCTGAGGTGATCGGCAGTACGATAACTCCCACCAGAGCAATGATACCACCTACATTTCCCAGAATATCTTTGCAGATTACACCAATCGTAGATGTCGCCAGGGAAGCATCCGCTGCCTGCAACCCCAAGTTATATACTCCCATGGCACCTGCTGCCCAAACCATAGCGATGAAACCTTCCAATATCATCATATTGTAGAAAGTATTGCGTCCCTGACGTTCGCTCTTCATAGTACGGGAAATGATCGCCGTCTGTGTGGAGTGGAAACCAGAAAGAATACCACAGGCTACCGTGATGAAAAAGATCGGAATAAAGTGGTTCGCGTTAAAATAGTCTCCATAGGATACCAGAGCACCGTTCCAGCCATCCCAGAGCTCAATCAGCGGATATCCCTTTACAAACAGTCCAATAAATACTCCAATAGCTGAGAACAAAAGAATCGCTCCAAAGATCGGATAAACTCTTCCGATAATCTTATCGATCGGGAATATCGTAGCAATCAAATAATAAGCGAAAATCACTCCATAGATCACCCAGGTAGACACTGAGGTCGCTTTGCCATCAAATCCAAAAACCTGTGTAGCTGCAATGTCTCCAGGAGTATAGATAAACACTGCGCCTACCAGCAACAGTAACAGACTACAAAAAATCTGATATACTGTGTAGACTCCTTTATTACTATAACGCCGTACCATCTCCGGCATCTGGGTTCCTCCATCCCTCAGACAAATCATACCGGAAAAATAATCATGCATAGCTCCACCAATGATATTTCCGATCGGAATCGTAATAAAAGCAATAGGTCCAAACAAAATACCCTGGATTGGCCCTAGAATCGGTCCAGTTCCTGCAATATTCAGCAGGTTAATCAGACTGTTCTTCCATCCTCGCATCGGAACATAGTCGATGCCGTCTTGTTTTGTATACGCTGGAGTCTTTCTGTCATCCGGGCCAAACACTCTCTCACAAAACTTTCCGTAGAGGGCTGCTCCAACGAACAAGATCGCAAGTCCAATAATAAAAGTAACCATATTATCTCTTACCTCCTCTTTTTTCTTAGGGATTCAATACATTGTTATAGTATAGCAATAGTTTAGTACATTGTAAATGAGAGATATGACGAAATTTTACCATATTTTTTATATTTTTTTTATTTTTTTTTAATATTTAACTGGCACTCTTTTCATGTATACAAGAAATTCCTTCTCTTAACTTACTCTTATCAGGTATATGGCGCTTAACCATAAACGAGGATTTAGCCGCATATGCGGCGATATAAGCTGCGTAGCAGCTAATCCGAGCTGTTATGGCCGAACTTGTTTACACTTACACACTAAATATTTCCCCGGTGGTTTTCAAAGTACCACACCAGTGCTATAATAAACTACCAGAAAAATATAAGGAGATATCTCAATGCTGGATTTTTTGAAACAGGAAATGATAGACTCAGAGATACTGTCTGGAATCGAAGAATTTCGCAGACGATATCCTATAAAAACAACCACACTATCCCGTTGTCCCCGTTATCTGTATTATGGAAAAGCCATATGGGAACAGGCCGCAGCAGCTTTGCTCTGTGGAGAAAATATATTGCTGACAGGCTCTAAAGCCACCGGCAAAAATGTGCTGGCTGAGAACCTGGCAGCCGTTTTTGGACGCCCTTCATGGAATGTCTCCCTACACATCAATATGGATGCCTCCTACATGATCGGAACAGATACCTTTCAAGATGGACAAGTGACTTTCCGACCTGGCCCCGTCTATCAATGTGCACAGGAAGGCGGTTTCTGCGTTTTGGATGAGATCAATATGGCCCGCAACGAAGCACTGGCCGTGCTCCACTCTATCTTGGATTTCCGACGGGTCATCCATGTCCCTGGATACGGAGAGCTGCCCTTACACGACGCCTCCCGTTTTATCGCCACGATGAACTACGGATATGCCGGTACCAGAGAGCTAAATGAAGCCCTCTCCTCTCGTTTTGTTGTGATTCAAATGCCTGAGATCTCCAACGAGAACCTGGAAAAATTAATCACCCGAGAATTTCCCTCCATGAAGAAAGAATATGTAAAGCAATTCTGCGGTTTATTCCAAGACATCAGCCAAAAGTGTCTCGGCGGTGAGATCACTTCCCGCGTATTGGACCTGAGAGGGCTTCTCGACGCAATTCGTCTGATACAGACTGGGCTTTCTCCTTATTCTGCTTTAGATATGGGAATCTCTAACAAGACATTTGACAGTTATGAACAAACCTTGATAAAGGATATCATTGCCTCCAGAATTTCTCCCAAAATCAGTCGTAAGGCAGTGTTCTCAGAGTGAAAAAATGAAACCTTCTCGATCACAGACTTCCCCGCAGAGACGGGCTTACAACATCATATGGACAGCAGCGGAAGATTACAGTTTTGAACCACCCTTCGTCGCCTTTTTTCAGGATGGGGAACCTGATTTTTACATGAACTCTGTCATCGGCTACGTACACAAATGGTACGACCCCGCCGTTATCGGTCGTCTGTTCGATACTCTAGAAGGCGCACTTTTCCATGAAACCTTTGACGGCTTGTTATGGATTGCCCTGGAAAACTGTGTCTACGAAAGAGAGTCCGCCGAACGTCCCGTTCTAAGAGAGCTGCGACTCAGCCACGCAGAACAGTTCTTTCTCCAAGAACAGAGACTCTCCCGTCAGCAGTGGATGGCCCAAAACAGTCTCGTTCATGCTCTACAGGCCGCAAAGTGCAGGGAAATTCTCGGCAAAAACTCTGGGCTTGTCAATCCTTGGGAGCGAACTCTCTACTCAGAGCTTCAATACAACGGTGAGATGAATGCCCTAGAAATCGAGCAGACAACTTTAGCCATTCTGAAGAAATATTTTCATTTCTCCAGTTCTGCCGGGAAAGAGAATTCTGTGCGGCTCTTTTTTCAGAAGCTGCGCCTGAAGCTTTTTCGTCCTCTCCCCTTTAAGGTTATCCGCAGTGAGAATTTGATGGTGGGCGCCCCGGATACCTCTTTGTCCACCCACCACCTCACGACCAATACCAGCTTATCCAAGCATTTTCAGGAAAGCCAGCCCAGACACGGCGACGCGCTCTACATTGAGAGCTGTTTTGGACGCTCCATCTTTTCCCAGGAGGAAAACCAGCAGATCAATCTGAACCTATGCCAAGACGCACATCAAAATTGCCGTCTGCATTTCACAGACGGCATCCTTGGCCCTAAAGTCCTAGAAGACCCGCTAGTTCAGAAAGCCTTAGAGGACCCAAAAAGACAGGGAGAGAAAAACCGGGCCTTCTATCAAAGCAACCATCAGGTCTATCAAAGAAGCATCCTGCGTCTGGCAAGACAAATCCAAAACGCCATGCTAGTTCATTCCCTACCTCTACCCGTGCCGAATCGCAGTGGACAATTTCATCCCTCCTGGGTATGGAGAGCGTTGACACTGAACGATACCAGAGTCTTTCTGGCATCCGTCCAGGAACAGCAGCCGGATTTCTCCGTAGATCTTCTACTGGACGCTTCTGCCTCCCGCCTGGAAAACCAGGAAATGATCGCTACCCAGGCTTACATCCTCGCTCGAGGTCTTCAGATCTGCGGCATACCTGTCCAGGTCTGCTCGTTCCTAAGTCTCAGAGGATTCACGGTAATCCGCCGTTTCTGTAGTTACCAGAACGTCCAGAAACGGCAAACACAGCCCAGCAGCGAGACCAGCCGCATCTTCGATTATTTCGCGGCAGGATGGAACCGAGACGGCCTGGCCTTCCGCGGTGTCGGCCAGCTCATGGAGTCCTCCCACAATAAAAACCGCCTGCTGATTATTCTGACAGATGCCTCTCCCAACGACGACCGGAAAATTCCTTCCGCCCCCTTACATGGACGGCCAATCAGTCTGGACTATTCTGGCAAGGCCGGCATTCAGGATGCCTTGACCGAAGTTCGAAAGCTGCGCCAGAATCATATCCAAGTCATGGCCATATTAAACGGGACAGAGGATGACTCGGAAGCAGCCAGACAAATATACGGTGAAGATTTTATCCGTATTGAAAATCTGAACCAGTTCTCGTCGGCGGCCGGTCAACTGATTCAAAGACAGATTGAGAAAGCAAGAGACTAAAATTTATTTTCTGACGTGGCCTTGCGGGTTTTTTGAATCGCCCGGTAAGACTCATCATAATTCATAAACGCTACGATTGAGACCAAAGAATCGATAATCGCCAGCTGAGCAATTCTTGTGCTCACTGACTCCGACTGAAAAATTGTCTCCTCCGAAGCCGTGTCTATGACCACATCCGCAATTTTTGACAGCGGAGTCTTGCCACGGCTGACTAGGGCAATTGTCTGTGCACCATTTTCTTTTGCGTTCTTTAGACACCTCAATACACTGTAATTGCTGCCAGAATGAGAAATCCCAATAACCACGTCTCCCTCACCTGCCAGCGAGGATGCCATCAGCTGCAAATCCCGGTCCTCATGCACATAGACCTGAACGCCGATTTTCATAAATTTATGTAGCGCATCCTGTCCCACCAGAAGGCTGCCGCCACTCCCAAAAAATAAAACTCTTTTTCCATGAAAAATAAACTGAGCTGCTTTTTCCACCTCTCTCATATTCAGGCTAGCCAAAGTCCGCTCTAAAACAGAGATTTCAAGGTTAAAAATTTTATGGCAGATCATATCCGGGCTGTCACTCTCTTCCAAGATAGGATTTAAATGCTTTTCCCTCGGCAGCACATCTTTGGCTGCATTAATCTTAAAATCCTGATATCCTTTGTAGCCCAGTGAACGGCAAAATCTCACCACTGAAGCGTCACTTACCTTCGCGTTCTCCGCTAACTCCGTGATATTACTGTTCAAAACCTGATCGTAATTCTCCAGTACATAATTTGCGATCTTTCTCTCCGTGTTCGTCAGGTAGTTCATTCTGCCCCTTATAATTTCCTTACAGCTGGATTCAACCATAGCTTTTCCCTCCTATCTCTGTACGCTCGCAGAACCTTCCTTTGCTCAAACCAAAGAGCTGATTTTTCCTCAACTGCGTTTTAAATTCCGCGAGTATGCCTTTCTATTTCTTCTATAATTATTCTTCGCTTTTTCAATATTCAAAATATCATAGCTGAAAATAATTTTCAAGTTTGTCATAAAAGCTTCTAAATTTTTTTGCTTCTTCCACTGTCAATCCAAAGAATCATTTTGAAACTTTTTTTCATATCATCCAAATTTTTTATATATTTTTCCTATATTTCCAATATTATATATGGTAAATATTTACAATGATTATCACCATTTCAAAAATATTTTTTATTTTCTTGTGAAAAATCTTGAAAAAATATTTCAAAAATGATAGGATATAAGCACGTTGAAATCTTACCCAGAAAGGTTCCAAAACATTGGCAGACCACTGCCGGAATTTCGTAAAGGAGGGACGAGCTTGACATATTTTACAACTGTAACCGGTGACATGCCTGCACAAGAAATGGGGCATTGCCAGCCGCATGAACACGTCTACATCGTTGAGACCCCGGCGCTTCTGACTCATCCGGAGCTTCGCCTGACAAATCTCGCCGCGTCCATCGAGGAACTCAAACTATATCGAATAGCTGGAGGTACGACCCTCGTGGATGCAAACCCATTGGCGACAGGGCGGGATGCTCTGGCCTTGCAGGAGGCATCTTTGACTTCAGGAGTAAAGATCATCTCCTCCACAGGTTACCACATCCCTGTCTTTTACCGACCGGACCACTGGATTTGGACTGCATCGGAGGAGACCCTGACGGATTTATTCGTCAGAGAGCTAACCGAAGGAATGTTCTTAGGAGGCTGTTATCAATGGCCCAAATATCAGACTTCCATCAAAGCCGGCCTGGTCAAAGCGATGCTGACCGAGGAAGGAGTCAGCGGACGTACCGAGACTCTATTACGGGCAGCCGGACAGGCAGCAGTCATAGGCAAAGCCTCTCTGATGCTGCACACGGAATACGGCAAAGGAGCACTAGAAGCCATTGAACTTTTGAGGGAATTAGGTCTTGCCCCTGACCAGATTTTGATCTGTCACGTGGACCGCCAAGCAAACGATTACCGAATCCACGAAAAAATCGCAGACACCGGAGTCTTCCTGGAATATGACACCATCACCTTATTTGAGTTTCACGACAATGAAGCGGAGATTCAGCTTTTAGAGCATATGCTTCAACGAGGATATGAAAAGCAGCTCCTTCTCTCCACAGACCCCACAGCTGATCGGCTGAAATCCTACGGCGGTTCTGTGGGAATGGACTACCTTCTAACGGTATTCCTGCCCATGCTGGAAGATCACGGCTTCTCTCAAAAGCTGCTGCAAACCATCACCCGTGAAAATCCAATACGTGCCCTATGTAAACGTACCTAAAGCGGCTCACTTTACACACCGCCGCTAACATAAAGGAATTGCTCCCGGTGCTTCTTCGCACTTAGACAGTGCCAAAAAGACTCCGAGAGTACCTACTAAACAACAAGGAGGAAAAAGAAATGAAGAAAAAACTTGCAGTATTATTATGTGCGTCCATGCTGGGTACAGCCCTGACTGCCTGCGGTTCCAACAGTTCCAGTGACCAGACAGCCTCTTCTTCCACAGAAGAAAGCAAATGGGCGTCCACCGAGGAGACCTTTGACCCTCTGACAGTGGAGGATGCCGTCACCTTTGAGGAACTCAGAGAATCCAATGGTGCCATCACCAAGTCTTCCGACGAATACAGCTTCGCAGGAAATGTTAAAGCTTTTGAAAACGTAGTCTGGCAAGAAATTGCAAACGGCTACGAAGGTTTTGCCGAAGACGCCACTGCTGCCGGCTGCAAACTCTCCGTCGATACCACCTCTCCTATGGGCGAGAGTGATGAAGAGGGACAACTTTCCATTTTGAAAGATCAGGTGAGAAAAGGTGTGAATGCAGTCCTCCTCTCCCCGATCTCCGACGCAAACTGCCTACCCGGCATCGAGGCGGCACATGAGGCCGATATCCCTGTCTACGCAGTCAACAACGAATTTAACGGAGCAGATATGTTCGTAGGCCCCAATTCCCTAGAACAAGGGCAGCTCGCTGCCGAATGGGTAAATGAAAAACTAGGCGGCTCCGGAGACGTGGCTATCGTCATGGGAATGGCAAAAACCGCCGTGACACGAAACCGGACGCAAGGCTTTGAGGAATGGTTCGCAGACAACGATTCCGACATCCAGGTGGTAGCAAAACAAAATGCGGATTGGGACCGTTCTCAGGCCAAGGACGTTGCCGCCACCTTCCTGAAAACCTACCCTGACCTGAAGGCCATCTTCTGTAACAATGACGTGATGGCCCTGGGCGTCATCGAAGCTGTCAAAGAAGCGGATTTAACTCTAAACAAAGATATCTACGTAATCGGCTGCGATGGTCAGTCAGAAGCCTATGACTCCATCCGTGCCAATGAAATGGCAGCAACCATAGATACCTTCCCATACTACGAAGGTTACATGGCCGCTGAAGTATGCTACCGCTCACTGATCGGTCAGACTGTTCCTCGCGTCGTATTTACACCGAGCAAGATGCTAGATTCTACCAATGTAGACAACACTCCAGAAGAAAACATTGGCTGGACAGACCCTGTGTTTGAATAAAACGGGGAAAAGCTATACATCACAGGGGGCAGTCCGCCGGGCTGTTCCCCTGTTCGTTTTGTAATAGGAAAGACTTTGTTCTATACAAAAATACATTCTGAAAATATCCCGATAGAAAGGAGGATTACTGTGGAAGACACAATGATTCGATTTGAACATATCAGCAAAAATTTCCCCGGTGTCCGCGCCTTAAAAGATGTCTCTTTTTCAGTCAGACCAGGAGAAATTCACGCTCTGCTGGGAGAGAACGGCGCCGGAAAGTCCACGCTGCTGAACATACTTCACGGCGTCTATACAGCCACCCAAGGACAGATCTGGATAGACAATCAGGCAGTAAATTTCACCAGCCCAGTGGACGCCCTGAATTTCGGTATCGCTAAGGTCCATCAGGAAATCCACATGGTAGACTGCCTGAATGTGGGACAGAACATTGCCCTGGGATTTGAGAAACAAAAGCGCGGAATGCTAGATTACAAAGAAATCTACCGAAAAACCGATGAAATCCTGAAACGCCTAGGCTGCAAATTCAGCAGCCAGGACAGCCTAAGTGGGCTGAGTGTGGGAGAACTACAGATGATTGCCATCGCAAAATCCCTGTACCACCAGGCCAAAGTTATCTCTTTTGATGAACCCACCGCTTCTTTGTCCAATGTGGAAATTGAAAAACTGTTTGAGGTAATGCGCAGCCTGAAGGAACAGGGAATCACCCTTCTGTTTATCAGTCACAAATTGGATGAGATTTTCGAGATGTGCGACCGCGTCAGCATTCTCAGAGATGGGACCTACATCATGACAGCCGACATCTCAGATATTACAAAAGAAGAATTGATTCAAAACATGGTAGGCAGAGATGTCTCCAGCTACGCAGTACGTCAAAAGCCTTCTTGTGTCTCGAAGGAAGTGGTTTTAAAAGCCGACCACTTGTGCGGTGAAGGCTTTTCCGACATCAGCTTTGAGCTTCACAAAGGTGAAATTCTCGGTTTTTCTGGTCTAGTAGGTGCGAAGCGGACAGAAGTCATGAGAGCAGTCTTCGGCGTGGATAAGCGCACCGGCGGAGATATCTATATTAAAGGCCAAAAAGTGAATCCCCATTCCCCTCAAGAAGCTCTACGACACGGTATCGGCCTGATCTCCGAAAACCGTAAAACAGAGGGGTTCGTACCCATCATGAGTAATGCCATGAATATGGCCCTGGCCTCTCTTTCCTCTTTTTACAAAGGAGGGCGGCTGAATCAAGGACTTATTACCAAAAGCTTCCAGCACTTCGGAAACCAGGTGCAGCTCAATATTATGGACCCTGACTATCTGACTCAAAATCTCTCAGGGGGAAACCAGCAGAAAGTCATCCTGGCCAAATGGCTGGCCACAGATGTGGATATCCTGATTTTTGATGAACCCACCAAGGGCGTGGATGTGGGCGCGAAAGCAGAGATCTACTCTCTGATGGAGGATTTCGTGGCGTCTGGAAAATCCATTATCATGATCTCCTCTGAGTTGCCCGAAGTGATCGGAATGAGTGACAGAATTATCGTATTGAAGGAAGGACGCATGTCCGCAGAAGTCAGCCGGGAAGAATTCCAGGAAGCTGTACTGCTAAGCCATGCGATGGGTGAAAAGCTATGAACAATCTGAAAAAATATGCCAAAGGATACATCCGTGAACTCACTACTTTGCTGGCACTGGCAGCAATCGTGGTCATCTTCTCAATTATCGCTCCCAGATATCTAGAAATCGGCAATCTGATGGATATCGTGGAACAAGGAACTGTAAACGGTTTTCTGGCCATTGGAGTCACCTGCGCCATCATCACCGGTGGCATTGATCTGTCCGTGGGCTCTGCCATGGCCGTCTGTGTCGTGACCTGTGGTCGTCTGGCTGTGGCAGGAGTCCCGCCTGTTCTAGTCTGTGTGATTGGCCTTGCCTTAGGAGCTTTCATAGGACTCATCAATGGTCTTTTAATCACGAAGATGAACCTCCAACCCTTTATCGCCACAATGGGCACAAACAGTGTGCTGCGCGGTGTCGCCTACCTGATTACCGGCGGTTGGCCGGTTCTGAACATTCCTAGCAGTTACCGGGATATTTTTCAGTTCTCTTTAGTTCCGAATTTAAGAATGTCCATGATCTTTCTCATCCTCATGGCAGTCATTTATTCTTTCGTGCTGAAACGCAGAAAAACCGGTATTTATATCTATTCCATCGGCTCTAACGAAGAGGCCACGAAGCTCTCCGGCGTAAACACTAATCGCTGTAAAATCACTGCCTACATGCTGTGCAGCATGGGCGCGGCCATGGCCGGCATGGTTACTCTGGCCCGTCTAGGAACCGGCGAACCCACCTGTGGAGAAGGCTATGAGCTGAACGCCATTGCGGCGGCAGCCATCGGAGGCGCCAGTCTGGCCGGGGGAAAGGGCACGATTTTAGGAACCGTTTTGGGCGCATTGATTCTCTCTGCTTTGAAGATTGGCCTGGTAGTCGTGGGAATGGACACCTTCTATCAGTACATAGCCACAGGCCTGATTATCATCGTAGCTGTATATTTCGAGACCATTCAGAAGAACCTCTCCAAAATAATGGGTAAAAAGAAAGCTTAATTTATGTGACCAAAGTCACAGAAACTTCTGAAATGCTTTGATATTATTTGGACATACTAAGAAAGAGTTCCGCAGCTGCGGAAGAAATAAATCATCAGAAAACCAATTCAAAGCAAAGGAGAGTACAATATGATAAATAATTTTAGAACCCATAATTTTGAACAGGAAGTACTACAGTCCTCTCAGCCGGTCATGGTTGACTTCTGGGCCCCCTGGTGCAGTCATTGTCGCGCCTTAGAACCGGCATTGGAAGAATTCGCCCAGGATACTCCAAACTTGAAAATCGGTAAAGTCAACGTGGACGAAGAGCCTGAACTGGCCAAACAGTTCCGTGTCATGACGATTCCTACCGTCCTCCTCATCCAAAATGGGAAAGTCCTGGAAAAGAAGATCGCTCCCGCTGAGCCTGAGGAGCTAGAAGAAATGCTGGAATCCCTATAAAAATAGTCCCCCTTATACGAAAAAAGCTGCCAAAAGCAGCTTTTTTCGTGCCTAATTTAATCCCCATTCTCAGGAAAGAAAACACGGATGCACAATTTCCCCTGAACATATTGCGCCGTGATCTCACCGCCCATGGACTCTGTAAGAGTTCTAGCAATGGATAGCCCCAGACCTGTGGATTTCGCAGCCGAGGTGACGGTGTAGAAACGCTCAAACAGGCGCCCCACCTGTACTTCATCCAGAAGAGGAGCTTGATTGGAAAAAATCATCTCACCTTCAGACGTCAACGTGATCTCCAAATCCCCCTGGCTGTACTTAATGGCGTTGCTGACGACATTTCCCAACACACGAGACAGAGCATCTTGGTCCAGCATCCGTACAATCTTCTCTTCCGGTATGGTGATCTCTGGCACAATCCCGCCCTTTTTCAGCGCACCGTAATACACCGATACGCACTCTTCCAAAACCCGATTTAAAATCACCTCTTCCAGCACTATATCCTTTTCCGAAGTGATGACTGAATACTGAAACAACTCTTCCGTGAGCTTCTTCAGAGCCTCCGAACGGTCCCGTATCATCTTCAGATACCGATTCACATTCTTCGATTTTTCTTCCCGCTCCAACAAATCCAGATACCCGCAGATGGCTGTCAAAGGTGTGCGCAAATCATGAGAGATGTTCGTGACGGCCTCCTTTAGCTCCAAATCTCCGTTTTGAAGAGTCCTGCGCTCTTTTCTGAGCAATCTGAGCTGGCCGTTGATCTGGGCTGCCAGCCGTCTGACACGGCGATCTCCGCCCGACACGGTAATCAACGTATTCGTATCCTCTTCCATTTTCTCTTGGAACTCTTCACACACCTCGTCTATTCCCCGCTGAAGGCAAAACAGCTTCACCCCCAAAAAGACACAAACCAGGGCCAATATCACGCATAATATTATCATTTTAAATCCTTTTTCCGAAAAAAGTATACTCCGCCTGCGGTGGTAATCACACAGAGTACCGCTGAGTACGCCAGCATTCGTTCATAGTGAGTTGGAGCCCACTGGGAGAGCTGCAAGGACTGCCCGGTAGGCAGAAAATCTTCCGCAAACTCAAAGACTGCTCTCTTCGTCCCCGTCAGATAATTGGGATTTGGCTCCGCCTCCTCTGTCACTACCTTCCCATTATTTTCATCCACATAGGAATAGCTCTCATAGACTTTCGGCTCCAGCAGCCTGGCATGGATATAGATCGAGAAGAACACAAATATGAAAAATCCAGCCAGCTCAATGACTGCCGCTGCCGCTTTATTCTGATTCAGCATACTCAACAGCGTAAAGATCGACGCCAGGGCAAAAGCCATCATCACACTCCCGAACAGAACTCTAAGCACAGATTCTAATGTGCTGTGAAGCCCTCCCAACAGAGGGATGCCAATTCCCAGAACCGCGGCGATATAGGCAGTTGCCAACAGCAGACTGACCACCATATTGACAATCAGATTGGACAGATAAATGCTGCTCCTGGAATGTCCCACCACCAGTTTATTTCGGATGGTTCCGTCGCTGTACTCTTTGCCGATATACAAGCTGCTGAAAGCTGCCAGGAACATACCGATGTAGGTTCCATAGCTGAACAGAGCGTCATCCACAATAGCGCCGTATCCTCTGAATTTCATTGTCACATAATTGGAGATCACAAACAAAGCTCCTATTCCAAACATCACTGCCATACAAATCCAAAATGTCTTATCCTTTTTCAGCCTCGCAAAGCTTGCTCTCAGTAATCTACTCATGGCTGGCACCTCCCATCAGATTCACATAATAGCTCTCCAGACTCTCATCCTTCTCATGCAAAGACAGCACCTGACACTCTTCCTGCGCCAAGGCCAGCACAAGCTCTGAGATATTCAGTTCTCCGAACACATCTGCCTCATCCTCTGACACAATGCTGTATTCCAGCCTCATCTTATCCAGGACACAGGCCAACGCCCTTGTATCAGAGACTGTCAGCCGGATACATTTTCTGCAGGCGTGTTCCAGTTCCTCGGCGCTGATCTCCCTCACAATCTGCCCCTGGTCGATGAAACCATAGTGGGTTGCCAGCCTGGAAAGTTCATCCAGAATGTGGCTGGAAATCAAAAATGTGATCTGTCTCTCCCTGTTCAATTTTAGAATCAATTCACGAATTTCGATGATTCCCTGAGGGTCCAGACCATTGACCGGTTCATCCAAAATCAGAAAATCCGGATCGCCTGCCAGTGCGATGGCGATCCCCAGTCTTTGTTTCATACCCAGAGAAAAATTCTTCGCTTTTTTCTTTCCAGCGTCCTGAAGTCCCACCAGTTTTAACAGTTCCTGGATTCCCTCAAAGGAAGGCATTCCCAATACCAGATACTGCTCTCTTAGATTTTCCTCAGCGGTCAAATCCAGATAGATGGACGGTGTCTCGACCACCGCTCCCATCCGCCGCCTGGCCTTTGAGATTCCCCCGTCAGTATTTTTCCTGCCATATAGAGAATACTCTCCATTCGTAGGTTCCTGAAGCCCGCAGATCAGACGAATCAACGTTGTCTTCCCTGCTCCGTTTTTTCCCACGAAACCGTAGATCGCTCCCTTTGGAACATGCATATTCAGATTGTTTAAAGCCTTACATTTACGATACTGTTTCGTCAAACCATTCGTACATAAGATGTATTCCATATCTTCCGTCTCCTTTCCTGTACTGACTGTAGTCTAACAGGACATGGTTAAGAAAGCGGTTAAGGAAACAGTAAAGATTTGGTAAAGATTTATTCTTCTCTCAGCTTAAACCCGATTCCCCAGACTGCCTCGATATAGTCCTTTCCCGACGCCTGTCTTAACTTCCTTCTCAGATTACTGATATGTACCTTCAGGGAGCTTTCTGTACAATCCGGCGTATCTTCGCTGACCAAATCTAAAAGCTGCGACTTCGTGAGTACCTGAGAGGGATTCTGCATCAACCTGCGCAAAATCGCGTACTCTGTCTTCGTCAGCCTCACCGGTTTCTCTCCCGCACGCACTTCGTGGGAATCCACTTCCAGGGTCAACTCTTCGAAAGTCAAGGCTGCGGCTTTTCCTGACACGGCCGCATTCCTAAGCTGTACCGTCACTCGCGCCAGAAGCTCATCCATATCGAAGGGTTTTGTAATATAGTCCGCGGCGCCTTTTAACAAGAGACGGACTTTACCGCTTACCTCTGCTTTCGCGCTGAGGACAATCACCGGGATTCCTGTGATCTTCGACAGAACTTCCTCACCGCTTAATCCTGGCAGCATCAAGTCCAGAAGGACCAGATCAGGGCTTTTCTGTTCCAAAAGAAGCAGCGCCTCCGTGCCTGAGTATGCCCGCCGCACCCCGTAGCCCTCCCGTCTGAGCATCTCTTCCAGCATATCTCCGATATAAATGTCATCGTCGATCACCATAATGTTTTTCATAAAATTTTCACTCCCTCAAAATTTATCATGAAGAAGAACTGGAATTGGATGCCGCCGCGCTCGCCGCCACAACTGCCGCACAGATGGCAGTCTGCTGGGCCACGATTAAGGCGATGGTTCCGCCCACGGCGGCAGCTCCCATCTTTAGCTCTACGTTCTCCCCGATATAATCGCTGGCTACGATCAGTCCTGCATGCATCAATCTCTGTTTTCTGCTGAATCCAAAAAATCCATACCCCTTTTGTTTTGCCAAAAATGCGTCCGTCTCTGCGACATCCTCCGCAATGGTCTCCAGCTTCGCCGGTAAAAGCGCCAGCACGCCCAGAGTCGCCAGCTCGTAGCTGGTTCCATACTTACAGCCCTTCTCCTTCAGCAGATCATACAATCTTATGGTTCTCTCGCATTTTTCCTTGGCCGTACCTTCTCCTAGGGCCAGTGCGTGGCTGAGGGATTGAAGCGCGTTGCCCGCTGAAAACTGCTCTTTCAAAAGCCGGTAGCAGTCTTCGGTCTCTCGTATCACTTCCTCATCGCTTTTTTCTGACAGGGCCAGCAAAGCGGCAAATACACTGTCCTCGCTGGATGTCAGAAATGGATGTTCCTTTCTCATCAAATCATAAATCCTCCGGGTCCTGCGGGCAATTTCCTCATACCTGTCTTTCTCTGCCATTCCGGAAATCATCATCGAGGCCACCGAAAGATACTGGGAACTGAAAAAATGCTCTTTCATAGCATCGTATACCATCAAAGCCTTCTGCATCCGCCTTTCTGGGCTGCCGTCCAGAGCCAAATAAGAAATCATGGAGAGCTTTGCGATTCCCCGAAAACCTGAGAACGCTCCTGTATGCTCCTCCAGGATGCCCTTGCACCGCTTCATCCAATCAGTATCCGCGATCTGCCGCTGATTGATAAAGAGCGCCGCGCAGACCGGGTGAAGATAAGAATTCTCCCAAGCAAAGGCAACCCGAATCCGTTCCTTGTTCTCCATAAAACTTTTGCACAGTCCAGATAATGTACTTCTCATGTATACCTCCTTCTTTCCCTGACAAAGAGAATTAATCAAACATTATGTCCTATTGTATTTGCCGTAAAAATATTTGTCAAGAAAGCCTTGTTGCACCTCGTTTTCCAACCGCATTCGTTCAGCCATCGCCATTCGTAAAACCATACTGCGTGCTTATTGCGGCTGACGCTGCCGTCTTACTCATGAAAAGGCACTCAGCTCATACAGATGTCCGCTCGCAAAAACATACAAGTATGTTTTTTGCTTCCCGTACATGGTATAGTTGAATTGTTGCTTCCAACATGCTATACTCTGCTCAAAGAAGCTTTGTAAACGAAATGAAATTTTGACGCTGAAACGGAGGCAACTGCGTATGAATATTGGATTCTGGGTCTGTGCCGCTTCCAGCATCGTTTTTTTGCTGCTGGCTCTTTTGTTTACGCTCCTAAAAGGAAAAGCCGCCATTCTAATCAGCGGCTTCAACACCATGCCGAAGGAGCAGCGCAGGCTTTACGACACCAAATGGATGAGCAAAGATCACCGGAACATGTTCCTGATCTGGACGGCTATTTTGGGAGTTGGGGCGCTTTTATCCCTCCTCATATCCACATATATGGCAATTCCGGCTTTCATCGTCTGGATCATTGTGTTCTTCAAGGACGTACATCTGGATGAGGAAAAGGCGTTCGGAAAATACAAGTTTTAAATAGGAGAAGGGATTTCCCATAACGAACTTCGGGGGACTGCCATCGGCAGTCCCCCGTCAATCTTTGTCAAAATGGCGTATCCTCTCCCACGTAGCAGGCAATCCCCTCATCCAGATAGAGCTCCTGCAAATGAAGCATTGCCTCCTCACTCATATCTCCGTGGTCACTGTACTCATAGTTCTTTCCCAGCTGCTCCCACTTGGTCTGGCCCAGACGGTGAAATTCCAGCAGGTTGATCTCATACAGACCGTTCTTCTGCATAAACCCAATCAGTGCCCTGGCATTCTCATCGCTGTCATTATATCCTGCGATGGTAGGCTGACGCAGCACCAGCCGCCCTTCCCAGCCTGACTGAATCAGTGCTTCAATGTTCGAGAGAATCTTCTCGTTTCCCACGCCGGTACCCCACCGATGAGCCTCACTGTCCATATGCTTCACATCAATAAAGGCAAAGTCAATGTATTTCATCACTTCCAGAAAATGCTTTTCACTGGCATAGGCTTCCGTCTCGATGGCGGTGTGAATGTGCCATCTCTTACATTCCTTTAAAGCTGCCAGCAAAAACTCCTGCTGCATCATGGGGTCTCCCCCGGTGAACGTCACGCCGCCCTCGGAACCCCAGTTATTGAAATCCCGGCGCAGAATCTGCATCAGCTCTCCCACTGTCATCTCCCGCACACACTGTTTAAACACGTTGTTGGGACAGATCGCAGTGCATTCGAAGGTCTCACAGTCCTTACAGATCTCCCAGGTAATCGACGGCTTTCCTTCCGAGCTCCAAACAATCGAGTCCGAAGGACAGATATTCTCGCAGGCTCTGCAGCCCTTGTCATATTTGCAGACATTTTCCGCGAACATAATGTGCTTTTTGCTGCCCCAGCTCTCCGGGTTCGCGCACCAGCGGCATTTCAGCGGGCACCCCTCCAAAAAGACGTTAGTCCGGCAACCAGGCCCGTCATGCACAGAGAAGCTTTGGATATCAAAAATCAGTCCCTTTGGTTCCATAGCTGCTCCTTATCTGGCGTATTTTTCACAGGAATAGGCGCCGCAGGTGGCATAAGCCCAGTTTTCCTTCTCATAGCCGCTGCAGGTGCCGATTCCGTATTTGTCCGGGTCGGAGAAATTTTTGCAGTTGCCGCATTTGGGAGCAGCCTCGAATCTTGGACAGCCTTCGCTTCCCTCTCCGTCAATGGGCACGATCACTTTGTCCAATGCGCACATCCCTTTTTCACAGTCCAGATTTATATAATTGATACAGTCAAAATGTCTCATTCCTCTTATCCTCTCTTTCTCACGCTTCATCGTACTCGGTACGGTAGATGACCTCGTCCTGAATCGGCTTTCCGATCTCACACCAATACTGGGTAAAGCCAGCCACACGCACCATCAAATCCCGGTAAGCCTCCGGCTTCTTCTGTGCTGCCCGCAGGGTATCGGAACCAACCACGTTAAACTGCACATGGAAACCGCCCTTTCTCATATAAGCCCGCACCACATCCAGCAGCTTTCTGGTTCCGCTCAGGCCTTTCACCGCCGACGGATGCAGCTTCAAATTCATCTGCGCGTTCTGATTCTGAGAGTGATCGTAAACGGTGGCAGACTCAAAGATCGCATAGATACCATTCTTATCCGTACCTGCCGCCGCGGACACAGAACCATCCGAATAAGTGGTTCCCGCCAGCCTTCCGTCTGCGGAAGCCAGGGTCACAAAGCCCTGCGGTCCATGGGTGGACACGGAGATCTGACACAGGTATTCCGGTTTTCCATAGTAGGATTTCAGCGTCGGAAGATAATCCTTCAAGTACATCTGGTAATCCCGCAGAAGCTGGTCCACATATGGGTCGGCATTTCCATACTTCGGCGCGTTCACACAGTCCGCGAAAATCTGTGCGTATTTCGCCGCCTCCGGCGTGCTCTCCCGGAAATCCGGCGAGAAGACATTCGTCTCATATGCCGTCTTGAATCCAAAATTGTGTACCATCGCGTCAGTCATCTCTTCCAGCGTATATTTCTGATCGTCAAAGACATTTTTCTTAATGGAAGCCAGGGAGTTAATATAAGTAATCGTTCCGCAGGACTCAAAGTTGATGCAGGCGTTATAGCGGGCGCCGCAGTTTCCGATGTGCTGTCCCTTCTTGAAACAGTCTGCCTTCAGCAGAGAGTTCACCGCCGGCATGTTGTATTTTCTCCAGATATCCATCTGCATGTTATTCACCCGATTCACAATCCGATTGCTGATATCCAGATACCGCTGCCACAGGGCCACCATCTGATCGTAGGTCTCAATCTTCTCATTGTGAGCCGGGAAGACTCTCTTTCCAGTTCTCCGGTCTACCCCGTTGGTCAGCACCAGTTCCAGAATCTTCGGCAGAGCGGTAAAATGAATACCCGTTCCGCAGGTGGGAGAGGCCCCTCCCGGAATCATCGTCACTTTTCCATTGTACTCCAAAGGCGAGAAACAACCTGGCGCAGATTCCAGACAGCCGCCCAGACACCAGGCCCTGGCGTCTTCCAGGTTCATGCCCTCCGGCCCGTACTGGCGCATCATAAAGTTCATTCCCGTCTGGTTGTTCATCCAAGCCGGATAACCCAGCCCCAGCTTCGTACACTGCGCCGCCTTCATCAAGAAATCCTCCGGCGTTTTCTCATCATACAGCACACTTAAAGTCGGCTGAGGCGTCTTCGCGCGCATACCCGCTTCCAGAATCAGGTATTCCAACGGCGTCACCGCGCTTCGGCCGTCATAGGACTGCCCGCCCAAGGACAGATTGTTAAAGGTATTGCCGGACAGCACACCGCCGGACACTCCCGCGGAGGCAAAACACTCAATACAGGTGATCTTAATTCTGTACAGTTCCAACAGTTCGATCACTTCCTCGTCAGTGATCTTTCCTTCCTCGATATCCTTCTCATAGAACGGCTGCAATACCTGGCCCAGACGTCCAATAGACTGGCCGGACTGCGGGTCCTCATTGACCACGCCGTAATGCAGACACAGAGTCATCTGCAGCGCTTCCCGGAAGGAAGCCGGACGTTTGTGGGCAATGTTCTCCATCACCTCTGCGATCTCTTCATAGTTTTTCTTAAATTCCGGGTCTCTCTCCCTGGACGCCAGATCTTTGGCCCTTCTCGCATAGTTTTCACACCATTTGCTCAGCCCCTTACAGACTTCCTTCATAGCCGCATAATAGTAGCCGCGGCTCATACCTAAAATTCCGTCGTCCTCAGCCTCGCCCATCACCAGAGCGATTCTGTCGTCGCACATTTTCTGAATCTCATCAAAGCCGTACTGAAGCGGCATATAGTAATTCATAACCTCACGGCCCTGGGGAATCGCGAAGGAATCAAACATGACCACAACGCTGTCCATCACTGCGGAAAACTGATCGTACTCTGGAATCATCTTCGCATATTTTGTGCTGACATCCTCCACGGAGATGCCATCCCAATATTTTGACACCTTCACCAGAACCGGAATATCTTCTTTTCTCATGCCGAACTTCTTCGCAATGGAAATAATCTCCCCATAGCTCTCCGTCACGTTTCCGCCGCCGGCGCCCACGACGCTGACGGAGTCCGCCTCATTCTCCGCCGGAGCGTCCACCTCATTCATCAAAGACTCTGCCAGGCTGTTGAAAAAGCTGGCGCACACCCATGGAAATGGAAAAGCGCCGCGGATATCCTTAGTCTTATTCATGACCAGCTTCTCATAGGGCAGAATCGTCGGCGTAGTATGAGCGTAGCCGCCTGCCACTGCCTTGGCACGGCGAACCTCGATGAGATCTCCGTCATTCTCCCACCAGATACGGTTGTACCAGTACGGCGTCTCCATATCCGCAGTCACCTTCAGGGTGTAGTAGATATCCATCAGCTTCTTAAAGCGATCACTGGCCTCCGGAATATCCTCCTCTTTTGTGTCGTCTGTGTGGAGAGCGGCAATCCCCCTCTTTCTCAGTATCTCTTCCAGTTTCTGTTTGTTGTCCATCAAAAAACCTCCCTTTTCTATTATTCGCAGGACCTAACTATTCCGCCATGCCCTCTTCCTCTAGCTGTTTACCTTTACATTCGCGGCCAAAAATTTTGCTGCCTTCTCCACAGCGATCTCCTGACGGATACGCTGTCCTTCTTCTCCCTGAAGAATCTTATTCACCTGCTCCTTACTCATCAGATACCGGACTGCCAGCTTATGAACCTCGCGGTCATATTCCTCTACCGTGGCTTCCAGATTTTCCGATTGGGCCACTGCCGCCAGCACCATTCTAGCCTGAATCTGTTTTCTCGCCTTCTCCTTCATCTGTTCTAACAGCTCCTGCTCGTTGGTTTTCTTTGTGCGATAGTACCCTTCAATGGAAAGCCCCTGCTGCTGAAGACGCAGCGCATAGGCCTCCATCATCTGAACCGCCCGTGCCGTGACCTCCTCCTCTGAAGTCTGAATTTGGGAACGCTTTACAATTTCCTTCGCCGCCAAATCCTCTTTTGCTTTTCTCTCAGCATTTTCCAGAGACATCCGGTATCTGACGATATTTTCCTCCACCGCATTCTTCCAATCTTCAAAAGGTACCCTCACATGTCTGTACTCTCCCAACTTTACCTTTGGCGTGCTCACTTTGATTCTCTCCCTTCCTCTCACGCATCTTAGTTTCTAATTATAATGAACAAGGCTCCTCAATCACAGTGCACTTTGCACACTTATTCACAGAAAACCCAAAGTAAAAGGAATCTTTCACGCATTAGCGTGACAAGGTCTTTCCTGTTACATAAAAAATACCCCTGAAAAACAGAGGTATTCGGAGTTATTTCCTGCTATTGAATTTTTACGGTTCCTGCTCTTCCATGTACCTGCGCACTTCCGAGCAGATCTTTTCCAGCTCCCGGCGGTTTCTGACATAATAACGGCTGCTTCCGACTTCCTTCTCCAAATAGCCTTTTTCCAGAAACTTATTCAGAATATTGTACAGACCTCTCCTACTGATATCCAGCTCTTCACAGAGGCTCAGTGTACTCCTGTACTCAAAAATCTGGTCTTTCCCGGTACGGCTACAGATATGATAGGCCACCAACTCCGCCAGGCTGTAAAAGCTTCGGACCAACCGTCCCTTGTACATCTGATAGACACGATTACTGATTTTGCGATAAAACAACTCGCTGAACCCTTTGTCCTTCATCATCGCCTCGTAGACCTTGCTCTCTAAAAACAAAAGATCACAGTCTGTGGCTGCGAAAATATCACAGGCAAAATAGGCTTTCTGTACCCGGCTGATTTTCCCGGTGAAATTATCCGGCCCTAGATTATCCACCAAAATCTTCTTTCCTTCATGGGAGACACATTCCACTCTCATATATCCGCTGACCACATAGAACAGCCCTCCGTCAGCCTTTCCCGCCCGTGAAATGTATTCTCCCGCCTTCACCGTGACTCTCGGAATTCGGTCCAGACGATCTTTGATAAACGGATAAATCTCCAAATCTTTTAAATCCATCCCCGTCCCACCCTTTCTCTAAATCAGAGCTTTTCTTAAGATTATACACAATCCATTCCTGAATGAAAAGCGCAAAACCCGCAAAACAAGCCCGACTGCAACCCCTGGTTGACAAATTTTCAAGCGCGCTTGCTAGTTGTCAACCGCAATCTGTGCTATGATAAGCCCAGAAAACAAGAAGCCCAGAAGGGCAATCTGATATCAGAAGGAAAAACAAATCACTAATAGGCAATAAAAAGAAAGAGAGGTTGCACTCATGCTTCTATCAGAAAAAATTTTAACCTTAAGAAAAAAGAATGGCTGGTCTCAGGAAGAGCTGGCTGAAAAATGCGGAGTATCCAGACAGTCTATCTCCAAATGGGAAGGAAATCTGTCCACACCGGAATTGAGTAAAATCGTACTGCTCAGTGAGCTTTTTCAGGTATCCACCGACTACCTATTAAAAGAAGACACACAGCCACAGGCCGATGCCGACGCCGAGTTTCCTCCTATGGAAGCTCCATCCCAATCCCTGCGCCAAGTCACACTGGCTGAGGCCACCGCCTTTATTCAGGCCCGGGAACAGGCAGCCAAGAAAATGGCTCTGGGAACCGTTCTGTGCATCCTGTCTCCCATCTGCCTCTTTCTTCTGATGGGGATGTCTGACAGCAGTCTTCTTCCCTTCTCAGAAGATATCGGCGCGCTGCTGGGTCTCATTGTCGTTTTGCTGTTTGTCTGTGTGGCTGTCACCCAGTTTCTTGGAACTGGCAGTCTCCTGAAGCCTTTTGCGTTTCTGGAAAAAGAAGAATTTGACACAGCCTACGGTGTGGATGCTCTGGCACGGGAACAAAAAAATACCTATGAAAGTACCTATAACCGCTATACCATCATTGGCGTGATTCTCTGCATCACCGCTGTGATTCCGCTGTTCTGCGCCGCTGCCTTAGGCGGTTCAGATTTCTTCGTCTTGCTGGGGCTGTCCCTTTTGCTGCTCCTCGTGTCCGTGGCCGTCTATCTGTTTGTGGTCTGCAACACGATTCAAAATACTTACCTACAGTTATTGCAGGAAGGAGAGTTTACCAAAAGCTCCAAACGTCACCAAAAACTTCTGGAACCTGTTTCCACGGTCTACTGGCTTGCGGTCACTGCTTTGTATCTGGGTTTCAGCCTAATTACCATGCGCTGGGAGAGTTCCTGGGTGATCTGGCCTGTCGCCGCCGTTTTATATGGGGTCATTGTCACCCTCTGCCGGATTCTCCCAAAAAAATCTGAGCAGAACAACCAGAAAAAACCGCTTCTGTAAAAGCAAAACGGTCAATATGCCAAAATTTTAAAAAATGCTTACATTTCCATTTATTTTTTGATAAAATACTCAGCGGTAAGAAACAGGCTTTGTTGTTTTCCCTGTCCCCTTTACAGGAACAGAGCTTATATTTCTCTTTAAAAAATAAATATCGGCGCTAGATGAAAATGGTAGTGAGATTATATGCTGTAGTCTTAACGAAAGTTATATTACGCATATAGTCTCATTTTTTTATGCGAACTTAGTATTCCGCCATCAAAAACATATAAGCGCCAAGAAGGAGGACACAATTATGCCGAAAAACAAATTTCAGGACGTTATTTTCACTCTTATTATGGTAGTGGTCATGGTCTACGCAATGGTTATCTATAACATCTCCCTGGACATGGGCGAGCTGACCAACCAGGTATTCCTCATGGCCTTTGGTGAACTTCCCATTATGGGCGCCGTCGCTTTTTGTCTGGAACTGTTCATTGTCGGACCTCTCGCCAAAAAGCTTGCCTTCCGTCTAGTTCAGCCAGGTATAGACAAAATGATCTTTATCGTTTTAGCCATCTCTGCCATCACCGTCTGCCTGATGTGCCCGCTGATGAGCTTGGCTGCAGCGGTTCTTTTCAAGGGAGGGCTGCAGCCGGAGCTGCTTTCTGTCTGGATTCAGACCGCCGCCTTGAATTTTCCCATGGCGCTGTGCTGGCAAATCTTTTTTGCCGGGCCTTTGGTGAGAGGAATTTTCCGCCGTCTTTTCCCAGAAAAGGAACCAGAGGCTCAAATCTCCTGAAAACACCATCATATCTAATGCCTTATAATAATTCAGAGGCAGGTGCGCTTCATAATAGCTGCACCTGCCCCTATAGAAATCGTTCCGCTTCGCGGTAAAATTCCCCAGTACGGCATACGCACCTGCAGCAGACGTCTTCGTTATCGAAAAAATTCTTCACACCTCATCATGACAAATCGTTCCCTATAACATGAAAACGATAGCTGGTCATCTCTCGATAGGTGTCCCCAGCCCGCAGAATCACAGTTGGGTTTTCTTCCTTATGGATGCTGTCTGGCATATTCTGTGTCTCCACACAGATAGCAGTCCTCTGATCAATGATATCCCCGCCCTTGCCCTTGTGGGGTTCCAGGAAATTTGCCGTGTAGATCTGAGCCTGCGGCAAAGTAGTCTCCACGATCATTTCTATTCCGCTTTCTTCACAGTAAAGCTTCACTTTTTCTTTCTCATCCCTGAAAATGAAGGGATGGTCAAAACCATGTCCGATTTTAAGCTGTTCATCTTCCATCTGTAGATGCTCTCCGAGCTTGCCACCATTTCTAAAGTCAAAGGGAGTCCCCGCCACATCACGAATCTCTCCTGTCACAAGTCCGTTTTCATCTACACAGGCAAAGCAGTCCGCCGCCGTCTGCAGCCAATGTTCCCCAATCCCGCAGGGTTTTCCGCTGAGATTAAAATAAGAATGGTTGGTAAAATTCAAAATCGTATCCTGATCTGTATGAGCTTCATACTGTAAAATGAATTTATCTGCTTCCAGACGGTAAGTAACCGTCACGTTCAGCTCACCAGGATACCCTTCCTCGCCGTCAGGGCTCATATAGGTAAAGACAATTTCATCTTCTCCTGTCGTATAGCTGAATACCTTGTTTGAAAACCCCTCGATGCCGCCGTGAATCGCGTTAGGTCCAGAATTTTTCGCAAGCTGGTAGGTTTTTCCATTCAGTTCAAAGCTGGCGCCTCCAATCCGATTCGCCACTCGTCCCACAAAAGCCCCCAAATACCCTGTATGTTCCTGGTACTCTTGAATCGTGTCATATCCCAGTACCATGTCCCGAAACCGCCCATCTTTATCCGCTGTCAGAATCTTCATGACGGTGCAGCCAAGATTTGTGACGGTCACAGAAAGACTATCATTTTTCAGTTCCAGAATATCTATACGATTCTCTGATCTTTTTACTAGATTTACCACCGTTTATTTTCCCTTCTGCCCATAATATGCATTGGCACCATGCTTCCGATAATAGTGCTTATCCTGCAATTCCTGAGGCGCTGGCTGATTCTGAGGGTTAATCCACTCGCAGCGGGCAGCCATCTTAGCCACCTCTTCTAAAACAACCGCGTTGTGAACTGCCTCATGCGCATCCTTGCCCCAGGTAAATGGTCCATGATTTTTGCACAGTACTGCTGGCATTGCCTCATAGTCCAGATTCTGCTGCGCAAAATGGTCGGCAATGAGAATACCAGTATACTTCTCATAAGCCTCGTCGATTTCCTCTTTTGTAAGATTTCTAACGCAGGGAATTTCACCGTACAGATAATCCGCATGTGTGGTTCCATAGCAGGGAATTCCTCTTCCTGCCTGCGCCCAGCTTGTGGCCCATGGAGAATGTGTATGAACTACACCGCCGATGTTTGGAAAACGGTTATACAACACCACATGTGTAGCTGTATCAGAAGAAGGATTCATATCGCCTTCCACTTTTTTGCCATCCAAATCTATCACCACCATATCTTCTGGCTTCAACACATCATACTCCACGCCACTTGGCTTGATGACAAACACACCTTTCTCACGGTCAATTCCGCTGACATTTCCCCAGGTAAATGTCACAAGCCCATACTTGGGAAGCAACATATTTGCCTCATATACCTGTTTTTTTAACTCTTCCAGCATTGTTTTGTCTCCTTTATTCTAAATCATTCAAGGAGCTGCCACAGACAGCTCCCCTTGCTTACTTTGGCATCAGCTATATCAAATTCTGAATAGCTGCCTGTTCAATTATAATACCTCTTTTGTATCTTTCGGTAAAGACCTCAAAGCCTTCCACGTCTTTTTCCACCGGCTTCATACTGGTTCCGGCATTTTCTCCAAACACTTTCTTAGAAAGGTAATTTTGAAGAGACTCTCCGTCTTCTTTCTGCGCCATATAGGCTGCCAAAAGAGCCATTCCCCATGGGCCGCCCTCCCCGGCAGTCTCCATGACAGAGACCGGAGCATTGATCGCCGCTGCCAAGAAGCCCTGGGCGACGCCTTTGGTCTTAAAGAGTCCTCCATGGCCCAAAATGCTGTCAATCTGTACATGCTCCTCCTTCAACAAAATATCCATGCCAATCTTCAAGGCGCCCAGCGAAGTAAACAGATTCGCTCTCATGAAGTTCGCCAGATTGAAATTGCTCTTAGGACTTCTCACAAACAGAGGGCGTCCTTCGTCGCATTCCGTAATATTTTCCCCGGACAGATATCCATATGCTAGCACGCCACCGCAGTCTGGATCTCCCTCCAAAGCCTTGCGGTAGAGCGTTCCATACAGCTTGTTCATATCTACGTCAACGCCGAAGCTTTCTGCGAACTCCTTGAAAATACCAACCCACGCATTCAAATCTGAGGTACAGTTATTTGCATGAACCATAGCCACAAGGCTGCCGTCCGGTGTTGTCACCATATCAATTTCCGGATATACCTTGGAAAGCTCTTTTTCCAATACCACCATACCGAAGATAGACGTTCCGGCCGAGACATTTCCCGTGCGCTTTGCCACACTGTTTGTAGCCGTCATTCCGGTGCCTGCGTCTCCTTCCGGCGGGGCGATAGGTGTTCCAGCCTGAAGATTGCCGCTAACATCCAGTCTTTTAGCCCCTTCTTCGGTAAGGAAGCCTGCATTTTCTCCGGCAAGCTTTACCTGCGGCAGAACATCTTCCAGCTTCCAGCCAAAATTTTTCTCTGCGATCAAAGCGTTGAATTTTTTCACCATGGCTTCATCATAATTCTTGGTCTTGCCGCTGATGGGGAACATACCGGAGGCGTCGCCTACGCTGATGACCTTCTCTCCTGTCATCTGCCAGTGAATATAGCCAGACAGGGTTGTCAGGTATGCAAGATCTTTTACATGCGCTTCCTCGTTTAAAATAGCTTGGTACAGATGAGCAATGCTCCATCTTTGAGGAATGTTATAGTCAAACAGCTTCATCAAAGCTTCCGACGCCTCTCCTGTGATGCTGTTTCGCCAAGTACGAAATGGCACCAACAGGCCGCCGTCTTTGTCAAAAGCAAGATACCCGTGCATCATAGCACTGAATCCGATTGCCCCAAGCTTTGTCAATGTAACGTCATATTTTGCCTTCACATCTGCCGCCATCTTGCTGTAGCAGTCTTGAAGACCGGTCCAGATGTCCTCTAAGGTGTAGGTCCATATCCCATGCTCCAAACGGTTTTCCCACTCATGATCGCCAGATGCGATGGGCGCATGGTCCTCACCGATCAGGACAGCTTTGATGCGGGTGGAGCCAAATTCCAGACCCATGACAGCTTTTCCGGCTTCAATGTATTTTTTGATTGTGTTTGTGTCACCCATATGTGATCTCCTCCATCCTTATCTGCGGCTTTCTATTTGCTGAATGCAGCTTTGTTCCACAGCAGTTCATTTTTGAACTGACGGATAGTCGTGTCTTTGTCGATGTAAACCGCTTCGATTCCCATAGCCTCAGCCCAGTCACCCATCTGCTCCGCAGTCAAGTCATAAGAAAATGCGGTGTGGTGCGCTCCGCCTGCCAGAATCCACGCCTCGGCGCCTGTCATGAGATTTGGCTCCGGTGTCCAGTATGCTGTAGCTACCGGAAGCTTCGGCATTGCTTTCTCCGTCTTCTTACAGTTTACGTTATTGATAATCAGACGGAAACGGTCTCCTAAGTCAATCAGAGAGGTCGCGATTGCAGGACCTTCTTTTGCTGTAAATACCAGTCTTGCCGGGTCTTCACGGTCTCCCATGGACAGCGGCTGCTCCTTGATACTGATCTTGCCGTCTGCGATCGTCGGGCAAACCTCAAGCATATGCGCCTGCAGGATTCCCTCTTTTCCCGGTACAAGGTTGTATGTATAATCTTCCATGAAGGAAGTTCCCTTCGCGTCTTTCATTCCGGCTGTCATAACTTTCATCAGGCGAACCATAGCGGCTGTCTTCCAGTCTCCTTCTCCGCCGAATCCGTAACCTTTTTCCATGAGTCTTTGGATTGCCAGCCCCGGAAGCTGTTTCAGAGCACCCAGATCTCCAAAATGTGTCACGATCGCCTGATAATTTTTCTCTTTCAGAAATCTCTCAAAACCGATCTCGATTCCAGCCTGAACCGCCACATGCTCACGAAATTCCTTTTCGTCCCTTCCTTCCAGAAGGATTTCATATTTGCTATAGTATTCCTCAACCAGAGCGTCGATGTCTGCCTGTGAAACAGCAGCGACTGCTTCCGCGATTTCATTTACCGGATAAGCATCTATCGTCCATCCGAATTTGATAGCCGCTTCTACTTTATCTCCCTCAGTCACCGCTACGTTTCTCATATTATCGGCGATACGCATAACACGGATATTTCTGCTCTCCACAATACCGATTGCTGTGCTCATCCAGGAAGCGATTCTCTTCTGTGTGGACTCGTCTCTCCAATATCCCATAATCACCTTGCGCTCTTTTCCGAGACGGGTGAAAATATGTCCATACTCTCTGTCTCCGTGAGCTGCCTGATTCTCGTTCATAAAATCCATGTCAATCTCATCGTACGGAATCTCAAGGTTATACTGGGTATGAAGGTGAAGCAGAGGTTTGCGAAGCTCCTGAAGTCCCAGAATCCAGGATTTTGCCGGCGAGAAGGTATGCATCCATGTGATAACACCGGCACAGTTTTTATCTGCGTTCGCCTCATTGAATGTCTTCCTGATTAACTCACTTGTAATCAGCGTCGGTTTCCATACGATTTCGTATGGAAGAACGCCTGACTTGTTCATAACGTCAACCATCTCTTTCGAATGCGTGGCCACATGTGCCAGGCATTCCTCTCCATACAAATCCTGTGAGCCTGTACAAAACCAAAACTGATATTTTTTCGTTTCCATGTTCATTTGCCTCCTTATTTGTACCTGTGTCCCTAAATCTGTCGAATGGAATCACGAACCACAGCCTGCGATTCAAACAGATAATTCCCATCAAACGCGGGATTTTCAATCATCTGCAGCAGGTTTTGAGCCGTCTTTTCTCCCAATATCTCTTTGGGATGGGAATATGAGGTAAACGGAACCTTACTCATCTGCGCAAGCTCCGAGTCATCAATACTTATAATAGACAGATCCTGTGGGATTTTGATGTTTCTTTTAAGTGCCAGGTCGATGACTTCTACCGCCACCTCATCGTTATAGCAGACAATTCCTGTACATCCCTTAATACGCCGAAACAGGTGCTCCTCTATCTCCCAAAGATTCAATTCCGAATCTGTATCAATCCAGATCGTCGTCCTGGAATTCAGTTGAATCTCCGCCTCTCTCAGCGCATCAATATATCCGCTATACCGCCGGCGTCCCTGGCCGTCGTCCAATTTAAAAATACCGGCGATTCTTTTATGCCCGGACTGAATCAAAAATTTTGTCGCCTTGTAGGTAACACACTGGTCATCCAGACGCACGCAGGGTACATCCAGTCCGGGATACATATCGTTAAAAAATATAATTGGAATATTTCTCTTTTGCAGCTCTTTATAATAGGATAAATTGGGATTCGGAAGGGCTCCTTTCGCAGCCTCCACAATCAGCCCGTCAATGTTGCTCTTTCTCAAAATATCTTCCAGAATCACTCGTTCCCTCTCCACCCTGTTATCCGTAAAAGACAGCCACATAGCATATCCGGTGTCAGAAAGAGTACGCTCAATTCCTCTGAGCGTCGGCGGAAAGATATATGAATTGTAATAGGTGCTGACAACCGCCACATTCATATGCTTTTTCTTAGAAGTATGAGGAAGAATTTGGCCCACATAGGTTCCACTTCCCTGAAGACGCGTCAAAACCTTCTCTTCCACAAGCTGGCTGGTCGCCCTTCGGATTGTCTGACGGCACAGGCCAAATTTTTTACTCAGCTTTTCTTCCGGCATCAAACGGTCACCAATCCTCATTCTACCCGAGGCTATCTCTTCATTAATCCAATCAATCACTACTTGGTATTTTGGCTTATTATCTGTCATTCTATTTCTCCATATCTGCCCGTTTTTGCCTTTTATTATACACCTTTCTTATACTCTTTTACAAGCTGTGCCGGTGCCCCTGTCATATTCAAATATCCTATCAAATCACTTAACAACCTGTAAGGATTTTCTGTCTGCAAATACTGCCACGAATACGAGGAATACGATTCCCTCAATTAACTGCAACATCTGTGTTGAGATTCCCATCATGGTAAGTCCACTCTGTAACACGATAAACAGCATAGAACCAACAATAATATTCTCAAATCTTACATTTGCTCCGCCGGAAATCGGCATACCGCCGAGTACCAGCGCGATCAGAATCTGTGTCTCCAACTGATTACCGCCGGAGGATGTCACAGAACCTACCTTGATTACGTTAATAAATGCCGCAAAGCCTGTGATCGCTCCTGCCAGTACATAGATGAGAAATTTCATCTTGTCTGTGCGAATGCCGGCGAATTTTGCCGCCTTTTCCCCCGCTCCAATCGCTTTGAGATAAATACCAAACTTGGTGTAACGAAATACGATAAACCCAATTACGAGAACGATAAGAGTGCAGGTCAGTTTCAATACTGTCGTGTCATAATTAATCAGTGTCGCGGAACCTGCTACCGGCGCATCTGTCGTCAAATATTTGATAACCCCACGAAACAGGAACATCGTACAAATCGTTACAATAAAGGACTTAATTTTACGGTTAACATAGAAGAAACCGTTGATCGCTCCAATGGCAGCTCCTGTGACAATTCCCCCGAGAATTGCAATCGGCAGTCCGTATGATTGCGAAAGCGTACATACAACGATAGAGGCAATACCAAGGATAGACCCCTGGGAGAAATCCAAGCCTCCCATCGACATGACAAAGAATACACCCATGGATGCAATCATCGTCACATATACCTGCGAAAGCACCAGATTCATATTGGAAATCATTCTTCCGCCTGTCAACGCATTGAACAGGATGAAAATTGCTATCAGTCCCACTACCGGAAGCAATCTGCGGAGCCTTGCCATCTTGGAAAATTTATTCAGTTCTTTTTCTTTGCTTACTGCTTTTGCATTTTCGTTAGCCATGACTCTCCTCCTTAAACCATCATTGAAATCAGGCTGTTTTCGTTCATATCCCGATCGCGGTCAAGCTGGCCGCTGATCTTGCCGTCTTTCATAATAAGAATTCTATCGCACATACCGATCAACTCCATCAACTCTTCAGAAATCATGATGATCGATTTTCCGTCCTTTCTCATCTGATCCATCAGCTGATAGATGTCCTGTTTTACCTTGATGTCGATACCACGAGTTGGAGAATCCAGAACTATGATGTCTGAATCACGTCCAATCCAGCGCGCCAGTACGACTTTCTGCTTGTTACCTCCGGAAAGCTCTGACACAAATTGGTCTGTATTCACCATTTTTACGGAAATTTCCTTTGCGTATTTGTTTGCAAACTCGTTAAGTTTTTTGTAGTTTAGAAACTTTAACGGCCCAGAGCCAAGCCTTCCAAGAGACGGCAGGCAGATGTTGTCTCCGATGCTCTGGTTGATAACGATAGACTCATTATCGCGGTCTTTGGATGTATAGGCGATCTCATGTTTGATAGCAGTCGGAATATCCTTGATCTGCGTTCCGTCCGCCAAAGTTACACTTCCTTCTCTGTCAAAAGAGGCTCCAAAAATTGCTTTTCCTACTTCATGCATACCAGACTCCGACAGACCACCGAACCCGAGAATTTCCCCTTTGTGAAGATCAAAGGAAATGTTCTGAATCAGTCCTGGTACCGATACATTCTTCACAGAGAGAACCACTTCATCAGAAACCTTCTCGCCATAGTCTGTCCGGTAGTATTTTCCTGTCATCTCACGCCCTACCATTAGTTTCTTCAGATCGTCTTCTGTCATATCCTTACTCTTTACCGTATCAATATAGACACCGTCCCTGAGGACTGTGATGGTGTCAGATTTCTCTAGAATCTCCGGCAGATCGTGGGAAATGAAGATAATGGTGTTTCCTTCCTTACGGATTCGTTCCATATGCTTGTACAGCTCTTCACGGCCTTCCTGGGAAAGAGCCGTCGTCGTCTCATCAATCACCACAATCTTTGGTGAAAAATAGGTTGCCTTGACAATCTCGATCAATTTACGGTCCTCGAAATTATATTCGTCAATCATATGAGCTGCCTTAATCCGCTCAAAGCCATATTTCTTCAGCAACGCATCTGCTTCCTTGTTCATTGCATTCGTATTCTTGATACCCGCTTTCACAAACCTATCTTCATGACCAAGGAAAATGTTTTCTGCCACAGTCAGCCCGGAAAGTGTTCCAAGCTCCTGTACAATAATGGAGACTCCTTCATTATTTGCCTCCACCTGGTTCTTCGGATGAATTTCCTTTCCATCCAGGATAAAGGTTCCACTGTCAATAGGATAGATGCCGGTCAGCATATTGGTAAGAGTGGATTTACCAGAACCATTTTCACCGATCAGTGCATGAACCTCGCCTTTATTTATATTGAATGACACGTTTTGTACAGCCTTCGTAATACCAAAGGACTTACACACGTTTTTCACCTGTAATCTCACTTCATTACTCATAGTATGTTCCTCCTTCGATTATTTCACGATTTCGCCTTTGTCAACTTTTGTGGTCAGTGTAATGATAATCAGCAGAGCCAGACCTGTAATTACGTCCTGGATTGCTGTAGGAGCTCCCAGTGCAATAAATCCGTAGAAAATAATATTAATCACGAATTCACCAATGATGATGGCCTGAATCGGAATACCATATTTACGAAAAGCCATACCAAAGAAGCATCCCATGGTAGGAGTAAAGTTTCTCGCCATGGACGCCATACCGGTAACAGCCACCATGGAAGACCCATAGCTGATAGAAAGAATTGCTTCCACACCAAAAAAGGCACCGCTGATCAAAAATGCGATTACTTTATATTTGTTTACGTTGATACCCATATTCTTGGCAACAAATTCATTGGAACCAATTGCGTATGTATAAGTACCAACTTTTGTATAGTTCAGGAAAATATATGCGGCAATAAATGCAAGGACTGCGAGAATAATATTTCCCGGCATAGAGCCAAACGCACGCATATCAGATGGAAGTGTCTGCTCAACACCGCCTGCGATATAATTGGCAACGGATTCATAAATAAGTGCAAGTCCTGTCGTAACGATCATGGAAGGAATTCTCAGCTTCACGTAGAACGCTCCGTTAATCAGTCCAATAAGTGCACCGCACAGGATACTTCCAACGACAAATCCCACATAGCCTAATCCGAAATTAGTTGCCAGAACACAGCCAAGAATCGATGAAAGCACAATATTCGCACCGATGGAGAAGTCGAACATTCCCATTACCATAACAAAGTAAAAACCCACAGCGCCCGTCGCGGCAAGAAGGCTGGCCTGGAAATACTGGAGTATCTGTTTGGGAGAGCCAAAGTTGTCCGGAGTGACAATTTTGAAAATCCCGTAGGATGCGACAAGCAAGACAATCAGGATCAGATACCCTTTTGTTTTTCCTGACAACTTTTTCTTTTCCGTTGTTTTCATTGAAGAACTCATATCGTATACCTCATTCTTTAAAAGTTGTACTGTTTACTGCTTCCATAAAAGAGACCGGTATCACCGATACCGGTCTCCCGCATTCTGCTATTTAGTTCAAATCTGTCGAGGATTATTTGCCAGCACGTGCGGCCGCGTCTTCAATAGACAGGGACTGTGCCTTTGCGATCATATCCTCCAGGCTCATCTCAGAAATTTCAACGATCTCTTCATTTGTATATGGAAGCTGATCTACGAAGTACTTTTCATATGCTTCGTAGTCCTCTGGTGATGATACGTACAGGTATGGGAATTCAACGTCCACAAAGTTGCCTGCGATATCTGTGTAATTGCCTTTGATTGCATTGTAAACCATTAGGAATGCGTACAGTGGATCACAGAAATGCCCGCCAGACTCACCAGCCATAGAACCGTTCTCAAGACGTTCTCCAAGATCCGGAAGGAAGTCTGTAGATACAACATCAATCTCGTCAACCTTTCCTGCACGCTCAACCGCCGCGATTGCTCCCTGAAGCGGGTCACCGCCGCCACCAGCAGGAATCAGAGCATCAATGGTATCATCTGCTGACATCAAAGCTTCTGCCGCTTTAGATCCACCGTCAGAGGAAGTTCCAGCATACTGTGGCTCTGAAAGCTTCGCCTGATCGTCTGGATTCTCTTTGTTCCACTCTTCAATGCCCGCTTTGTATCCTTCCCATCTGCCAAGCCAGGTAGCGTCTCCCTGCTCCCAGCCAATCAGACCAATGTTACGGTCGCCTTTGTCCAGAAGCATCTTAACCAACTGTTTTCCATTTTCCACTTCATTCTCATGAACCGCACCAATGAAATACTCAGAGTCTTTCGCTACTTGGTAGATATCTGGGTTGTCTTTTTCACTGATAACACGGAAGAACTGAGACAGATATACGCCATTGTCGTTGCAGGTCTTAATCGCAGATGTCATTTCTGTATCAGCAGAGTTGCAGACAATGATTCCCTGACATCCAGCCGCGCACAACTGTTCAACGGATGCTGTAACCTTTTCGGAAACATGCGCCTGGTCAACATACTGAATCTGTACTCCAAGGGCCTCAGCCGCCGCATCCAGAATCCTTTTACACTGTGATCCTAATACATCGGTGGAGCTCCAAATGGAAACACCAATTTTGATGTCTTCATTGGCTATCTCTTTACCCCCCCCCTCGCCAGAAGCGTTACTAGTCGGTGCACTGCCGCACCCTGCAAGCAGCCCCGCAGCCATTGTCGCACATAATGCTGTGCTGACGATTCTTTTGAATAATTTGTTTTTCATAGTTACCTCCTTCTACATAATTTGTACGCTTACAAATTTGAGCTTTTTCTTTTGTCCTCATTTCAGAATGTTCTGATATTTTTTAGCTATTATCACCATAAACGCTCTGTTTTAGGACATTTTTTTAAGCTCTTTGGATGTTTTCATTTTACATTCTGTCGTACTATTCGTCAATATGCAGTTTACATTTCGTTCACATCTCCAAATTAGCACATACCAATTTGTGCATAATATCTTATTTTTCATGATTTGTATGTATATTTTTCATGATTTGTACGCATCCATCTAACATGTATTCATCTGACAATATACAAATTTCTCCTCCGCACCTCTTCAAAAACAAGCAGGCGGTCTCTTGGAACACTTCCATGACCGCAAACGTTCAAAAAATAAATTTACCCCCAGCGGATGAAGCATAAGCTTCTGTCCACTGAGGGTATCTCAGTATAAAAACAATATTTTTTCCAGACAGGCCCATTCCTGCGCAAACAAGCATGGAGACTTTCACCTGCACCTCTGTATCTTTCGTTTCCTTGCTCGGCCCCTGCGGTGTCATATGCGGGACACTGCCGCCTTGATAATGCTCTCTCGTTCACATACTGCTTTAAAGTACTGTAATTTCTTGATGTTCATAATCCTCCCACGCTTCCTTCCACCGGTTCAAGACAATGTCCCCCACGATCACCGCGTCCTCCACAGTCAAATATCGATCCGCCGTCCGGGACAGCAGCATTTTTCCAGTGGCCTCGAACTCATCGTCGGCAAACCACACGTTCACAATCAGAGGAAAGCGGGGCAGAAATGGAAATACCGCGCATAAATCCGCTCTGGAGGAAACGAATTCAGCTCCCAGCTTCTTCCACACCGCCTTCACCTGCTCCGGTTCCTTATCCTTTAAGAACTTCTTGATCTCCTGGTCCATCGTGCGGTCGTATTTCGTTCCCCTGATCAGGCCATCTTTCATCTCTCCGAAGGTAATCAGTTCCTTCGACACAGGAGTCCCATCCCCCAAATCCATATAGTGCAGCAAAACCAGGTGAAACCACTGGTCGATCTTCTGCCTGCATAGAAAGTCAGTGCAGGAAATCTCATATTCCTGGTTCATGCTGGCTGTCTGGAAGACCCTGTCCTCCTTCCAGTAAATCAGCCCCGTCTTCTCTGAAATCTCTTCTGCCGATCTGCCCTTTAACCGCCCCTGGGCGATCTTCAGCATTTCCAAATAAGCCCTCTGGCTCTGTCCTTGCGCATTGCTGTTCATATGTCCACCTGCTTCCACTCTGCATAAGCCCCAAACACCTTTTTCCCGTTCACCACCCGATAGGCTCTCATGGTGTAATAGTAGTCTTTCCCGTCCTGGATGCCTTTGTGGGTGTAGGAGGTCGTGCTTCCTTTTCCGATTTGAGTCACATAGTGCCATTTTCCGTTTTCGGAATTTTTATAGTAAATCCGGTAGCCGCTGGCTCCGTTCACCTTATTCCAGGCCAAAGCCGCCTTGCCTTTCTGTGCCTTCGCCTTGGTGATCTTCACTTGTTTTGGCACCGCTTTTCCGCTCTTTCCATCGGAGTAAGAACCAAAATACTTCACCCCGTCTTCCACCGTATACGCACGCACATAATAGGTATAATTCTTTCCTGTAGTCCGGCCTGTATGGATATAGGAAACCGTCTCCCCGTTTGCGATCTGGGTCACGTATTTCCAGGGCTCTCCTGCTTTCTCCGCATAATACAGCCTGTAGCCGTCTGCATTTTCTGCTCTGTCCCAGGTAAGCTTCACTGCGTTATAACCCCAGGTCTGCACCTTCTTCAGGTTCACTTTTCCCACCTCCGGCACTGGCTCTAAGGCGTCAATCGCCGCATAGATGGCGTCCGCATAGTCGTCCACGGGGCGCTTCTGAAGCACTGCGTACCCGTCAATCACCTGACGGTCTCCCACCACGCCCTGTCCGTATTTTACGGCCTTCACCGCTTTTTCCACGGCCGCAAAACTCTTATAGTCCTTGGGGTTCAGGCTCTCCGCCGCCGCAACGGCCTCGTTGACTCTCGTGTAATCCGCTTCCTGAATTTTTGGCTCCGGCTCAAAGACATTTCCCATTGGCAGAATCGGATAGCAGCCATACTTACAATCCGGTATACGCAGGCAGAACTCCTCTCCCACGTTCCGGATATCCACGCCTCCCGCCGTGTTGTAAATCCCCGTGATTCTTCCGTCAATGACAAAGCGGTCGGCGGAATCTATGACAAACTCTGCGCCGATTATTCCCACGCCAGCCTGTATATCCACCTCACCGCCGGTGACCTCCGCAGCTCCATAGATCCCGGCTCCATACGCGTCTATCTCCAAGCTTCCGCCGGAAAGCACATATTTGGAATCCGTATGATTGCTGTAATTTAAGACAATGCCGATTTCCTGCTCTTCGTCAACGGAAATGCTTAAATTTCCTCCCTCCTGCCTAAAGAAATAGTTGATGTCACAGAACTGAATGTCAGAAAAGATATTTCCAGACTCTATCGTCAGGTTATCCGCAGCGATTCCCAATCTTTCGAGGGCCAGGCTTTTCCCCGTATTGTTCCGAAATTCAAGGCTTCCTGTCTCATCCCCAGCCACGATCGTGAAGTTGTCCCCGGTAATCATTGGCCTGAAAAAATAGGAAGATATCGGAACGTCGATCGTGTTTGTACCATAGAGGACAATCGTCACATCTCCCTCCGCCACGATGTTGAAATTCTCTTCCGTCCGAAAATGGCAGTTATTCAAAATCAGGGTTCCGCCGTTCTCGACATCCTCCCATTTCCAGCCTTCGCTGTCCAACCGGTCCGTGGACTCTTTTTCTCTCAGATCCAGGGCCGCTGTCCGTATTACCTCTCCGTTTTCCCCTATGATCGGGGGATTCTTCTCCTCATTTTCTTCAAAATCTTGTTCACTGTCCTCAAAGGGCAGATCCGGAAAGAACTCGCTGCCATCTCCTATCGTAAAATCATACTGGTCCACAAGATCTCCCGCATCATGTCCCACATCATACTGGTGCATGTCGATTTCGACCTCATCGTATCTCCATTCTTCCTCGGAAGCCTCCGGTGCGGCTAAGACAGCCCCTGACATTTGAATACTCAGCACTGCCCCGAAAATCCCCGCTAAAATCCGTTTTCTCTTTTTCATTTCTCATTGTCCCTTTCTGCACAAAAACCCTGTTCTTCGTTTCCTTTCTGCCCTCTTTGTTTTTCTGAAACGCGCCTGCCATTTCTTGTTTTCATTTTACAAAGATTTTCTTTCTGTGTCTATCTGGAATCATTATTTTTATTTGTGCTTTTTTGCATCTCCCTCTGGAAAGATAATCTTAAATACAAAGAAAAAGATAACCATAGATACTCCGCCTGTAATAAATGTCACAAGAATATTGTAAACAGCCGGTGCCACATAAGCAGCTGCGATGGGCATCCAAAGATTGTTAAATCCATTACAAATCAGCGAGATCGCAATCCATGCGATAAAATACCACATGGCCTGATATACAGGGTTGCCATGGCTTTTGAAAGTGATATTCCTCTGCAGCGGGAAATTAATACACTGAGCCACAAAAGAGCCCACCTCATAACTTATAAAGTATCCTAAGCCTCCGCCGATCAATGCGGCTCCTGCTTCATCATAAAGCACATTATATCCAAGAAGACTCCATGTAAATTCTACTCCGAAGATATTCATATGTACCTGCGGCCACATAAATTCTGTACCGGCCAATCCTTCTCCCAGCAGCCCCGGCATGAACGTAAAGAACAGATATTGGATGATGGTCACTCCCATACTGAATACAAAGAAATAGAAGATCTGATACAGCCACTTCGCCAGTTTCGGGTGCTTTGTTTCAAAACCACCCCAAATCTTTTTCCATTTTTCCATTCTTTATACTTATACCCCCTTTTTCTCTGTAAGCTTTTTAACATATTTCCTGTTCTGACGCTGATTTCGGAAAAAGCCTGTGATCGTATGCCCCAGACCACGGAATAGATGACCGTTTACCATCGCCATGATCCCTTCTATCATCTCCATGCTCACCATGCCTCCAGTCATCTTCGCAATGGCACGGAACGGCATATTATAGATAAATAAAATGTTCAGATCCGGTTTTCCTGCATTTTCACTCTTCTTTTTCATCTGAGTCAGCTTTCTATAAATAAAACGTGCGACAGGGCTCTTTGCATAGTACATCTGGCAGATCGCATCATTCATCGTCAGTTCGCCGCCCCACTTTCCATCAGGGATCGACATGTCCAGCAGTTCCTGGAACTCAGTATCTTCCACATTGCTGATCAAGCCTGAATAATAAGACGGCATTCGGTTTGTATGATAGGGGTATAATTCTGTAGTTCCCTTCATTTCTACTTCCGCATTAAGCCGGACATCCAGACAGCTCGCTCCGATCATAATGGTGTAGATACCGCCTTCCACTTCCCAGTGCCCAGTCTTTCTATTCCAGTAGCGAAAGGTTTTATCATCGAAAGGTATCCGGACCTTTCTGCTCTCTCCTGCTTTCAGAAAAACCTTTTGAAAACCTTTCAATTCTTTCTCCGGTCGGAATACTTTTGCGTCTTTTTTTCCGATATAGAGCTGTGCCGTTTCCGCCCCGTCCATCTTCCCTGTATTAGTCAGTATAAAATCTGCCCCCATTTCATCCACTTGAAGATCACTGTATTCAAATTCCGTATAGGACAGTCCGAATCCGAAAGGAAACTGCACTCTTACTTTTGCTGTGTCATAATATCGATATCCCACATATAGAGCTTCTCTGTATTCTGAATTTCTCTGCTCACTCGGAAAATATTTAAACGCCGGCGTATCTTCATAGCGCAAAGGATAAGTTTCGCTCAATCTCCCCGAAGGATTCACTTTTCCTACAATAATATCCAACAGAGCTCCTGCTCCTGCCTGTCCACACAGATATCCATGCAGCAGTGCTTTCACACTGTTGATCCACGGCATTTCTATCGCCGATCCTGCACAGAGGATCGCAACAGCATTCGGATTGACTCTGGTAATCGACTCCAAAAGGGTGATCTGGTTCTGTGGGATCCTCATATGCGCCCGGTCCACACCTTCAGACTCACTCAATTCGTCCAGCCCAAAACAATACAGTACAACGTCCGCTGCTCGAGCCAGATCTACTGCTTCTTTCTCCAAAACTGTATCTGGCTCTCCGGTGCGGACATATCCCTTTGTCATACCCGTAACCATTAGATCGTATTCTCCGATCATATCTGAGATCTTGTCCAGTCTGGTTGAGTTTACCATAGAAGATCCAGCGCCCTGATAGCGTGGATCAAAGGCGAAATCTCCGATCAGAGCAACATGGGTGCCCGGTTTCAGCGGCAGGATATCCTCCTGGTTTTTTAGCAGCACCGCGCTTTCAGCTGCCGCTTTTTTGGCCAATTCATGGTGTGCTCTTTCATCAAAATCTTTCGGCTTCTCTCCTTCTTCCTTTCCTTTTACAAGTGTCTGTATAGCCTCAAGGAGACGATCCACACAGCTATCGACAGCCTCTTCGGAAAGTTTGCCTTCCCTTACTGCCTTTACGATCTGACGGGCAGAATCCATGCCCGGCGTAGGCATCTCCAAATCAGAACCGGCAGCCACACCCTTAATGTGGTCGTTTGAGCCACCCCAATCCGTGATCACAATCCCGTCATATCTCCATTCGTCTCTGAGAATATCCTTCAGCAGATGGGTATTTTCATTGGCATATATCCCATTCACCTGATTATAGCTTGTCATCAGTGCTTTCGCCCTGCCCTCTTTTACGGCAATCTCAAAGCCGGTCAGATAAATTTCCCGCAGCGTTCGCTCATCCAGAACTGCATTCATTGCCATGCGGCGCAGTTCCTGGCTGTTTACCGCAAAATGCTTAGGGCAGGCACATTTTCCTTTGCTTTGGATCCCCCGGATATATCCGGCCGCCATTTTTCCGGCAAGATAAGGATCTTCTGAAAAATACTCGAAATTGCGTCCGCATAAAGGACTTCTCTTGATATTCAATCCCGGCCCTAAAATGACATGCACATCCTGTGCTTGTGCTTCCTCGCCCAGGGCTTCCCCGATTTCTTCCCCGAGTGATGGATCCCAGCTATTAGCCACTGTCGCAGCTGTTGGAAAACAAGTGGCGGGCAGCGAAGGATTCAGGCCAAGATGGTCTCCTGCTCCTGCCTGTTTTCTGAGTCCGTGAGGACCATCGGAGCAGTATATAGACGGAATCCCCAGATGATCAAAGTTCCATGTCTGCCATTCGCCTTTTCCACTGAGCAGGGCTGCTTTCTCTTCTAATGTCATTTTCCCGATTAATTCTTTCTGTTTCATATCCTACCTCTTATCCGATTTTTCCATGAAATCTGTTTTAAAAGAAGCAGGCTTTTGCTTCTCTCCTGCCAAAGCCTGCTCCCTTGAGAGTTCTTATTTATTTCTCTTCCACTTCTATTTTCACAGCACCTGCCGCATTTCTTTTCTTTCTCCAACGGATAAGAACAATTGCCATAATACCTGCAGATATGATCACAACTGCCGCATCAATTCCGATAAACAGAGTATTCATCGGTGTGAAGAATGTTTCATCGTGTTCCGCTGTATATGCGCCGCTGTTTGCTACTGTAAACATGATGTTCTTAGAAGCCTGCCGCAGAGCCTGTACACAGGACGCAGAATCCGTATCTGTGATCTGATTTGACTCATAGGTATTAAATCCAAGCATCAGGTCATTGCCGTTACGGATACAGTCGTCTGTATTCTGATATCCGTAAGAACCATCCCAGTCTGTCAGTACCATTCCTTTGAATCCCCACTCGTCTCTCAGAATGTTATTCAACAGATGTGGGTTTGCTCCGCTGTAGATATCCCCGATAAAGTTAAAGGAAGACATAACTGCCAGAGGTTTGCTGCTGTAATCGTAGTTTTTCACACATTCCTCAAATGGCTTCAGATAGATTTCACGGATTGCCTGTTCGTCACAATACGTGAGCAGGAACGAACAACGGTTTGTCTCCTGATCGTTCAGGGCGAAATGCTTGATATATGCATATACCCCGTATCCACCGGCTGCATCAACTGTCTGGAACGCCATCTTTCCGGATAAAACTCCGTCTTCAGAATAATATTCAAAATTCCGTCCGTTAAAAGGATTTCTGTGGATATTCATAGAGGGACCATACCATCCGTAAATACCGCATTCCGCAAATTCTGATCCTATTGCGCCCCCCACATCATATGCCAGCTCTTTATTCCATGTCTGGGCGATCAGAACCGACGTCGGGAAAGAGGTTCCATATACGCCAATGTACCAGTCGTTCAGCCCCGTCGAACCGTCACTATCCAGCGTTCTCTTTTTATCTACTGACTCCACCGCTACGGTCTGGAAGCCCCCGAGGTTGACCAGTTCCACCATCTCTTCGACGGTAAGCTGATCGAGCAGGTTCTCCCATGAAGGATCGTCATAATCCACACCGGTAAAGTCTTCCAGTTTCAGACCGTTGTCAGAGCCCGTTGTCGGCATCTTTGCACCCGGTTCATCATAGAGAGTCGGATCATAATGAGCCGTGGATTTTGAAGCGATCTGTTCCCTCGTCTCATCGTCCATCACATACATTTCTTCCGAAGGAGCGGCTAATGCGCTCTCATAATTTGCAAACCCGTTTGTACGCGACAGGTATTCCACGTCGCCCTCAGAGTAATCCTGAAACTGATTTGTCGCCGCCGTATCATCGGAAGAACGTCCTGCCTTACTGTAATTTATGTCCTCGTCTACGTTAAAGCTTTCCTCAGCAATAACTGTGTGGGAATCCGAGCGAATGGACACCGTATATTCTCCGGCTTCAAGGACATATCCGCCATTTTCTGTCTTGGCCGCTCCCGAATCATAGGAAGCCATATTTTCTTTATTCAGCGTAAAGGAGATCACCTGCGACTGTCCCGGTTTCAGAAGTTCCGTCTTTTCAAATTCAATCAGATTGACGGATGCTTTCTCAATGCCGCCATTATAATACGGCGGTGTGTAATAGACCTCCACCACATCTTTTCCTGCTGTATCTCCAGTATTCATCACATTTACATCAAAGGAAACGGTATCGCCGTTCTCTGTGAAGTTCTGTATTTCCTGTGTAAATGTCGTATAGCTCAGCCCGTGTCCGAAGGGGTACTGAACCATATCTTCATAGTTGAACACGCCCTCTTCTGCCGCAGTCTCATAGAACTTATAGCCAAGGTAGATTCCTTCCGAATAGTTCACAAACGCCATCACGCCCTGATAAGCGTCATCCGCTGCAAGGATCTCCGCTTTCAGGTCATCTACATTTGTATATCCAAAGTGTCCTACGTTATTGTAGACCGGAGACTGCGTCAGATCATAAATGTATGTATCCACAGTCTTTCCTGACGGATTGACCTCGCCATCAAGGATTTTCCCCAGTGCAGCCATACCAGTAGAACCGGTTCCCGGCGCAAGGATCACGGATTTGATCGACTCATACTGATCGACCCATCCCAACTCCATCGTATTGTTGGCGTTAATCACGACCGCCACATTTTCAAATTCGCTGCAGACTTTCTCAACCATATCCTCTTCTGTATTAGACAGTTCCAGATAATGCTCTCCCTCATCAAAATCATCATAGTCTTCACTGTTGTTTGTATAAAGAGATGCAAAATAATTGTAATTCGGATTTCCATCCGCCACTTCGTCACGGATATCTGCATTTCCTGTAACTACATTGTGCATGTCCTCCGGAACATCCATTCCTTCTCCGCCGGAACGGCTGATGACGATCAAGGCCGTATCAGAGAAGTCCTTTGCCTGCTCCATCACTTCATCTGTGTAATAATCAATCGTTGGCTCCGAAAGCGTCCAGTCTGTACCGGATACGCCCGGCCCCGGCAGAAGTCTTGTTTCCTGATAATCCCTGTACAGCTGGGTCAGTTCTTCATTAGTGTGAAAACCCGCGTTCTGAAGAGATTCAATAATACCGACCGCATCTGCATTTGAGGAAGAACCGGAACCTGTTCCTCCAAAGATCGGATTCGTGGACGCCCATCCGAAGACGTTGATGTTGCTGTCTCCCTCTAGAGGAAGCATACTATCCTCATTCTTTAAAAGGACCATTCCCTCATCGCCTACATCCTCAATCACATCTTTGCTCTTGGCTGCCGTCTCCTCGGAGACGCTCACCTGATTATTGAGGATGATTGAAATGTTGTTGTACATCGGCCCATAGCAGATCACATTTGCCAGCACGGTCACGATCAGCACCCAGCTTAATCCTGCCGTCCACCGAACCACATGGCGGGTACCTTTTTTCACAAACCAGTGCGCGGCGATCATCACTGCCACAGCAATCACAAACGTGATTAGAATTGTATAGATATACCCTCTCAACGACGTGACATAAGTCTGCACGTCTACCGGGCTGACTCCCATTTTCTCGAAGATCGGAGTCAGCAGATCAATAATCAATTGAATCATGGTTTTTCCTCCCGTTTCTTTATATTTACAAAAATCATAACAGGAAAAACCTGATTTTTCCGGTTTTGCGAAAATCGGTCATTTTTTTGCGAAAATCGGCAGCCCTCTCTTTGCTATACCCGTGGAAACAGGAAGTCAAGATAAAACCAGCCGTTCTCAGCCTTTGCATACATTTCTCCGCCATACTTTTCCGCAATATACCGCATGCTTTTCATCCCGAAGCCGTGATATCTTTTGTCCTCTTTATCAGTCACAGGCAGGTTCTCCTGAAAGGGCACCTCCCTGCTGCACCGATTGACCAGATGGATCAGAACCATCTCGCCTCTCTGCCTGATCTGAAGACTGACGGTACGCTCCTCTTCCTTTTCTTTCACAACCCTCTCTATCGCATTGTCCATGGCATTCCCGATCAGCGCATAGACATCTGTGGTGTCCATAAATTTCAGCTGGGTGCCGTCTGCCATACAGGTAAAGGAGACGTCATGTTCGGTACAGAACAGGGATTTCTCCCGCAGCACATAATCCAACGCTTCGCATCCTGTATGATACGTAGCGTCATAGATTGAGACAGCCTCCTGTACTTCCCTGACATAATCGGAACGCATCCCTGCATCGTCCATGCGGGCAAACGCTTTGATCTGATGTTTCAGGTCATGGCATTTGATATTGATAATGTCGATGGCTTCTTTCGAACTCCTCTGCTGCGCGTTTGCCATATCAAGAAGCTGCTCCATCATCTCCTGTTCCTGTTTCATATGGTTTTCCCGCAGCACATAATATTCCATCAGAAGGATCAGGGCGCAGCAGATAAATCCATAAGCCGGACAGATCAGGCAGTTATAGATATTTTCTTCTGTTTTCGGATAAGAATAGGATACGCTGAGCGCGACCGCCGCCACGCCTAAAATCATTGCCAGCGCTGCGATCCGCACGTCGCCTCTGCGAAAGGCATCTTTATCCCGGTTTCGTCTTACGATCAGGAAATAGACGATTCCCGCACCTATCACATATGTAATATAGGAATAGAAAAAGTCCTGTATTCCCTCTGTCACCAGCGTGCCGTACACACTAAAAAGAATAATCCTGTCTAAAGCAAAGACCATATGCTCTGTCGCATATCCTCCAGCGATGACAAACACACATTCCAGTGGTTCCAGTTCAAAACAAAACCAGACCGGCAGAAGAGACAAAGCTGCATAGCCCAGATACAGGAGCACATAAGGAAAGAACGAGTCTACCGCAATTGCCTCGATCAATATACTCCAGCCAACTGACAGGATAAAATAGACAGCCAGCGCCGCCGGCGCCCGCAGGGCAAACCGTTCCTTTCTCTCCCGGTCTATCAGAAAAGCCGCCTCAGCGATAATAAGTTCTGCCGGAAACTTTAAAAACTCAAGAATCACTTCAACACACATACCTATTCTCCATTCACGTAATTAATATACTCTGCTGTAAACTGTTTCTTCATCCTCCTTGACAGGGGAAAGGTTACATCTCCCATGGAAATGCTGTCTTTCCCGACTCTTGTCACATAAGACAGATTCACAAGACAGCCAGCTGTACACTCCGAAAAAGGAAGCTCTTTCAACTGCTCCCTGCATATCCGCATACTTCCCCTCTCACGGAATGTCTTTTCCGTCGTATGAAACACAAGATCATCTTTCGCTTTCTCAATATAAATTACCGAAGAAGCCGGAATCCGGTTGACTCCCGCCTCGTTTGTAAGCAGGAGCATTTTCTGCTCCCGCTTCCGAAAGAAGCGAAGAGCCCGCCCCAGTTTTTCAGTAAAAACATAATATCCAAAAGGCTTTACCATAAAATCAATGGCATTCACTTCATATCCCCTCACGGCATACTGCGCCATATTTGTGACAAATATGATCCCCACGGCTTCATCTTTTCCCCGGATCTCATGGGCGACTTCCATGCCGTCGGTTCCCGGCATCTCGATATCCAGAAAGACAGCGTCATACTGACTCTTATATTCTTCCAGAAAATCAAAACTGGAAGTATACGTTTTTATCTCCATAGGAAGATTCTTTTCTTTCTCAAATCTTCTAAGGTATCCCGTCAGTATTTCAATATCTTCTCTGGTATCATCTAAAACTGCTATTCTCATTCCTTTTTCGTCCCTGATATTTAAAAAATCTTTTCTATGTATATAATATTATACTTTATAACATTGCATCAACCCACTTTTCAAAACCGTGTGGTATTAATCGCACCTCCGATTGTAATTATAAAATCCTGTTTCTTTTCTTTCTCACTCCTCCCGTATTCGCTCCACAATCGTCTCCCGACACATTTTCCGGTAGTTGTACAGGGGAACACCAAAAGCGATCAGCAATAAAAGCGGCATAGCCGCCAGGCTGGCAGTCACCGACGGTGTATAGACAAAAAAGAATGTCTGCCCCACTGTCCGCATCAGCACACTTTTCATGAGTACAAGTCCCACGGTATCCGCAATCAGCAAAGACACCAAAAAGTAAAGACTGCCCTCCGTCATGAGCATCCGCCGAATCTGTTTCTTCGTCATTCCGACTGCCTCCAACAAAGACAATTCCTTTTTCCGAGTCAGGATGGAAACCGCCGAGGTATTAAAGAAATTCAGCACGCCGATCACAAAGATTACGCCGCATAAAAGCCCTAAAACCATGATATATTTTCCGGCAAACTGTTCACATTCTTTTTCAATGGACATTCTGGACTGTACATAGAGCTCTGTGCTGGAATTTTCCTCTGTGTAAGCTTTCAGCCATCGATCAAAGGCTCTCTGCATGCCGTCCCGGACATCTATCCCCGCCGTCATGGCGCCGGAATTTCCACCCAGCTTCAGATACTCCTGAGCCGGAAGATAAAAGGAATAGTCAAAATAAGTGCCTGCGGCAAAGGGATAATCCAGATCGTAGGCCAGCTCTCCCACAGCCAGAACCGTATAGGTTCCCTCCCGTCCTTCACCCAGCTCTACGGTGACGGTATCTCTTGGATGGTAGTAATTTCCCGGAATGTCCCTCTGTCTGTTCACAATCACATAGTTCCCGGACTGAAACTCCTCCCAGGTACAGCCTTCCCCCAAAAATTCCATTTTCTCAAAGGCCCCCTGGCTGACTCCTAGGACATGGGAAATCACCTGTCTGCTTTCCAGGAATTTCTGCTCCCGTTCCATCTGGTATCCGTCGATGATATTTTCCTCTTTTGCCTTTCGCATCAACCGCCCTAGATTCTCATATCCGTTATCGTCCAGATCATGCATGGTTTCTGTCTCATACACACAGGCCACCGATTCTACCTCTTCTCTTTTTTCCAGTTCCTCCAGAAACTGCGGAGTGATCGCATGAAAATCAGAATACTTGGCGTTCATGGAACATCCTGTAACGCAAAAATCGGAGGAAATAAAGCTGTCAATATAGAGGTCAAAGTCAAAGCTCTCCCGGACCACATATGCACAGTTCAGCAGAAAAATAGGCAGAGTCAAAGACAAAATCACCAAGACAGACTTTCTCCACATTCTGCGCATATTTCCCAGCGCCATCCGCACAGGAGTCACCTTTCCGGTCTTCTTGCGCTTTCCTTTCACAGATGGCTCTTCTAATTTCACCGCCTCCACCGGAGAGATTTTCGCCACCATTTTGCAGGGGCGAAGGCTGGCTGTGTACACTGTCCCCAGGGAAAACAGCGCTGCTCCCAGAAAAATCCAGGGATTCGTGCTGATGAGTATCTGCGGCTTTTCACCGCCCAGTTCAGAGGTAAGCAGATAAGGAGTCATGCCCCGCCCCACGAACCAGCCCATCAGCAGGCCTATGGGAATTCCCACCGCCGCCAGAACCAACGCCTGCCTGCGCACAATCCATCGAAGCTGCCTGCCCGTCGTCCCAGCGTTTTTCAAAAGTCCATAGGACTGGATATCGTTTTTCACAGAGATATAGAACACATTATAGATAATCAGGTATCCGGCCAGAAAAATCACCGCCAGAATCAGAAGCACTGTTCCCACTGGAAACCCGTCTTCCCCGAACAGTTTATCGTAGGCCGGCGGTATATCCATCCGGGCCTGTGTGTCCGAAACCCCATATCTTTGATCTATCTCTTCTTTGTAATGCTCCAAAAACAGCGGGGTGCGAAACCAGAGGCTCAGATTGTAGTCCCCCTCATAATCTCCAAGGGCGATCGCCTTTTCTGTAGCAGTCTTAACATGCTTTAGGCAGTATCGTTCTGACACCCAGATCATCTGCGCCTGAGCCAGAGTGTCCCCTTCCCAGTAGCCACTCAGTGAAAACGTCTGGGTCACCTTTTTGCCCGACAGCATAAATTCCAGGGTGACAGGACTTCCAAGTTGATGAGGCACCCCCAGAAGATCCAAGGTGATCGTGCTCATGGCTGCCTCGTTTTCCTTCTTTGGGAGATTCCCTACAGTGGGCAGACATTGATAGCTTGACGCTCCGTTCCTGTCTGCATACCGTATCTCCGTCCCAGAATCTCTCAGCTTGGCGTTTTCCGCCGTCGACATAAAAACCGTGTATCCCATTCGATCGATTTTTTCATAGTCTCTGATCTGTTCAAACTGCTCCTTCGTCAAATCCTGAATTGCCAGATGACTGGAATCCATACTGGTCCGCATGTCCTGGTTCATGGTGGAGCGCAGCACAGACAGCACGCCTGTAAACGCCGAGGTGAACATCACTGCCGTCATCACAATCGCCAGAACTGCGATCAGGTTTCTCCCCCGGTTCAACTTTAGAAAACGTCTGGTCAGAAGTCTCAGGGTAGGTCTACTATTCACAGAAATCATGGAGACCACTTCCTTTCACCAGTTTTCCATCCTCTATCCGAATAATTCGGTTCGCAAGCTGTGCAATCTCTTCATTGTGGGTAATCATCACCATGGTCTGATGAAACCTTTCACAGGTAACCTTCAAAAGCCCCAGCACATCCTGGCTGGTACGGCTGTCTAGATTCCCCGTGGGTTCATCCGCCAACAAAATCGCTGGCTTCGACGCCAGGGCCCGCGCGATGGCCACCCTCTGCTGCTGTCCGCCGGAAAGCTGGCTTGGCAGGCTCTCAGTCTTTTCCTCTAAGCCCAGGGTTTTGACAATCTCCCGAATATATGCCCCGTCCGCCTTCTTCCCGTCCAGTCCCAACGGCAGCGTGATGTTCTCCATGACATTCAGCATGGGAACCAGGTTATAGCTCTGAAACACAAAACCGATGTTTCGTCTCCGAAAAATCGTAAGCTGTTCGTCCTTCATCTTCGCTAAATTTCTTCCGTCTACAATCACCTCGCCGCTGGTAGGCACATCCAGTCCGCCCATCATATGCAGCAGCGTCGATTTTCCGCTTCCGCTGCTTCCCACCACTGCCAGGAATTCTCCTTTTTCCACACTCAGGTTCACTCCGTCCAAAGCTTTTACCAGGGTTTCACCCTGGCCATACTCTTTTCTCAGGTTCTTTACTTCCAGTATCTTCATGACTCCTCCTTTCACAAGTACCGGCCCACACCCCGACCTTGCCCTTTGGATGATTCTAACAAAAGAAAATCTCCAGACAGTTTCTGAAATATTACAGTCTGGAGACATTTCTTCTTATTCAAATCTTCTTTTCAATCCTTCTTGGTCTGCCCGGGCAATCGACGGGCCTTCTCTTCTCCCCGCAGCACCCGCAAAATTCCAAATGCCAGTGCTTCCATCTCATAGGTTCCGGCGATCACATCCACTGGGGCCAAAAATTCCACCCGTTCTCTCAACTTATCTGTGAGCATCTTCGAGTGGGCCATACCCCCAGTCAAAATAATCTTGTCTATCTTCCCACATGTCACCGCACCCAGGGAAACGATATCCTTGGCCGTCTGCAAAATCATTGCATCCAATATCAACGCTGCCTGTTTATCACCCTGGGCGATCTTTTTTTCCACTTCCCGCAGATCGTTCATTCCCAGATAAGCCATCAGACCGCCCTTGCCCTTCAGACGCTTTTGCATCTCCTGTTCTGTATAACGGCCGCTGTAACACAACTTGGTCAAAAGACGAACCGAAAGCCCCCCGGAACGCTCCGGGGAAAATCCTCCTTCGTCATCCCCCACAAGATCTAAAATCCGGCCGCCTTTCAGGAGATTCACCGTAATCCCGCCGCCTAAGTGTGCCACAATATAACAGGTCTCTTCCAGCTTCTTTCCTTCTCTTTTGGCCTCTTCAATGCTGACAGCCCGACTGTTCAGCACATGGGTGAGAAAGGGTTTCTCTATTTCCGGTATCCCAGTGATGGTGTAGAGCTTTTCCGGAATCCCGCAGCCGCAGACAGGGTCATAGACATAGGCTTTCAAAGCGTCCGGACTGTCCGGTGTCCTTCCTAACTTTTCGTTCACCTCTTTGGCAATTTCATATCCGATGATCGGTGACAGATTCGCCGGATGCGGAGTTTCCGAATGGAAGGATGCCTCGACAAAAGCCTGGTCTACCTCATACGCCCCCGGCTCTAGCTGTCCCACATTACCGCCCCGGCAGGCTATGGCCTGCAAATCCTCTGGCCCTAATCCATTCTCTCTCAGATAGCTCAAAACAGCCTCTTTTCGAAATTCCAGCTGTTCATTGATGGAAGAAAAATTCTTCAATTCCTCGGCCCCATGAAGAATCTCACGGGAATTCACCAGCTTTTTCTCCTGAAAGCAGGCCGCTTTCGTGGAAGTAGAGCCGGGATTAATCACTAAAATCAGCTTTTTCTTCACCATTTTTCCTCTCCTTTTCACTCCATGCTCTCTACACCCGCTCCCACAAAAGCAGGTTATCCTCAAAACGCACCTTCAGACGGCCGTTGTCCTTCAGCCATGCCAAATAGGAACGCACAGTGCTTCCGATCAGAGCATACTGCTGGAAATTCATCTCCAGCTTATAATCCGCGAAAAGCCTTTGCAGCAGATGCTCAAAGCAGATCGGCTCGCCGCACCTTTCCAGAATGTGCTCTGCGGTCTCATGGGTCTTATCAATGTTATACTGCGCCAACTCTGTGATGTCCTCCGTGACAGGCGCGTGAGCCGGGACAAAGAGCTTCGCCTTCAGCGCCTTCACCATTTCCAATGTGGATAGATACGCCCTCACATCGTAGAGAAATCCAATCTGATACTTGTCCAGTACTTCGCGACTGGAAAGACAGTCCGCCAGATAAACCACATCATCGGCTGTGCGAAATCCTGTCATCTCAAAAAAATGCCCTGGAAGCGGCAGCGCCTCAAGTCCTTCTGGCAGTGCCCCCTTCGTCAGCTCCTTAGCGTCACTTTCCTTTGCCATCAAAAATTTGTGCCGCAGATCTTTCGGCGGATAACCGCCATACAAAAACGCTGGCTCTAGAACCGTATGCCGAGTAAAATCACACTCAATCCCCGGCGTATAGATCTCACACCCCGTCTGCTTCTGCAAGTATTGGTTTCCCCCGATGTGGTCGGCATTGGAATGCGTGTTATAGATCGTCCTCAGACGCCAGCCGTTGGCGTCCAGAATCTGCCGTACCTTACGCCCTGCTTCCTTGTCGTTCCCACTGTCGATCAAACAGACCTCCGTCTCATTTAATTTCACTAGCCCGATCTTCGCAGGGCTTTGAATATAATAATTGTGCTCTGAAATTTGTATCAATTCATACATCGTTCTTTACCTCCCTTTGCTTACCCGTACTATTCTCTTGTCTTGCAGTATTGTCCGGCATCAGCAGGAATACCGAAAACGTACTCCCTTGGCCTTCCTTAGAGGATACTTTGAGATATCCTCCCTCTCCTTTCAGAATTTCACGGGTCAGATACAGCCCCAGCCCCACACCTTCCTGTTCCAGCACATCCTTGCTCCGGTAAAAACGCTGAAAAATTTTAGCCTGGTCTTCCTCACAGATTCCTCTTCCGTCGTCTGTCACATTAATTCTGCAAAATATTGTGTAGGGAATTACCTCAATCTGAATTTTTCCACCGGAATCTGTATATTTTATCGCGTTATCCACAAGGTTGTACAAAGCTTCCACCGTCCACCTGTAATCAAAATATGCCGTCACAGGAAAATCTTCTCCCTTTGTCTCGATGGAAATCTCCTTTTTCGCTGCTTTGGACTCCCCCATAGCCCGCACTTCCTCGACCAAACTTCCCACACTCCCCAATACCGGGTTGGTCTGAATGATTCCATTTTCCAGCCGTGAGACTTTCACCAGAGAATCCAACAGAAACTTTAGTTTTTCCGCTTGCCTTCCCACCACTGCCGCATACTCCCGCTCTTCCTGACCCTGGCAGAGCTCTTCTAAAAGCTGACTGTATATCAGTATATTTGAGATTGGTGTCGCAGTTTGGTGTGAAATATCTGAGATCAAAGTCTGAATCCTCTCCTTTTGCTCCCTTAAATTTTCTCCCGCCAGACAGCTATCCTCCAGAAACCTGGCCATGGAGTTTTCAATGGAAGACAACATGGTCTCATCAATCCGACCTCCGCCAAAACTGCCGTTCCTGGCTTTCTCCAGCATATCCTCTAGCCGAATCAGCAGCTCTTTGTTTTTTCTTCTCCCGTAGATAAGAATACAGACTGCCAATATGACTGCCAGCACTCCGATTATGATATAAATCATCTCACTCTATCACCCATGTGTACCCAATGCCATAGACCGTCTTGATGAATTTCGGACTGCTGCTGTCCTCTTCAATCTTATCCCTCAACCTTTTCACCGTCACAGTCAATGCATGTTCATCCACATACTCCGTGTCGCCATTCCACACCTCATCAATGAGATAACTGCGTTTTAGTGTAGCTCCCTTGTTTTCAATCAACTTTCTCAAAAGCCTCTGCTCCGTCTTGCTAAATTCCGTCTCCTGACCTCTCACCTGAAAAACCATCCGTTCAAAATCAAACACAAAGGGCCCTTCCTGGTAAATGAACTGCCCCGTTTTTTTTCTCTGGCGAAGCTGAACTGCCACTCTTGCCCGCAGTACCATTAAACTAAAAGGCTTCGTGATGTAATCATTGGCACCCAGTTCCAATCCCATCACAATGTCTGTCTCCATATTGTTAGCTGTAACGATAATAATCGGAATATCCCACCCGTTCCGTATCTCGGTGAGAAAATCCATGCCGTCCCCGTCAGGCAGATTCAAATCCAGAAGGACCAGATCAATCTCCTTTTGACTCAGACAAGTTCTCGCTTCCCGGATGGTCCTGCACTGCAAAAAATCACAGCCCTCCTTCTTCAGCGCCAGCCTGATTCCCTCATTTAGTTTTGCGTCATCTTCCAATATCAATATCGTATTCTTACTGTGTATGTCTGATAAGCCGTTCATTTTTTCACTCCTCACTGTAACAAAGTTGGAAGCCCACCTCAACTGCCCTTTCTCCTCAATCTTTGAGGGGCGCGTCCCACTTTGCGCGCCGCCGCTACACCGCCTTGCGGTGAAATTCCTCATTGCGGTGTGCCCATCCTTAGCGGAGCGTTTTTGCTATGGGAAAGGGTTTTCACGCATTAGCGTCACAAAATCTTTCCCATAGCAAAAACGACTGCCGTACAGAAAAATACGGCAGCCTTTCTTTCTAAGCCGGCGTGATTACCACGCGATTGCGTCTGGCCAGCATAATGGCTATATGACACATTTCTGTGACTGCACACGCCTTATCAGCGAATGAAATAATCCACGCCTCTTTGTTCTTCGGAATTGGTCCCAGTGGGAACATATGAGATAATATAGCGTCTCTCTCCCGGTCCGTGATCTCAAAATTCTGGACACTGTTTTCCGCAGCAGCCTTTGGGTGGTAGAACGCCTGATGCTCACCTGTAGGTGTCTTCTCAGTAAAATCATAAGGACAGAAATCATGGAGAAGTCCAGCCCTCGCGGCTACTCTCTCGTCACATCCCAGCGCACGCGCAATCTTCCAAGACAGATAAGACACATTGATGCTATGCATCAGTCGATTTGTCCACTGATGATGCGCATATAAGCTCAAACGCAAAAATTCTTTGTTTGTGAGAATCCTCTCCACCACCTCCCGGTACTCGGACGAAACCTCCTCCGATACCTTAATGTCCATCGGCAATCACCTTCTTTCCCTCTATCATACTTCCATTATGACGCATCTGTGAAAAAACACAATACCTTTTTGAAAATTTAATATTCTCCCTGAGCAGTTAAACAGAGAAAATCCTCTTCCTTGTTTAGCTCAAACTGCAGACACGAATCCTGAGAGAGCAGCGTTCTCAAATCCACATACTGTATCCTCGGATTCCGGTAAGTCGTCCAGTAAAACCTCAGAGATTCCGCACACATCACAGAGGTATAGACCGTATAATCATACGGTGTGACTTCCCTGTCATATTCTGTGAGCACCCCGTTCTCTGTTACTTTTACCATCCCATAGGGAAAAGCCACGCTCTGAAAGAGTCGAAACATATAGGCAACTCCTTCTTTCTCTGTCTTTCCTTTCACAGCGTAATGCTTCAAGCAAGAGAGTCTCACAAACCTAGAAGGAGAAGACCAGTCCCCAGGCAGCCCTAAAGCTCCGCTTCCCGAAAAGCACTGATTCAGGTTGATTCCTCCCAGCTTTCTCTCATCATAGTCCAAATCCCGGATATGCACATAATTCAACAGATTCAGTCGGTGCCAGGGATATCCTGGACTGTTTGTCATCACCCCTCCTGTATCTCTGTACACGTGGACACCATCCTGATCTGGTTCTATGATGATCGTCTCTCCGGTTTGGTCTGAAAAGGTCCAGTGAATCGTGGGAACCGTCCCGAGAAGCGGCTGCCCCACCAGCGTCACCTCCTGAAGTCTTTCAATCACCTCCTGGACGGTAGCACATTTGGTCAGAAAATAAGTCACTGCAAACGGTGGCTGAAGCGGCAGCCTTCCATCCTCCTTCTCCTGTGGAAAACAGGCGAACTCCCGATAGTAGAGTTGCCCTCCCATCAGACCTTTCTCATTGATTCCCTCGTACAGAACAGGTGTGGAGGGAAAAAGCAACACACCGACTCCCACCGCGGCATAGTCCGTTGTCTGGCGGGTGTCCCGGTCCAGACTGTCCTCCAGCTCTGTCCCGAATGTGTAGAAATCCCTTCCCCTTGGAATATAGGTCACGTTACTGCCGTCAGCGATTCGGTTAAAGTCAAAATTCCTTCCCCAAAGATGTCTTTGATCCTCCGTCTCCCAAGAAAAAGCACTGCACCCTGCCGCCCAGTCTCCTATCGCAGCTTTTTTCTTTGCAGTACAGCCTTTTCTTTCCATTTTCAAACTCTCACTCCTCTCAATTTTAGCTAACTATACTTTACACTTCTATAGTATTACAACAACCCAGTCTTCTGATTCCTGTTTTAACTTCTCCGATATTTTATTTTGCTCGCAGCGATACCATAGACAGAACATCGCAACCGTATGCCAATTTTATCGCGAAACCTTCATGCCGCCTGTCGGCGGCACCTCCCAAAAATATAAGCAGCCGCTTTCCCACGGCTGCTTTCTTCCTAGATCAAACCAAACAATCTCATAACTCCCGCCACAACAGAGACGATCACCATCGCGTAAGCGATCTGACGCTGTCCTTTTGAACCTGCTTTCAGGTATACAAAAATTCCCACCACACCGAGAGCACTAATTCCCCAAGCGATCAGTTTTCCGTTCATGTAATTGTTCGGAAGGCTGCTTGAAGTAAGCCACGCAATCACCAAACCCCAGACAGCCAGGAAATAGTACATTCCCTTTTTAACCTTCTCATTTTTCGTCAGCAGCAAAAACAAAATTCCCAGTCCACTAACCACGCTTATCGCTATAAATAATACTAAAATCATACCTAATGCCATATTTCTTTCCTCTCTTTCTTTTGTAAGTTCTCTTTGTTATGTACTTAATTTAACACGGACTTATAAAGAAATTTAAAAGGTAATTCTAAAGAATTCTAAACTTACGGCATTATTTTTGAAGACAATTCAACAGCCTCTAGACCAATCTCTACTTCAAAGGTCATATCCGTCTGTTCCACCTTCATCTCCCCACTATACTCCTCCGCGATCTGCCGTACACTCTCCAGCCCAATCTTATGACTCTCAACCTGTCCCTCACTTCTCACTCTCATCTTATTGCGCTGTCGAATCCAAACTCTATTTTCCTGTGTCTGAATCTGAAGTTTTACTGCGCCCTGCGGGTCCGCATACTTGGCCGCATTGGACGCCAAATTGTCAAAAATGCGACGCAGATCATGAATATCATAGTTCCCGCTGAAATTTTGGCATTGCCCTAAATCCACCTGACAGCAGAATTCATCTTCCAGTGCCTCTTCCCACTCCGCTGCCAGCTGTTCCATCAGCAGAAGCCCATTTTCTATTTTTTCCTTCTTTTTTTCCCGCTTCCCCAGAAGTCGGTCTGTCAGCACCTTCATCTGTTCCGCCTTCGTCCTTACCATGGAGAGGTACCCCTCGACCTCATGGGGCTGCAGCGTCTTTTTCCCCTCCATATACTCCGTGTATGAGAGAATCGAAGTCAGAGGAGTCCGGATATCATGAGACAGGGAACGTATCAGCGTCTCTCTCTCCTCTTTGAGCCTTTGCTCTTTCTGATTGATCTCTCTTTGGGACAGTGAGAGATAATTAATACTCTCTGCCAGCTCCGTCAACTCATCGTTTCCCTTCACGGAAATTTCAAAATCCAGTTCCCTTTGGCGAAGCGCCTCCACTCCCGAGATGATGAACAGCAGATACGAGATTTTCTGCCCAATCAAAAACAGAAAAACCGCCACGAACACCACGGCTGAGGCAGCCATGCACACGCTGCGAATCCATACTGTCAAAATCCTTAGCTGTCTCTGGTCTAGAGCAAACCCTCTCCTTGTCAGATAAGTCTCTGAAATTGCCATGGATGCAAAATACAAAAATACAAAGGCCAGCAGCGCGATGAGTGCCCCAGCCCCCACCAGCTCCAAAATCTCCCAGGACAAGCGCCTTCTCTTCTTTTTCTCCGCTCTCTCCTTAATCGGCATAGTATCCCTTTCCCCATGCGGTTTTGATATACTGAGGGTTCTTCGAGTTATCTCCCAGCTTTTTTCTCAAATTTTTGATGTGCACCATGATCGTGCTGTCTCCCACTGCATCTTCTTCCCAGATGCTCTGATAAATATTTTCAACGGAATAGATTTTCTTTCTGTGGGAGAGAAACAATTCCAATATCCGAAATTCCGTATAAGTCAGCACAATAACCTGGTCCCCCTTTTTGACAGACTGCTCTTCCAGATCTAAAACCAAATCTTTATATCTCAGTTGAGTATCAGAGATCTCCGGTTCCTTTTGCGCTTTCACAGACGTATACTGCTGTGTTCGCCGCAGCAGGGCTCTGACCCGCAAAAGCACTTCCATATTTGAGAAAGGCTTTACAATATAGTCATCCGCCCCCACAGAAAATCCCATGACCTTATCTGATTCGCCGGAATATGCGGTCAGAAAAATAATCGGCGCCAGATATGTCTTCCTCAGCTTCGCCGCTGCGGCAAAACCGGTCATCTGCGGCATATCCACATCTAAGAGATACAGATCTACCTCACTGTCCGCCTGTTCCAGTACCTCCTCCCCATTTTGTGCCTTCAGCACCAGATAACCTTCCCCTTCCAGCAGCAGTCCTAAAATATCACGAATCTCTTTCTCATCGTCTGCCACCAGTATCACATTTTTGCCTTCTCTCATATGTTATTCCTCCTGTGTACTTATCCTTTTGCTGCTGTCTATCATATTTCAAGACCCGCTCGCGGGTCTTCGCGCGGGATTCGGGGCGGCATCCGACGTCATCATTCCTCTCCGAATCCTGTGCATCTTCGCGGAGCGTTTATCTGATGGGGAATTGACACCCGTCACAGATACTAATTTCCTGCCCACCGCCTACAGCGGCGGGTGGCTTCCCCATCTGATAAAGTTAAGTATACAGCAGAGTAACCCAAAACTCTATAGTAACTGTCAGTTTTTCCCATCTCAAAAAGCCTGCGCGATGTTGAAAATCACACAGGCTTGTCATTTTACACAGTTTCAATACCATCCACCGGCTGAAAATTTAATTTCCGCCGACTTCTCTACAATCCCGCCGGCTGATTCAGTTTATCTACAAAATCGGCCATAGCTGCGGCAATTTCCAGCTGCTGGGGACAGACAGCCTCGCAGCTTTGGCAACCGACGCAAGACGAAGGACGTTTCTCCTCAGGAAGCGCATCCACAGCCATGTGCGCAATCAGTCCGTTGACGAATCTCGTCTCATTATACAAAGACAGCAATGTGGGAATGTCCAATCCCTGCGGGCAGTGGGGAACACAGTAACGGCAGGCTGTACATGGCAGAATATCCAGCATACTGTCCGTCACCTCTGACAGAGCGTCCCATTCTTTCTCTGAGAGAGGCTTATGCTCACTGTACGTAGCGATATTCTTCCTGATCTGCTCCATATCTGACATACCGGACAGAACCATGGTCACACCCGGCACAGACTGCAGAAAGCGAAAAGCCCAGGCCGGCGTTTCCTCATCCGGGCGCAACGCTTTCAGCTTCGCCTCATTTTCCTGGGACAGCGTTGCCAGCTTTCCGCCTCTTAACGGCTCCATGACCCAAATCGGAATCTTGTACTCATTCAACAACTCCACTTTTGCCTTGGCATCCTGAAGCTTCCAGTCCAGATAATTCAATTGAATCTGACAAAATTCCATTCTGTCCCCATAGGCTTCCAAAAACCGCTTCAAAGTCTCATAACGCCCATGGGCCGAAAAACCCAGATGCCGGATGCGCCCTGCCTGTTTCTGTCTCCACAGATAGTCCATAATTCCATACTTTTCGTCCATATACGGTTCAATGTTTTTCTCGTATACATTGTGGAAAAGATAAAAGTCAAAATAATCCACACCACATTTCTTCAGCTGCTCTTCAAAGATTTCCTCCACCTTGTCCATATTTGCCAGATCGTAGCCTGGAAACTTGTCTGCCAGATAGAAGCTCTCTCTCGGGTACTGACCCAGAATGTTTCCCATCACGACCTCTGACATGCCATCGTGGTATCCATAGGCGGTGTCAAAATAATTTACTCCCTGCGCCCTCGCGTAAGCCACCATCTCAGCCGTCAGTTTCTCGTCCACCGCTCCGTTGGGGTCTCCTCCCACCGTGGGCAGACGCATCGCTCCAAAACCCAGTGCCGACAACTTTAAATCCTGAAACTCCTTAAATTCCATACTTATCCCTCCTGGTTTTTTATTTATGATCTTCCTCTACATAGCAGTATAAAACCTGGAGTTCACTCTAAGTCAAGCTTTTTTTGCAGCCCAAAGGCCCAGCGCCGGATTACGGACAAAATAGATCTCTTCTCCGTCCTCCATCCGATTCCACCCCTCCTTCAGCCTGCTGACATCATAGCGCCGCACCGCCTCATCATAGTCCACGGCCTGAAAATATACCGACTCTATCTCCTCCTTTGAGATCTCTTTGACCGCATAGGTCACGGTGAATCTTCCATCACTGGAACCATGTATCAGATGGGCTGCCGCACCCATATTTTCTTTGAGCAGTTCTTCTCTCTCAAATAGTTCCAGCACTCGCTTCCGGCCGCAGTAACCATAACGGCGTATGATCTCATCGTTGGTCTTATCTTCACCAAAACAATGCACGCCCGGAGCCAAAATCAGCAGCTCCCCGCCGTCAGCCATGGCCATTCTAGTTCGGTAGACCGCCTTATTTCCCACCCAGGTACTTTGAAACTCTCTGGGGTCCAGATAGACCACGCATTTTTGAATTTCCTTATCTAAAAAACGAATGTTCTTCTCCTGTGACTTAGCGATGGCCTCCTCTAGAACTGCTCTCTCATCTCCGATGTAGAGTCCATGGGTACAGATCTCCTCCCCATCGGCGGTGGTCACAGTCAAAACGAACACCAGCGGAACTTCCTTGAGAAAATGCTTCAGCGCGTAATCAAAAGCCTGACGCACCGGAGAGTGGTCTTTCCCCATAATCTGTTCCAGACCGAGAACTGCGCCCAACATATGGGACTTGTTGATGATTTGCCTTCCTCCCACTCCCACGAAGATATTTTTAGAATGGTTGGCCATGCCGATGACCTCATGGGGAACCACTTGACCCACCGACAAGATCAAATCATAGGAAGGGTCCAACACTTTTCTGTTGACCTCCACAGCTAAGCTCTGCGTCCAAAGTCCCCCTGTGATCTCTTTCAGATATTCCTCAGGTACCTCCCCGATGACAACAGTGTCTTCCCTCCATCGATGGGGAATCATCATGTCGTAGGGAATATCCCCGTACATTTCCCGGAACTGTTCTTCGCTGATATCCTCATGGGTCCCCTGGGCGATCAGAACTTCCACTTGACATCCCTGAGCCCTCAGAAAATGGTAGCAGGCATTGGTGATAAAGCCACCGTTGGAGTGAAGGCGGGTAAAATCCGGAGAGATCATCAGGACTTTGTTCAGCTTTCTGCCTTCCAAGCCCTGCCACAAAGTCCGCCGTATCTGCTCTTTCGTCAGTCCATTTCTACTCTGGGACTCTCTGTAGATATTCATAGCCCTTCCTCCTCACACACTGTAGACACTGGCCGCCGTAGCGTTTCCTTCCCCGGTCCAGTTGGTATGGAAAAACTGACCTCTGGGCGCGTCCAGCCGTTCATAGGTGTGAGCCCCAAAATAGTCCCTCTGGGCCTGCAAAAGATTCGCAGGCAATCTCTCACACCGACAGCCATCGTAGTAAGACAGTGCGGAAGTCATAGCTGGCACAGGCACTCCGTATTCCAGCGCGGCTGCACACACCTTGCGCCATCCTTGCTGTGCTTTTTCCATAGCATCCGTAAAATAAGAATCCAGCAGCAGATTCTCCAGAGCTGGATTTTTATCATAGGCGTTCTTGATCTCCCCTAAAAAGGCGCTGCGGATAATACAGCCGCCCCGCCACATCAACGCAATGTCTCCATAGGCCAGTTTCCAACCATAGGACACAGAAGCATTTCTCATCAGCGCATAGCCCTGAGCGTAGGAGACGATCTTAGAGGCATACAAAGCATCCTCAATCCAATTCAGGAACTCCTCTTTATTCCCCTCAAACTTCCTGTGAACCCCCGGCAGAAGCCTCGATGCTTTCACTCTCTCTTCTTTCATTGCAGATAAACACCGTGAGAAAACCGCCTCCCCGATCAACGTCAGCGCACTCCCTTGATTTAGAGCTGCCTCCACTGTCCACTTTCCGGTTCCCTTCTGCCCCGCGGTATCCAGAATGTGCTCCACCAGTGGTTCGCCGTCCTCATCTCGATAGGCCAGAATATCTCCTGTGATCTCGATCAGATAACTGTTGAGTCTAGACTCATTCCACCGCGCAAAGATCTCGTGCATTTCCTGGCAGGAGAGACCCAATAATGTTTTCATCAGATGATAAGCCTCACAGATCAGTTCCATATCTCCATATTCGATTCCATTGTGGACCATTTTCACGAAATGGCCGGCTCCCCCGTTTCCTACCCACTGGCAGCAGGGAATCCCGTCTTCGGTCTTCGCGGCGATTGCCTGTAAAATCGGTTGTATCTTGGGCCATGCCTCCTTCGAGCCTCCCGGCATCAAAGACGGACCTCTCAGTGCGCCGCTCTCCCCGCCGGACACCCCGCATCCTACATAATACTTTCCCTGGCTCTCCACATACTCTGTTCTTCTCTGTGTATCTGGAAAATGGGAATTTCCGCCGTCAATCAAAATATCCCCTTCTTCCAGCAACGGCAGAAGCTGCTCCACGAGCACGTCCACCGGCTGCCCAGCCTTAACCATCAGGAAAATCTTTCTGGGCTTTTCTAGCTGGCCAACCAATTCTTCCAGGGAATAGGCCCCCTGAATCTGTTTTCCCCGGGCCCGGCCTTGCAGAAAACGCGTCACTTTCTCTGTCGTGCGGTTATAGACACTGACCCGAAAGCCCTTGCTTTCCATGTTCATCACCAGATTTTCCCCCATCACTGCCAGACCAATCACACCGATCTTGGACTTCTCCATTTTTATGCCTCCTCTCCTTCTCAACGTTTGACTCTCGCATTGCCCTCATAGATACTCCACACTTGTTCCTCGCTGACCGGAGACGCATAGTCTTCCAGCAGCGTCGCCGCCATCGCTCCGGTCCCCCAGCCGAATTTCAACCACTGTTCAGGCTCCCACCCCTGACTGATACCATAGAGAAGGCCGCCTACGAAGCCATCTCCGCCGCCGATTCTGTCCAATACAGGAATCTCCCTGGGTTTCTCCACATACCATTGTCCTTCTGCCAGCATAATTGCGCCCCACAGATGCTCATTGGCGCTTACAACCTGCCTGAGTGTTGTCGCGAAAACCTTCACATTCGGATACTCTTTTGCCACGCGGCTAATCATTTCCTGAAAGCTCTCGATCTGACTCACTGCCTCTCCTCCGGTCTTCGGCCCTTCTGCTCCCAACGCCAATTGAAAATCCTCTTCGTTCCCGATCAGGATATCCGCAGCCTGCGCAATTTCGTGAAACACTTTCCGCAGCTGTTCTTCTCTGCCCTTCCAAAAGCTCGCCCTGTAATTTAGATCAAAGGATACCAGAGCATGATTTTTCTTCGCCTCTTCCACCATTTTCAGACAACACTCTCCCACCTGGGGCGACAGCGCTGCCACCAATCCGGACAGATGAAAAATCTGACAACCTTCTTCCTCGAAAATCCGTTTCAGATCGAAATCCTCCGCCCGAAGAGTCAGCCCCACCTCGCCGGCTCGATCATTGTGGACTCTAGGTCCTCTCAGACCATAGCCGCTGTCTGCGATATTAAACTGATGCCGTACTCCCCAGGGGCCCTCCTGAGCCACAGCTTTACCTTCGAACTCAATCCCTCTCCTGCGCAGCTCTCCTTGAATAAAAGCAGAAATCGGACTTTTGCTCACAAACTTCGTCAGAACCTTCACCGGTTTCCCCAGGGAGGCACTTACATTCAGCACATTGCTCTCGGCGCTGGTGCTCTGCATCTGATACAGGCTGCTGGTATGAACCGGCTGCCGAGACAGCGGAGTGATTCGGACTCCCATGCTGGTCACTGTCATGATCGTATATTTTTTCCGTACTGTATCCATTTTCCTTCCTTTCCCGTCTGTGTAGCTGTGCCATCTGCCTGTACAGATTGGATTCTGCCAGACGCCTTTTTTCTCATTCTCAATTTAAATCACTGTAGTACATCCTCAGATAGCGCTGGTAATTTTCCATATAATAAGAAAACATGTACTGGTTCGGCTCAATCTTCTCAGCCGCATCATAGTCCTGGCGAAATTCATTGATATCATCCAATTGACCGCAGGCATACAGAGCCAATGCCACAGCCCCCATAGAGGAAGCGTTTGGGTGATTCGCCACCAGAATTTCCTCCTCGAAGATATCCGCCAGCATCTGAAGCCAGCGCCTGGAATTGCTGATGCCCCCTGACACAATGATCTGCCTCGGTCTTCCATTTTCCCGGCAAAGCACCTCATAGCACTGATAGAGATTATACAGAATCCCCATCTGCAAGGACTGATAGAATTCTCTGATTCCGTGAGAAGCCTTCACCTGATAAAAGCCCGCCCTCCTGGAATCGCACCAACCGGGACACCTCTCGCCAAAGAGAAATGGGAGAAAGACCGGCACGTCCCCTCTTAATTCCTCTACACGTTCTAGTTCCTGAAAAGACACCCTATGCCCATTTTCCAACACAGCCGGACTGCACAGGCAGTCTCGGAACCAATTCACACAGTTGCAGGCTCCAGAAATGGCCGCGCCGGAAATCCACCCCTCAGCCCCGCAGTAGCACCACAGCTCATTCCCTTTGGGGAGAATCGGCGTTTCGGTGGCCATTCGAAGAGCACCGCTGGTCCCTATAGAGATCGTCATAATCCCTGGATGGCTGGCATAATTCCCGATCTGATTCAGTGCGCCATCAGGATGCGCGGGAACCACGGGGGTACCCTGCCGGATTCCCAAAAGCTTCGCCCCGTTCTCACTCAGAGGGCAGACGTTTCGGTAAGTCACCAGCCTTCCTAGCTGTTCCCTTCGAATTCCCAGAAATTCCAGGGTAAACTTATCATACTGATGATTGAAAAGATTCACCACTCCCGTTCCGCTCTGTGTGCTGATGGATTCCCAGAATTTTCCGGTGAGACGGTAGAAATTATAACCGCCCTGCGTGATAAAAACTTTATTGGTCAAATCCATCCCCCTGCTCATCATGTACTGAATCGCATGGCGCGGATAGGTATTGTGAGGCATGCAGCCGGTATTGTGATACAGCTTTTTTCTCAATTCCTCATTCTTTCGCATCTGCTTGCACATGTTTGCCGTTCTTGTGAAATTCCAGGAATACACCGGCGTGATCGGAACCATTTTCGAGTCGCAGGCACAGATTCCATGCCAGGTGCCGCACAGGGCGACTGCCTCCACCCGCTCTCCTTGTGCAATCCCTCTGGCGACGCGCATCGTCGTCTCAAACACGGCCTGAGCATTGGTCTGACCGTCGTGACCGATTCCTGCGGAATAGACCTCCTGGCCAGACCTCACCACACCCTGAACCGTGTCGTACAAAACGGCTTTTGCTGAACTCGTACTGGACTCAATGGCCAACACTAACATAGCTCTCTCCCCCATTTCTCTTTACCGTCTTTGGCTTATCAGTCAGAAAACCAAAGCTTTTTCGCATTTTCCCCCATGATTTTCCTCAGATCTTCCTGAGGAATTTTGCTGTGTCTCACAACCATGTCAATCAGCTCCCTCATGGTCGCATGGTTCAGCATTCCTGGATAGTCGGAAGACCACAACAGCTTTTCGGCCCCCACTGCCTGATACGCCTCCTGGATGATTTTGACGCTGGTGGGAAAAGGATACTCCTCCTGGAAATAGACAGGTACCGTCGAGGTGTCCAGATAGACATTTGAATTTTCCTTAGCCAACCTCAATACCCGCTGAAAGTTCCCGCGGTTTCTACCCCGCTGAAAGCAACTGTCCGCTCCCATATGGCAGATCACATAAGTGATCTGCGAAAACCTGCGCGTCAGTGTTTCTAAATCTTCCACATCCCTATCTGTAAACAGATGCAGGAAAACCGGCTGACGGTACCGATTGCAGCATTCCCAGACCGGCATCAGGTCTGCGTCCGTCATATGCTTGTGGGGCGCGCATTGGAACGTGCTGTCCGTCTCCACCTTAAAGCCAAACAGTTCCGTGTCTTCATAAATACGCTCCAACTCTCTGGCCGCCTCTTCTCCTCTGAGAAGATCTACCAGGGCAATCCCTTTTAGCCTGTCCGGATAAGCTCTCACCGCTTCTAACACATAGTCGTTGTGATAGCCGTAATACGGATTTGGCATCAAAAGCGCCTTGGAAATCCCACACCAATCCATATAGGCGATCAAAGTCTCCGGTGTGCTGGCCGCCTCCGTGAAGGAGGGCGGAAGAAATTGGGTGATCTGATTCCCGATTTTTACTTTTCCATGTCTCATGGAGACCATGGGCGCTCCTTTTGTGATTCCCGCGACTCTCGGATATATGTGCGCGTGAATGTCGATAATCTCCATCTTACTGCCTCCCATCTTGGCGGTCTGTCTGTAGTTTTACCCACATCGTAACCGGACTGCTGTCCACTCCCTCCAAAAACAAGGGAAGAGCCTCGGCGTACACCAGTTGTTCCTGACTCAGCCCTTCCATATTCACATCCTCGATGATACAGATATGTCCCGGATGAAACTTTCCACACAGATACTGATGGGAGAGATCTCCGTCCACACAGTCACTATAGGAGGCCAGAGAAATGAAATCCAGAGCCACTGCCTTTAATTGATCTGCATAGTTCTCCATCAGATATTTTGCCGCATCGCTGCAAAGCGCCGGCCCATTCTGGGCATACACCTGGGGATTTTCTGCGCGCACCCTGGAAAACCCCGTCCTTATCATCAACAAATCTCTGCCTTTGATCTCCTGCTCATAAGGTCTTAAATCTTCCGTGTAAATCTTTTCGCCTGCTCCCTTGGGGATATCCACCAGCAAAGGATTTTCATAGAGAAACTCTTCTATCGGCAGGTCTTTGACTGCCGCTCCCTTAGGGTTAAAGTGCAGCGGCGCATCCATGTGTGTGCCGAAATGGTTAAAAAGATGTATCATGAACGTGTTAGCCGAATCCCCTTTTTGGATGTCCGTCACCTGTTCTGCCTGATACGTGGGATTTCCTGGCCACCCTGGACTCTCCTTGGCAATTGGATAAGATATTACTTTTTTCATAGTTCTGCCTCCCCCTACTCTCTGTCCTTTCTTCCATATACGATCACCAACAGCACGATGATAATCAATCCCTGAACCATCTGTTTTCCAGACTCCGCCATGTTCAGTACCGTCATCAGACTGTTGATGATAATCATAATTCCTACACCTGCGATCGTTCCCACATAGGAACCGCTGCCTCCCATGATGGAAGTGCCTCCCACGACCACGGCGGCGATGGAATCCATGTTGTAGGATTCTCCAGTGGATAGATAACTGGTCCCAGTATATCCCAGCAGGATGAATCCACTGATTCCTGCCAGCACACTGGCTGCCACATAGATTCCTATCAAAGTGGCAGGAACGTTAATTCCCGAATAATTCGCACTCTCCCGGTTGACACCGACTGCATAGACCGTCCTGCCGAACACCGTGAACTTCAGCACCAGAATCACAGCTACACTTAGGAGCATCCAGATCAGAGAAGCTCCGTTGATGATGCCCCCGATTTTTCCGTTGGCGATAAAGCTTAAAATCTCCGAGGTCTTCCCCTTAGGGGCACCGTTACAGTAGATATAAGCGATTCCCCAGACCGCACTTCCAGTGGCCAAAGTCATAATCATCGCCGGTATCTTCAAAAAGTAAACGCCAAAGCCATTGATTAGCCCGATCACTGCCGAGATCAGAATGCTGACTGCCAGTGCCATCCATGTATTTTCATTCTGTCCTGAGATCACCTGTGCACTCACCACATTGCAGAGAACCAACGTATACTGCATGGACAGGTCAATACCTCCCGTGAGAATCACCAGGGTCTGCCCGATGCAGACGATTCCCAGAAATGACATCTGACGAACAATCGTCCAGATATGCGACAGACTCAAAAATCCTGGATTTAAGAAATTCGCGACGATACTCAGCCCCACCATAACCGCATAAACCAGAATGAGAGGCATGATCTTCTTATAGGTCAGTGATCTTTCATTTGTGTTCATATTCCTCTCCTCCCTTCTACTTCTTGTTCGTGCGGACCGCACTGATCGCTAGCGCCAGAATCAAGATCACACCTTGAAGTACGTACTGATAATAAGAAGATACTCCTCTCAGGTTCAAAAGATTGTTCACAATCCCCAGGATTCCTGCTGCCGCGATACAGCCAACCACGCTTCCTTTTCCTCCGGCTAGAGCAGCTCCTCCCACCACAGCCGCGGTGATGGAACGCTGGGAGTACGCCTCGCCGATCAGCGGGCTTCCTGAGGTAGCATAGGCCGATATAAACAGCCCTGCCATAACAGCCATCAGACTGGTAAAGATAAAGCTCCTAATCTTCACCGTTCCCACAGAGATTCCAGAAGATTTCGCAGACTGTTCGTTCCCACCGACAGCCAGCACCGCTCTTCCGAATCGGCTACGGTTTAGGAGCAGCCAAACCACAGTCGAGACTATCAACGTCAAGAACAGAGGAAACAGATAATTCCAGCCCTTTGTGATAAACTTGCAAAGCTCAGAGGGGAGAATTCCCTCCGGGCCCGGCATGATATAGAGCGCCACCCCGGCAAAAAAGGTCTGCGTCGCCAAGGTAGCAATAATCGGCTGCAGCCGTCCTCTCACCACCAACAGTCCATTCACTAGACCCACGCCTGCGCCCGCTGCCAGACTGGCGATAAATGCCAGGAACCAGGTGGACGGATTCTCTGTAATCATCGTCACACAGATCACATTGGTCAGAGAGATGACCGAACCTACAGACAGGTCCACACCTCCAAGAAGTACGATAAACAACTGTCCATATGCCACAAACAGCAAACCTATATTTGATATAATCAGATTTCTGAGGTTTCGCTCCATCATAAAACGGTCACTCAAAAGCATCGCGGCTATAAAAAAAATTACCAGAAAGATATAGACAAAAATCACTTCGCTTTTTCTCTTGAACAACAACAGCCGGTCATGCTTTGAATGAAGTATTCCTGCTTTTTCCATTTGAGACTCCTTTCTATATGTAAAACAAAGTGGACAAGACCCCTTCAGCCTCCTCATCTCTTCACTCTTTGAGGGGCGCGTCCCACTTTGTGCGCCGCTGCAGCACCGCTTTGCGGTGAAATTCCTTATTGCAGCGTGTGCATCCACAGCGGAGCGCTTGATGTTATAGGAAAGGTCTTTCACGCATTAGCGTGACAAGGTCCTTTCTATAACATCAAGCCATATTCATCGCACCCCGCATAATCGCCTCTTCCTCGATTTCCTCCCCGCTGAGTTCCCCGGTAATCCTGCCCTCATACATAGTGAAGATGCGGTCGCTCAGACCGATCACTTCCATCATGTCGGAAGTGTAAATTAAGATTCCGACACCCTCTTTGGCAAGCCGGCGAATCAGGCGGTAGATCTCCTGCTTTGCCTCCACATCAATTCCCCGGGTAGGTTCATTGAGCAAAAGGACTTTCGGTTCGTCCGCCAGGCTCTTTCCAATGGACACCTTTTGTTGATTTCCGCCTGAAAGATTCGCAACCGCCTGTGCAGCACTAGGTGTCTTGATGTTCAACTGTGTGATCATCTTTTGTATCACTTCTCTCTCCGCTTTTCTCCTGATGACGCCTGCGGTCTGCCGCCTTCTCATGCTAGCCAGAGCAAGGTTCTCTCCCACGGAAAGAGACAGACACAGTCCCTGTCCTTTTCTGTCCTCCGGCACATAGCCGATTCCCAGTCTCAGGGCTTTCTTTGCGGTCTGATATCTCAGTTCCTTCCCACCCAGAAAAATTTTTCCTGCCGTGTGTCTGCGCACCCCTGCTACGGTCCGCAGAAGCTCCGTCTGTCCCTGTCCATCCAGTGCCGCAATTCCCAGAACCTCACCCTTTCGGATGGAAAAGCTCACATTGTGCACACAGCCGGCATCTGAAAGCTCCTCCACGCGAAAGATCTCCTCCGAATTTTTTTCTCGAAGCTTAGGCGGAAAAATATCCTGTAGATCTCTCCCCACCATCAGCCGTATGATATCGTCGCTACTAAGCTTTGAGATTTCATAGGTTCCCACCAGCTTTCCATCCTTCATGATCGTAATCCGGTCCCCGAACTGAAAGACCTCTTCCATCCGGTGAGAGATAAATAAAATCGTCTTTCCCATTTCCTTTAACCCTTGGACAATCGCGTACAGTTTCTGTACCTCCGTCTTCGTCAAAGTCGAAGTGGGCTCATCCAGAATCAAAATGTCCGGCTCCGAAGCCAAAGCTTTGAGAATCTCCACCATGGACTGGGCGGCGATGGGCAGCTCCCCGGCTGTAGCATAAGGGTCCACTTCTATCCCGTACTTTTCTCCCAGCTCCTTTGTCCGGCGAATCATCTCTCTTTCATCCAACAGCTTCCTCTTTCTCACTTCTTTGTTTAAAAAGACGTTCTGAGCCACCGTCAGCTCCGGCAGTATCGTCATCTCCTGGTAAACCATGGCGATTCCCTGTTCCTGAGCATCCCTGGGTTGTCGAAATGTCACCTTCCTCCCGTGTAGACAGATCTCCCCGGAATCAGGCTGATACAGTCCCGACAACATTTTCAGAATTGTACTTTTTCCAGCGCCATTTTCTCCCTGCAATACATGAACGGTACCTGGATAACACTGAAATGACACGTGGTCCACCGCATGTACTCCGACAAATTTTTTATCCAGATCTTTGATTTCCAGTACTGGTTTCATCTTCTCTCCTCCTAATACCCAAGCGTGCAGACCCACTACAGCTTTCCTCCCCCTAAATTTGAGAGGTACAGCTACCTTTTTCTGCGCGCCGTCAAAAAGGCCGGGTATCCCACCGACACCCGGCCTCAAAACCATACAGGAAATGCTTCCTACTCTGCAAACATCTCCTGTGCTTTCTCCTCGCTCAAACGTGTTCCTGCAGGCCAGAAATTGTCAGATAAGTCTTTACGATATACACTGTCTACGTTCTCCTCTGTCACAGGGTCTTCTGATGCCAGATATTCCGGCTGTACCTCCTCACCATTCAGAGCATTCACCGCCACGTCTAAAGCAATCGCGCTCTGGGTCGTCGGACACACAAAAGCGATACTAGAAAAGCCCTTATCCTTTGCTTCCACCCAAGACCTCAAGAAACCGTTGGACGCCTCCCCAGTCATCGGGACCAATTTTCTTCCTGCCGCCTCAAACGCTTCCATGGCCGCCTGAGTCATCGCACCTCCCTGGGACAGTACTCCGTCAATCTCAGGATAGGTATTCAGCAGTTCTTCCACCGCCGTCTTTGCTGTCGCGTAATCCCAATCCGCATTCACAGAAGCAATGATCTCACTGTCAGGGCTTGCCTCGGCGAGCCCGTCCTCCATACCTGCAGCCCGGTTTGTATCCGTAGAGGTTCCTGCAGTTCCGTTCAGCTCAATTACTTTTCCACCGTCCGGGAGCTGTTCACCCAGCCATTCTCCGCAGAGCTTTCCAAAATCATAATCCGAAACCATGACTTTGCTGGTAAGCTTCGTACTGCTAGAGAGGTTATCACAGTTCACGACCTTAATTCCTTCCTCTTCTGCTTCTTCCAGTACATCATTTAATCCGTCCGCAGTGATTGCCGTCACCACAATGGCATCACAGCCCATGGTAATCAAATCGCGAATATCCGAGATCTGTTTGGACTGGTCATTGTCTGCATTGAGCATCGTGTAATCAGAAATCACTCCGGCTTTTTTCAAAGCCTCAGCCTCTTCCTTAAATTCTGCCTCCATCTGCTGTCTCCAGGAATTTCCGGCTGAGTAGTTGGAAAAGCCGACCACCCAGTCACCTTTTTCTTCTGGCACCGTCACCTCAGAAGCGTCTACGGCTTCTCCGGTAGAGTTCTTCGAGGACGCATCTGTGGACTCCTGTGTTCCTGAAGCCTCCTCTGTCGCAGAGCTGCCCTCTTTTTCGCTGTCAGAACTGCCGCCGCATCCAATCAACAGACTGCTCGCCATAGCCATGCATAATAAACTCGCCAATAATTTCTTCTTCATGTGTAAAATCCTCCTATCTTTACCTTTTATGTACTCTGCCCCACAATATACGGACACCGTTCTCCTTGTAGCACCGAAATCAGGTTGTCTACCGCCCGTTCTGCCATCATACTGGCCGCCTCCTTTGTGTGAGCGCCAGTATGAGGAGTCGCTACTACATTGGAAAACTCAAAGAGAGAAGACCCCTTCGGCGGCTCGTTCTCAAATGCGTCTAATCCTAACCCTCCAATCTTTCCAGATTTCAAGCCGCAGTACGCCGCCTCCTCATCAATGATTCCACCTCGGGATGTATTGATCAAAATCACTCCATCCTTCATCCTAGCCAAAGCTTCTTTTCCGATTAGATGTGTGGTTTCTTTGTTCAAAGGCAGATGCAAACTGACTGCATCCGCAAAAGACAGCAAGTCCTCCATATCCATTGCCTCAATTCCGTGCTCCCGGCAATATTCCCGGTCTATGAAAGGATCACTGGCAGCCACTCTCATTCCAAAGCCTTTGGCACACCGTGCTACTACCTTTCCGATCGCGCCCAATCCCAGAATCCCCAGAGTCTTGCCTTTCAGCTCCACCCCCTCAGCTCTCACCCATTCTCCGCTGCGGGTCGTCCGGTCTAAATAAGAAATCTGTCTGGCCACAGACAGCAGTAGCCCAAAAGCCAGCTCGCCCACAGCCTGCGCATTTACCCCCGGTGTATTCGTCACAGTCACCCCATATTGACTGGCAGCCGCCATATCAATACGGTCATACCCTGTCCCATACCGAGAGATCACCTTCAAATCCTCTGCCTCCCGCAGCACTCTCTCTGTAATAAAATCCAATCCCGCCAGATACCCCTGACAGCCTTTCAGCAAAGGTATCAATTCTTCTTCCGTCAGAGGGCGGCTCTTGTCATTGAAAACCAGCTCTTCTGAAAAATCCCTCAGTCTCTCCAACGCCTTAGATTTTCTTCCTGGCTGCAGCGATGTAGGCGTCACCAATATCTTCATATCCATCACTTCCCATTCTGTTCTTGTATCAGCTTTACCGCTTCTCTCGTCAGCTGGCCCACTCTCTGGAAATCTCCCTGCCGAATCAGAGAATCCTTCACCATCCAGCTACCTCCACAGGCAATCACCCTAGGGTCCTCCAAATACTCCAGCAAGTTCCCCGCATGGATGCCTCCCGTCGGCATAAACTGTAGCTGGCTAAATACACTCCCTAGCGCCTGTATCGTCTTCAGGCCCCCATACTGATTCGCCGGAAAAAATTTCACTACGGGAAGTCCATATTCCAGGGCTGTCATAATCTCTGACGGCGTGCAGGTTCCCGGATAGACTGGACAGTTTTGTCCCAGCGCATACTCAATGACCTCCCGATTCACACCAGGCGATACCAGAAATTGCGCTCCGGCGGCAAACGCCCTCTTCGCCTGTTCTTTATTGACGACTGTCCCGGCACCCACTGTCATACCTGGAAATTCTTTCGTCAGCTTCTCGATGGCTTCCTGGGCTGCATCTGTGCGAAAAGTCACTTCTGCAATGGGAAGTCCCGCCTCACACAGAGTCTCTCCCAATGGCAAAGCATCCTGCACTCGTTCCAGCTTCACCACCGGAACTAGCTTTTGTCTTCTCAACGTCTCCAAACTCTTCTCGTACATTCTCTTTCCTCTCTTTCTATAACTTGTATGTTGTCTTACAAGTTATGAGTAAAAAAATCCTGTCACTTTCCTTTCAGGCGATAATATTCATCAATCATCACATTCAGATGCCGTCTCATGTACTCTGCCGCGACGATTCCATCCCGCTGCTTCAGGCATTCTAAAATTTTAGAGTGATAAAAAATCGCCTCTTTCACCAAATAGTCTGTGTTAAACTGCCGCTGCAATTGCTCTGTCCCCTCAGAGATCAGCTCCACACTTCGGATAATCATCTTATTGCCTGTAGCCAAAGAGATAGATTTATGAAAGCTAAGATCATTCTTCACGAACTCATCTGTCTTATGCATATCTTTCTTCATCACATACAGGTTTTCTTCCATGCTCTTTAAGATCTCTGGAGTGATGTTTCTCGCGGCAATCTTGCAGCTCTCCGTCTCGATAATCTGACGGAATTCCAAAATATCCTCCATGTCTTTGTTCTCCTGATACAGAGTGTTCAACTTACCTGCGATAGCCTTCGCCGGAATAGCACGCACAAAAGTTCCCTTTCCCTGGTGACTCTCCAGAATACCCACAGCAATCAGCTGCTGAATCGCATAGCGTACACTGGCCCTGCTGACCTCCAACTCCTTCGTGAGCTTATTTTCGGAGTCAATTTTCTCACCCGGCAGCCATATTCCATTTTCAATCTGTTCTTTCAAAAATAAAACCACCTGATCGGTAATATTCTGCTTCTGAATTGCCACTCTAAATCCACCTATCTTGTAAGTTGTCTTATAAGTTTCTTTGTGCATATTGTATTCTCAGTATCTGAGTTTGTCAATATTGCTTTTTGCCTCTTTAGGCTTTTTGTTAGTTAATACTATAATATCTCCAAAAAATATGTATATTTTTCACAATGTATTTCATCTTGTTCCGCACAATATGTCCCTCAAAGGCGCACTTCCCTTTGGATTCTTTTCTGAATTTCAATCGCACAGCGGGCCAATTCTCGCACTCTTTCCTGGTCCATCCTCGCAGAAGGCACAGAGATGCTGAGCGCATACCGCACCTTTCCCAGATAGTCACGCAGACTGACAGCGATACACCTCACGCCGGCCTCATTCTCCTCATTGTCCAAAGCGTAGCCCTGATTTTTCACCGCGTCCAGCTCTTCCAAGAAATGTTCAAAATTCGTGATCGTCTTCGATGTCCTGGCCACGATATGACTGTTCTCCCAGATGTCTGCGACCTCGCCGCCGCTCATACAGGCCAGCATGGCCTTCCCCACTGCCGTACAGTACAAAGGAATTCTGCTGCCGATCCGCGAGACCATCTGAATGGAATTCGCATAGGACTCTACCTTATCCACATAGAAAGCCTCTACCCCGTCCAGCTCGACAAAATGTACGGTCTCCTGGGTTTTCCGCGCCAGCTCCCGCAGGTACGGTCTCACTACATTCACTGCGTCAATATTCGACGCCAGCTGATTGGCCAAATCCAAAATCTTATAAGTCGCCTGATACTTACCGTCCTCCCGCTGTCTGGCATAGCCTAAAAAAATAAGGGAGTTCAGCAGTCTGTGAACAGTGCTCTTGTGCAGGGAGAGCTCGCTACTGATCTCGATCAGCCCCATCTCCCCTCGGCTGCTCAGTAGCTCCAATGTGTGAAATAAGCGGTCTGCCACCTGAATTGGATTTTTTTCCTCCATATTGCCCTCACTTTTCTAATTAAGAATGTACTCTGAAAATTTTATTTTAACATGGCCTCTCATCCTTCACAACAGAAATCTGAGACGTTCTAAAATGCCGCCCAGGAAAAATTGAAATGCCTTTTTCTTTCCGCTCAGCTCCTTTTGGGATATCCCTTCCGGGATATAGGAGTACTCACTCTCTGTCTCTACCACAGCCGCCTTCTCTTCATAGCTTTCCAAATTTTTCCTGAGCTGACGGTTAATCTGCGGGCTGTCCACAGCCAGCATCAGCTCAGTATCGATGTAGGCGCTTCTCATATCCATGTTAAAAGACCCGAACAGGGACAGCTCTTCCCCCACCGCGACGCTTTTTCCGTGATAGGAGACTCCCCCTTCATACTCCAAAAGCTGGATTCCCGTATCTATCAGCCGCCCTTTGTTTCTCAGATAATCCACCGCCGCAAACATATTGCCATTGTTGGCTGCGGAATTCTGCATCATCCGCACCTTTTTCCCTGCCTTAGACAGCTCCTGATACATATAATCGTTGCAGATGGCATAAGGAGTATGAATCACGGAATTCCCCGGCTCCGCTTCGATGAGAGCCATGATCTCATAGAACAGCACGGGTTCCTTTGCGTATCTATGTATGGGGTTGGACAAAAGATGTACCTGCCTAGTCTCATAGGTATGTTCTCGATAGTCGTAACCTGCCTCGAACAACTGAGGCTTCTCCTCCCGGATACACTGAAATCTCTCTCGCAGATTTTGCCCCGCTCTCCTAACACTTATGTAGTCTCCAATTTTCTCTTTATCATGGAAGACACTACAATAATCCAGAGACGTAATCCTGCGGTAATAAGCTTCCACTTCCTTTAGAGAACTCTCCCCCTGTCCTGCGTGGTACACCAGAATATCCCTGTCATAATTTTTATGGCCTTTATAGTCTCCCAGGAAATAGTTAAAGGTGTTCCTTCCTCCCAGAATATATGTCGTGTCATCCGCAATCACATATTTATCGTGCATCCGCCCCATAATATTCCAAGGCTTCAAAGGGTTTAGCTTATTGTACAGGATAATCTTTCCATTTGGGTGGGAAGAAAGCGCATAAAAATAAGGATTTCCCTCCATGTTCACCCAGGAGTTAAACCCGTCTGCGAAGACTTCCACCTGAACACCTCTGTCTGCGGCATCTAAAAGCGCTGCCAGAATATCCAACCCGCCATCATCCGCCCGAAAATCAAAGGTCGACAGAATAATCCTCTCCTTTGCCCCTGCAATCAGACGGATTCTCTCATCCAACGCCTCACCGTTGTCCTCTAAAATCCGAGCCCGGTCCGAACCGGTACCGCTGCCGTAGCACTCAGACACATCGAAACCTCCCTTTGTCTGCTTTTTTACTTCAGGATGCTTCGTAAACGGCAGAACCGCACCGACCAACAGATACATGCAAAAGAGAATCAACAGGACAGGCACTGCCCAGCGATACTTCCTGTGTCTCTGTCTTAATTCCTGCGTCAAAGCTTTCATATTGATGTCCCCACCTAGTACACCTCGTCTCAGCTCACCCAGCACCCGGGCATAAAGCTCTATGTAAGATACCAGCGCAAAGAACATCAGCCCAATTTCCAGCACCATCAACAAATTCACTTGAAGAATTTTTAAGTCTGGAAACAGTAGAAGCACAAAGCTGATGATATAAAGTCCCGCCGTGCAGATTTTTCCCGGCCAGGTGGCACCTCCTGTTCGCCAGCCCTTTCTCATCAGGAGCAGTCCAGACGCACCCATAAATAGCTCTTTAAAAATAAAAATCAGGACAACCGTGCGCATCAGCGGATAGCGAAAGCTAAAGCTGACCGCCACAACTCCCAGCGTCACCTTATCTGCCACTGGGTCCAGGATTTTTCCCCAATTCGTAATCATGTTAAAATGTCTGGCTATCTTACCGTCGAGAAAATCTGACAGCATAGAAATCCCTATAATCCCTGCCGCAATATAATAATCCTGCTGTGTTCTCGCCTCAAAGCAGACTGCCAGATAGACCACAGCCAATATCAGCCGGAAATATCCCAGCAGATTCGGTATCGAAAAGTACTCTCTCATCCAACCTTTCATCTCAATGCCTCTCTTCGCTTCTTCTCTCTCACCGACAATGTCTCTCTACGTATTCAATCACAGGCTGTAAGTTCTCCATCTTGCTATAGTCAAAGGAGTTTTTCACCAATCCTGCCATCTCCTTTTTTGTCCCGTCTTTCTCCTTCATTCTGTCCAACATCTTACTGAACACCTTCATCATCAACCTGTCTTTCCAGCCCATCTTCTCATAACACAGTCCACTTTGCAGATAGAAAACTTTATATTCCTCCTGCCGGCAGTCCTTAAAGTTCGCCTCTAACGTACGTCTCGTCTCCTCATTATCCGGCGGCGCCGCCCCTGTGACCAGCACGATTTTGGTCGCGGCTTTTAAAGACTGACTCAAAAACCAGGGAAGTTGCTGAATCTTTCCCGCGTGAATCCAGGACGCAAAAATCACCGTGTCATAACTTCCCAAGTCCACAGTCTGAACTTCCTCCCAAGGAATACAACTGCATCCTAGACTCTCTTGAAGCCACTGAGCATACCGCTTTGTAAAACCAGTCTTAGAACAGTAGATAATGACCTCTCTCATCTTTTTGCTGCCTCCATCTCCATAAATTTTGCCTGAAAAGCTTCATACGCCTCATTTGCCATAATTTTCATCTCCTCGGTATTTGTCTCTTCCCCCAGACAAGCCAGGATAAAAGACAGACCAATATTATAGATCATCATGTGTTTGTGCAGCTTCTTCGCTCTGTCCTCTTCCATCCCTAATTTCTGCGTGATATCTTCTAATACCTTGGGATTTGTCTCCTCCTGATAAATTTCCTCAAGCGAATGAGCCCTTTTTCTCTTTCTTAAAAAATACAGTTGGTACAAATGAGGTTCCTCTTTTGCCAACAGAGCATGAGCCCTTCCCACGCTCTCAAACAGGCAGGAAGAATCTATCCGCTCAGATACATATTCCTGAATAAATTTTCCCGTATACTCCACCACGTCCGCTCTCAGTCCATCCATATTTCGACAGTAGCAGTACACAGGCTGCACCGAACACCCAATTCTCTCCGCTATATTTTTGACCAACACCTTCTCCATTCCACCCTCACGGGCCAGCGAAAAAGCTGCTTCCACCACCATTTCTTTTGTAATCCTCTGTCTGGGCATGGGATACCATTCCTCTCAAATAAATAAATTATATAAATAGTTTATATAATTGAATTATATAATGTTCTCGAAAAATTTACAAGTATGTTTTATGCTTCCCGTACACTGTAGGTAACTATTTAGCCATGCGTCTGATAAGAACAAAAATCCGGAGCAAGTTTGCTTGCAGAGGAGTTTTACTCTTATCAGGCATATGGCGCTGATCCACAAGCGAAGATTTAGCCGCATATGCGGTGATATAAGCTGCGCAGCAGAATCCCTGCGCATCCTCGCGGAGCGTTTATCCGATGGGGATTGGCCCCTGCCTCTGTTACTAATTTCTTGCTCTCCACCTATAGAGGCGGGTGGCTTCCCCATATGATACATACAGCCGCAAGAATACATGGTCTGCATTCTTACGGCTGCACTTATTATTCTATACTGATATCATACAAATCTGCCACCGCCTTGCTCCTGTACCTCATCCCCTCTTTCAGAACAAAGCCTTCTTTTTCCCAGAACTGATTGCCAATCTTATTTTCCTTATAGACCAGCGAAGCAATCTTTTTGATTCCTTCTTTCTCCAATGCTTTCATCGCCGTTTTAAGCAACCTATCTGCTACCCCCTTCCTCCTCTCACTCTCTTTCACTGCCAAATGATAGATATAGCCTCTCCTGCCATCATTTCCAGCCAGAATTACTCCGATCACCTTTCCTTCATTCTTTGCGACAAAACAAGTGGAAGGATTTCGTCTTAAAAATTTTCGAATTCCCTCCCTAGAATCATCCAGATTATTCAAGCCCATTCCTTTTGTATGTACCCAGATTTTCCACGCCTCATCGTAATCCTCAATTTTCATTGCTAATACTTCCATAAATGATTCCCCCGACTTCCGCTAAATAATCTCAAACTTACATAGGTCTACGGTCCACCTGATATTCAGAACGGAACGTTTATGTTGCAGAAACGAGCTCTCACGCATCAGCATGACAAGCTCCTTTCTATAACACAAAATATTTTATATAATTATAGCGCAAATCTTAGAAAAAATCATTCATATATGAATAAAATTAACAATTTATTTTTATTTTTCGACCATCTCCTCCAAATTTTCCGGATTATATTGCACACCAACGTTTTAATGTATTAAATGCACAATCCCCCCCCCCCGAATAA